>Ga0157370_10000406_pt1 | contig 54367 bp, 32 predicted proteins | sample C35metaG_FD_113463 | JGI IMG/M metagenome (GOLD analysis project Ga0157370, IMG submission 113463) | Corn rhizosphere microbial communities from Kellogg Biological Station, Michigan, USA - C3-5 metaG | ecosystem: Host-associated > Plants > Roots > Rhizosphere > Soil | place: USA: Michigan...
GAGGGCGCATCCGCCCTTTCGCCGTTCCGCCGCGAACGTCTTGAATCCCGCCTGCAGTCCCTGGCCGCCGATCTGCGCATCACCGGTGCCTGGCATGTCTACTTCATCCAGACCGAGGGCGATGCGGCCCCGGACCCGGCGATCCTGAGCCGGATCCTGGAAGCCCAGCCGGCGCTGGCCGGGCAGGAAGCGGGGGCGGTGTCGCGCTTCGTGGTCCCGCGCCTGGGCACCCTGTCGCCGTGGTCGAGCAAGGCCACCGAGCTGGTGCGCGGCGCCGGGCAGCCGATCCGCCGGGTGGAGCGTGGCCTGCGCATCGACCTGGCCGGGTGGCCGGCCGATGCCGCCGCCCAGGCGGCGGTGGCGCGCACGCTGCACGACCCGATGACCCAGTCGGTGCTGGACCAGGCCGACCAGGCCCAGGCGCTGTTCAGCGCGCCGGCCCGGGGTGAGCTGGAACGCATCGCGCTGGAGGACCTGGAAGCGGCCAACCGCCGCCTCGGCCTGGCCATGGCCCAGGACGAGATCGACTACCTGCGCCAGCGCTTCGGCGAACTGGGCCGCAAGCCGTCGGACGTGGAACTGATGATGTTCGCGCAGGCCAATTCCGAGCACTGCCGCCACAAGATCTTCAACGCCAGCTGGACCATCGACGGCGCCGACCAGCCGCAGTCGCTGTTCCGCATGATCAAGAACACCCACCAGCAGACCCCGCAGCACACGTTGAGCGCCTACAGCGACAACGCCGCGGTGGTCGCCGGCCTGCCCGCATCGCGCTACCGCCCGGATCCAGCCAGTGGCCAGTACCGCAGCGAAGCGGTGGTCGATTCGGCGTTCTGCATCAAGGTGGAAACCCACAACCATCCCACCGCGATTGCCCCGTTCCCGGGCGCGTCGACCGGTGCCGGCGGTGAAATCCGCGACGAAGGCGCCACCGGCCGCGGCGGCAAGCCGAAGGCCGGCCTGACCGGTTTCTCGGTCTCGCACCTGCGCATCCCGACCCTGCCGCAGCCGTGGGAGGCGTCGCGCGCGCTCAACCCGCGCATGGCCCCGGCGCTGGACATCATGCTGGACGGCCCGCTGGGCGGCGCCGCCTTCAACAACGAGTTCGGCCGCCCCAACCTGCTGGGTTACTTCCGCAGCTTCGAGCTGCCCGAAGGGCAGGGCCTGACCCGCGCCTACGATAAGCCGATCATGCTCGCCGGCGGCCTGGGCGCCATCGACCAGAACCAGGTCGAGAAGCTGACCCTGCAGCCGGGCGATGCGGTGATCGTGCTGGGCGGCCCGGCCATGCTGATCGGCCTGGGCGGCGGTGCCGCCAGTTCGGTGGCCTCCGGTGAAAGTGCCGAAGACCTCGACTTTGCCAGCGTGCAGCGCGACAACCCGGAAATGGAGCGTCGCTGCCAGGAAGTGATCGACCGCTGCGTGGCGCTTGGCCTGGACAACCCGATCCGCTGGTTCCATGACGTCGGCGCCGGCGGCCTGTCCAACGCCATTCCCGAGCTGCTGCACGACTCCGGCGTGGGCGGTGTGATCGACCTGGGCAAGGTGCCCGCCGATGACCCGTCGTTGTCGCCGATGCAGTTGTGGTGCAACGAATCGCAGGAACGCTACGTGCTGGGCGTGCCGCAGGCGCGGCTGGCCGAGTTCGCCGCGATCTGCGCGCGCGAACGCTGCCCGTTCGCCGCCGTGGGCGTGGCCACCGCCGAGGAACGCCTGGTGGTGGCCTACGGCGCCACCGTGGACAACATCCCGGCCGATGCACCGATCGACCTGCCGATGGACGTGCTGTTCGGCAAGGCGCCGAAGATGCACCGCGACACCGCCCACCCGCCCGCACCGCGCTGGCCGGCGCTGAAGACCGCCGGGCTGGACCTGCATGAAGCGGGCCTGCGCGTGCTGGCGCACCCGTCGGTGGCGTCCAAGAACTTCCTGGTCACCATCGGCGACCGCAGTGTCGGCGGCTTGACCGCGCGCGAGCAGATGATCGGCCCGTGGCAGTTGCCGCTGGCCAACGTGGCCATCACCCTGGCCGGGTTCGACACCGTGGCCGGTGAAGCGATGGCCATCGGCGAGCGCACCCCGCTGGCCCTGCTCGATGCCGCCGCCTCGGCCCGCATGGCCGTGGGCGAGGCGATCACCAACCTGTGCGCCGCCCCGGTGGATGCACTGGAGACGGTGAAGCTGTCGGCCAACTGGATGGCCGCCGCCGGCCACAACGGCGAAGACGCGCTGCTGTACGACGCGGTGCGCGCGGTGGGCATGGAACTGTGCCCGCAGCTGGACCTGAGCATCCCGGTCGGCAAGGACTCGCTGTCGATGCAGGCGCAGTGGCACGCCGATGGCCAGGCGCACAAGTCGGTGTCGCCGGTATCGCTGGTGATCTCCGCGTTCGCCCCGGTGGCCGATGCCAACGCCCAGCTCACCCCGCTGCTGGACCGCGACACCGACAGCGAGCTGTGGCTGATCGGCCTGGGCGCCGGCAAGCAGCGCCTGGGCGGCTCCATCCTGGCCCAGGTGCATGCCGACCACAGCGACCTGCCCGCGTTTGCCGGCGCCGTGCCGGACCTGGACGATGCGCAGCGCCTGCGCGCGTTCTTTGAACTGATCCGCGATGCGCGCCAGGCCGGCCTGCTGCTGGCTTACCACGACCGCAGCGATGGCGGTGCCTTCGCCGCGCTCTGCGAAATGGCCTTCGCCTCGCGCCTGGGTCTGGACATCACCCTGGATGCCTGGGGCGATGATCCGTTCCGCAGCCTCTTCAATGAAGAGCTGGGTGCGGTGGTGCAGATCGCCAAGGAAGACCGCGCCGCGTTTGCCGACCTGGTCGAGCGCCACGCGCTGACCGAGTGCGCCCAGCGCATCGCGCGCCCGACCACCGCGCCGGTGGTGCGGGTGTCGCTGCAGGGCGAGAGCCTGGTCGAGTGGCGCTGGGAAGCGCTGTTCGATGCCTGGTGGTCGGTGACCCACGCCATGCAGAAGCTGCGCGACAACCCCGACAACGCCGACCAGGAGCGTGCGGTCGCGCGCAACTTCAACGCGCCGGGCCTGAAGCCGAAGCTCACCTTCGATATCAATGAAGACGTGGCGATGCCGTTCATCAGCACCGGCGCGCGCCCGCGCGTGGCGGTGCTGCGCGAGCAGGGCGTCAACGGCCAGATTGAAATGGCGAACATCTTCGAACGTGCCGGCTTCACTTCGTTCGACGTGCACATGAGCGACCTGATCGAAGGGCGCGTTGCGCTGTCCGATTTCACCGGGCTGGTCGCCTGCGGCGGCTTCAGCTACGGCGACGTGCTCGGGGCCGGCCGCGGTTGGGCCACCTCGGTGCTGGAACGCAGCGCACTGCGCGATGCCTTCGCCGCGTTCTTCGCGCGCGACGACAGCTTCGCCCTGGGCGTGTGCAACGGCTGCCAGATGATGAGCCAGCTCAAGGACATCATCCCCGGTGCCGAGCACTGGCCGCAGTTCCGCCGCAACCGCAGCGAGCAGTTCGAAGCGCGCACCGCCCTGCTGGAAGTGGTGGAGTCGCCGTCGATCCTGCTGCGTGGCATGGCTGGCTCGCGCCTGCCGGTCGCGGTGGCGCATGGCGAAGGCCAGGCGGTGTTCGCCACGGCCGTGGACCAGGCGGCCGCACGCGTCTCGCTGCGTTACGTGGATGGCGATGGCAACGTGGCCACCCAGTACCCGCTCAACCCGAACGGTTCGCCGGACGGCATCACGGGCCTGACCACCAGCGACGGTCGCGTCACCATCATGATGCCGCACCCCGAACGCACGCCGCGCGCGCTCAACCTGAGCTGGCGTCCGAGCGAGTGGCAGGGCGATTCGCCGTGGCTGCGGATGTTCCGCAACGCACGCGTATGGTGTGGCTGATACTGCGCACGTCACTCTTGCTGAAGTGGTGAAAATCGCGTGAAGAAACCGCCGGCCCGTCCGGCGGTTTTCTTTTGTGTGGCGTGGAAAATGATCGGCAGCAATGAGTTACATCGCGTTACAACGTGAAAACGCGCTATAGCGATTACTCACATCAAACTAACGAAATCAGCATGTTTCGCGTCGGTTTTGTGACGCAGATCGCTGTCGGAAGTTTTTCTACGTCAAAGTCTTGACGTTGCTGAAACTGTACGTTAACACTGCATCCTCATTTCGAAAGCGTTCAGTTCTGCAGTAACCGCATGGATGGCGAGTCGGCTGTACGTCTGTAGCAAGCCATTCGGCGCAACGCAGTAAATCAAGCGAGTACACGCCCCCAGGGGACGTTGGACCACATGGTCCGGCGTTGGCGTCGCTTTGCCTAAAACCAGCCCACTCAGGAGTCGCATCGATGAATCGGATTTATCGCAAGGTCTGGAACAAAGCACTGGGGCAAATGGTTGTCGCCTCGGAATTGGCCACCGGCCAGTCTGCCGGCGTGGTCATCGACCAGCGACGATCCCCCGACACGCGCGCCACGTCGGTGCTCTCGGCTGCCATCGCGTTGACACTCGGGTTGGGCATGGCCGGGCTGGCGCCGGCGGCCCTGGCGCAGTCGGTGGAAGTGGGCGGCAATGCCAACTGCGTTGTGCTCAACAGCAAGATCCTGGACAGCTGCGTGGTCGATGGCAGCGCCAGCGCCACCGGCAGCAACGCAGTGGCCATCGGCAGCAACAGCACCGCCTCGGCCAGCAACAGCGTTGCGCTCGGTGCAGGCTCCAAGGCCAACCGCGCCAACACGGTATCGGTGGGTGATGCGGGCAAGGAGCGCCAGGTCACCAACGTGGCTGCCGGTACCGCCGCTACGGATGCGGTGAACAAGGCCCAGCTGGACAAGGTTGCGGTTGCTGCCGAAGGCGCGACCCGCTATTTCAAGGCCGATGGTGTTGGCAACGACAGCGATGCGGCCACGATCGACGGTGACGGCGCGCTTGCCGCCGGTGCCGGTGCCACCGCCGAGGGCGACGGCGCCACCGCCGTGGGGCAGGGCAGCCAGGCGCTGGCCAATGCCACCACGGCCACCGGCAGCCAGGCCATTGCGGCCGGCCTGGGCGCCAGCGCCTTTGGCCAGAACACGCTGGCCTTCGGCGACGCCAGCACGGCAGTGGGGCAGAGCGCCGCTGCTTTCGGCCTCGGTGACGTCGCGCTCGGTGCACACGCACTGGCCGCCAGCGAGAACGGTGCAGCCACCGCGATTGGCGGCCTGGCCGAAGCCAGCGCCGACGGTGCCACCGCGATCGGCGGCGGCGCATTGGCCATCGGCGCGGGCAGCACCTCGCTCGGCCGTGGCGCGGGCAGTGCTGGTGAGGCCTCGGTGGCGGTCGGCGCGTTCAGCGTGGCCGTGGCCGATTTCAGCGCCGCGCTCGGGTCCAACTCCGCGGCCGTGGCCGTGGGCAGCGTGGCACTGGGCGCCGGCTCCTACGCCGATCGCATCGACACCGTATCGGTGGGCAACGGCGAAACCGGCCTGCGCCGCCAGATCACCAACGTGGCCGATGGCAGCGAAGCCAACGATGCAGTGAACAAGTCCCAGCTGGATGCCGTGGGCGCCGTGGCGGCCACCACCAGCAAGTATTTCCAGGCCACGGGCAGTGACGACAGCGATGCTGGCGCCTATGCCGAGGGCGACAACGCCACCGCGATCGGTGAAGCGTCCAACGCACTCGGCAGTGGCGCTACCGCGCTCGGCAGTGGCGCCACCGCGGTGGCACAGAACGCCACGGCGGTGGGCTTCAATGCCGTGGCCACCGGCCAGAACAGCGCCGCCTTCGGCAACAACGCGCAGGCCAACGGCCCGGGCAGCGTGGCGGTCGGTGGCGCGGCGGTGGATGCCGATGGCAACCCGCTGATCACCAACGGCGGCGTGCCGGTCGATACCGGCGCCACCAGCGCCGGCGTCGGCGGTACCGCCGTGGGTGCCAGTGCGGAAGCGGCGGGCTTTGCCTCCTCGTCCTACGGTGTCGGCGCGTACGCCGGCGGCGCGCAGTCGTCGGCCTTCGGTGCGGTGTCCAACGCCATTGGCGACTACTCCACCGCCGTTGGCACGCAGAGCGTGGCCACCGGCAACAGCAGCACCGCCATCGGCGGGCCGGCCGACCTGCTGCCGGGTCTGGGCTTCTTCGTGCAGACCCAGGCCAGCGGTGAAGCGGCAACGGCCGTGGGTGCCGGCGCCATCGCCAGCGGCGATTACGCCACGGCCAATGGCACCCTGACCGAAGCGTCGGGCACCGAGGCCACCGCCGTGGGCTACTTCGCTTACGCACCGGGTGAAGGCGCTACCGCGCTGGGCGCGGAAACCTGGGCCAGCGGCGAACTCAGCACCGCAGTCGGTTTCTATGCCACCGCACGCGGCGCCAACAGCGTTGCGCTGGGGGCCAATTCCACCGCCACCCGCGCCAACACCGTCTCGGTCGGCGATGTCGGCAACGAACGTCAGATCACCCATGTGGCCGCCGGTACTGAGGCTACCGACGCGGTCAACAAGGCGCAGCTGGATGGCGTGGCCCAGGTGGCCAACGTCACCGCCAGCCGCTTCAAGGCAAATGGTTCCGATGACAGCGACGTGGGGGCGTTTGCCGAAGGCGACGGCGCGCTGGCTGCGGGCGAGGCCAGCAATGCGCTGGGCGCCGGTGCGGCCGCACTCGGCAACGGGGCCAACGCGCTGGGCGATGACACCGTGGCCGTGGGCCGCAACGTCAGCGCCAATGGCAACGGCAGTGTCGCCATCGGCGGCCTCGGCCAGGCCTATGACGAATTCAACCAGCCGCTGGTCGATGCCGACGGCAACGCCGTCAAGGTAGGCACCACCGCAGCGCAGGATGCGGTTGCGGTCGGCGCGGGCGCACTGGCCACCGGCACCACCAGCAACGCGTTCGGCAGCGGGGCGCAGGCCACCGGCAGCAACAGCCTGGCCGCCGGCTACAAGGCGCGCGCCACCGGCGACTACAGCGTGGCGCAGGGCGACAACGCCTTCGCCAGCGGCGAGGAAACCACCGCCACCGGCGCCTACGCATGGGCCACCGAAGACGGTGCCACCGCGTTCGGTGCCAGTGCCTGGGCCACCGCGGCCAACGGCACCGCGGTGGGTCAGTCGGCGTGGGCCAGCGGCAGCGGCTCCACCTCGATCGGCTACAACAGCTGGGCGCGCGGCAGCAGCGCCACCGCGCTGGGTCGCGGTGCGTTCGGCTACGGCGACAACAGCGTCGCGGTCGGCTTCCAGGCGCTGGGCAACAGCATCAACACCATCGCCATCGGCACCAACGTGGTGGCCGGCGGTGAAAGCGCCATCGGCATCGGTGCCGGCAGCAATGCCAGTGCGTCCAATGCGGTGGCGCTCGGCGCCGGCTCGGTTGCCGACCGCGCCTACACCGTGTCGGTGGGCAGCAGCACCCGCCAGCGCCAGGTCACCAACGTCGCCGCCGGTACCCAGGGCACCGATGCGGTGAACCTGGACCAGCTCACCGACGCCACCGCGCAGTTCCAGGCCAGCGGGGACGGCGTGGCCGTGGCCGGCGGCGAGGAAAGCGTGGCGGCCGGTTCCAACGCGGCCACCGATGGCGACTACGCCACCGCCGTGGGCTCGTCCAGCTTCGCCGCCGGCAGCGGCGCCACCGCGCTGGGCAGCGGCGCGTTCGCATTGGCCGACAACGCCAGTGCGGTGGGCTTCAATGCACTGGCCAGCGGTGCCAACGCGATCGCCGTGGGCGCCAATGCGCAGGCCAGCGGCGAATACGCCACCGCCACGGGCGCCGAAAGCGAAGCTTCCGGCGAGCAGAGCACTGCCACCGGCGCGGCCAGCGTCGCGTCCGGTGCGGGCAGCTTTGCCGGCGGTGCGTTGTCCGACGCGGCCGGCGAAGAGTCGGTGGCGCTGGGCTACTACAGCAGCGCCAGTGGCCAGGGCGCGACCGCCGCGGGCGCCGAGAGCGTGGTCAGCGGCACCTTGTCGGCCGGCTACGGCTTCGGTGCCGAAGCCACCGCCGGTTACACCACCGCCATCGGCGGGCTGGCCGTGGCCAGTGCCTTCAACGCCACCGCATTGGGCAGCTTCGCCCAGGCCACCGGGTCCAACAGCGTCGCCGTGGGTGGTGATGCCGAGGCGTCCGGGGCGTACAGCACCGCCACCGGTCAGGGCAGCCTGGCCACCGGTACCAACAGCGTGGCCGTGGGCGGTTCGCTGTTCGGTCTGCTGGCCACCGAAGCGTCGGGCAACTACTCCACCGCCGTGGGCGGCGGGGCATGGTCGCCGGGCGTGAACAGCACCGCGCTCGGCAACGCGGCCACCTCCAGTGGTGAGAACAGCGTGGCCCTCGGTGCCGATTCCATCGCCGACCGCGACAACAGTGTGTCGGTCGGCAGTGCCGATGCGCAGCGCCAGATCACCAACGTCGCTGCCGGTACCGAAGGCACCGATGCGGTCAACCTCGACCAGTTGAACGCGGTGGCTGCCGCAGGCGAAGCCACCAGCAAGTACTTCCAGGCCAGTGGCAGCGACAACAGCGATGCCGGTGCGTACGTGGAAGGCGACGATGCCCTGGCCGCCGGTGAAGCGGCCAATGCGATCGGCGACGGTGCCACCGCACTGGGTGCCGGTGCCAATGCGCTGGCCACCAGCGCCACGGCAGTGGGCACCAATGCACTGGCCAGCGCCGACGGTGCCGCCGCACTGGGCAGCAACGCGCAGGCCACGGGCGAGAACAGCGTGGCGCTGGGCAGCAACGCCAGCGCCAGCGAGATCGGTGCCAGCGCGGTTGGCGGTGGGGCCATTGCCAGCGGCGCCTATGCCACCGCCAACGGCTTCGAGTCGTCGGCCAGTGGCCAGCAGGCCACCGCGACCGGCTTCCGCAGCATCGCCTCGGACGCGGGCGCATCGGCCTTCGGCAGTTACAGCGAAGCCACCGGGCGCCTGTCCAACGCATTGGGCTACGGCGCGATCGCGTCCAACGCCCTGGCCACGGCCGTGGGTACGTCGGCCACGGCCTCGGGGACCAGTTCGGTGGCGCTGGGTGAATCCAGCGAAGCGACCGGCGATGAAAGCGTGGCCATCGGTGGCTCGACCTTCTTCGGCCTGCTGCCGGCCCGTGCCAGCGGCACCGGTGCGGCGGCGTTCGGGGCCGGTGCCTGGGCAACCGACGACTACGCCACCGCGATCGGCTGGAATTCGTGGGCCGATGCGGCCAACAGCACCGCCCTCGGCGCCAACGCCATTGCCGAAGGCGTCAACAGTGTCGCGCTGGGCGCCGGTTCGTCGGCCGAGCGTGACAACACGGTCTCGGTCGGCACGGCCACCGCGCAGCGGCAGATCACCAACGTGGCCGACGGCACCGAAGGCACCGATGCTGTCAACGTCAATCAGTTGAGCGCCGTGGCCGAGGTGGCCGAGCAGACCAACCGCCAGTTCAAGGCGTCCGGCAGCGGCAACGGCGATGACGTGGGGGCCTATGTCGATGGCGCCTACGCCACCGCCGCCGGTGAAGCCGCCAATGCGTACGGCACTGGCGCATCGGCCTACGGCAGCGGCGCGCTGGCCTCCGGTCGCAATGCGTCGGCGTCGGGCTTCAACGCCTCGGCCACCGCCGATTCGGCCACGGCCATCGGTGGCGCGCTGTACTACGAAGATGCCAACGGCAACGTGCTCCTGGACAAGGCCACCAGTGCCAGCGGCACCGGCGCCACCGCGCTCGGCGCCGGTGCGCAGGCCACCGGGGTGTTCAGCACCGCCAGCGGTGCCGGGTCCACCTCGGCCGGGTTGCAGTCGGCGGCATTCGGCTACAGCGCCGAAGCGGGCAGCGACTACAGCACCGCAGTGGGCGCGTTCAGCGCGGCCAGCGGGGTGCGGACCACCGCGCTCGGCTACGGCGCCGAGGCCAGCGGCGACTACGCCTCGGCACTGGGCTGGGGCAGCAGCGCGTCCGGTGCCTACGCCAACGCCATCGGCTACGCCTCGCAGGCCAGCGGTGCCAACAGCGTCGCCGCCGGTTCCAATGCCTGGGCCACCGCGGCCCAGACCACCGCGGTTGGCCAGCTGGCGTGGGCCACCTCGGCCGGCTCCACCGCGATCGGCCAGGACAGCTACGCCTACAGCGGCATCAATGCCACGGCGGTGGGCAAGAGTTCCTCGGCCAGTGGCGCGGGCAGCGTCGCGCTGGGTGCCGGTGCACGCACCAGCGAAGCCAATGTGGTCTCGGTCGGTGGCGGCAACGGCACCACCGGTCCGGCCACGCGCCGCATCACCAACGTCGGTGCGGCGGTGAACGCCAACGACGCGGTGAACAAGGCGCAGCTGGACAGCGTGGCGGCCACCGCCGATGCCGTCGGCAAGCACTTCAAGGCCAGCGGCACCGGCGTTGCCACCGCCAGCGGCAGCGATGCACTCGCCGCCGGCTCGGGCGCTGCCGCCAGTGGCAACCGCAGCAGCGCGCTGGGTGCGGCATCGGTGGCCTCGGCCACGGGTGCCACGGCCATCGGTGCCGATGCATCGGCACGCGGTGACAACAGCACCGTGATCGGCCGCTCGGCCTCCACCAACGCCACTAACGGCGTGGCCATCGGCAACGGGGCCTTCGCCAGCAACGGCGCCGGCAGCATCGCCATCGGCGCGGGTGCCGGGGTATCCGGGGCCGGTTCGGTGGCACTGGGCGCAGGCGCACGTGCGGTCGAAGCCAACGTGGTTTCGGTGGGCGGTGGAAACGGCACCGACGGTCCGGCCACGCGCCGCATCGTCAACGTCGCCGCCGGCCGCATCGCCGCCGGCAGCACCGATGCAGTGACCGGTGGCCAGCTCAACACCACCAACCAGCGCGTGGGCGCGGTGGAAACCCGCGTGGGTGACATCGACGAGCGCATCGGCTCGGTGGAAACCGTGACCGCCAACGCGCTCAGCTACGACGACGCCAGCCGCGACAAGGTCACCTTGTCCGGCGTGCAGGGCACGGTGCTGGACAACGTCGGCAGCGGGTCGATCGCCTCCGGCAGCCGGCAGGCCATCAACGGTGGCCAGCTGTTCCAGTCGCTGTCCGATGCCGCCAGCTTCCTTGGCGGTGGTGCCAGCGTGGGCATGCAGGGCGTGTTCGTGGCCCCCAACTATGTGATCCAGGGGACCACGTACAACAACGTGGGTGACGCCTTGGGTGCGCTGGACCGCAAGGTCAGCGACCTCGATCAGCGGGTGGCCGGCAGCAGCACGGCACGCGCACGAAGCGCAGCGGCACCCTCGGCCGATGTGGCCAGTGCGTCGCTGGCCACGGCCGATGAGCGCGTGGCCACCGCCAGCGTGCAGGGTGCGCCGATGGCCGCCAGTGCGGGCAGCCCGCAGGTAGTCAACGCACCGGCCGCCGCCGCACCGACCGCGGTCAATGCGGTGGTCATGGGCGAGGGCGCCGTGGCCAGCGGGGCCTCGGCCACCGCGATCGGCCAGGGGGCCACCGCAACGGCGGCCAACTCGGTCGCGCTGGGCCAGGGCTCGGTTGCCGATCGTGCCGACACGGTGTCGGTCGGCAGCGTCGGCAACGAACGCCAGGTCGCCAACGTCGCCGCTGGTACGCAGGCCACCGATGCGGTCAACAAGGGTCAGCTGGACGGCGGCATCGCAACGGCCAACAGCTACACCGACCAGCGCTTCGGCGCGATGGCCGACAGCTTCGACATCTACAAGGGCGAAATCGATCAGCGCCTGCGCCATCAGGACCGTCGCATCGACCGCCAGGGCGCGATGAGCGCGGCGATGCTCAACATGGCCACCAGCGCCGCCGGCGTGCGCACCCAGAACCGGGTGGGCGTGGGCGTGGGCTACCAGGGCGGGGAGTCGGCGTTGTCGCTGGGCTACCAGCGTGCGCTCAGCGAACGCGCCACGGTCACCATCGGCGGTGCCTTCAGCAGCGATGACAGCTCGGTGGGCGTGGGTGCCGGCTTCGGCTGGTAAGCAGACGTGGCAAGGCGTGGCCTGGTTGGGCCACGCCGCAAGCAATGCAAGGCCTGAGGGGGCGGGTCACGGGAACCCTGGCCAGGGCCGGCCAGGGAACTCGCATGGAATGTTGGCCTGAACAGTCGTTTGATCATGACCTTGAAGAGGATTTCAACGTGACCAGTAAGCAGAACCTTCGCATCAACGTGCTGGCAGCCGCGCTGCTGTCGATCTCGGCCGGTTCGGCGTTCGCCGCCAGCCCGCGTACCGAGGAACCCAAGCGCCCGGCCACTGCCGCGCAGCAGAGCAGCAACGGCATCATCGTCAAGTACCGCGCCGGCAGCGCTGCTGCCTCGGACCGTTCGGCCAAGCTGGCCGTGGTCAACTCGGCGCTGTCGCGCGCGACGCTCAACGGTGGCACTGCGCGCGCTGGCGCGCTCAACCCGCAGGTGGTGCGCAAGCTCGGCGTGGGCGCCGACCTGATCCGCCTGCAGAGCCGCCTGGGCGATGCCGAACTGCAGAAGGTGCTGGCCGAACTGAAGGCCGACCCGACCGTGGAATATGCCGTGGTCAATGCGCGCATGCAGCGCGCCGACCTGCGCGCCAAGCCGACCGAAACCAAGCAGCTGGTGCCCAACGACCCGTACTACGCGCAGTACCAGTGGCACTTCGGCAACGCCACCGGCGGCATCAACGCGCCGTCGGCGTGGGACGTGTCGCAGGGCGAGGGCGTGGTGGTGGCGGTGATCGATACCGGCATCCTGCCCAACCATGAAGACTTCAGCGGCAACCTGCTGGAAGGCTACGACTTCATCAGCGACGCCGAAACCTCGCGCCGTCCGACCGACGCCCGCGTCCCGGGTGCGCTGGATTACGGCGACTGGGTGGAGAACGACAACGAGTGCTACACCGGCTCGCTGGCCGAAGACAGCTCCTGGCACGGCACCCACGTGGCCGGCACGGTCGCCGAAGCCACCAACAACGGCGTCGGCATGGCTGGCGTCGCGTACAAGGCCAAGGTGTTGCCGGTGCGCGTGCTTGGCAAGTGCGGCGGCAGCCTGGCCGACATCGCCGATGCCATCACCTGGGCCTCCGGCGGCACCGTGGCGGGCATTCCGGCCAACGCCAACCCGGCTGAAATCATCAACATGAGCCTGGGCGGCAGTGGCGCCTGTGACCCGGTCTACCAGGCCGCGATCAACGGTGCGGTGTCGCGTGGCACGCTGGTGGTGGTGGCCGCGGGCAACGCCGGCGGCAACGTCGCCAACGCGCGTCCGGCCAACTGCAACAATGTGGTTGCGGTGGGCGCCACGCGCATCACCGGTGGCATTACCTACTACTCCAACTACGGTGCGGCGGTGGATCTGTCGGCCCCGGGTGGCGGTGGCAGCGTCGATGGCAATCCGGGCGGCTACATCTGGCAGGCCATCTCCAGCAGCACCACCTCGCCGGAACTGGGCACCTCCGATTACGGCGGCAAGGGCGGCACCTCGATGTCGTCGCCGCACGTGGCGGCGGTGGCCGCCCTGGTACAGAGCGCACGCATCGCCAACAACCGCGACGCGTTCACCCCGGCCCAGCTGGAAACCCTGCTCAAGGAAACCGCGCGCAAGTTCCCGGTGACCATCCCGGCGGCCACCCCGATCGGCACCGGCATTGTCGACGCCAAGGCCGCGCTGGCCAAGGCGCTCGAGGAAGAGTGCACCGAGAACTGCGGTCCCACCGCGATCCCGCTGACCAACAAGGTGGCCGTGGGCGGCCTGAGCGGTGCCGGTGGCAGCGAAGTGCTGTACAGCTTCGACGCGCAGGCCGGCAAGGTGCTGAGCCTGCTCACCTACGGCGGCAGCGGCAACGTGTCGGTGTACGTCAGCCAGGGCAAGGAGCCGACCGCGACGGTGTTCGACGCCAAGTCGACCCGCCCGGGCAACAGTGAAACCGTGCGCTTCACCGCGCCGGTGGCGGGCACGTACTACATCAAGCTGGTCGGCGAGTCCGCGTTCAGCGGCGTCAGCGTCATCGCCAACCAGTAACGGGTGTGTGGTTGTTGGGGAGCCGGTCTTGTGACCAGCTCCCCATTTTTTTTGGGTGATCATCCGTCGGGTAGAGCCACCCCATGGGGGCTGCCGCGCTGATCGTGCACCACGCGCAGCCACCCACGGGGTGGCGCTACCCCCACTGTGGATGCGTTGTCTTTCCCTGGTCGTGTCTGTCGCCATTTACCCGGGCATACGGCGGTCCTGCGGGCTGCGTCGATTTCACATCGCACCGGCACGTAAAGCGACCCGCTGAACTGCTAAAGTCACACGGTCGCCAGGAGAGCTTCGTGAACGCGGTTGCCCACGATCCCACTGCAGAAACCACTGCGGAAACCCGCATCGTCGACGCCTTGCTGCGCAACGGGCGCCTGAAGGAAGGCGATCTGGCGCGCGCGCGTCCGCTGCATCGTGAGTCCGGCGGCAGCCTGCTGCAGTTGCTGGTGCGGCTGGGCCTGGTGTCCGAGCGCGACCACGCCCAGGCCAGCGCCGAGGTGCTGGGCCTGGCGCTGCTCGACGCACGTACCGTGCCGGAAGTGGCGCCCGAATCGCTGCTCGATGCACTGCCGTTGTCGCTGCGCTTCCTCAAGCAGTTCCACGTCTGTCCGCTGGCCCTGCACGATGGCGTGCTGGACCTGTGGCTCAGCGACCCGCAGGACCCCTATGCCGCCGATGCCGTGCGTCTGGCGATGGGCGTACCGGTGCGGCTGCATGTCGGGCTGCGATCGGAAATCGATGACCTGATCGAGCGCTGGTACGGCCAGGGTCGCAGTGCGATGGGCGCGATCGTGGAAACCGCCGATGGCGAAGGCAGCGCGGTCGACGATATCGAACACCTGCGCGACCTTGCCTCCGAAGCGCCGGTCATCCGCCTGGTCAACCTGGTGATCCAGCGCGCCTTCGAACTGCGCGCCTCGGACATCCACATCGAACCGTTCGAAAACCGGCTCAAGGTGCGTTACCGCGTCGACGGCGTGCTGATCGAAGGCGAAAGCCCGCCGGCCAACCTCACCGCCGCGGTGATCAGCCGCGTCAAGATCATGGCCCGGCTCAACATCGCCGAACGTCGCCTGCCGCAGGACGGTCGCATCATGCTGCGCGTGCAGGGCAAGGAGCTGGACCTGCGCGTGAGCACGGTGCCCACCGCGCACGGCGAGAGCGTGGTGATGCGCCTGCTCGATCGCGATACCGTCGTCTTCGATTTCCACCGGCTCGGCTTCACCGATGCGTTCCTGCCCCAGTTCCGCAAGGTGCTCGAGCAGCCGCACGGCATCCTGCTGGTCACCGGCCCGACCGGCTCGGGCAAGACTACGACGCTGTATACCGCGCTCAGCCAGCTCAATACCGCCGACGTCAAGATCATCACCGTGGAAGACCCGGTGGAGTACCAGATCGAAGGCATCAACCAGATCCAGGCCAAGCCGCAGATCGGGCTCGACTTCGCCCACGCGCTGCGCAGCATCGTGCGTCAGGACCCGGACATCATCATGATCGGCGAAATGCGCGACCTGGAAACGGCACGCATCGCCATCCAGTCCGCACTCACCGGCCACCTGGTGCTGTCCACGCTGCACACCAACAACGCCGCCGGCGGCATCACCCGCCTGCTCGACATGGGCGTGGAAGATTACCTGCTCACCTCCACCATCAACGGCATCCTGGCCCAGCGCCTGGTACGCCGGCTCGAACCGCAGCACGCCGTGCGGTACCTCGCCTCGCCGGAGGAGATCGAGAAGTTCGGCCTGCGCCGCCTGCAGCCGCAGGGCGATATTCTCCTGTACCGCGCACAGCCCTCGGCGATCGCACCCACCGGCTACCTGGGCCGCACCACCATCATGGAATTCCTGGTGATGAACGACGAGCTGCGGCGTGCGGTGATGCGTCGCGCCGGCATGGGCGAGATCGAGCAGATCGCGCGCGCGGCCGGCATGCGCACGATGTACGAGGATGGCCTGGCCAAGGCGTTGCTGGGCCACACCACGCTGGAGGAAATCCTGCGCGTGACCGAGGAATCCTGATGCGCCTCCACCCCACCTGGCCGGCGGGCCGCTGAGCATGGCGCTGTACCGCTACAAGGCGCTCAATGCGCACGGCGAACTGTTCGACGGGCAGATGGAGGCCGCTAGCGAGGCCGACGTGGTCACCCGCCTGCAGGACCAGGGCCACCTGCCCATGGAAGCGCGCCTGGCCAGCGAGGGCGTGGCCACGGCCACCTCGTGGGCCGCGCTGCTGCGCCGCAAGCCGTTCGACGGTGCCGCGCTGGTGCAGTTTACCCAGCAGCTGTCCACTCTGCTGGGCGCCGGCCAGCCGTTGGACCGCGCGCTGACCATCCTGCTGGAACTGCCCGAGGATGAGCGCAGCCGCCGCGCCATCACCGACATCCGCGACGTGGTGCGCGGCGGTGCGCCGCTGTCCACCGCGCTGGAACGCCAGCATGGGCTGTTCTCGCGGCTGTACATCAACATGGTGCGTGCCGGCGAGGCCGGCGGCAGCCTGCACGACACGCTGCAACGCCTGTCGGAATACCTCGAACGCAGCGCCGAGCTCAAGGGCAGGGTGATCAACGCGTTGATCTACCCGGCGATCCTGCTGGCGGTGGTCGGCGGCGCGCTGCTGTTCCTGCTGGGCTACGTGGTGCCGCAGTTCGCGCTCATGTACGAAAGCCTGGACGTGGCCCTGCCGTGGTTCACCCAGTGGGTGCTGGCCGCCGGGCTGGTGGTGCGCGACGGCTGGCTGGCGATGATCGTGGTGCCGGCGCTGGCGTTGCTGGTGATCGAGCGCAAGCTGCGCCAGCCCGCGTTCCGCCTGGCGATGGACGGCTGGCTGCTGCAGCGCAAGGGCATCGGTCCGCTGCTGGGCAAGCTGGAAACCGCGCGGCTGGCGCGTACCCTGGGCACTCTGCTGCGCAACGGCGTGCCATTGCTGGCCGGGCTGGGCATCGCACGCAACGTGCTGGGCAACCGCGCCCTGGCCGCCGACGTGGATGCGGCAAGCGACGACGTCAAGAACGGCAACGGCCTGTCGGTGTCGCTGGCACGCGGCAAACGCTTCCCACGCCTTGCCCTGCAGATGATCCAGGTGGGCGAGGAATCGGGCGCACTGGACACCATGCTGCTCAAGACCGCCGACACCTTCGAGCAGGAAAGCGCACGCGCCATCGACCGCCTGCTGTCGGCGATGGTACCGGTGATCACCCTGGTGCTGGCGTCGGTGGTCGGACTGGTGATCGTCGCCGTGCTGGTGCCGCTGTATGACCTGACCAATGCCATCGGCTGACGATGGCCATTTCGCATTCCCCTGACCCCTTCAAGGAGCCTGCCGCATGCAACGCCGCCTGATCCGCTTCACCTCGCCGCGCCGCCAGGCCGGCATGAGCCTGTTGGAAATCATCATCGTGATCGTGCTGATCGGCGCGGTGCTGACGCTGGTGGGCAGCCGCGTGCTGGGCGGTGCCGATCGCGGCAAGGCCAACATCGCCAAATCGCAGGTCCAGACCGTGGCCGGCAAGGTCGAAAACTACCAGCTGGATACCGGCAAGCTGCCGGCCAAGCTTGACGACCTGGTCACCCAGCCCGGCGGCACCAGCGGCTGGCTGGGCCCGTATGCCAAGCCGGCCGAACTCAACGACCCGTGGGGCCACCCGCTGGAATACCGCGCCCCCGGCGAAGGTCAGCCGTTCGACCTGATCAGCCTGGGCAAGGACGGGAAAGTGGGCGGCAGCAGCTACGACGCCGACATCAAGTACGAGTAAGCCCGCTTGCCGGTCGTCGCCCTGCCATGCACGCGCTTGCCCCGCCGCCCGCCGCGTTCCCTGCGCCGGGTGTCCGGGCTGTCGTTGTTGGAAATGCTGCTGGTGGTGGCGCTGATCGCCATCATCGGGGCGGTGACCGCCACCGCGATGAACGGTGGCATCGACGGCATGCGGCTGCGCAACGCCGGCAAGGAACTGGCCAGCCAGCTGCGCTACACGCGCACCCAGGCCATCGCCACCGGTGAGCGCCAGCGCTTCCTGATCGACCCGCAGGCGCGCACCTGGCAGGCGGCCAACGGTCGCCACGGCAACGTGCCGCCCAGCCTGGACGTGCGCTTCCGCGGCGCGCGCGAAGTGGCCACCGCCACCGGGCAGGGGGCCATCGCGTTCTATCCCGACGGCGCTTCCAGCGGCGGCAGCATCGACCTGCAGGTGCGCGAAGCGGTCTGGCACATCGACGTGGGCTGGATCACCGGGGACGTGCGCTCGGGCCCACAGCGGGATCGTCCATGAAGCATCAGCGCGGCTATTCGTTGCTGGAGGTGATCGTGGCGTTCGCCGTGCTGGCGCTGGCGCTGACCCTGCTGCTGGGCAGCCTGTCCGGCGCCTCGCGGCAGATCAAGCAGGCGGACCTGCGCAGCCGCGCGGTGCTGCATGCGCAATCGCTGCTGGCGGTCACCGGTGTGGTCGAGCCGCTGCAGGACGGCGAGCGCAGTGGCGAATGGGAAGACGGCCGCTACCGCTGGACATTGCAGGTTGCGCCGTACCAGGAGCCGCGCACCGATGCGTTGCCAGTGGCCGACACCGTGGCCGGCCCCCGTCTGGCGCAGCTGACCCTCCAGGTGTCCTGGGGCGACACCGACGCCGATCGCATGCAATGGCGCAGCCTGCGCCTGCTGCCCGCCAGCCCGGGTACGCCACGATGAGCCGTGCGCACCGCGGCTTCACCCTGATCGAAGTGCTGCTGGCCACCGCGTTGCTGGTCGGCGGGCTGGCGCTGGCCTTCGCCACCGTGCGCTCGGCACTGGCGATCAGCCAGCGCGGCGAACAGATGGCCGCGCACAACGAGCGCATGCGCGCGGTGGAAGGCTTCCTGCGTCGGCGCCTGTCGATGGCCATGTTGACCGCCACCACGCCACCGGACCCCACCCGCGAACCGGTGTACTTCCTGGGCGAGCCGCAGCACATGGTGTTCGTGTCCGATCTGCCCGGCTACCTCGGCCGCGGTGGCCCTTACGTGCACGAACTGCAGGTGCGGGGCAGCGGCGACGCGCAGCGCCTGGACCTGGCGCTGACCCTGGTGCAGAACGGCGAGCGCATCGAGGAAACCCCGCCGCGCCCGCCCGAGGCGCTGGCTGATGCGCTGCGTGCGGTGAGCTTCCGCTACCGCGGCATCGACCCGCGCAACGGGCAGCTGGGGGACTGGCAGGACCGCTGGGAAGACACCCGCCGCCTGCCGAGCCTGGTCTCCATCAGTGTCACTCCGCGCCAGGGCCCGGCGTGGCCGCCGATGGTGGTTGCGTTGGCGCAGCAGCCACGCGGGGTACGGCCATGAGGCGCGCGCGCGGTGCCGCGCTGGTGCTGGTGCTGTGGCTGATCGCGCTGCTCACCGCGGTGGTTGGCGCGTTCGCGCTGAGTGCCCGCATCGAGCACATGCAGCAGCGCGTGATCAACGACGATGCCATCGGCCAGGAACATGCGCGTGCCGGGTTGGAGTACGCGCTGTACCGGCTGCAGCCCAGCGCGACCCGGCCGCCGTGGGTGGCCGACGGGCGGCGCTATCGCTGGGAGTTCGACCAGCGCCGCATCGACCTGCGCGTCGTCGACGAGAACGGCAAGATCAACCTGAACCTGGCCGACGCCACGTTGCTGCGCGCGTTCCTCGCGGCGATGGACGTTGCGCCCGAACGTGCCGGCCCGCTGGCGGGCGCGATCGTCGACTGGCGCGATGCCGACAGCCTCAAACAGCCCGGCGGCGGTGCCGAACGCCCCGACTACATTGCTGCCGGGCTGCCGTATGGCCCGCGCAACAACCGCTTCGAGACGCTGGGTGAGCTGCAGCGCGTGCTCGGCATGGACGCGACGTTGTATGAACAGCTGGAGCCGATGCTGACCCTGTACAGTCGGCAGTCGCGTCCGGACCCGCGTTTCGCGGCCGGTCCGGTGTTGACGGCATTGGGGCTGGATGCGCCGCGCCTGCTTGCCGAGCGCGAGCGGGCCCAGGCCGGTGAAGATGCAAAAGTGGGCGGTGCGGCGCTTGCCAGTGGCAGCGGCACCTATAGTATCGAGAGCCGCGCAACGGATGAGCGCGGCAAAGTGTCGGTTCTGCGGGGCGTGGTGCGGACGGGGACCGCAGGCACGCCGGGAACGACTTACACGGTCCTTCGATGGGAACAGGGAATGGCAGCACGATGACGGCATGGCGGGACACTCTGGTGCGGGCGCAGGGGCAGATGGCGCCGGGCGTGGTCAACGGCCTGCGCTGGTGGCGGCGTTCGTTGCTGGCGTGGCTGCCCGAGCGCTGGCAATGGGCGCTGGGCTGGTCACGGTCACGCCTGTTGCTGCAGCAGCAGGGCGAGCAGCTGCACGTGCTGCGCGATGGCGGATTGCACACCGAACAGGTGCTGGAATTGCCCTGGCCCCAGACCCCGGCTGCACTGGAACAGCGCCTGGACGCACGCCTGCGTACGTTGCCGCGGCATTGGCTGCTGCCGGCCACGGCCGCGCTGCGCCGTCCGCTGCGCCTGCCTGCGGCGGCCGCCAGCCGCCTGCGGGATGTGGTGGGTTTCGAGATCGACCGGCAGACCCCGTTTGAACCGGCGCAGGTCAGCTTCGATGTGCGCGAGCTGGGGGCGCTCGATGATGGCCAGCTGCAGGTGGAACTGGTGGTGATGCCGCGCCAGGCGCTGGAACAGTGGGCGCAGCAGGTGGGCCCGTGGGCGCAGGGGCTGGCCGGTGTGGATATTGCCGACGCCGCTGGCCAGCCGCTGGGGGTGAACCTGCTGCCGCTGGACCAGCGGCACGCCCAGCGCGATCCGATGCGCCGCTGGAACCTGCTGATGGGGCTGGCGGCGCTGGTGCTGCTGGCCCTGGCCGGCCAGCAGATCCTGGACAACCGCCAGGCCGCCGCCGATGCGCTGGGCGAGCAGGTCAACGCGGCGGCGCGCGATGCACGCCAGGTTGCCGCCGAGCGCCAGCACCTGCAGACGCTGGTGGAAGGTGCGGCATTCCTCGAACAGAAACGCATGGCCCATGCCAGTACCGTGGAGCTGTGGAACGAGCTGACCCGGCTGCTGCCCGATGGCACCTATCTGGAAAAGCTGTCGGTGGAAGGCGATTCCCTGCAGTTGATCGGGCTGAGCCGCGAGGCGTCGCAACTGGTGCCGCTGCTGCAGGACTCACCGCTGTGGCGCAAGGTGAACCTGACCGGCGTGCTGCAGGCCGATGGTGGCGCGGCAGGCCGCGACCGCTTCACCCTCACCGCCGAACTGCAGCCGTTGCCCGGTGCCACCCCCGCAGCGCCCGCCGCCGTCCCTGCCGCGGAGGGTGCCGATGGCACTGCCGACCACACGCCGTGACCGCTGGCTGGCGCTGGCGTTGCTGCTGGCGGTGATCGCGCTGGTCTACCTGGTGCTGGTGCATCCGTTGTTCACCCGGCCGCTGCTGGACATCAATGCCGATATCACCGACCTGCAGGAGCGCGATCAGCGCGTGCAGGCCCAGCTGCAGCAGCGCGGCGCGGTCGCGCGTGGTCTGCAGCAGGCACAGGCGGCCCTGGCGGGGCGGCCCGGTTTCCTGCGGGAAGCCACCGCCGAGTCGGCCGCCGCAGCGTTGTCCGCGCGCCTGCAGGATGCCGTGGCATCGGCCAGCCCGGGCAACCGCAGCTGCGCCATCAGCAACCGCTCGCCGCTGCAGGACACCAGTGCCGACGCGGTGTTCCCCAAAGTGGCCCTGCAGGTGCGGCTGCGCTGCGGCATTCCGGAAATGGCGGCCGTGCTGTACACGCTGGAAACCGGCAGCCCGCGCCTTTTCGTCAACAACCTCAACCTGCTCGCGCAGCGGTTCCAGCAGTCGCCGAATGAAACCGGCACCGGGCTGGACGTGTCCTTCGAACTGGTGGGGTACCTGCAGCCCGGCGGCGCGTCGGACCCGGGCGCGCCGGCGCCGACCGGTGCCGCGATGCCCGCCGACAGCACCGGCCTGACCCCGGCCGGACCCGTGCCCGCCGATGCCCAGGCAGCTGCCAACGCCCAGACAGACGCCAACGCCAACGCGGCCGCGTATGCAGCGCAGGCTGCCGAGGATGCGGCCGCGAGCGCGACCAGTGCCGCCGCTGCGGCTGCCGATGCCGTCGACGCTGCGGAGGCCGACCATGAAAATTGAGCTGACCTCCCTGCGCAGCTGGTGGCTGGCCACCGCGGTGGCGTGGGCCGCCGCGATCTGGATCGCCAGCCTGTTCGGGCTCGGCAGCCGCCTCCCGGCCGCCGCCGAAGGCGACCGCACCGCGTCGCCGCTGCCGGTGCTGCCCGCCGCCGCGCCGGAGCGCATTGCCACGGCCGACGCCTACGGCCAGATCGGCGCCCGTCCGTTGTTCGCCGAAGACCGCCGGCCACGCCCGTACCTGCTCGGCGGCAGCGAACCGGGGGCGTCCAGCGCGGTCAGCCTGACCGGCGTGCTGCTCACCTCTGAATTCAGCATGGCCATCCTCACCACCGACCAGAAGCAGTCGCTGCGCCTGCGCCTCAACGGCGAACCGGTCAACGGCTGGCAGCTGCTGGCACTGGAACCCCGCAGCGCCACGGTCAGTGGCCCCGGCGGTACCCAGGTGCTGGAACTGACCGTGTTCAACGGGCAGGGCGGCGAACCGCCCACGGTGCTGGGCAACCCGGTCAATGGCGCGGTGCCGCCGGCCGGCGCGGGGGGCATGCCGTTGCCGCCTCCGCCGCCCCCGGGCCAGGCGGCGCGACCGGTGCAGGTCGCCACCCCGTCCGCACCGGCACCGGCACCGCCGGCACCCGCCGCCCCCAGCACCCCGGCCCAAGGCCCCAGTGATGCACAGATGCAGGCCATCCGTGCGCGCATCCAGGCGCGCCGCCAGCAACTGCAGCAACAACAACAATCGCAGCGACCGCCCGCGGGCGGCTCCGGCCAGAACCCTTAGAGTGACAGCATGACACTGCGCCTTTTCTCACCGCGTCTCTTCTCCCTGTCACTGCTTGCCAGCGTGCTGGTCGGCTGCGCCACGGTGCCCGCACCGGAAGTGCGCCGCAACGCCGTGCTCGACAGCCACCAGGTGGTCGCCGGTGACGGGTCCCGCGACGGCGTGAATGCCGAACCGCTGGAAGCAACCGGCGCACCGCAGCCGGTGATCCGCCGTGGCACCGGCACCATGATCAACCGCAACGCGGCCGCCGCGGCGGCACCGTCGTTGTCGCAGGCCGGCAACGGCACCGCCACCTTCAACTTCGAAGGCGAATCGGTGCACGCGGTGGTCAAGGCGATCCTGGGCGACATGCTCGGCCAGAACTACGTCATCGCCCCGGGCGTGCAGGGCACCGTCACCCTGGCCACGCCCAAGCCGGTGTCCTCGGCGCAGGCGCTGAACCTGCTGGAGATGGTGCTGGGCTGGAACAATGCCCGCATGGTCTACAGCGGGGGCCGCTACAACATCGTGGCGGCCGACCAGGCGCTGGCCGGCACCGTCGCACCCAGCACCGCCCCGGCGGCCAGTGCGCGCGGCTTCGAGGTGCGGGTGATCCCGCTGCAGTACATCTCGGCCACCGAAATGAAGAAGGTGCTCGAGCCGTACGCGCGCCCCAATGCCATCGTCAACGTCGACAGCGGCCGCAACGTCATCACCCTGGGCGGCACGCGGGCCGAGCTGGAAAACTACCTGCGCACGGTGGAAATCTTCGACGTCGACTGGCTGTCGGGCATGTCGGTGGGCGTGTTCCCGATCCAGACCGGCAAGGCCGAACAGGTCGCCGCCGACCTGGAGAAGGTCTTCGGCGAGGAAAGCAAGACACCGAGCGCCGGCATGTTCCGCTTCCTGCCGCTGGAGAATGCCAATGCCGTGCTGGTGATCACTCCGCAGGCCCGCTATCTGGACCAGATCCAGCAGTGGCTGGAGCGCATCGACACCGCCGGTGGCAGTGCACGGTTGTTCTCCTACGAACTGCGCTACGTCAAGGCCAAGGACCTGGCCGAGCGCCTGGCCGAAGCCTTCGCCAACGAGAACAGCCGTGGCGGCCGCGGCAGCAGCGGCTCGCTCGCGCCGGGCGCCACCCAGATGGACCTGGGCGGCCGCGACAGCACCTCCAACACCACCGCCCTCAACACCGGGTCCGGCAGCGGCAGTGGCCGCGGCGGGCTGGGCGAAGGCACCATGAGCCTGCCGCAGCGGCAGAGCGGCAACGCCAGTTTCAGCCTGGAAGTGCAGGGCGACACCGTGGGTATCTCGGCGGTGGAAGAAACCAATACGCTGCTGGTGCGGTCCACCCCGCAGGCCTGGCGGTCGATCCGCGAGGTGATTGAAAAGCTGGACGTGATGCCCATGCAGGTGCACATCGAAGCGCAGGTGGCCGAAGTGTCGCTGACCGGCGACCTCAGCTACGGCGTCAACTGGTTCTTCGAACAGGCCGTGGCCACCGGCAAGACCGAAAGCGGCATCGACCTGCCCAGCGCGCTGGGGCGTTCGATCTGGGGCAGCATTTCCGGCGCGGTGGGCGATGGCGGGGTGGGCTGGACCTTCCTCGGCAAGAACGCGGCCGCGGTGGTGACGGCGCTGGACAAGGTCAGCAACCTGCGCCTGCTGCAGACCCCGTCGCTGTTCGTGCGCAACAACGCCGAAGCCACGCTCAACGTGGGCACCCAGATCCCGATCAACTCGGTGTCGGTCAATACTGGCACCGGGGGCGACAACACCTACAGCCAGGTCCAGTACCTGGACACCGGCGTGATCCTCAAGGTGCGCCCGCGCATCACCCGCGACGGCGTGGTGTTCCTGGACATCGTGCAGGAAGTCAGCTCGGCCGGTGCCATTCCGGCCGGCTGCGACCCGACCAAGACCACCTGCAACCCGCCGATCAACACGCGCAAGATTTCCACCGAAGCGGCCGTGCAGAGCGGGGACACCATCATGCTGGCGGGGTTGATCACCAACTCCGACGAAGATGGCTCCAACGGCGTCCCGGGTCTGAGCAAGATTCCGGTGCTGGGCGCCCTGTTCGGCAGGAAGACCCAGAACACCGGCCGTTCGGAAGTGATCGTGCTGCTGACCCCGACCATCGTCCGCAACGCGCAGGAATCGCGCAACCTCACCGACGAGTACAGCAACCGCTTCCGTGCCATGGAGCCGTTCCCGAACCACCAGAAGCCGAATAACTGAGCTACGCTGCGGCCACGCGTGCCGCAGACAGGGGGACCGATGGGGACGATCGTGCTGCTGCCGATCGGGGTCGATGACACCGCCCTGGACCTGTGCCTGGGCGCACTGGACGCCGGCACGCCGGCCGACACCGCGGTATGGCTGGCCGACGACGGCCAGGCCGGCCCGCGCGTGCAGCCGGTGATCGAGCACTGGCTGGCCCACACCCGGCTGCGGGCCGAACACACCCGGCGCGCCCGCAGCATCGGCGAGGTGGCGCACCTGGATGAGATGTTGCGTGCCTGTGCGGGCGCCGACGTGGTGGTGCTGGCGCCCGACGCCATTCCCGCACCGGGCTGGCTGCAGCAGCTGGATGCCTGTTTCGCGCGCGATCCATCTATCGGCTCGGCCACGCCGTGGTGCAACGCCGGCGAAACCGCGGCCTGGCCACGGCTGGGCGAGATCGACCCGGTGCCGGCCGACCTCACCGCCATGGCCCAGGCCTGCGCCGGGTTGCCGCCAATGCATCCCGAACTGCCCTCGGCCGTCACCCACGCGGTGCTGCTGCGGGGCAATGCGCGGCGCAAGGCCGGTGGGCTGGACATGCACAGTTACGGCTCGTGGAATGCCGCGCTGGTCGACCTGAGCCTGCGCATGGCCGGGCTGGGCTGGCGCAATGCACTGTGCGAAACCGCCTTCGTGGCGCGTGCGGGCGAAGCCACGGCCTGCGAGGGCGACATGGACGCGCTGGGCACGCGCTGGCCGGGATGGCAGCCCCGCCTGGCCGCATTCCTGATGGCCGACCCGCTGCGCAGCACCCGCCAAACGCTGCAGCAGCTGCACCGGCAGGCGATAATGCCGCGTTCGCAGGGCGACCTGTTCGCCCCGCCGCCTGCATCCCTTCCGGAGCCACCCGCTTGAGCATTGCCATCGCCGCGATCGTTGTCAGCTACCAGAGCGCGAGCACGCTGGATGCCTGTCTGGCCCGGCTGCGCGGGGCCGACGGCGTGGTCGAGATCCGGGTGGTCGACAACGGCTCCACCGATGCCACCCTGGATATCGTGCAACGCCACGCCACCGCGGATCCGCGCGTGCGTTTCATCGCCAACCCGGACAACCCCGGTTTCGCGGCCGCCAACAACCAGGGCGTGGCCGACAGTCGCGCACCGTGGCTGGCCTTCATCAACCCGGACCTGCTGGTAGAGCCGGGCACTCTGGCCGCGCTGTGCGAACGCGGCATGGCTATCGGCGACTGCCTGCTGGGCATCGAGCAGGTGGACGAACAGGGCCAGCCCGACCCGGCCGTGCGCCGTCGCGACCCCGACTTCGGGGCCATGCTGCGCTCGCCGGGGCAGGGCGCCAGGCTAGCAATCCCGGTCGATCACAGCCTGCCGCTGCAACCGGTGCCGGCGTTGTCGGGAGCCTTGCTGCTGATGCCGCGCGCCCTGTTCGACCGCATCGGCGGCTGGGACGCCGGTTACCGGCTGCACGCCGAAGACCTCGACCTGTGCCGTCGCGTGCGCCAGGCCGGGGCGCTGGTGGCGATTGCAAACGACCTGCAGGCCGTACACGTGCGCGGGGTGTCCAGCCGCTCGCGTCCATTCTTCGTGGAATGGCACAAGCACCGTGGCCTGTGGCGCTACTTCCGCAAGTTCGAAGCCGGCCAGCGCAGCCTGCCGGTGCAGGGCGCGGTGTTCGCCGCGATCTGGGCCCACGCGGTGGTGCAGATTCCACGGTTGTTGCGCGCCCGGTAGGTACCCGCCGTTGGTGGGTACCTCCACGCGGGCGCATAATCGCCGCATGATCATCCAGTCCCTGCTCGACACCGACCTGTACAAATTCACCATGATGCAGGCGGTGCTGCATCAGCATCCCGGCGCCCAGGTCCAGTACCGGTTCAAGTGCCGCACGTCCGGCATCGACCTGGCCAGCTACATCGACCAGATCAACGAAGAGATCGACCACCTGTGCCAGCTTCGCTTCAGTGCCGAAGAGCTGGAGTACATGCGTGGGCTGCGCTTCGTCAAACCGGACTTCGCCGATTTCCTCGGCCTGTTCCACCTGGACCGCAAGTACATCCAGCTGCGACCGTCGGCCAGCGTGCCCGGCGAGATCGAACTGGACATCACCGGCCCCTGGCTGCACACCATCCTGTTTGAAGTTCCCTTGCTGGCCATCATCAACGAGGTCTGGTTCCGCAACACCACCACCGCCGATTTCGCCGAAGGCGAGCGCCGCCTGCAGGCCAAGACCGCACTGCTGCGCGACACCCCCGGCTTCGAGCTGTGCCGCATCGCCGACTACGGCAGCCGCCGCCGCTATTCGCGCCAATGGCATGCGCGCATGCTGCCGATGATGCGCGACGCGCTGGGGGCGCAGTTCGTCGGTACCAGCAACGTGCACTTCGCCCGCCTGTACGGCATGACCCCGCACGGCACCATGGCCCACGAGTATCTGCAGGCGTTCCAGGCCCTGGGCCCGCGCCTGCGCGATTCGCAGGTGGCCGCGCTGGAATCGTGGGCGCGCGAGTACCGCGGCGATCTGGGCATCGCGCTGTCCGACGTGGTCGGGCTGGATGCGTTCCTGCGCGATTTCGACATGTACTTCTGCAAGCTGTTCGATGGCGTGCGCCACGATTCCGGCGATCCCTTCGCCTGGGGCGACCGCATGCTCGCGCACTTCAAGGACCGCCGCGTGGATCCGCGCAGCAAGGTGCTGGTCTTCAGCGATGGCTTGAACATCGAGAAGGTGATGCAGCTGTTCGACTACTTCCGTGGGCGCTGCCAGGTCGCGTTCGGCGTGGGCACGCACCTCACCAACGACCTGGGGCCGACCCCGCTCAACATCGTCATCAAGATGGTCCGCTGCAACGGCCAGCCGGTGGCCAAGCTCAGCGATTCACCGGGGAAGAGCATGTGCGACGACCCCGGCTACCTGGCCTACCTGCGCCAAGTGTTCGAACTTTCACCTGAGTGACACGCGCATAGAAGCAACAATGAAGTGCAGTCCGGGGCACTAAGTGACGCTCAGCGTCACTTTTCTTGGGAAATGTGATCTTCATCACGTTGCACTGGCTAGCTCTCGCCACTTGGCCTACGATTTGCGTGATGGAAGTCACAGTCGTTAGTCATCACAGGGAGCGGTCGGGTGAAGGTTCTATCTGTTTTTGGTACGCGGCCTGAAGCCATCAAGATGGGACCGCTGGTCCGCGCGCTGCATGCCGCGCCGGGCATCGAGTCCATCGTCTGCATCACCGGCCAACACCGGGCGATGCTCGACCAGGTGATGTCGCTGTTCGATATCCACCCCGATCACGACCTCGATGTCATGGTCGCCAACCAGACCCTCAACGGGCTGTGTTCCCGCCTGTTCGCCAAACTCGACGCGCTCTACGAGCAGGTGCAGCCGGACCGCGTCGTGGTCCACGGCGATACCAGCACGGCGATGACCGCGGCGCTGGCGGCCTTCCACCGCCGCATTCCGGTGGCGCACGTTGAAGCCGGCCTGCGCACCGGCGACCTGCAGCAGCCGTGGCCCGAAGAGATGAACCGCCGCGTGATCGACGTGGTCGCCGATCATCTGTTCGCCCCCACCAACAGCTCGCGCTACAACCTGGAACAGGAAAACCTGGCCGGGCGCATCAGCGTGACCGGCAACACCGTCATCGACGCGCTCAAGCAGACCGTCGAACGCATCGACCAGGACGCGACGCTGCGCACCTCGATCGACGCGCATTTCGCGTTCCTGGAAAGCCAGCGCAAGCTGCTGCTGGTCACCGGCCACCGCCGCGAGAACTTCGGCGGCGGCTTCGAGAACATCTGCCGCGCGCTGGCCGAGCTGGCCCTGCGCGAGGACCTGCAGATCGTGTACCCGGTGCACCTCAACCCGAACGTGCAGGGGCCGGTGCATGCGCATCTGGGCGGGCTGGACAACGTGCATCTGATTCCACCGCAGGATTACCTCAGCTTCGTGCGCCTGATGCAGCGTGCGCATGTGGTGCTGACCGACTCCGGCGGCGTGCAGGAAGAAGCCCCGGCGCTGGGCCGCCCGGTCCTGGTGATGCGCGATGTCACCGAGCGCCCCGAAGCGGTGCAGGCCGGCGTGGTACGCCTGGTGGGCACCGATCCGGCGCGGATCGTGGCTGCCGTGCACGACGCCTGCAATGGGCCGCGGGTGGCGGCGCACTTCATCGCCGATGCCAGCCCGTACGGCGATGGACGCGCCTCGGCGCGGATCGTTGCCGCGCTGCGCGGTGAACCGTTCGACGAGTTCGTGGCCGCCCATGCGGCGCCGCTGTCCCAATCCTCCCTTTCCGAAGTGACGCCATGACCCCGACCAACCGTAGTACCGCTCGTTTTCCCCAGGTATTACCGCTGGCCCTGGTCCTGGCACTCCCCCTCAGTCCTGCCTACGCCGCCGACACCGCGGCCGGGCAGTTCACCGAGTGGGCGGCCGACGCCACCGTGACGCGCAGCATGACGCTGCGTGAGCTGGGCTTCCGCCAGCCGCTGACCCTCAGCGGCCAGGAAAGCCAGCGCGAAATCTACCTGCCTGTCCCGGCTGGCGTGCCGACCCGCGACGCCCAGTTGCAGCTGGATGGCCGCTACGTGCGCGGTCATACCGGGCGCAGTTCGGGCTTGTGGTCAGTCGATGGCGACCCGGTCGCGGCGCGGTCGATCACCGATGCGCAGGGCGATGCCAGCCAGCTGCTGGCCATTGATGGCCTGCCGCGTGACAACGGCTTCGTCCGCGTGGCCGTGGGCTGGTGGTCGGTGGTGTCCGACTACCGCTGCGCCGACCAGAGCGCGCCGGCCAACGTGCTGCGGCTGTCGCCGGACTCGCGTTTCAGCTACCGCTTCGACGGGCGTGCGGTGAACACCGTGGCCAAGGCCTGGGGCGCACTGCCGACGCGCGTGCGCGTGCTGGTGGATGGCAAGGCGCTGCAGGCACCGGCCTACGACGCCGCCTGGCGGGTGGGCGCGGCGCTGCGCAACGGCGGCAAGCAGGTGGACGTGGTGGCACTGCCGGCGGTGGGCAGCACGGTGGATCTCACCGGCGTCTCCATTCCGGCCAGTCTGCAGGGCGTGCCGGCGTATGCGGCGCTGGCCGCAGGCGGCACCCAGCATCGCATTGCCAGCCTGGCCGAAGTCGGCGCGCTGCTGTCGCTGCGCGACAGCGGTCCGCTGGCCATCGATGTGGCGATCAGTACAGACCCCCTGCGCGCCGCCGTGCGCGCGGCACTGGATGCGCTGGCTGCCGAGGTCGGCGCCAGTGGCGGTGATGCCGCCAGCGCCTTCACCGCCTGGCGCGGCAGCGACATGGCCGCGCTGGAGAAGGGCACCGGCACCGCGTCGGTCAGCGTCGCCGCCGTGGCCGGGCGCCCGACCCTGGTGGTGGCGGCCAACGCCGGCGCCAAGGTGGCCGGCTTGCTGAGTGAGCAGTGGCGCGCCTATGCACTGGGCCACACCCTGCAGGTGGCCGAGGCCAGCCCGGCCCCGGTCGGCGACAACGCGGTGCTGCTCAGCCGCCTGGGCGACATCGCCGGCACCCTGGACATCGTGACCCGCGGCGATCGCACCGCCAGCTTCGCACTCGGCGCGCTGTCGGCCGACGGCCGCCTGCCCGACCAGGTGGTGGTCGACGTTTCTGCCGCACCCAATGCGGCCGGGCAGGGCGCGGTGGCGAGCCTCTACTTCAACGATTACCTGCTGGGCGCCAAGGTGCTGGCCGCCGATGGCAAGCCGCAGCGGCTGGTGGCCAAGGTGCCGGCCTATGCGCTGGCCGCACGCAACGAGGTGCGCATCAGCTTCCTGCGCCAGCCCGCGCGTCCGTACTGCCATGACCCGGCCACCGCGTTCCCGGTGTCGATCCTGCCCAGCAGCCACCTGACGCTGGCCAAGCGCACCCTGGACGCCGACTTTGTCGGTGCCGCCAGCCAGCTGGCCCACGCCAATGAGGTGTTCGTGCCGGCCAGCTGGCTGCAGGACGCCCCGGCGTCGCTGCCCAAGGTGATCGCCATCGCCAGCGCGGTCGGCGTGTCGCCGCAGGCGGCCGAACTGAAGGTGGTCGCGGCCGGTACCGCGATCAGCCCGGGCCGGCCCTACCTGGCCTTCGCACTGGCCCCTTCCGGGGTCACGCCGGCCGGCCTCAAGGACGGTCGCCTGGTGGTCAACGGTGGCACCCAGCCGCTGCTCGACCTGGCCGGCCTGGACCGCGCCGCTGCGGTGCAGGTGGTGGACGGGGGCGGCCATACCGGCGTGCTCTACAACGACCTCGGCGCGCAGGGCCCGGCGCTGGACCAGCCGTTCCGTCTGTTGCGCGGCGACCTGGCCGTGCTCGATGGCAGCGGCGTGGTCAACGATTTCGACAGCCACGACCCCTACGGCGCGCGCCTGGCCGAGAGCGGCAATCCGCAGCCTTGGTGGCGGCAGCACATGGTGTGGTTGCTGGTGCTGGTCGGGCTGGTGGTGTTCGCGCTGTTGGCCGCCCGCGTGACCCAGGTCCGTCGTCGCCGTACCTCCGCCAGCAACGGTCACTGACCGGCCGTGGACGGTCTGTTCTGGGACATCCAGCTGGCCAACTACTACGCCGCCCTGGAAACAGTGGCGGCGGCGGTCGCCGTGCTGATCCTGATCTCCAGCCTCGACGACCTGTTCATCGACATCTGGTACTGGGTCCGCGAAAGCTGGCGCACCCTGACCGTCAAGAAGCGCCGCGAATACCGCCCGCTGACCCAGCAGGACCTGCTGCAGCGTCCGGAGCAGCCGCTGGCGATCATGGTGCCGGCGTGGGCCGAGTACGATGTGATCGCGCAGATGGTGGAAAACATGATCGATGTGCTCGACTACCGTGAGTACATTGTCTTCGTCGGCACCTATCCCAACGATGCCGAGACCATCGCCGAAGTAGAGCGCATGCGGCGGCGCTACAAACGCCTGCGCCGCGTGGAAGTGCCGCATGCCGGCCCAACCAGCAAGGCGGACTGCCTGAACTGGCTGATCCTGTCGATCTTCGACTACGAGAAGCGCCACGACATCGAATTTGCCGGAGTGATCCTGCACGACAGCGAAGACGTGCTGCACCCGATGGAGCTGCGCTTCTTCAACTACCTGCTGCCCCGCAAGGACATGATCCAGCTGCCCGTCACCTCGCTGGACCGCGAGTGGTACGAGCTGATCGCCGGCGTGTACATGGACGAGTTCGCCGAATGGCATGCCAAGGACCTGGTGGTGCGCGAAAGCGTGTCCGGCATGGTGCCCTCGGCCGGCGTCGGCACCTGCTTCTCGCGCAAGGCGCTGCAGGCACTGAGTGAGGCCACCGACAACCAGCCGTTCAACACCGACAGCCTCACCGAAGACTATGACGTGGGTGCGCGGCTGGCGGCGATGGGCATGCATTCGATCTTCGCCCGCTTCCCGGTGCAGTTCCGCGTGCGCCGGCCGTCGTGGTTCGGGTGGGGTCCGGTGCGCGAGCGCACCCAGTCGATGGCGCTGTGCGTGCGCGAGTATTTCCCCGACAACTTCCGCGCCTCCTACCGGCAGAAAGCCCGTTGGGTGCTGGGTATCGGCCTGCAGAGCTGGGAAACGCTGGGCTGGCGCGGTTCGCTGGCCACCAAGTACCTGCTGGCGCGCGACCGCAAGGGCATCGTGACCTCGTTCATCAGCATCATCGCCTACATCATCTTCCTGCAGCTGCTGCTGTTCTGGCTGCTGAAGGTGACCGGGGTATGGACCACCCAGTTCCCGACCATCTTCCAGGCCGGTACCTGGCAGATGAACGTGGCGCTGATCACCACCGCCGCGCTGGCCACCCGCGTTGTGCAGCGCTTCTACTTCGTCAACAAGCTGTACGGCTGGGAACACGCGTTGATGTCGATCCCGCGCATGGTGGTCGGCAACATGATCAACTTCATGGCCACCGCGCGCGCCTGGCGGATGTTCCTGCTGTACCTGCTGTTCGGCAAGCGCATGGTGTGGGACAAGACCATGCACGATTTCCCCAGTGCCTCGCAGCTGGTGCAGACCCGCAAGCGCCTGGGCGAACTGCTCACCACCTGGCAGGCGGTGGAGCCGGAGCGGCTGGAGCAGGCGCTGCAGCAACAGCAGGGCGGGCGCCAGCAGCCGCTGGGCCGTATCCTGGTGTCGCAGGGCTGGCTGGACGATGAAACCCTGGCCGAGGCGATCGCCTTCCAGGGCGACCTGGCGCGCGCGGTGATCGACGTCGACTACCTGCAGGCCGGGCAGTTCCCGCTCTCGGTCGAAGCCTGCGTGCAGTGGCGCCTGTTGCCGCTGCCGGGCAGCACCGCCGATACCTTGTCGATCGCGGTGGCCAACCCGCTCAGCGAGGCCGAGCAGGCCCAGTTGCTGCACGATGTGCAGGCCACGGCACTGACGCAGTCGATCGCGCGCGAAAGCGAAATCAATGCCGGCCTGCGCCTGATCAGCGGTGAAACCTACCGCATCGACGCCGTGCCGCTGCTGGGTGACCTGCTGGTGGAGATGCGGCTGATCGCACGCGACCAGTTCGAGCGCATGCTGGACGAATACAAGCCGCAGCGTGACGGCCGCATCGGCGATTACCTGGTCAAGCACGGTGTCGCCACCGAAGCGGCGATTGCCGAAGCCGTGCGCGAGCAGCACCGCCGCTCGGGCCAACCCCAATACAGCGCCAGCGGAGAGCTGAAGGCATGAGAACCACCCTGCTTTCCAGCGTGATCGCGCTGAGTCTGATCGGCCTGGGCAGTGCCAGCGTGCACGCCCAGGAATCGCTGCCGCTGTCGGGCAACGCCTACCGCATCGCTGAGCAGGCCTTCGGCGCGTACGACCGTGGCGACTACCAACAGGCCTACCGTACCGCCAGCGAAGCGGTGCGGTTGCGGCCCGACGTGGCGCGCCTGCGCCTGCTGCAGATCTACGCGGCGCAGAAGCTGGGCCGCAGCGACGAGGCGCGCGCGCTGGCCCGGCGAGCCATCGCCGATGGCATCGTCGACCCGGCGCTGCCGGGGCTGGCCGCCGCCCCGCGCGGTGCCGGCGCAGGCAGCGCGCGGGGCGCCACCGCGGCGCGGCCGACCGCCGCCGAGCTGGCCTACCAGCGCGCTTTCGCGCTGGCCACCCAGGCGTATGAGGCCTACAACAACGACCGCATGGCGGAGGCTGCCAGCAAAGCCGAGCAGGCCTTCCGCCAGCAGCCTGGCCAGGGCGCGTGGGCGACGTTGTGGGTGGCGTCGCTGGAAGCCCAGCAGCAGTTGGAACAAGCCGATGCGGCCGCCGCCAGCGCCATCGCGCTGGGTGCGCCCAACGTGGGCGACCTGCAGGCCAAGCGCGTTGCGCTCGGCCGCCAGCGCGCGGTCAAGCCGGCCCAGGAGGGCTACCAGGCGCTGATCGCGCAGGACTTCGGCGCGGCTACCAGGTTTGCGCGCCAGGCCGTGGAGCGCGCCCCGGACGTGGCCTCGCACCGCCTGCTGTTGATGACGTCGCAGATGCTCGACGAACAGTTGCCGGCCGCCGAGCTCACCGCCGACCAGGCGCTGGAGAACGACAACGAAGACACCGTCGCCTTGGTGATGCGCGCCTACCTGCGCCAGCGCCAGGGCAAGACCGAGCAGGCAAACACCGATTTCGACGCTGCACTCAAGCAGGATTGGCTGGATGAACAGCAGCAGCGCAACCTGCGCCTGCTGGCCACCGATGCGGCCATCGCCGCCGGTGACCGGGCGCGCGCCGCGCAGTTGCTGCGACCGCTGCAGCAGGAAGGTGCCGACCTGGATGCTGATGCCCGCAAGGCGCTGCAGGAGGCGGTAGCCGAGCGCGGCAAGGCGCTGGCCCGGGCCCGGCCCGGCCAACAACTGACCCTGGCCGACTACCCCGCGCCGTTCCAGCAGTGCCGCGATACCCCCTACGGCACCCAGTGCGAAGTGATGCCGGCCGACCTGCAGGGCGAGGGCGGGGCGTCGCAGCGCGCCTATGCCGCCTTTGGCCGCCAGGATTACCAGGAAGCCATCCGCCAGGCCCAGCAGGCCGTCAGCGATGACCCGGGCAACAGCAACCTGCAGGCGCTGCTGACCACCACGCTGTCGGCGGGCGACCGCGCGCAGGCCGCGCAGGCGCGCCAGCGCCTGGATGCCGCCCTGGCCGCCAAGCCCGACGACGCCGGCCTGCTGATGCAGCGCGGCTACCTGCACCAGCGCGTGGGCGAACCAACCCAGGCACTGGCCGATTTCCGCGCCGCCCAGGCCACCGGCAAGGCCCCGCCCACGGTGATCCTGGACCAGGCCTATGCCAGTGCCGCCAGCGGCGCCAACCGCGAGGCGGTCACCCTGCTGCGCGGGGCGATCGACAGCGCTGACGCCGGCACGTTGAAGCTGGACAAGGCGCAGCGCTACAACACCCGCAGCTCCATCGCCAACCTCTCGCGCGAGTGGGGCCTGATCGCGTCGGCCGGGTATCGCGGGGCGCGCCAGGCGGCCACTAACCTGGGCGGTGCGGCGATCAGCACGCCGGGCGATTCGGTGTTCGGCACGCTGGAAGCGTTCTGGCGGCCGTCGGAGCTCAACAACCGCCACGGCACGCTGGAAGCCTATGCGCGCATCGCCAACACGCTGTATGACCAGGGCGGCACCTTCGAGTCGATCCTGGCCGTGGACCCCTGCACCGGGCAGGCCACCGAGGACGCGCGCGCGCGCGCCGAGCGACTCAGTCGTTCGCGCTCGGTCGCCGGCTGGCCCTCGACCATCGCCGCGTTCGGCGTGCGCTACGCGTTCGGCCAGACCGGCCTGAGTGCAGGTATCGAGCGCCGCCAGTTCGTCGGTACCGCCACCCGCGGCGGCGGCGTCTACCCCGATTCCGCCGCGATCCAGTGCCGCATCCAGCTCGACTCCAACCGGCCCCTGCAGATCAATACGCTGGCCCGCTACCGCCTGGACACCAATGCCGGCGGCTGGATGTCCTACCTCACCTACGGGTTCTACAAAGGCACCGGGGTGCGCACCGACGTCAACCAGTGGTGGACGATCAGCGGCTACGCCCAGGCCGGCCTGAGCTGGGATGACAACCGGGCGCACTTCAGCATCGATGCGCTGGACGCCAACGGTGATCCGTCCCAGCGCATCCTGCAGTCCGACGGCCGCCTGCGCCGGCAGCAGTGGTTTGGTGCCGCCGAAGTGCGCGCCGGGCGCAGCTTCCGGTTCGGCGACGAGCAGACCCGTTGGGTCATCAACCCCTACGTGGTGATCGGTGCGGACTGGCTCGACCAGACCTCCAAGGTGCGCGGCATCGCCTACCCGCTGATCGGCAAGCAGTCCTTCGCCCTGTCCGACACCGCCAGCAGCTGGTCGCTTGGTGCCGGCCCCGGCGTCGGCGTGCGCTACTGGTTCCGCGACGACCATTACAACGCCGCGCGCTCCTACCTGGACCTGGCCGTGCAATACCGCTTCGCCCTCGGCGGCGGCGACACCCAGCGCGCCAAGGGCCTGTTCGCCACCGCAACGCTCTACTACTGACCCTGGAAAAGGACCCGACGATGACCCACGTCCGATTCAACGCCCGCCCAGCCGGCCGCCGCCCGCTGCTGCTGGCCACGCTGTGCAGCGCGCTGTGTGTGGCTGCCCCGGTGATGGCACAGACGGCCCCCGCCGCCGCGCCGGCCGCGGTCAACCAGGATTCGTCGATCGTACTGATCGGCAAGGACGGCTGGCTGTTCCCGGCGTGGGGCAGTTTGACCGAGGTCGACGCGCCGGCGATCGCCCGCAACACCGCCTTGATCGCACAGGCGCGCAGCGCGCTGGCCGCGGCCGGGGTCAAGCTGGAGGTGCTGGTGCTGCCTGACAAGGCGCTGTTCTACGAAGACAAACTGCCCGATGGCAAGCACCTGGGCCAGGCCGTGCGCGGACGCTATGCGCTGGTCCATGACGGCCTGGAAAAGGCCGGCGTGCCGGCCGTGGACGCCTTGCAGGTGCTGCGCCAGGTCAAGCAGGGCGGGCAGGAGGTGTTTTACCGCAGCGACCAGCACTGGACCCAGCCGGCGGCTGACGCCGTGGCCGTGGCCGTGGCCGCGCAGGTGCGCCAGCAGGTGCCCACGCTGGCCGGTGACGCCGGCAGCGGCATGGCCCTGGGAAGCGAGATCAAGGAACGACGGTTTGGCGATCTGGCCGAACTGTTCCTCACTGACGACCAGCGCAAGTCGATTGGTCGGGACACCTTCACCGTGCGCCGCCAGGCCGAGCAGCAGTCGCTGCTGGATGACGCGCCGGCACCGGTGCATGTCACCGGCCACAGCATGGTGCAGCCGTATTTCGGCTTCCCGCAGAAACTCTCCAACGTGCTCGACCGCCCGGTGTCGGTGAACTGGAAGCCAGGCAACGTCGGCCACTGGGTGATGCTGCTGGAGTACCTGGAGTCACCCGAGTTCCGCCAGCACAAGCCGCAGGTGCTGGTCTGGCAGATGTTCGAGCCGTCCTACGTGCAGGGACCGGACGCGCGCGGGCAGTGGGACAACGCCTCGATCATGACCCCGCAGCAATGGTCCGCGCGGCTGACCAAGGCACTGGGGCAGTAACCCGATGAGTGCACGTCCCGGCGCGCCCGCGCCCTTGCCACCGGCGGCGCCCGCCGCCGCCCACCGCCCCATTGCGGTGGTGGTGATCGTGTTGCTGGTGATCGGCGTGCTTGCCGGTGGCTGGATGCTGGGCACGGCCAGGATTCCGGCGGCCGCGTTGGCACCGGCACGCTGGGCCGACGGCGAAGCCGGCCGGGCGATCAACGACGCGCTCAAACTGCCGGTGCAGGCCCAGGCCGACCTGGCCACCGCCGCGCTGCGCTATCGCCTGCTCGGTGATCTTGGCCCGCAGGTTGCGCTGGGCTGCCCGGACTGGCTGTTCTATCGCGATGGCCTGCGCCCGCAGCCGGGTGCAGGGGCACAGGTATTCCACCAGCGCGTGCGCTTGATGCAGCACTGGTCGGCCCAGCTCAAGGCGCAGGGCGTACAGATGCTGGTGGTGGTGGTGCCGGACAAGTCGCGCATCGAGCAGGCCCATACCTGCGGGCTGCGCTATTCGGGCGCCATGCGCGACCGCCTGGGCCAGTGGCAGCAGGCACTGCACGCCGCACAGGTGTCCACGGCCGACCTGCTGCCGGTGCTGCAGGCCGGCACGGCGCCGGTGTTCTTCCGCACCGACGTGCACATGAACCGGATCGGCGCGCAGCGCGCCGCCGACGCGGTGGCCGCCTCGGCGCTGCCGCTGCTGGGCGGGCGTGGTGCGCAGGCGTTCGAGGTGGGCGCGCCCAGTGCGGCCAAGCCGCGCATGGGCGACCTGATCGTGCTCGCCGGGCTGGAGAGGGCGCCGCCGGCCTGGCGACCGGCGCTGGACCGCGAGCCCGAACAGGTGATCGCGCCGCTGCGCAGTGGTGGCCTGCTCGATGACACCCCGCCGGTGGAGGTGCTGCTGCTGGGCAGCTCCAACGGCCGCCGCAGCCTGTTCTCCGAACGCCTGGGCAATGCGCTGGGGCGCGAAGTGTGGAACCAGAGCCTGGATGGCGGGCAGTTCTCCGGCGCGCTGCTGGCCGCCTTGCCGCAGCGTGCGCAGTGGCCGCCCACGCTGAAGCTGGTGGTCTGGGAATTTTCTGAAATGGCCCTGTCCTTGCCGTTGACCGACGGCGAGCAGGCAACGCTGGCCGAGATCGACTGAGCGCTACGGACGATGCTTTTCAATTCCTTTCTGTTCCTGCTGGTGTTCCTGCCGATCGCGCTGGGCGTGCATTACGCCCTGGGCGCGGTAAAGCCGCGCCTGGCCGCCCTGTGGCTGTGCGTGGCGTCCATCGTGTTCTACGGCTGGTGGAACCCGCAGTTCGTGATCCTGCTGTCGGGCTCGATCGTCTTCAACTACCTGGTCAGCCTGGTGATCCTGTCGCTGGCCAAGCGACCAAAACTGCAACTGCTGGCCACCGTCCTGGGCGTGGCCGCCGACCTGCTTTTGCTGGTGCATTACAAGTATTTCGCGGCGATGGTGAACTTCGTCGGTGAGATGGGCTTCAACGTCGGCCCGATGGATGCGCTGATCCTGCCGTTGGGCATCTCCTTCTTCACCTTCACCCAGATCGGCTACCTGCTCGACTGCCGCGCTGGCGTGGTCAACGACCGCAGCCCGCTCAGCTACGTGCTGTTTGTGACCTTCTTCCCGCACCTGATCGCCGGCCCCATCCTCCACCACAAGGAGATGATGCCGCAGTTCAGCAAGCGCGAAACCTACCGGTTCCAGGCCGACAACCTGTCGGTGGGCGGCATGCTGTTCGTGATCGGGCTGGCCAAGAAAGTGCTGCTGGCCGACACTATCGCCCCGTATGCCGATGCCGGCTTTGCCTCCACCGGGCAGGTGCAGTTCTGGGGAGCGTGGGCCACCGCGCTCAGCTACGCGCTGCAGCTGTACTTCGATTTTTCCGGGTACTCGGACATGGCGCTGGGCCTGGCGCGCATGTTCGGCATCCGCTTCCCGCTCAACTTCAATTCGCCTTACAAGGCGACCAGCGTGATCGACTTCTGGGCGCGCTGGCACATGACGCTCACCCGTTACATCACTGCCTACCTGTACTACCCGGTGGCGATGGCCGTCACCCGCTGGCGCACCCGCGATGGCCGCGCCACCGGCCCGGCGGCGGTGGCCTCGGCCGGCGGTTTCCTGTCGATGATCGTGCTGCCCACGGTGTGGGCGATGGGCCTGGCCGGGATCTGGCACGGCGCGGGCCTGCAGTTCCTGATCTTCGGCCTGCTGCATGCCGGCTACCTGTCCATCAACCACGCCTGGCGCGTGTTCGTGGGCGGCCGCAAACCGGCCGCGCTGCGTCAGCTGCGCTGGTACCAGCACGCCGGCTATGTGCTGCTCACCTTCGGTGCGGTACTGGTGGCGCAGGCCTTCTTCCGCGCAGACGGCGTGCACGATGCCTGGGAGCTGGTGCAGGCCATGTTCGGCGTGCGCGGCTGGGAAAGCCTGGAGAACCTGGGCTACCTTGGCGGCATGGGGCTGGGCGACAGCTGGCGCTTGCTGGCCGGCCACCACGTGCAGCTTCTCTACATCGTGGTGCTGCTGGCCATCGTCTGGCTGGCACCCAACGCGCAGCAGATCATGGGCGTGTACGGCCCGTCGCTGGCCAAGCCCAGCCCGGCGCCCCGCGCGTGGATGCGCTGGCAGCCCAACTGGCAGTGGCTGCTGGTGATGCTGCTGATGCTGGGGCTGTCGCTGCTGAGCCTGCACAAAGAATCCCGTTTCCTCTACTTCCAGTTCTGACAAGGTGAACCCGATGGATATCCAGACCCTCCAGGCCCAGTTGATCGACATCGTCGAAGCGGTGATCGGCACCCGCGTGCAGCCGGACGAATACATGGAGTCGCTGTTCGACTCGATGTCCAAGGTGCAGCTGATGGTTGAGGTCAAGGACCGCCTGGGCGTGACCTTGCCGGTCGATGAAATCGATGCGCTGGTCGATTCGGTGCAGGTGCTGGCCGACTACGTGGCCGCGCACCAGCGCTGAGCCCACCCCCACCTGCAGGAGCTGTCCGCATGCGTTTCGATTTCGAACACTGCCGCTTCGTCGCGCTGGAGCACGCCCCGCATGCACCGGCCCTGCACGATGCCGACGGCAGCCTGGACTGGGCCGCGCTGCATTCAGCCACCCAGGCCTGGATCGGGCGCGCGCAGGCGGCTGGCGTGCAGCCCGGCTACGCGCTGGTGATCTCCGGGCACAAGCAGTCTGCGTTCGTGGTGGCCATGCTGGGCTGCCTGCAGATGGGCGTCACCTATGTGCCGGTGGATACCATCAACCCAGCCGCGCGGCTGCAGCGGATCACCCAGCTCACCCATGCCGGCGCGGTCTACGATGCCGCCACCGACAGCTTCGGGCCCGGTGCCGACGCACCGCGGGCGCTCAGCGTGCCGGACCTGGCCTACATCATGTTCACCTCCGGCAGCACCGGTGACCCGAAGGGCGTGCAGATCGGCCGCGACAGCGTGGCGATGTTCACCGGCTGGATCACCGAGTGCCTGCAGCTGGGCGAGGCGCCGGCCTTCCTCAACCAGATGCTCTTCAGCTTCGACTTCTCGCTGTTCGACCTGTGCGGTGCGCTCGGCACCGGCGGCAGCTGCGTGCTGTGCCCGCGCGAGGTGATCGCCGACAGCGAACGGTTTGTCGATCACCTGCGTCAGTCGGCGGTGGCGGTGTGGGCGTCCACGCCTTCGTTCGTACGCCAGCAGATGCTCAACCCGCGCTTCAACGCCGAGCACCTGCCCTCGCTGCGCGTGTTCGTGTTCGGCGCCGAATCGCTCACCCCGCGCGTGGCCGAAGAGCTGTGGGCGCGCTTCCCGCAGGCGCGCATCATCAACTCCTACGGTCCCACCGAGGCCACCTGTTCCACCACCTGGGTGGAGATCGACCCGGCGCTGCGCGCGGCCGCGCCCAACCCGTTCCCGATCGGCGTGGCCAAGCCCTACGCCGAGGTCTTCATCGACGACGGCGAAATCTGCATGGCCGGCGACCACGTCATGCGCGGCTACCTGGATCGCCCGGACCTGGACCAGGGCGTGCTGTTCACCCATCACGGTAAGCGGGCCTACCGCAGCGGCGACCTGGGCGACCTGGATGCGGAAGGGCGGGTGACCTTCCGCGGCCGCAAGGATGACCAGATCAAACTCAACGGCTACCGCATCGAGCTGGCCGAAGTGGATGCTTCGCTGTCCACCTTGGACGGCGTGGTCGCTGGCGCGGCGGTGGTCCTGCGCCGGCCCGATGGCACCCTGGTGCGCATGATCGGCTTTGTCGAACTGTCCCAGCCCGGCGAAGGTGCGGTGCAGCCGCTGCCGGCGTCGCTGCAAGACTGGAAGGCGCAGCTGGGCCGTCGCGTGCCGCCGTACATGATTCCCTCTGAACTGATCGCCGTTGATGCGCTGCCCACCGGCACCAGCAACAAGGTCGATCGCCGTCAACTGGAGCAGCGCTACGCAATGGCGCGAACGCTTCGCCGCCAGGAACCCACCGCATGAAACTGCCCTTGATCTCGCTCACCGCCGCCGTACTGGCCCTTTCGCCGCTGGCCGCCAGCGCCCAGCAGGCCGCCCCCGAAGGCCGCCTGGCCCAGCTGTATGCGGCGCGCCCGCCCGCCGGTTCGGCGTTCGTGCGCGTGCTCAACCCGGGCAGCGCCGCGCTCAAGGTCGCCGTCGGCCCGGGCGCCGAACAGAGCATCGGCCCGGCCACGCGGGCCAGCCGCTACGCCATCGTGGAGGGCGGCAAACCGTTCACCGTGCGCGTGGCCGGCAAGCCCCGCAGCCAGCCGCAGGTTGCCGCCGGCAGCTTCACCACGCTGGTGCTGGACGCCGCCGCCCCGTCAAAGCCACTGGCCGCGTTGGCCGATGGCGGTGGCACCAGCGACGCGCTCAAGGCCGAGATCCGCTTCTACAACCTGGCCAGCGGCTGCGCGCAGGGGCGCCTGGCCATGGCCGACAAGGGCGCCGTGGTGTTCCCGGCGGTGGCCAGCGGCAGCAGCAGTGCGCGCGGCATCAACCCGGTCAAGGCACGCCTGGTAGCCGGCTGCGGCGGCAAGGACAGCGCGCCGCTGGCCCTGCCGGCGCTGCAGCCCGGCGACCACTACAGCCTGTTCCTGACCGGCAGTGCCACCGCCCCGGTACTGCAGGGCCAGCTCAGCGGCACCGACCCGGTGGGCCGTTGATCCATGCACACCCGTCCGGTATTCGGTGAAGACCACGCGCTGTTCCGCGCGCAGGTGCGGCGTTTCATCGCCGAACAGATCGCCCCGCACTACGCGCAGTGGGAGCGCGACGGCATCACCCCGCGCGCGCTGTGGCGTGCGGCCGGGGAGGCCGGCCTGCTCAACTGCCAGCTGCCCGAACCGTACGGCCTGGGCGGCGACATCGGCCACGCCGCCTGCGTGATCGAGGAACTGGCGCGCGCCAACTACTTGGGGATCGGCTTCTCGATCCACTCGGACATGGTGGCGCCGTACCTGATGCAGTACGGCAGCGACGAAGTACGCGCGCGCTGGTTGCCGGCGATGGCGCGCGGCGAGGCGATCGGCGCCATTGCGATGACCGAGCCGGGTGCGGGCAGCGACCTCAAGGCGATCCGCACCCGCGCCGAACGCCAAGGCGAGCATTACCTGCTGAACGGCCAGAAGACCTGGATCACCAACGGCAGCAACGCCGACGTGGTGGTGGTGGTGGCCACCGTGGCGCCCGAGCTGGGCGCGCGTGGGCTCAGCCTGTTCTGCGTGGACACCGCCTTGCCCGGCGTCACCCGCGGCGCGCCGATGGCCAAGATCGGCCAGCACGCGCAGGACACCAGCGAGCTGTTCTTCCAGGACGTGGCGGTACCGGTGTCGCACCTGCTGGGTGAAGAACAGCGCGGCTTCGACTACCTGGGCGAACAGCTGGCGGCCGAGCGCATGGCCATCGCGCTGCGTGCGGCGGCATCGGCCGAGGGCATGCTGGATGAAACCGTGGCCTACGTGCGCCAGCGCAAAGTGTTCGGTCGCTTCCTGATCGACCACCAGAACACCCGGTTCGTGCTGGCAGGTGCGGCGGCCCAGCTGGCAATGCTGCGCAGCTTCCTCGACCAGTGCCTGGCCGCGCAGCTGCAGGGCCGGCTGGACGATACGGTGGCGGCGATGGCCAAACTCAACGCCACCGAACTGCAGGGCACGATCCTCGACGACCTGCTGCAGCTGCACGGCGGTTACGGTTACAGCACCGAGTACGGCATCGGCCGCGCGTGGACCGACGCACGCGCGCTGCGCATCTTCGGGGGCAGCAGCGAAATCCTGCGCGAAATCATCGGCCGCACGCTGTAACCACGTCAGCTCCGCATATCCCCGGTAGGTACCGACCGTTGGTCGGTACGCCGCGACCAACGGTCGGTACGCCCGACGCGCGCCCTACAACCCCCACTGCCGCCGCAACGCTTTCGCCTGCGGCGTGTCCTGCGACAACCACGGGTCCAGCGCATACACCAGCACGTGTTCGGCACCGCTGTCGCGCGCCCACGCCAGCTGGCGTTCAATCCGCGCCGCGTCGGCGGTTTCGCCCTTGAACTGGGTGCCGTCGTGGTTCTCGCCAGGCAGTTCGCGGAACAATTCCACGATCGCATCGAACGCCACGCCGCGTTGCGTCAGCATCGCCAGCAGGGGCTTGAGCTGCTGCACGTTACCGGCCCCGGCGACGCCCACGCCATCCTGCACCATCGGCCGCAGCGGCACCTGGTCCAGCAGGCTGGCCCAGACCGTCTCCAGCCGGCCACTGGTCTGCAGACGGCTGAAGTAGGTGGAGATGGCGCAGTCGCCGCCGCGCGCCTGTGCGGCCTGATGCAGGCCGTGCAGCCACTGGCCCAGCCACTGCACGCGGGCCGGATCGGCCCAGTGGTACTGCTCGATCTCATACGGCAGGTACCAGCCGCCGAAGGCCTGCAGGCGGGCCCACGGTGCCTGCGCCAGCCACTGCTGGGCGCGCGCCAGGCTGCTGGCGAAAAAGGCCTGCAGCGCGGCATCATCGCCGCCGATCGCCTGCCACCACGACTGCTCGAAGGGCAGCCCCACCCGCACCGTGATGCCCGCTTCGCCTGCGGCGGTGAACAGCATGCGCAGGCCGGCATCGGTTAGGTGCCAATCGCCTTCCGGCGCGCCGTGGATACCGGTCCACTGCAGCACCAGCTGCTTGCAGCCCAGGCGCTGGGCCAGCCCCACCGAGCGCTGCCAATCGGCCATGGTCCAGTCCAGGTGGCTGCGCCAGGGCTGCAGGAACGTACCCTCCACCTGCACCGGCACCGAGCAGCCGGGCAGGGTGGCCAGTGCCGCCACGGCGGGCGCCAGCAGCGCTGCACGCAGCAGCCGCCGACGCAACGGCGAAGACAGATCGACAGGCAGGGGAGAATCGCTCATGCCCCATCATCCCAGAGCCGCGTTGCGTAGGGGTGAACCGCGCGGCGTGCGCCCTGGCCGTGGAGGATCGCGTTGCGTTGTGCAGGGCCGGCCTCGCCCCTGCGTCGTGCCGACCTTCTGCCCACATCCGGGAACGGCATGACCTTTATCGAGGTGATCGCCTTCGATGTTGCAGAGCCTGCTTCGCTCATGCGTCATGCCGACATCGCACGTTGATCGGGTCACGGCAGTCGGCCGGGGCGCGACCCTGCCGGGGGTGCGGCTTACTCCAGCGCGTAGCGCAGCACGAACAGGCCGGCCACCAGCCACACCGCCGGGTGCACCTCGCGCCAGCGCCCGGTGCCGGCCTTGAGCACCGCATAGGCGATGAAGCCGAAGGCCAGGCCGTTGGCAATGGAATAGGTGAACGGCATCGCCAGTGCGCACAAGGCGGCCGGCACCGATTCGGTCAGGTCGCTCCAGTCCACGTCCACCAGCTCGCGCAGCATCAGCCCGGCCACGAACAGCAGGGCAGGGGCGGTGGCGTACCCGGGCACCATCGCCGCCAGCGGCGAGAACAGCAGCGCGGCCAGGAACAGGGCCGCCACCACCAGCGCGGTCAGGCCGGTGCGGCCACCGGCCTGCACACCAGACGCGCTTTCGGCAAACGCGGTGGTGCTGCTGGTGCCCAGCAACGAGCCGGCGACGATGGCGGTGCTGTCGGCCAGCAGCGCACGGCCGAAGCGCTTCTGCGCGCCGGGCAGTTCAAGCAGGCCCGCACGCCCCACCACGCCGTACAGCGTGCCGGTGGCATCGAACACTTCCACCAGCACGAACACCAGCACCACCTGCAGCAGCACCGCGATCGGCGCGCCGCCGTTGTGGTGCAGCAGCCCGGGCAGGTCCAGCTGCAGGAAGGTGGGGGCCAGGCTGGGCGGCAGCGAGATCAGGCCGTGGAACTGCACGTCACCAAGCAGCCATGCCGCCCCGGTCACCGCCAGGATGCCGATCAGGATCGCGCCGCGCACCTTGCGTGCTTCCAGGATCGCGATCAGCAGGAAGCCGGCCAGCGCCAGCAGGGGCGGTGCGGTATTGAGCGGGCCCAGCGCCACAAGGGTGTCGGTGTTGGCGATGATCACGCCGGATTTCTGCAGCGCGATGATGGCCAGGAACAGGCCGATACCGGCCACGATCGACGCGCGCAGCGACGGCGGAATGCCGGCCACCAGCCAGGCACGCACGCCGGTCAGCGACAGCGCCAGGAACACCAGCCCGGAAATGAACACCGCGGCCAGCGCCTGTTGCCAGGGCAGCCCGGCCGCGCCGACCACGGTGAAGGCGAAGAACGCGTTCAGGCCCATGCCCGGGGCCATGCCCACCGGGAAGTTGGCCGCGAAGGCCATCACCAGCGAGCCCAGCGCCGCGGCCAGGCAGGTGGCCACGAACACCGCGCCCGGGTCCATGCCGGTGGTGGCCAGGATGTCCGGGTTGACGAAGACGATGTAGGACATCGTCAGGAAGGTGGTCAGCCCGGCCAGCACTTCGGTACGCACCGAGGTGCCGTGTTGCTGGAGCTGGAAGACGCGTTCAAACAGGGACATCGCAGATCTCTCGTGCCGGGGCGCACTGCCTCGCCCAGGCGGACCTGCGGGTGCGTCGTAGGGCGGGTTAGAAGTGGTAATTCATCTTCAGCGTAACGCTGCTGTAGTCGGTATGGAAGCTGCGGCGGGCCGCGTCGGGGTAGTTCGGATCGTGCAGCCGCACCGGGCTGGCGCCCAGGTTCGTGTAACGGTACTCAACGCCTGCGGAAAGGCGGTCGTTGAACCGCACCAGGACGCCTGCGCCGACGTTGACGCCGGTGGCGACATGGGTGGCGCCGGTCTCCAATTCCGCCACGCGGCAGCCGTGGGTGGCCTCGACCAGCGACTTGTCGCAGCCCAGCGTGTACTCCTGGCGGGCCACCGTCACGCCGGTGGTCAGGTAGGGCAGCACCGGGCCGACCGCGTAGCCGAGCATCACGTTGGCCGACCCCGAGCGGGTCACCGCATCCTTGCCGTAGTACGGGCTGTGCGGGTGGTGCTCGCGGTCCGTCCACTCGCGGTCGATGTTGCCGAACGCGAGGCCGCCTTCGATGCCCACCACCACGTGGTTGTCGAACGGCCAGGTGCGGCCGGCCTGCACACCGCCGGTGAACCCGCGCGTGCTTTTTTCAGAGGCGTTGGGGTTGCTGCGATCCTGGCTCTTGCCTTCTGCATGGCTCGCCTGAACGCCCATGTAGCTGCCTTCCCAATCTGCCGGTGCCGCCGCGGCGGTGCCCGACAGCAGCAGGGCTGCCGTACTCATGACCAGTGTTTTCATCGTTGCTGTCCTACGTTTGCCGCAACTGCGTGGGATGCGTAGGAGGCCAGACGTCGTTATCTATTGGATATGCAATAAATTGCATTCGGTGCATTGAAGAGCAGGTGCGTCCCGAAGGGTCTGAAGACCTGCCTGAACTCTTCACGGAATGCCTTGGCCATTGCCCGCCAGACGCCAACCAAAGCCGGCGGGGCCAAGCGCCCCCGAGGGCCGGTGCAAGGGAATGATACCGGTGACGCACCGGCCCGGCATGCCTTGTGCGGCCAGGCGATGCCGTCGGTCAATCACCGCCTGGGTCGTTGGGTGTGCGCGGTGGTCCGGCCCCGATCAGGACGCCACGCCGGAGTCGGAACTGTTTCCGGATGACGGCGGCGGGGGGCGCGAAGGGCGAACCTGTGTCCGATTCCCTCCGTGCATTGCGTCCATGTCGGGAAGGAAGTCACGGGAATTGCAGAGTCCCACCAGCTCGGAGCACAGACTGCTGGCGGGTGAGGACAATAGAGTGGACGAGCGCGATCGTAAGAGCGGGACGTTGGCAATGCTCACATCCGCAATTGCAGTGAGCGACTGTGAGCGCGACATTGACGTGGGCCGCTGTGGTGACGGGAGGTTTGTCAGGCAAGGCATCGAAATCGAGGGTGAAGTCGAGGGTAAAGGCATCGCGTCTCTGTCCTGTAGGTGGGCACTGCACCCGCAGCATGATGCCATGGGCGTGGACCATTCCGCGGAGGCGAGGCCTGTCGTGATGAGAGAAGTGAGGTCGTTTTTGGCCGGTTCGACACGCGCGTTGATGAACAGAACGGCGACGCGATCGATTGCGCGGGCATGGACAACGCCAGGCAGGACGCAGGCTCTCCGGCGCCGCCGCATGTGAGCCTGAACAAGGTGAGATGTACGGGGGTGAAACCTATGGAATCAAGCCTCTAGATTTGGAACACCTCTCCCGAATGGATTGTTGTTCTGATGCCCACTTCTCCCCCTCTTGCTACCTCAACCTCCTGTCCCCCTTCCCCTGGCGTCATGCGGCCGCAGGTGCCTGTCACGCCCAACCTTCGCGTGTCCTGCAGTACAGGATCATTGATTGCGCCGCACCTTGTCGAAAATACCGTCATGCCTGTGGCTGGCGCCGCCCTGCGCGCCAGCAACGACTCCTTCTCCAGCGCGTCATGCGCGGAAGTGGACTGGTCATCTGCGTCTTCCAGCGACAGCCTCAGTGCCGGGCGGTCGGAATCGTCTGCGCACCTCCCGGGCCTGGATGTCTTGTGTGTCGGCAACGCAAGCGCATCGCGCACTGAATCGCCAGCACCGCGACCTGCAAACCCACTCGCGCGAAAAGGAGTGCGATTACGTCCGGACACTGCTACGCCCAGCACCCAGCGGGTGCTGGACAATGCGTGGGCTGTCCAAGGCCGAGCGGAGCAATGGGTAACGCAGCAAGAGGCCCAACTGATTCCCTTGGACATGCCGGCCGACGCACAGCGGCTATTGGAGAGTCATGGAGCGACCTACCAGCCGGCAGCGCGAGCCGGTGAACAGATACGCGGTGCGTTGGAGCGCGGCGGTGAGCGGGCCCCGTCCGGCGCTGAGCCGATCACGGTGGCAGACTTGCAGCAGGCGCTACCCAGCGTGGGGCCGCGCGCGATGTCGGGAGGGATTCCCGAAGCGCTGATCGACCTGGCCTTGCGGGGTATCGAAGGCCGTTTCCAAGCGCTGCGCGATGGCCAAGACGCCGAGGCAGTCGCCATGGAGCGCCTGCGTACCGACTTCTACCGCCTCACCTATACCCTCAATGGTCACCCGGTATCTTCACCCCCGGGCAGCAGCGATGAGAACAAGGCAGCCCGATGGGAAGCGTTTCGTGAGCAGTTGGTGCAGCTACCTGAGCCGATACGCCATTTCATCTGCTCCACGGCCTTCCAGCGTCCCGCAGTCGATGTGGCTCAGGACCTGTTCATGGGGCGAGACGGTGTGGGCGGCGGTATTCTGCATCCTGATGGGGTTCTCATCCTGTCAGAGCGTGGGAATCAAGAAACCACATCGATTGATATTCATACCGACGCGTCGATTCCCCAGGTCGTCTTTGGCTACACGCGCAATATCCATCAGATCGCTCAGAGGGTTGGCGTCCAACAACAGGACGAGGTGTTTCAGCAGGCATCCGCCGGCTCGCACTATCAAATGGAGCTGGCCGTGACATTGAGGCCGCCCTTGGACGCCGAAGGCGACCACATTATTGCCGTCGAAGGTCGGCACGCCATTGACCTTACCTATCCGACGCGTGGAGCGCGTTCTCTCAGTGCGATTGTCGATGCACTTTCGCCGCGCGTCGGTGAGATTGAAGATATGCAGCAGTCGGTTCTGACCGCCTTGCAGCGTCACGCTCGGTACTGCCGCACCCAGGCCAATGAGTTCCTTGAATCTGCCGTTTCGGTGGGGCCTGATGAGGTGGCCCGACAGCAGCGTTCGCTTCACCATGACGCCATTGTCGACTTGGCTGCTCACCTGGGACAGGCGCCGGTGGCGACAGCCCAGCAGCTGCTTGCGGTGTTGAACACCCTCAGCGGGCGTCAGCTCAATGAACTGGGCTATGTACAGGATCTGATGGGGGCTGGCTTTGAACCCACACCAGAATCATTCACTCACCTCGTAAATGCGGTCTCTGACATCAGTGGCTACACGCTGTCCAATGAGTTGCGCGAAGTCGCCATGGGCATCGTGGATGCCGAGCATGCCAACGCGGCGGGGGAGGCGGTCGAAGTGGACATTGATGCGCTGCCTGCCGCGCTGATTGTCGAAGATGCGCATCCTGCCATCCGTCAAGCGCTGCAGCAGCTTGGACTACCCGTCCGCCAGGCCGATCTGGGTATCTGGGACGGTGATATGTCCGCAATAACGCCATTACCTCCGTTGACGGCGCAACTGGGGCAGACGGTCAGCCGGGACACGGTGGGTGAGCTTCAGGACATGGCCATGATGTTCCATCAGGTGGCCGCTGCAGGCCCTGACGCGTTGGCGCGACACCTGCTGGGCAGCGACGGCGGCGCAGTGTCTCGCCTGCGCACGGTGCTGGACGTAGTGAGTAATGCCTACCGCGTCGGCGTCGCAACCCCGCTTCCTCCCGCACTCGCCCAGTTGGCATTGGCGGAAGTGGATGGTTACCTGCAGCGCAACCCAGGCAATGCTTCAGTAGTCGGAAGCGTGCAGGAGGCCTTGTTCATCGGCTCTGACGCAACGGCGTTGTTGTTGCCTGCTGAACGTGCATGGGAACAGGCACGCCAAGCGGTGGCCCACCTGGCATGGTCAGCGACACACGCTGACGGACGCGTACGTCGCGGGCTCTCCAGTTCGGTCCGTACCGCGTTGGGCACGATACGCGTGGAGGCGGCCGGTCAGACAGAGCACGCGCTGTTGCATCAGGCATTGCCCGCGTTGGGGCGGGTGCGCGACACCTCGGGCACGGCGCCTGGCATGGCCAGGCCAAGTCCGCTTACGCCTGCGCAGCAGCAGGTGATGGCCGAGGTATGCATCGGTTGTACCAATCAGATCATCGGCGCAATCGACGCGCGTGCTGCCGCGTCTGTAGGAGGGCAGGGGGCTTCAGCGGCGCTTGCGCCTGCCGCGGGTGGCGATGGACATTCCTCCGCCGGCGCCGCGCGGCCACCCGGATTACGAGGCGGCAGCCGGCAGGGTGCAGATCGCGCGGGTGCGGCGGATGCGGCGGCCCCGCTGCGGCGGCCCAGCGGATGGGGCCGCGATGACAGTGACAAAGATGGGGCTGCCGGCGCTCTGCGCTCCACCGATCAGTTGGCTGTTCAACGGGAATCGGATGAAGAATCCGGTTACGGCTCTGTGCCGCCGTCCCCGGCGGTCGACCAGGGCGGGAAGCGCGAGGCACTGCATCCAAGTACCCGACAGCAGGCTGAGCGCCGGTCACTGGATCGGCAGGCGATGCGGACGGCGTTGCTGGACCTTAGCCGCCCCGCGTCCGATCTCGTCCGTCCCGGGCAGTTGGCGGTCACTGCACAATATCTTCAACGGGTGACCGAAGATACACAGCCTGGCACGGTCGGCGTGTTGCTGGACCCCGAGGTTCTGGGGGCATTGGTGCGGCAGGCAGTCGCCGAAGCAATGGAGCCTCCGGCCAGTGGGGCGGACAATGCAGCGCCGTTCGCGCGCGTACTGGCGCAGGCAGTGCGCGTGACCTGCCGCGGTGCGGACCCGGCCTGCATTGGTGCCGCCTTGACCGGCGGCGATGGCTATCGGTCTGCACTGGGGGAACTGGCGCGTGGCAGGGGCATGCAGTCGCTGGCGCCGCTGGTGCGTTTGATGTACGGCGAACTTGCCCTTGGTGCAAACGTAAGCAATGCGCTGGTGCCTGACAACAAGAACCGACTGCAGCCACTGTCGCAGGTGCTGAAGAAACAGCCGGTGTGTGGGAGCTACCCACCAGAGTCAGTGCCGACCGCCATGTCGCCTGTTGCCAGTATGCGCCAGGACGTCGAAGGGATGGTGGCGCGCGTGACGTTGCTACAGGGCCGGCAGCACGATATCGCCTACGCGGAGAAGGAGAGCGAGCAGCGAATGGCGGTCAAGGCCGCCGCCGCCGAACAGAAAAAACAGCAGATCCTACGCGAGGTCGAGATGTCGCTGCAGAACCAGGTGGTTGTCAACCAACGTTGGATCGACGCGCGTGAGCAGCGCGCTGCCGCTCATGAAGAGATGATGTTCCAGTCACGTATGGAGTCTGCCAGCACGCGTGCAGCGCAACGGCGGCATGAAAATCAGCTTGCGATTGCCGCTACCCAGTCGTTCAACCTCCAGCGCCTAGAACAGGCCAATCATCAGCGCGTGCAGCGGGCGGCTGAGGCCACCGCGCAGCGTCAGTTGGCGCAACACTCCGACTTGCCTGTCCAACAGCGCCTGGCCCAAAGCCTTGGGATGGGAACACCGGGGACCCAATCCATTTCGGGACCGTCCTCGGTACCGAAGGTGCATGGTGTGGGAACGTCCGATCGCTCACCGCAGCTCACGTTGGAGGAGGTCAAGGCGTATGCACTGCAGTTGGAGACGGTGTCGCCGGCGCTGTTTGCCATGCCAATGACCAACGGAGGGGCACCGGCGATGCTGAGCATGGGGCCGGCCCAAGTTCCACCAAGCGTGCCTCCAACGGGGTCGACCGACCATCCGCGCAGCCTGCCGCCGGAACGGGCGGGTGAAGGCCCGGCGTTTGATTTCCTCAAACCCCACCAGGTACTGGTGGCGGGCCAATCGAGCACGTTGTATGCGGGACCGGCCTTGAGCCAGGCCCCTCCGCTGCGTGACATGCCGGTGCCAAGCCAGGCGGTTCGTCCGGTCACCTTCGCGCGTCCCCGGGTATACAGCGTGCCGGTGGAGGTGTGCGGGCAGCCCACGAACAATCGACTGACCACTGCGCCTGTCCTGAGGCAACATGGTGGAACGATGATGATCAATCAGGGCGACAGGATGTTGGTGGTCAATGATAGCCGCCCCTATGCAGTGACGGGTCCAGATGGCGATACAACGTTCTTCAACACCCGACGTGAGGGCTTGCCCAGTAGTGAGAAGCCAGCGCTGACTGCTGGTTGAGTGACAAGCGGTGTCGTGTAGCGCCGGGCATCCGCCCGGCACTACCGACATCCATGGCAGCATCCGTCGGGGCCCAGCGAACATGGTCCGGTATGCCCGCACGTCACGAGTGGGCGACGCTTCTACGGCCCGACACTGGGATATTGGCTCCTCATCTGCCGCGCGATTCCATGTCGCGGCAGTGGTGCAGCGGTTCATCCTCGATGCTGTTGATGTGCCGGAAACGCCAATGCGTCACGACCAACGGTAGTGGCCTACCCCAATGCAAAACGGCCGCGCAGTGCGCGGCCGTCGGTGAAGCGTCACGACCAACGGTCGTGACCCACCGGATTACTTCAGCGCCTTGAAGCGCAGGCGCTTCGGTGCCGCGTCGTCGCCCATGCGGCGGCGCTTGTCTTCTTCGTACTCGCGGTAGTTGCCCTGGAAGAACTCCACGTGCGAGTCGCCTTCGAACGCCAGGATGTGGGTCGCGATGCGATCCAGGAACCAGCGGTCATGCGAAATCACGAAGGTGTTGCCCGGGAACTCCAGCAGCGCATCTTCCAGCGCACGCAGGGTTTCGATGTCCAGATCGTTGGACGGTTCATCGAGCAGCAGCACGTTGCCACCCTGCAGCAGGGTCTTGGCCATGTGCAGGCGGCCACGCTCACCACCGGACAGCGACCCCACCAGCTTCTGCTGGTCCTGGCCCTTGAAGTTGAAGCGGCCGATGTAGGCGCGCGACTGGATCTCCACGCCGTTGATGTTGAGGATGTCCAGGCCGCCGGCGATTTCCTGGAAGACGTTGTGGTTGCCTTCCAGCGCGTCGCGGCTCTGGTCCACGTAGGACAGCTTGACCGTCGGGCCGACCACGATCTCGCCCGTATCGGGCTTTTCCTGGCCAGTGATCATCTTGAACAGGGTCGACTTACCGGCACCGTTGGGGCCGATGATGCCCACGATCGCGCCACCGGGCACCAGGAAGTTCAGGTCGTCGAACAGCAGGCGGTCGCCGAACTTCTTGGAGACGTTCTTGAACTCCATCACCGCATTGCCCAGGCGCTCGCCCGGCGGAATGAAGATCTCGTTGGTCTCGTTGCGCTTCTGGTAATCCACCGACTGCAGTTCTTCCAGGCGGGCCAGACGCGCCTTGCCCTTGGTACGGCCGCCCTTGGCGTTCTGCCGCGACCATTCCAGTTCCTTCTGGATCGCCTTCTGGCGGGACTTTTCCTGGTTGTCTTCCTGACGCAGGCGGTCGTCCTTCTGGGTCAGCCAGTCGGTGTAGTTGCCCTTCCACGGAATGCCGCGGCCGCGATCCAGTTCCAGGATCCACTCGGCGGCGTTGTCCAGGAAGTAGCGGTCATGGGTAACGGCCACCACGGTCCCGGTGTAGCGCGCCAGGAACTGTTCCAGCCATTCCACGGACTCGGCGTCCAGGTGGTTGGTCGGTTCATCGAGCAGCAGCATGTCCGGCTTCTGCAGCAGCAGGCGGCACA
>Ga0157370_10000408_pt1 | contig 54355 bp, 44 predicted proteins | sample C35metaG_FD_113463 | JGI IMG/M metagenome (GOLD analysis project Ga0157370, IMG submission 113463) | Corn rhizosphere microbial communities from Kellogg Biological Station, Michigan, USA - C3-5 metaG | ecosystem: Host-associated > Plants > Roots > Rhizosphere > Soil | place: USA: Michigan...
AGCACATTAATTGCATTACTCAAACAATCCCTTATTCAATAACTGTAACGTTTTTTCCTTATCCTCCTGCGAAATCAGAATAGAAATATTGTGCTGGCTTCCGCCGAAGCTCACCATACGAACAGGAATTTCTGTAAGGCTATCAAAAACCTTTGCCAGCAGGTTTTCGGTTTTGGAAATATGATATCCGACAATGGAAACAATAGTCTGATTTCTGTCAATTTCTATGCTTCCAAACATTTCAAGCTCTTTAATAATTTCTTTCAAAAAAGTATCATTATCAATTGTAAGCGAAACGGCGACTTCAGAAGTAGTGACCATATCAATAGAGGTTTGATATTTTTCAAACACTTCAAATATCTTTCTTAAAAAACCATAAGCAAGCAGCATTCTGCTGCTTTTTATTTTTATAGCAGTGATAGAATCTTTTGCAGCAATAGCTTTTACACCTTCTGAATCGGAATGACTTTCTATTAAAGTTCCTGGTGCTTCCGGTTCCATTGTGTTTAATAATTTTACCGGGAAATTAAAATGCTGTGCAGGCCAGATGCTTGCGGGATGCAAAATTTTTGCTCCGAAATAAGCCAGCTCGGCGGCTTCATCAAAACACAAATGATTAATAGGTTTTGTATTTTTTACAATACGCGGATCATTATTATGCATTCCATTTATATCAGTCCATATTTCGCAAACAGATGCATTAACCGCTGCTGCAATTAATGAAGCGCTGTAATCACTTCCTCCCCGTTTCAGGTTATCCACTTCGCCTTTTGCATTTCTGCAAATGTAGCCCTGTGTAATAAAAAGAGTGTCTCCCTGGTGAGCTTCTAATAATTTGGCTAACTTGATTTTTATATTTTCTACCTGCGGTTCGCCGAAGGTATCAATGCTCATAAAGTCAAGCGCTGCAATCCATACGTGTGGAATGTTTTGCTCCTGCAGATACAGGCTAAACATTTTTGTGCTGAGTAATTCACCCTGCGCCAGAATATCTTTATTAAGAGCCTCGCTGTAAGAAATCTTTAAAATAATGTTCAAAAATTCAAAATGTTCTGCAAGAACGTCTTTTGCTTTTTGATAAAAGGTTTCAGTTTTTACCAGGTCTTTTATAAAATTCTGATAATGATCTTCCAGGGAATCAATTCGTTTTTTCGCAGTTTTGCGATCGCCTTTTGAAAGTGCATCACTTATTTCTGTAAGCGCATTAGTCGTTCCGCTCAAGGCGCTTAATACAATAATTTTTGGTTCATCTTCTTTGGTGACCAGCTTGCTGATTTCTGCCATTCTTTCTGGTTTGCCTACGCTGGTTCCACCAAACTTCATTACTTTCATAACCTTGATTTTTAAAATTGGGTGCAAAAGTAATTAATTCAATGATTCACTAAAAAATTCCTATCCATAATCTGCAAAAACAATTAATGACGGTAAAATCATTTTTCATAAATTTTACTTAAAATAAAAAGCCTCAACAGAGAAATATTCACTTTATTTTAGAGAGGAATTAATAAAACGCGCTACATTATCATGAAGTTGTTTTAATGATTCGGGATGCAGATAAACCATGTGTCCTGAATTATAAAAATCATATTCAATATTTTTCTGAAGAGATTTGGGCATCGGAAGATGTTGCATTTCATATATACCTTCAAAATATGGAGTTCCCAAATCAAAATAACCCATGTTCAGCATCACTTTTAAACCAGGGTTGTAAACCATTGCATGAGCAAGGTCATTCATCACATTTGGAAAGCCAACGAATCCTTTGCGTTTAAAATCCCACTTCCCAACATCACCAAAAGTTTTGTACTTCATTCCTTTTCCAAACTTTAATTCTGTTCTTACATAATTGTTGAAAGTAGCCGTAAAAGTCGAGTCAATGTAAGAATCCATCGGATCGTATTGGGCGTATTCACTTAAAGGATCTATCGCTGCGCCTGAAAACCTTGAATCCAAGCGGCCGGTGATTTCATTATTCTTTCCCAGCAAGGTTTGTTCAAACTGGGGCCCATTCACACGAAGATTGGCTTTGCGTATATATTCTGTAGTTAGCCCGGTATATTCATGTAATTTCTCTGCAATCTGATCAAAAGAAACTGAATCAAGCGACGCCCCTTTATTGAGTGCCAGGGCATAATCATTCAAAGCAAAGTGTTCTACCTCTTTTAAAAATGGTTCTAAATTCGACGGTTGGTTCGGAAGTTTATGATGATACCAGGCAGTAGCGGCAAAAGAAGGCAAAGCAAGTTCGTAAGGCTTGTCATTACCCGGATGTTCGCTGGCGGCATCGCTCATATTTTCATAAGTCAATAATTGAGAAAGCAAAATCACTCCATTCAATCCAACTCCCTCGTCCTGCAAAAGATTGGAAACTACGGCCGATCGGAATGTGCCGTAACTTTCACCAAATAAATATTTAGGTGAATTCCAACGGTTAAATTCAGTAATAAAATCAGTAATAAAATCAGCAAAAGCGCGGCCATCCTGATCAATACCAAAAAAATCTTTACCTTCTCCTGCACCGCCCATTTTTTTAGTAATTACCTGCCCAAAACCTGTTCCGGGAGCATCAATAAAAACGAGATCGCTTGCATCCAAAAGACTGTAATCATTATTTACACTTTTGTAAGGCGCTGTGGTTCTTGATGTATCATTCAGATAAACTCTTTGCGGGCCCCATGCACCCATATGAAGCCATATTGTAGCGCTTCCCGGGCCGCCGTTGTAAATAAAAGTAATGGGCCTTTGTGAAGGATTCTCATCGCTTTTAAAATAGGAAACATAAGACATGCTTATGGTGGGCGAATCTTCTTTATTTTTAAGAATTAATATACCTGCGGTTGCATCATAATTTATTCGTTTACCCTCTACCGTTACACTGCCGTGCGTAACAGATTTTTGTGGTTTTTTAAAATTGATCACGGTGTCTTTGCTGATGTCAACTTTTACAGAAGTGCTTTCTTTTTTTATTTGTGCAAAAGAAGAAAAGCTGGCAGTAAAAAGGAATGCGAAGCAGCTTAGAATGTGTTTTAATTTCATTAGTTTTTTATTTGAATTGAATCTGCGAAAATGAACCTCATTGATTTTTATAATACCCATGAGGCTTTGAGGATTGATGATCAAAAGTATTTTATGGATCTATAGTAAACAAATAAATATTGAAGATCCGTGTTTTCATTTTGTTGGTTCCTGACGAAAAATCCTAATTTCTTAAAATTGTTATTTTTTCAAAAAACCTCCTTTTAGGTTTTCAATAAAATGAAAATACAAAAACCGGTTATTTCTTTCTTTTCTTTCAATTTTTTACAAATCATTTTCAAAAAGGAATTCTAACTTTAATGAATGAGGTGTGCCTTGTTTTTTATAGTCTTTTTATGCTGGGCTAATTTCACTTTTGCTCAGTCTGCCGTCTATATCCCTGCTGCTGAAACCAACAATGCGGCTGATATTGCAGCATTTATTAACAATCATTATCACACGAATGATCAAAAAATTTCAGCGATTTATAATTGGATAACTGACAATATAAAATATGATGCTGACAGTATCCATTATGTAATTTTAGATGAGGACAATGAACAACGCGTATCTGTTGCATTAAAAAGAAAAAGAGGTGTGTGTGAAAATTTTGCCGCCATTTTTAATGATCTGTGCAGCAAATGCGGAATCTCTTCTTTTGCCATTGATGGATATACGAGGCAGACAGGCTCTATAGACAGAACACCGCATGTGTGGTGCGCTGCATTTGATGAGGATGGGTGGAATCTTTATGATCCTACATGGGATGCAGGATTTATCAGAAACGGAAGTTTTATAGATCACCGGCAAAATAATTATTTCAAAATATCACCCGCGGTTTTTATTCAAACACACCTTCCATTTGATCCAATGTTCCAGTTTTTAAATTACCCGGTTACCTATAAAGAATTTATGGCTGGAAAAAGCGGCGAAGAGAATGAAAGAAATTATTTTAATTATAAAGATTCGATTGATGCTTATAAAAAAATGAATCCGTTGGAACAATATTTGTCTTCCATCAGCCGGATTAAAAACAGCAAATGGCCTCCTTCAAAAATTAATACAAAACTCAAGCGAATCCAATTGGAAATAGAAGTGAGATACCAGGACAAGGATATTGCTTTATACGATTCATCTGTTGCTGATTACAACCGCGGCATTGATTTTTTGAATACCTTTCTTAGCTATCGCAATAATCAATTTCAACCGGCAAAATCAAGTAAAGAAATACAAAATCTTTTTCAGAATATACGAAGGTTGATTACTGATGCCAATGCAAAACTGAAAGAAGTAAATCTATCTAAGGCAACATTGACACTGGACACAGGTGATTTACAAAAAAAAATAGACGATCTGAATTCAAATATAAAACAGCAGGAAAGTTTTTTGAAGAATCAGCTGAGCCAGGTGAAATAAATTAAGAATCAGGAATTAAGAACTGGTGTTATTGATTGTTTTACTGCTTTTATATTTTCAGTCTTCTTTTCATCAAAAAATAGTTTTTATTTTTCTATCAAAATTTGAATTATTAGTAATATTTTTAATTCTCATTAAAAAACTATTCTTATGGAACAATCAACAATCGTTATCAAAGACAACATTGCAAATCCGGCGCCGCTCGGGCTTCTTGCTTTCGGGCTTACAACCGTTCTTCTCAATCTGCATAACGCAGGAATCTTTGAAATGAATTCAATGATACTTGCTATGGGGATTTTCTACGGTGGTATTGCACAGATCATAGCAGGAATCCTCGAAGGGAAAAAAAATAACACTTTCGGTTTGGTAGCATTTGTCTCTTACGGTTCGTTCTGGCTTACACTGGTTGCCTTGATCGTAATGCCGAAAATGGGGTGGGTGCCTCCTGCATCAGAAACCGCAATGGTGGCTTATCTTGTCATGTGGGGAATATTTACTGCGCTTCTTTTTTTGGGCACACTCCGCATTTCCAGGTCACTGCAGTTTATTTTTGCCACATTGACCATCTTGTATTTTTTACTGGCATTGGGCGATTATTCAGGCAATACGTTTTTAAAAACTTTTACGGGGTATGAAGGAATTATTTGCGGTGGTTCAGCGATATATACAGGTGCAGGCGCGCTGCTAAATGAAATGTATGGACGAGAAGTTTTCCCCCTGGGATTAGTGGTAAATAAAAGCTGAATTGTTTCTTTTCTATGGCTTTATTTAGCAAATCAAACGGCTTACAGTAAACACATAAATATTCTTAATTCTCGTTACATCTTAAAAATAAAAACTCTGAAAGGGCTTGAATAATAAAGTCCTTTCAGAGTTTCAATTGTTATTCACTCAGGCAAATGCCTTATCCCCTTTTTTGTATGGAATATCCGCTTCAAATTTTCCGGGTGTTTCAAAATATCTCCTTGCCTCCGTACATCCGATTTTTGAAGTAAAATAACCGAGCAAAGTGAGTTCTTTCATCATCCTGAAATAATGCGAAGGATCTTCTTTCTTTTTATTCTTCATGTAATCCTTTTGTTCCTGGTCTAATTTTACCAAAAGATCATGTCGTTGTTGCGGAGTAATTTTTGCAAATGAATTATCATAGTTTTTGTTTGAAAGATCATCCAGCTTTTTCATGCCTTCATGAAAAATTTTCTGATCTTTTTCTTCATAACAATCATTTACCATCACTGTCATAAATTGTCCTGTTTTCGCAGCTTTCGCGCCAGGTGTTTTTGTCGTGGGCAAAATGGTATCTGCAATTTCATCCAAAAATGAAATGTCTGCATCTGTAAAAGTCATAGATATGCCGGTGTTGCTTTTACATCCTGATAAAAAAGCACTGCCGCCAACGATGGTTCCTCCAAAAAGGAGTGAAATATATTGAACCGCTTCTCTTCTGTTCATAATTATTTTATTTATTAAATTTTACACTTGATAATTAACTCCAAATCCGGATCTGTAATCGCGCTTAATGAACTGGTTTACTTCATCAACATTTGTCACTTTCATATCCTTGTTGTCCCATAAAAGTTCTACATAACGGGCCGGGTAATCGTAACCTTTTCCATTTGCCCGCGTTTTTCTGACATCGAAACCCCTGATGGCAAGATTGCTCATTAACAAAGCCTCTGTAAGCGGACCTGCAACTGCAAAATCAGAATCCATCTGCATTTTGCCATAGCCGGCTATAGCGCCTTCTATCCATTGGGCATAATGGCCTTCAGCTCCCATTGGAATTCGCGGATATTTTTGAGGCACTTTTACTTCATTTGTTCTGGATGTAGGAAGTAATTTTGGATTGGCTCCGTAAGTTTCACACATCATACTTCCTTTTGTACCTATAAAATAAGTTCCATTGCCACCATCCCCAAATGTTTCGTTTGGCCCCAGTTCTTCCGGCCTTTCGGGTTGAATACCTCCATCCATCCAATGCACTTCAACCGGGCCTTTGGTTTTATCCGTTTTTGGAAATTTCATAATTACATGGCTTGATGGAGGACAGCTTTCAGGGAAATAACCTCTTTGAAACTCTCCAACATAAACACTGCCCACACTTGCCTGCACTGAATTGATGTATTCTAACCCAAGAACTGCAAAGGCAGGTTGCACGATATGGCATCCCATATCTCCTAATGCTCCGGTACCATAATCCCACCAACCACGCCAGTTGAACGGAACCAGATTATTAAAATAATTTTTTACCGGCGCAGTTCCAAGCCATAAATTCCAGTCTAATTCAGGAGGAATAGGTGCTGCTTCGGTTGGGCGTGGAATTCCCTGCGGCCAAACCGGTCTGTCGGTCCAACAATATACTGTGTGTACATCACCTATAATGCCGGCATCGTACCATTCCATTAATTGCCGAACGCCGTCTCCTGATGCGCCCTGGTTTCCCATTTGGGTTACCACTTTATATTTTTTTGCTGCTTCTGTTAGCATCCGTGCTTCATATACATCATGAGTCAACGGTTTTTGAACATACACATGTTTACCCAGTTGCATGGCTGAATAGGCCGCTACTGCATGAGTGTGATCGGGGGTTGAAACGGATACTGCATCAATATTTTTATGCTCTTTATCGAGCATTTCCCTATAATCTTTATAATATTTCGCTTTGGGAAATTTCTTGCGTGAATCTGCAGCACTGCGGTCATCTACATCACAAAGGAAAGCCATATTCACTTTTCCGGTTCGATAAAAATGATTGATATCATCTGCACCTTTTCCACCTACACCGATAGAGGCAAGTTGTAGTTTATCGCTAGGTGCAATAAAACCCTTTCCACCCAAAACATGACGTGGAACTATCATAAAACCCGCAGCTGTAATTGCGGTATTTTTGAGAAATTCTCTACGTGATGCGTTTGAAATGTTTTTTTCTGATTCGTCTTCCATAATTATATTTTTAAAAAGCTGTGAAAAAATTCATTAAAAGATAGAAAAAAGGCCACTTTAAATATTCCTCTTTTTCAATTCACCGACCGCATGATCTACAGCACGGGCGGTCATGGCCATATAAGTTAATGATGGATTTACACAATTTGAAGAAACCATAAAAGATCCATCGGTAACAAAAACATTTGGTGCATCCCACACCTGGTTCCATTTATTTAAAACTGAAGTTTTAGGATCTAATCCCATGCGGGCAGAGCCCATTTCGTGAATGCCTCTTCCCATGGTGCCATCTCCATCAAAACCTTTTACATTTTTTACACCAGCGGCTTCCAACATTTCCATAGCATCGTTTTTCATATCAATCCGCATTTTTCTTTCATTGTCTTTCCATTCTGCATCTGTGGCCAGAATATTCAATCCCCATTTATCTTTCCTTGTTTTATCTAAAGTAATTTTATTTTCGTGATAAGGAAGTATTTCTCCAAATCCACCCATTCCCATTGTCCAGGGGCCGGGTTCTGCCAGTGCATCTTTAAATTCTCCGCCAATATTCATTTCGGCTATTTCGCGGCTCCAGCCTTGCCTGCCGGCGCCCCCCTGGTATCCAAATCCTCGGATATAATCTCTCTTATCGCCAAATAAATTCCGGAATCGTGGAATATAAATTCCATTAGGCCTGCGGCCAAAATAATACCGGTCATCATACCCTTCTACTTCCCCGGAAGCACCCACACCGAGATGGTGGTCCATAATATTATGTCCGAGCTCGCCGCTGCTGCTGCCCAATCCATCCGGCCAGATATCTGTAGCAGAATTCATTAATACCCAGGCACTGTTGAATGTGGAAGCATTTAAGAAAACAATTTTTGCAAAATATTGATAGGTCTTATTCGTCTCTGCATCCAAAACTTCCACTCCCGTTGCTTTTTTCGTATCCTTGTCATACAGGATTTTTGTAACAATAGACCAGGGTCGAACAGTCAGGTTTCCGGTCTTCATTGCTGCCGGAAGCGTAGAAGATTGTGTGCTGAAGTATCCACCAAACGGGCATCCCAGCCAGCACTTATTTCTGTATTGACAATTAGTTCTTTCCTGGATTGGCTCTGTAATATTTGCTGTGCGGCCAATAATCATATCGCGCTTGCCTTCAAAATGTTTTTTAATTCTTGCGGAAACATCTTTTTCAACCGCATTCATTTCCATAGCGGGTAAAAAATACCCATCAGGCAATTGAGGCAATCCATCTTTTGAACCGCTTATTCCGGCAAATTTCTCAACATAAGTGTACCAAGGCTCAATATCTTTATAGCGAATCGGCCAATCAACTGCGATCCCATCTTTTGCATTTGCTTCAAAATCAAAATCGCTCCAGCGGTAGCTTTGTCGTCCCCACAAAAGTGATCGTCCGCCTACATGATACCCGCGAAACCAATCGAATCTTTTTATTTCCGTATAAGGGCTTTCTTTTTCATTTACCCACCAATCGAGATTCATTTCATTTAAAGGATAATCTCTTTTTAAAACAGGATAATCTTTGATCATTTCCTGTGTGCGTCCCCCGCGATGTGGAAATTCCCACGGGCCTTTCACCGCATTCACATAATCCTTTACATGCTCAATGTTTTTTCCTCTTTCAAGCATGATGGTTTTGAGGCCTTTTTCAGTCAGTTCTTTTGCAGCCCACCCGCCTGAAATGCCGGAGCCGATCACAATCGCATCGTAAGTATTTTCTGCCATAGTTTGTTTAATTATTGAATTATTGAATTACTTTATTATTGAATTGCTTTTTAATTAGTACATAAACACATCACCTATCAGACATCGCAAATCTTAATAGCTTCCTTTAATGAATCAAGCTTATCCGGATATGTTGGCATAAATTCCTGCGCCACATAGCCTTTATATCCTGTTGCAACAATCGCTTTCATAATCGCAGGATAATTTAATTCCTGGCTGTCATTTATTTCATGCCGGCCCGGAACACCCCCGGTATGATAATGTGCAATATATTGATGATAATCTCTTATGTTTCTGATAATATCGCCTTCCTGTATTTGCACATGATAGATATCAAAAAGCAATTTAAAATTTTCTGAAGCGATTTTTTTACAAAGTTCTGCGCCCCATTCTACATGATTGCACATATAATCTTTGTGATCAATTTTACTGTTCAGTATTTCCATTACCATTGTTACTCCATGCTTTTCGGCAAAAGGTAAAATTTTATCCAATGCGGTTTTGCAATTTTTCATACCCGTTTCATCATCCATTCCTTCGCGCTTGCCGCTGAAGCAAATGAGGTTTTTGTAGCCTGCCTTAGACATGACAGGAATTACCTCCAGGTATTCTTTTATCAATTGGTCATGAAATTTTGGATTATCCAGGCCGTTGTATAAATTATTGTCTCCGGCTGTGTAGCACATCGAACTGTAAATTCCATGTTTTTGAAGTGTTGGCCAATCTTTTGGCCCAACTAAATCAATTGCATTGAAACCGATTTTTTTTACCGCTTCACACAATTGGTCTAAAGTTAAATAACCGAAAGTCCATCTTGAAACCGAATGATTAATATTTCCTTTCAACGAATTATTTTTTTCAAAAGAAATTTTTTCACCAAAAGAAATTGCAGGAGCTGCAATGGCTGCTGATGCGCCAAGCGCAATGTTTTTAAGTAACGATCTTCTTTGCATTATTTTATTTATTGAAAAGTTGGATCAATGGGTTTTTCATTTTTATCATTAAAGGTAAATGCGAATAATAAAAATACCACCAGGGCTATTATTGATGGAATTATCCAGATCATTTTCCAGTTAAAAACATTCGTTGAGATCGTATAAGAATCTGCAATTAATCCGGCGATTTCAAATCCAATCAACATGCCTACGCCATAAGTTGCTAATGTAATCAATCCCTGCGCAGCGCTTTTATATTTTATGCCGGCTTTAGCATTTGTATAAATCTGCCCGGATACAAAAAAGAAATCATAGCAAATTCCATGTAAAGCAATTCCGATTATTATCATAAAACTTAAATCGCCTGCATTTCCATAAGCAAATAATGCATAGCGGATTGCCCATGCCAGCATGCCCGCAAGAATGGTTTTTTTGAAACCAAATTTTTTGAAAAAAACCGGCAGCAGTAATAAAAAAATCACTTCTGAAGCCTGGCCTATCGTCATTTTTCCCGCCGGATTTGAAACGCCGGTGTTGGATAAATACTGGCTCGCATACTGGTAATAAAAAGCGAGTGGAATACAAATAAGTATAGATGCAATAAAAAAAATAAGGAAGTTTTTATCCTTTAATAATTTCAAAGCATCGAGCCCTAATATTTCTGATACTTTTACTTTTGTTCCCTTTGGCACCGTTGGTGGGGTTTTAGGTAAGGTGAAACTGAATAATCCTAAGACCAACGAGGCGATTGATGCGAGTAAAAAAGTATTTTTCATCAAACCTTCTTTCACGCTTGCTTCTGAATCCCACAGGAATACGAAACTGATCAATAATCCGGCAACGATCCAGCCAATTGTTCCCAGAACACGGATGCTTGAAAATTCTTTTTCAGGATCATCCATTTGATTAAATGAAATTGAATTTACCAATGCAAGCGTTGGCATAAATAAGATCATATAGGCCAGAACGTATGGATAAAAAACTGCTACATCGGAAGCGTTATACATCTGGTACATAAGCACTGCGCCAATAATATGAAGGATCGCCAGGATTTTTTCTGCATTGAAAAATCTGTCTGCAATTAAACCGATAATAAACGGAGCGATAATGGCGCCCCACGATTGGGTAGAAAAAACAGAAGCGGTTTGTGCGCCGGTAGCCTGAAGGTTGTTGCTCAAAAAAATTCCAAGGGTTACAAACCAGGCGCCCCAGATAAAAAACTCCAGGAACATCATAGTGGAAAGCTGCAGTCTTGTGGTAAATTTCATCTACAAAAATTTATTTTTTAGGTTTAAAATGGATTTTAAAATAGCTTGAATATTCAATTTAAAATTTAAAAAGATTCTTTAAAAAAATGAATAAATGAATTCGTAAAAATTAACTTGGAAGTTTAAATGTACAGATTTTATGTATAAATCAGTTTTCTTTGGATAAAAAATTTTTAAAACATTCAAAGTATGAATGAACCTGAATATATAATTATAATGAGCAGAAATAAATTTTTTCATAAATCAAAGGCATTCCCAAACCTGTAAATAAGAGAGTCTTTTGGTAAGTAAAGGCCTTCCATTTTTTAATAAAAATATTCTAACTGAAAGAAGTAATGGGAAAAAATATTCTAAAAAAAAAATAGAATAAGCTACTGAATTAAATAAAAAAGTTCTATATTTCGCTCCGACTCATAAGCAGTTAGTTTTGGTAAAGTGCTCCTGTTCTCTACAGGGGCACTCTATATTTTACGCTGAAGCCTTTGATCGCACTTATTTTTTAGATTTTTTAACATGAAAAAAATAATTTAAAGTTATTCATTCGTTTACAGAAAAATTATTCAAAGCAATTTGCTGAAATTTGCTCTTTAATTTGTTTTACGATGAATATGAATGAACTTTCCATAAAAGAGGCGCAGGATAAAATTGATGAATGGATCAAAACAACCGGCGTCCGTTACTTTAATGAGCTTACCAATCTGGGGATACTGATGGAAGAAGTCGGCGAATTATCCCGGATAATGGTTAGAAAATTCGGCGAACAATCTTTTAAAGCAAATGAAAGTGATAAAGATCTTGCCGATGAAATGGCCGACGTGCTTTGGATTTTAATGTGTCTTGCAAATCAAACAGGTGTTGATCTTACAGATGCATTGCATAAAAATTTTGAAAAGAAAAATTTCCGCGATTCTAAAAGGCACCAGCAAAATGAAAAATTGAGATAAGAGGATTTGATCAAAATCTTCTTGCTAAAATCACTGTATTTTTAAAAGATTTTTTCTTTCCTTCCGCATTAAAAATTTCTGTGTAAATAATATAAATCCCCTGTGCAAGTTTCCGGTTTTTGTCATCGAGTCCATCCCACCGGTAAGAACCTTTTATTCCGCTCAAAGAATTTTTTTGAAGATAACGAACCGGCCTTCCGGAAGCATCGAAAACAGTAATATTAGCAACATAACCTGCAGACGGAAAACTATAACTGACTGTTGCAAAATCATCTGTACCATCATTATCCGGAGAAAATATTTCAGGCGTAACGGTAATGCCTGCATGCATTTCTTCCGTAATTTGGTATTGTGAATTTTTATAACCCGGCGTACCATAACCAACAGAAGTAGCCGCTGAATGAAAATTATTCTGAACAGATGGCGCCTGATAATCCACTCTTTCCAAAGAAACACCCTGCACATTTCTGATCAACGGAAAATGCCACTTTTCGGAATAGCTTACTTCATCTAAAATGTTTCCCTGGTTGTTTAAGATAATGACATTGCCGCTTGAATTTGGATAAGAAGGAAAGTAGTCCATTTGTAAAAAAACATCCGGATTCGGGGTGATATACTGGCTTTTTACTGCACCCACATCTGTCGTCAATAAAATAAATTCTTCCGGGAATAATAAAATACTTTCATCAGAAACAGGTTGCATGCTGCTGATGATGTTGCTGCTGTTTCTGTTTGCAATAAACGTTTTTTTAAGATCAATAATTTTTTTGGACACGTTATAAAGTTCCACATAATCTGCTCCATTTGGCAAAGGATTGAATAAAATTTCATTAATTACCATATCCAGGCTGTCTGCATCTTCCGCTGTTCCAAACTTTGTTGCATTTTTTATTCCAATTATGTTACCTGTGCAGTCAGAAATATTTTTAGCAATAACATTGTAAATAATTCCATCATCAAGAGGTTTTTCTAAAGTGATATTTACTTCTTTAAAAAAGGGTGGAATAACAGTGATATTTTTTATGGATAAATTTTTATCAAAAGTGTAACTACCTATAGATGCGGCTTTCAGGCTGTCAAGAGTTTTGTCGAACTTTATGGAAACAGTATTTTCATTCAATACAAATGCGTATAATAATTTGGGCGCGGTTTCATCTTTATTGATTCCATCCACAGAATTTTTTCTTCCCGGTGTACCTCCGCCTGGATCAATGCTGGCTTTCCAGTTGGACATTCCGGTACAAGGATTTTTTGTATCTATCATTTCGAGCGACCAACCACCTGCTTTTTTTAATTCGTTTTTATAAGAATTAACATCATAATGAACCGTATGAATTGTTTTATTTGTTGAGGATTTTAAAACGATGGTTGCGCCGGTAATATTCATTGATGGAAAATTGGCAATACCCAATGTTGGACCATACGAAGAATAAGAGGCAGCGGAATTGGCAGCGCATACAATTACAAAACTATCTGGCAACAAATTATATGATGGAAATGTTGCTGTTGAATTCCCATCTGCTAATTTCCAATCTTTTAAATTGACAGGAAACCCAGAAACATTTTTTAGTTCTAAAAATTTAAAAAGAGGAAGGCCGACTTGCGGATTTGGATCCGGAAAGATCTCATCAATAATTAGGTCATACATCTGTGGCAAATAGAAAGAAAATACGGTTTTTCCGTTTATGATTTCATTTCTCAAAAGGTCTTTTACACCATTCACATTTAACGTGTAAGTCATACCGTTAGTAAAAGATTTATCAAATGAAAGATGGATCAGTCGCGGGTTTATTGAATCTGATTTTACCAATGATGGCATTCCCAATCCATTGTTTACTGAGTAATTGGAAAACAATTTACTGCTTGTGTTTTCAGGAATTTCATCAAACAAAAGATCAAGCCCGGTATTTGAAGTCGCAATGGCAGATTCAATCTGAGGCGGCATTGTATCAGGTACAAAATTCTTTATAACAATATCATCGAAGAAATGTTTTTGAAAAAAAGCAGATGTACTTTGTTTAATTAGAAAACCAAAATAAGCAGAAGTATTATAAGAGGAATCAAGGGCTGTTCCTTCTTTTATATAATTATTTCCTGTTCCGTTGATGTCGCGGTAAAGTGTCCATTGCTTTGATTCATCTCGAATAATTTTTATTTTCAAAATATTATTACTGCGGTTTAGAATTCCATTTTCACCATCAATAATTTTGGTAATTGCACCATCTTTATCTTTTCTGAAAAGGCTTATTTCATCTTCTGTATTTCCAATACGCACAAAATATCCTGTCGTGAAAATTGATTTTAAATCTCCCGAAGAGGCGGTTAAATAGACATCCACATAGTTTGCAGAAGAAGGATTAAAAGCAAGGCGCATCCAAAATTCCCATTCTGATTTTTTTGCAATTGTACTGACTGTACTTAAATAAAAGCTACTTCCTTCTATTGCATTATTACTTTGCAATTGCAATACATCGTTTATAATAAAACCTGTTGTGTCTCCTATCCATGTCGGATTATAAGAAAAATCTCCATCATTAAAATCTTCTCCCAATTGTGCGTCTGCACAATTGAAAATGAATAATGAATAAAAGAAAATGAAAGTCTTTTTTCTCATGCGTTTACAGTTTGTTTTAAAGATAAGTAGTTTATTTTATCAAAAAATCGAAATGCCTTAAATTCGCAGGCTAAAAAATAAATAAAGAAATGAAAATTGCAGTGGTAGGCGCTACCGGGCTTGTAGGCAGCAAAATGTTACAAGTGCTTGAAGAAAGAAATTTTCCGGTAACAGAATTAATTCCTGTGGCATCAGAAAAATCAATCGGGAAGGAAGTTACTTTTAAAAATAAGAAGTATAAAGTGGTTTCTGCTGAAGAGGCAATCGCCTCAAAACCTGATATAGCTTTGTTTTCTGCCGGAGGAAATACTTCTCTTTCTTTGGCTCCCAAATTTGCAGAAGCCGGAATTACCGTTATAGATAATTCATCTGCATGGCGCATGGATCCGTCAAAAAAATTGATCGTTCCGGAAGTGAATGCAAGTGAATTGAGTAAAGATGACAAAATCATCGCCAATCCAAATTGCTCAACAATTCAAATGGTTTTGGTTTTAAACCCTCTTCATCACAAATATCACATCAAAAGAGTCGTTGTTTCCACTTATCAAAGTGTAACAGGAACAGGTGTGAAAGCGGTGAGACAAATGGAAAATGAACGCAATAATATTGAAGGAGAGATGGCCTACAAATACCGTATTGATAAAAATGCACTCCCGCATATTGACGTTTTCCTGGATAACGGATACACCAAAGAAGAAATGAAAATGGTGAATGAAACTCGCAAAATCATCGGAGATGATTCAATTCAATTGACCGCAACCTGTGTGAGAATTCCCGTTGTAGGTGGCCACAGCGAAAGCGTTAATATTGAATTTGAAAAGGATTTTGATTTGGATGAAGTAAAAGATATTTTATCAAATGCACCGGGTGTTGTTGTTGAAGATGATATCGATAATTTCGTGTATCCTATGCCGTTATCCGCACATGAAAAAGACGACACTTTTGTAGGCAGGATTCGCAGAGATGAATCTCAGGCAAATACTTTAAACTGTTGGATCGTAAGCGATAATCTGCGCAAAGGCGCGGCCACTAATGCGGTGCAGATTGCAGAATGGCTTGTAAAAGAAAAAATGATAGGGTGAAGAGCACGTGGTGAATGGTGAATTATAATTAAGGGGTAACCAGGCAGAATATAAATTAAGAGTATCGTTTACTGATGACATTTTTGAAATTTAATTTTAACTTTTAAAATAAAATTCAACCCATTTACCATTTAAAAAAAACTAATAACAAGCATTGTCAAAATCCTTTATCTTTAATTCTTTTTAAAATAAAAAAACGAAAACTATGAAATCAAGGACCGGCCTTTTTGTTATACTCGGTATTATTGTCATTTTAATTTTTTGGGGCTGTAGCGCTTATAATAATTTGATTGGCGTTGACCAGGATGTGAAAACAAAATGGGGAAATGTTGAGACCAATTATCAGCGCCGAACAGATCTGTATAATAGCGTTATCAAAACAATTGAAGGTTCTGCGAATTTTGAAAAAGGAACTCTTACTGAAGTAGTTCAGGCGCGTGCAAAAGCAACTTCTATCAATGTTGATATTAACGATCCTAAATCTTTGGAAGCTTATCAAAATGCGCAGGCTGGTTTGCAAAGTTCATTTAGCAAATTGCTGGCCGTTGTAGAAAATTATCCCGATCTCAAAACCACTGCGGCTTTCCAGGGGTTTCAAGCCCAAATTGAAGGAACTGAAAACCGCATTAATGTTGCACGCCAGGATTATAATACGGCTGTACAGGCTTATAATTTAAGAGTAAAAAGATTCCCGAATAACATTTTTGCAGGCATTTTCGGTTACCATGAAAAAGCATTTTATAAAGCAGACGTCGGAAGTGAGAAAGCGCCGAATGTACAATTCAATATAAAATAAACGGTAATAATTATGTGGCGATTTTTGCGAAAAAAGCCTTTCTTTTCAGAAGAAGAAAATGAAAAAATTGTCCAATCGATCCAGGATGCTGAAAAGCAAACAAGTGGTGAGATAAGGATTTTTGTGGAAGGTCGTTGCAAATATGTGGATGCTTTGGACAGAGCTGTCGAAATTTTTGCCAATTTGAAAATGGAAAAGACTGAATTACGCAATGCAGTGCTTTTTTATATTGCGATAAAAGATAAGCAGCTTGCCATTTTTGCCGATAAAGGAATCCATGAAGCCACAGGTGATGAACACTGGAAAAATGTGGTGAAAGAAATCTTATCGGTTTTTAGCAAAGACAGTGTAGTAGCGGGTATTACTACTTCTATTTATAAAATCGGGCAAGCATTAAAAGAACATTTTCCTTTCGATAAAAATGTTGATAAAAACGAACTCCCTGATGAAATCATTTTTGGTAATTGACGTCGGGTAACCTCATATTTCATGAAAAAATTATTTTTACTGCTCTTTCTTTTTATAGGTTTTCAATCAGTTTTTGCGCAAAAAATTGAAAGCAAACCGAATCCGCCCATGGCAGTAAATGATTTTGCCAATATGCTGGCCCCTTTTCAGCGGCAGGCATTGGAACAAAAACTGGATGCATACAATGATTCCACTTCTTCAGCGATTGTAATCATCACCGTTCCCGATCTCCAGGGATATGATATTGCAGAGGTTTCATTAAAATATTTGCGTGATTGGGGAATAGGCGTAAAAGGAAAAAATAATGGCGTTGTCATTCTTGTTTCAAAAAATGATCACAAAGCGCGGATAGAAACCGGTTATGGAATGGAAGGGGTTTTGCCTGATATTCTTGCCAAACAAATTATTGATGAAAGAATGATTCCATTCTTTAAAAACAATGATTATTATGGAGGCCTGGATAATGCAGTTGAGGCGATTATCCAGGCAGCAGCAGGCGAATATAAAGCCGAACCAAATGCAAAAAAAAATAACCATGTTTCTATTGGAAAAATTATTCCGCTTGTAATTATTTTTCTGGTTATCATTTTTCTCTTTTCCGGGAAAGGCGGCGGTGGTGGCGGTTCTTATATGAGCCGTAAAGGTTCCAGAAGTTTTCTCGGAGGCGCTTTACCATGGTTTCTGTTAGGAAATATGCTTGGAGGCAGCGGCGGAAGAGGAGGTGGTGGATTTGGTGGTGGTGGTGGATTTGGTGGTGGCGGATTTGGCGGCTTCGGTGGTGGCAGTGGCGGTGGCGGTGGCGCCAGCGGCGGTTGGTAGTATATCTTTCAAAAACTCTGATGAAGAATCTAAAATTTACCTGCACAATTTTTTAGATACAAATGCGTTTCCTGTTAAACATCACCAGAATGGCACTTCGGGAAACTCCTTTTTACATCGCTCCACGGACCGATTCTTTAATTAAGCAATACGATAATTTGTTTACCAGTTTTGAATTGGAAAACAAAGACACCCTTATATTAGAAATGCCGGAAGAATTGGTTGAAAAAGGAAGCGTTTCTGCCATACTCGATTTGCTGAAAGCGTTGCAGCATAAGCCTCATATGATAGAGAAAATGCTGTTTAGTTTTAAAATAAATTTTGTAGAAAAGGGCACAGGAATGGGCTTTCCTGAAAGCTATTGGAAATCCGACCGGCAATATTACAGATGGTTTCATAAATTATCGCAAGCCCCTTTAGCGATGTTTTTTCTGGAGGATGAGGATTGCCGTTTTTATACACTTGCAGGAGACTTACTTTCAGATGATAAGTTAGAAGTAAGGGATGACGGAGAAAAAAAACAACTTGTAGTGTTTAGTGGCGAATCTCTCGAAACCGTCATGCAAAGGCTGTTTGATGCTTGCTGGTGGCTGCTGATATTTTGTTATGGAAGCGGATTTAATCCCCAAATTTATATCGAAGCCACGCTTGCTGATATGGACCTTCCACTTACTTATGAAGAAGTACACAAAGCATTTATTAAAGACCTGGAAAACGGAAACTTTTCACACTTTCATTAACATCCGGTTTTTAAGAAAATTAAAACCAAAAGGAATTCTTAAATTTATTTTGCTAACAGAAAATATTAAAAAACTGGCTGGTATGGTTATAATACCAGCCAACAGATCTGTAAGAAAATTATTTTACTGAAACCGGCACTTTCAGATTTTCCCATTCAAGTGCGAAACCATTTTTATCGATTACATATTTCATTCGCTCATTAAAAGTGGATGATTTCCTGGGTTTTACAGTTACACGCAATACATCATTTGCCGGATCTTCAGTAGTGCTACCATCCATTTTTATTCCCCACTGACCTGTCTTTGAATTAAATATAAATACCCATTCCTTTTCTCCCGGGTTTGCATACAAACTATATTTTCCGGCAGGCAAAGATTTACCTTCTACTTTAATGTCTTTGTCTGTTTCAAATATGGTCGCTTCATTTGCTCCGGCTCTCCACACTTTATCATACGGAACCAGGCCTCCCCAAATCTTTCTTCCTTTAACAGCCGGACTGCTGTAATTAATGGTAATATTTGCTCCCATCACTTTTCCCCTGGCAGTTTCCGGTGGGCTTGCCCTTTTTGATTTATCAGCCTGGGCAAAAATCAATGAAGTCATCAAGGTTCCCACAAATACTAACAAAAGTCCCTTGGGGATTTTAATCTTTTTCATTTTTAAAAAGGTTTAAATGTTTGAATAATTTTTGAAAGAATAAAATTAATGATTTCTATAAAGCATTAGAATGATTTTTTTCAAAACAATTAATTCTATGGAAAAACCAGAGCCATCTGTTTGGCTTTTAAAAATAGAATTTTCCCATATATCCTGCTTTATTGTCATCCTTTTTAAAAAAAATTCTAAAACAATCTTCCCTGTTTTCCCGGCCTCCTGAAATCAGCTACATTCAACTGCCATCTGTCTTCATTCATGTGATACAACTTGCCATATTTTTTATATTGCTGATTTACTAAATCTGCAATGCTTCCCTGGCCACGCATCCGAAGTCCCCAACGTGTATCATTCACTTTTCCATCATGGCTTTGTTCTATCAGATGCCATACTTTATCGGCGCGGTCAGGAAAATTCTTGTACAGCCAATCATGAAACAGAAATTTAATGGCACCATTCAAACGAATGAAAGTATATGCAGTAAATCTTGCACCTGCCTCACTTGCTTCTTTCATGATTCTTTGCATTTCATGCTCATTTAATCCAGGTATCATAGGTCCCATCATTACGCCCATGTGCACTCCTGCTGCGCTCAATTCTTCAATTACTTTTAAACGTTGTCGTGCTGTCGCAGTTCTTGGTTCCATCACTCTTCGCAGATCCTCATTAAAAGAGGTAACAGAAACCATTGCGGAAACCAATCTTTTTTTGACCATCTCCTGCAAAATATCTTTGTCTTTTATAATCCACGAATTTTTGGTAAGAATTCCTACCGGCTGATTAAATTCATTACAAACCTCAAGTAAGCGTCTCGTCAGCCGGTACTTTTGTTCGGCCGGCTGATAGCAATCCGTATTGCCACTAAGCATTATAGGATGCGGGTCCCATTTTGAATGCATCAATTGTTTTCTCAGCATTTGTGGCGCATTGATTTTCACAATTATTTTTCTTTCAAAATCCAAACCTGCACTGTAACCCCAGTATTCATGCACATTTCTTGCATAGCAGTAAATGCAACCATGTTCGCAACCGGCATATGGATTCATGCTATACATCATTCCCAAATCAGGACTGTCCACTTTATTCACGATACTTTTTGTTTGCTGCTCCAGGTATTGTGTCCCTGAATTCGCCTCTTCCCAATCATCAATAGATTCAATTTCTTCTTTTACCTCATGATTTTTCAGAAATTTATTTTTCGTATTAAATTGTGCTCCGCGGCCTGATAAATATTGCTGTTCTTCCACTTTTTTTTGTGGTGCTACTTTAAAATGGTCTTGTTTTAATTGAGTATTCATTTTTGAATTTTTCTTTAATCGAAAAAGTTTTTCAAGTAAAAAACTACATAAATAATTGGCTTTGTTGAGTAATAAAACGTGAATTCATAAATTCAAAACGTTGCACAAGCCGGTAGCTTCCGGCCGGAAGAAGGCCGTTGCCGTTATTTTCCAAATCCCTTTTTAATAAGATGAAACTGCCTGCAATAAAACTTGCTGTAAAATACCGGTGATTATATTCAAGCCACGCTTTCTCATATTGCCATGGTAATAGCTTTCCCACAAGAAGTAAATAAAAATCATCTATAAAATGCGGCTTATTTTCCTTGTCAAATGTTATTAATCCCCGTATGGATTTTAATTCCGTTACTAAGTTTTGAATCTGCTGCTTTGATTCTACATTTATAAATATGCTATGGCTTGGAAGACTTCCATAATCTTTTAATTTAACCTGGAAAGGCTTATAGCCATTACTGATGTTTTTTAATTGAGTCAATAGGCGTTCCTCTATCATCTGAAAATGAATAAATCTTACCAGCATTATTTGTGGTTTCAAAAAAGGCATAATGACTTTAAATTTTTCAGAAATTTCTTTTTTTGCTGAAATAATCTTGTCAGAAATATCTTCATTTGGATTTAATACAATCAGGTATTCATTGCATTTATATTCCGGTACTTTTACATTATGCTTTGGATTCATCGATAGATTGTTAATTAATTTAGTGTAAAAATACTAAATTTATTAGTATTAAAAAGAAATTATTTTAGCCCAATGAGTAAATGCTTTGCTCATGTTAAAATAAAAAATACATTTCATCGTTTTTACCAGTGAATCACAACCTTCCCCTAAATGAATATTATTAAAACAGGCAAGACCTGTAAAAAAATAATACCTGTATTGTTTTTTTCAGTTTTTTTGCTCTTATTCAACAATTGCGCTTCTTCGCAGATTCTGAACGACCAGGAAGATCTCCAGATTGATCCGAATACCTTAAAAAATGCCTCTCCTTCCGATCTGATGAATTTTTTAAAAGACTTTAATCAGCAAAATAAAAAGCCCGGTGAAGACATTCATAAATCTGCAGATATAGATTTGAATAATAAAAATATTATTGTAAAAGACAGCACTCAGAAGGACAATATTAAAAGTACTTTATACGGGCCGGAATCTGTTTATGGAAGTAATATTTTTCAAAACAGCCAGATACTCCAGCTTTCGCAACTTTCAACTCCTCCACCCGATTATCCTATTGGGGTGGGCGATCATATTGTAGTTTCTCTATGGGGCGGCGCCGATTTTGAACAGGATTATATCGTATGCCGTGTTGGGATGGTTAAAACTAAAGGATTGGGTAAAATAACCGTTCAGGGTTTAACTTTTGCAAATGCAAAATCAATTATTTACAACCGGTTCAAAAAAGTAATTCCCCTTTCTACCCAGGTATCTGTCACATTAGGCCAGCCGCGATCTATTGTGGTTCAGGTATCCGGAAATGTAGAAAACCCTGGCCCGGTGGTAGTTTCTGCGTTCACAAATGCTTTGAATATTGTTGCCATGGCGGGCGGCATCACAAAATATGGAAATATGCGTAATATCCTTATTTCCAGAAACGGAAGAATTATTGATTCGATAGATGTATATAAATATTTAAGCACAGGCGATTTTGGAAAACATCTCTATCTTGAAAATAATGATTTTGTAATTGTACCTTTTTATGATAAAAAAGTGCTTGCGAGCGGTCAGTTTAAAAGGCCGATGTATTATCAGTTAAAGCATGATGAAGGCCTGTTATCGCTTTTGAAGTTTACCGGCGGTTTTACTTCTGATGCTTATGCTTCAGGGGGAATGATTATCAGGAATGTAGATGAAAAACAAACTATTAAAACAGTAAATCTCAATGCAATCGGACTTTTAGCTGATGGAAAAACAACGGATGAACAGCTTTTTGATGGTGATATGATTATGGTCAATCCAATAAATCAGGGAATAAGCAATAAAGTAATTGTGAAAGGAGAAGTTGCTTATCCAAATGTTTACGAAGTGAGGAAAGGCGATCGTTTATTTGATGTAATTAATCGTGCCGGCGGCATCACTCCAAATACTTTTTTAGAACGAGCTTATATTTATAAAGGCGCCGGAGATTCCAGTAATTTAAAATCAGATAAAATTGATGTGAGCCTTTCAGATTTGAATAAAAACCTCGAAAGCAAATACAATATTCCAATAGAAGCAAATGATGTAATAGAAGTTTTTAATAAAAACCAATTTGCTGATGCGCAACTTATTTCTATTGAAGGCGAAGTGCGCAAGCCAGGACAATACCGGAAATATGGTGGAATGACATTGAAAGACCTTTTATATTTTGCAAATGGCCTAAAGCCATCGGCTGAATATGGAAGTATTGTGGTTTCCAGCATCGTAGATGTTGACTCTTCGCAAAGAGGAATAAAGCCAACAAAAACAGTTGTAAAAACTTATTCAATTCGCCAAAACCTGGATATGGACTCCATTACAGAAAACGTGCGGCTAAAACCCTACGACCAGGTTTTTGTAAGAAAAAACCCTAAGTTTCATTTGCAGGAAAACGTAAAAATTGAAGGACAGGTCTTATATCCCGGTACTTATCCAAAATTAAACGAGAATGAGCGTTTGTCTTCTTTCCTGAGAAGAAGTGGTGGATTGAATGTAAACGCAGATGCAACCGCAGCAATTCTTTACCGGATACGGGATACAACAATGCGTGATAATCCTTCACAAAATATAAATCATACAAAATATATAAAAGATGCTAACGGGCAAATAACTGATAGTGTACTTTTTAATCCTTCAGAACTGATCAGTATTGATCTGCAAAAAGCAATGGCTGAGCCTGACTCAAAATATGATATGGTACTTCAAAGCGGTGATATCATTTACATTCCTGAAACAAATCCCGTGGTGAGCGTGAAAGGTGCTGTGCAAAATCAGTTGAAATTGTATTTCGATAAAGAACATACCAAACTTGGTTACTATATTGATAAAGCCGGTGGCTTTGCAGAAAGGCCGTGGAGAAAAAGAATTTATGTAACTCATCCAAATGGTAAAAGTGAGAAAACAAGGAATTTCGGATTCTTCCATTTTTATCCCAAAGTGAAAGAAGGAAGCGTCATCAATGTGCCTGTAAAGCCGCAGGGGAAAGCCTTTTCATCTATAATTACGCAAGGGCTTGTTACATCTGTTCCTTTGATGATGGTTTATCTATTAACCAAACTGAAATGATTTTATGACCTCACAGGAACTAACCATAGAATTATTTAACCGGGTAAAAAGACGTAGGTTAATTATTATTTTCACTGCCTTGTCTTTTGCGGGAATTTTGGCAATATATGCTTTGAAAACTCCTGTAACATACACCTCAGTTTCTACGATTTTTCCTTTGACTGGCAGCAGCGACAATAACACAGCCACATCTGCACTAAGCGCTTTATTCAGTGGCGGAGATAATACAAAAGGCTTTACTGATGATGCTTCAGTGAATATTATAGAACTGGCACTAAGCCGCACTACACGGGAAGAAGTGGCGGCAATGAGAGATTCTTCAAAAGGAAATAAAATGATTGCCGAATTGCTGATAAAGGATATAAACAACCATCGCAGCTTTCTGGAATCAAAAATAAAAATGCCAGAAAACGAAGCAGATTTAATTTCAAAAGCAGCGAAAATTTTGAATGATGGATTATCTGCCACAATCAATAAAAACAATAGTTTCGTGCTAACTTATACGGGCCGCAGCCCGGAACTGGTAAGAACAATCAGTTATGGATTTATAAATAAAATTTCTACATTTTATATTGATTTAAAACGCGAAAAAGCCAAACGTGATTTTGAATTTGCAAGCAGCAAAGTGGATTCTCTCAGGGGTGTAATGCATTCAAAAGATAAGCAGATTATTGCTATTGATAAAAGGACTTTATTTACGAATACCGATAAAATGGAATTCAGGGTTCCTACAGAAAATCTGATTACAGACAAACAAATGCTGCGCCAGCAATACGCAGTAGCGGTTGCAAATCAGCAAAATGCCGCTTACAAATTGCAAAAGGCAACACCTGTAATGAAGGTTTTAGATCAGCCTGAACCGCCTTACGATGTACAAAAAAGATCTGCGCTTATTTATAGCGTCCTCGGTTTTTTTATCGGATTAATAATCAGCATTGGCTATTTTTCTATCAGATTATTAATCAGATATGGCAGATCAGAAGCGCGCAAAGCTATTTATGGTGACAGGCTCTCTCAAAATAAAACTTTGCCTCTCAGAGCTTCCTAGTTTACAAAAGAAGTTTTTTCGTTTATACTTTACCGTTAGTATCATAAATATTTTCTCACATTAAACGAACAAATAATCAAGAATCCGGTTTACAAAAATAAGCGTGGGATTTGACAGAAAATTTAGAAATATTTTTTTAAAATTGTAGTATAAATATTTACGCTTATACCATCACCGTTAGTAAATAATTCCACCGCAGCAAATGAACAAAGTAGTGAAGAATCTTGTTCTTGAAATAATATTTAAATTCAGCGAAAAATTTAAAATTTCCTTCTCTATGATTCTGCAAAATATTTATGAAAATATGGAATAGTTTCTATGCCTTTATCAAAATTAGCAATGCCATATTTTTCATTGGGCGAATGAAGATTATCACTATCGAGGCCAAACCCCATGAAAATGATTTTTACACCCAGTTCTTTTTCAAGAATGGTGGATATTGGAATGCTTCCACCTCCGCGAACGGGGACAGGAGTTTTGCCAAAAGTAGTTTCTATCGCCCTGGTTGCGGCTTTATATCCTTTGCTGCCAATCGGCGTAAGATATGGTTCACCACCATGGTGTTCAAATGCTTTTACTGTAACTGATGAAGGAGCAATGGAAGTAAAATAATCAATCAGTTTTCGGGTCATTTTTGCAGATGACTGGTTGGGAACCAATCGCGCAGAAATTTTTGCAGTAGCTTTTGATGGCAAAACGGTTTTTGCACCTTCGCCCTGATAACCGCCCCAGATGCCATTCACTTCCAAAGTAGGCCTGATGCCGGTTCTTTCATTGGTAGTGTATCCTTTTTCACCCCATAATTCTTTGATGCCTATTTCTTTTTTATATTCATTTTCATCAAAAGGAGCCTGAGCCATTAAGTCTCTTTCTTTGGCCGGAACTTCCACCACATCATCATAAAAACCGGGAATGGTAACATGATTATTTTTATCATGACAATCTGCAATCATTTTTGCTAAAATGGTAATCGGGTTGGCAACAGCGCCGCCATAAGTTCCGCTGTGCAAATCCCTTTCAGCACCGGTAACTTCTACTTCAATATATGACAATCCGCGCACACCGATATCCAGCGAAGGAGTTTCCATACTCAGCATAGAACTATCACTGATTAAAATAACATCGGCTTTTAAAAGTTCTTTATTTTGCTCAACAAATTTTCCAAGATTTGGCGAACCAACTTCTTCTTCTCCCTCAATAATGAATTTAATATTGGTAAACATGGTATTTGTTTTTACCATTGTTTCCAATGCTTTTAAATGCATAAAAAACTGCCCTTTATCATCAGCGGAGCCACGGGCAAAAACTTTTCCATCTTTTATTACCGGCTCAAAAGGCTTGCTGTGCCATAGTTCTAATGGTTCAGCAGGCTGCACATCATAATGCCCATAAACCAATACGGTAGGTTTATTTTTATCAATTATTTTTTCAGCATACACTACCGGAAAACCATCTGTTTGCATCACCTCAGCTTTATCTGCACCGGAATTAAGAAAACTTTGCTTAACCGCTTCTGCGCATTTTACCATATCTTCTTTATGCTCGCTTTTGGCACTAACCGAAGGGATTCGCAGCAGTTCCATCATTTCATTTAAAAATCTTTCACAGTTTTTTTCCTGGTATTCTTTCCATTCTTCCATAACAATCTTGTTGATTTTAAAAAATAAACAGGGCGAATGTAAAACTTTTTAAAAGGATATGTTACAAGAATTAAAATTAACCTGATTCGTAAATAATCCTCATAAAATATTTGGTTTTCAATGAAAGGAATCTTTACATTTGCACCAGATTGCTTTTCAATTTATCAGCCTTTGTTTTAGTTGCGTCTCACGGATGCTTCTACTGCAAAGGCTGAGTCAATTTTAGGAACGGGCAGGAGGCGTCAGGTTTCAGCAGATTTAAGTTTGAGAGGAAATGAGCCATTTAGTAATCAAATAAATAATCACTGTTTCAAATTCCGGATAATGCAATAACAAAATAATTTGAATTCTAACCATTTTGGTTCTTCTCTAACCCGCCAAAAACCCGAAGAGTTGCTAATCTAAGATTTTTAAAAAGGCGGTAATAATATTCTTTATTAAATAATTGTGAATCGTGCATCGCTTTATAAGTAAGAAAAAATCCGACAGGCGAAAGCACAATTACCGGAAGCCACATGCCAATAATCGGAATTAAGGTATGCTCTTTGGTAAATTTTTCTCCAAAAATGTTTAATAAATAAAAGATCATAAAAAATATCAGCGCCATTACCAAAGGCAATCCCAGGCCGCCTTTGCGAATAATAGAGCCAAGTGGTGCGCCAATAAAAAACAACACCAGGCAAGCAATTGAAAGCGATAGTTTCTTGTGCCATTCTATTTCATGTTGAGTGTAATCGTCGTTCTGACTTTTATAATCGACCGCTGCCATTTGCAAAAGATTGCGCGCATTGTTTACATTATTCAATGTCTGATCATAAACTACAGATTGCAAAGTATCCGGAATCAATGAGTCGAAAGTGGTTACTTTCTTTGCTGGAGTTTTTTCTTTTATCACAGCCATTTCCTTTTTAGTTTCGGTGCTATCTTTGAAATTTGAATATTTCACATAAAAAGCAAGCTGGGCTTTGTTTCTTTTATAAAGAGAGTCCGGCACGTTTTTGAGCGAATCAAGATCCACATTTAATTGGCGCATTGTTTTCATGCGGATGTTATTCATAAAAAGGCTGTCGGAAGTCTTTTGAAGATTGAGCTGACTGAGATCAAACAGCTTATTATATTCTTTAAACCCTAAATTTATAAACTCGTTTTTTGTGGAATTAAACGTGCCGTTTTCTTCATACCGGTTTCCATTTTCTAATTTGAATTCCAGGAACTTTTTATCTGTGCTCATAGACATTTTCCCACTTTCCGAAATGATGGTATTATCCTGAACTCCATTGGATTGTTCATAGATCAACACCTTGTGCAGCGTGCTTCTGTCCTTATCCTTTTTATCTACCTTAATAGAGAATCCACGAAAGCCATCATAAAAAACGCCGTCTTTCAAATCGAACGCCGGGCTTTTTTCATAAATATCATGATAGATAACAGCGAATTTTAGATTGGCCACAGGCGCAATGTAATTGGCAAATAAAAATGCTACTCCGGATAAAACAATTGAAACAAAAAATAGTGGCCTCATAAATCTCAATAAAGAAATTCCGGAAGACTTAATGGCAACCAGTTCGAAATTTTCACCCAGTTTGCCAAATGTCATAATCGAAGAAAGGAGAATGGCAATGGGCATTGCGAGGGTAACAAGAGTAGCACTGGCATAAATTAAAAATTCTGTCAGTGTCAGCATATCCAATCCTTTTCCCACGAGATCATCAATATATTTCCACAGAATCTGCATCATAAACACAAACAGAGTAATAAAAAAAGTGGCTATAAAAGGCCACACAAAAGCTTTCAGTATGAGTTTGTCTAATTTTTTAAACATGCAAAATATTGCGGAGTTTAGAACGGATTGGTGGGGACACCAACCCGGCAGATAAAAAATATTGAAACAAAAGTACGGCTTTCAACTTTCGAAACGGGACTTCCGGAAACAATAAGCAATTTTTACAAAAGAATTAATTACAGGAAGATTGTAATTTTCTTTTAGAAAAAAGATGAACTGAGCTACGGTTATCCATGGAAAAATCACAGGAATTTATCTCCAATATTTCTTTTTATTTCAGATAAATATTCTTTGATATTTTGTTCATTTTCTTTTTTACAGATGAGCAATGCATCTTTGCTATCTACCACAATAAAATCATCCAGTCCCTGCAATAAAATTAATTTTTCATCTGTTGTATGAATAATATTTTTTGAACAATCAAAAAGAACAACATTATTTCCCGCAACTGCATTTTCGTGATAATCTTTTTCCAAATTTTCATAGGCGCTGCCCCAGGTTCCAAGGTCGCTCCAGCCAAATGAAGATGGAATTACATATACATTTTCCGCCTTTTCCAAAATTCCATAATCAATGGAAATACTCATGCACAAAGGATAAATTAATTCTATCGCCTCCTTTTCATTTTTAGTATTCATGGCTTTTTTTGCTCCTTCAAAAAGCTCATGAATTTCCGGCAGATTTTTTTCAAAAGCAGTAATTATGTTTTTTGTTTGCCACACAAAAATCCCCGCATTCCACAAAAAATCGCCGCTGGCAATAAAAGTTTTTGCCAATTCCAAATCAGGCTTTTCAGTAAAAGTTTTCACTTTATAAATATTATCGCTTACAGCTTGTTGCTCATATTGTATATAACCGTAGCCTGTGTTTGGCTGAAAAGGCTTGATACCCAAAGTAAGCAAAGCATTATTTTTTTCGGTAAACTCAAGCGCTTCAAGACTGGTTTTTATAAAAGCTTTATCATCTAAAATCAGGTGATCTGCGGGAGCGCAAATCAAATTACTGTTCGGATTTAATTGTTGAAGTTTATAGGAAATATAGGCAATGCATGGTGCTGTATTTTTGCGTGAAGGCTCACAAACAATATTTTCAACGGGCATCAAAGGTAATTGTTTGGCAACAATGTCTTTATATTGAAAGGAAGTAACTACATAAATATTTTCAACAGGAATGTAATGAGCAAAACGATCGAAAGTAGCTTGAATCAGCGTTTTACCGGTATTTAAAATATCCAGAAATTGTTTGGGATAATCCACGCGGCTTACAGGCCAGAAACGGCTTCCAATACCACCGGCCATGATGGCCACATAATTGTTTTTGTTCATAATTAGTTTGTTTAAATAATTCCTTCACGAATAAGGTCATGCAAATGAATGATGCCTGCATACTTATCATCATCCACTACTACAAGTTGTGTAATATTTTTGCTGCGCATCATATCCAGTGCATTTACCGCGAGTGATTTACTATCAATAGTTTTGGGATTTAAAGTCATAATATCTTTAGCTTTTACCTCTTTATGATTCAGATCTTTTTCCAGCATTCTTCTGAGATCGCCATCAGTAATAATTCCTGCAATTTTTTGATCATTGTCCAATACAACAGTCACGCCCAAACGTTTTTTGGTTATTTCAATAATAACGTCTTTCAAAACACTTTCTGAATGTACAGCCGGCTTTTCATTATTTATAGAAAGATCGCCCACATGCAGATATAATTTTTTTCCGAGTGCTCCGCCAGGATGAAACTTTGCAAAATCTTCAGAACCGAATCCACGCAATTCCATAAGGCAAACCGTAATCGCATCTCCCATCACCATTTGAGCAGTAGTGCTGCTGGTAGGTGCCAGGTTGTGTGGAGATGCCTCTTCTTCTACAGTTGTGTTTAAAAAAATATCAGCGCATTTAGCGAGGTAACTTTCCTTGTTCCCACACATCGCAATCAACAGGTTTCCAAAATTTTTTATCAGTGGAACCAGCACTTTGATTTCAGGGCTGTCACCACTTTTGCTGATGATCATTACTGTATCATTTTCCTGAACCATGCCAATATCACCATGAATAGCATCGGCCGCATGTAGAAAAATAGCAGGTGTGCCGGTACTATTTAGTGAAGCCACAATTTTTTGTGCTACAATAGCGCTTTTGCCAATGCCGCTAATTACCAGCCGGCCTTTTGAGGAATGAATTTTTTTTATCGCTACTTCAAAATCCGCATTAATGAAATTTTCCAGTTGTGCGATAGAATGAGATTCTGCGATAATTGTTCGTTTACCGGTATGAATGATATTATTTCCCATGAAAGATAGAACGAATATGCTTTTTACTGATTACTCCTCAAATATGGTAATTTTTCTGAAATGATTGCAAACGTACTTGAATTGAATGGATGAACAAAGCAAAATAATTTAACCGAATTAAGATAAAATCACGTACCTTAACCAAATTATCTTCACAAAGGGAATGTTAAAGCAACTTTAACCTCATGTTTCAATTCCATAATTTAACTTTGGAACCCTTTTAAAAAAGAAAGACATAGCAGAAACGAAAAACCATGCCTACAACAAAAACAAAAAAACCACCAAAAATTTCTACACCAAAAATTTCAGATAAAAGTAATACCAACACAACTTATAATGGAAAATTACTTTCAGAACACCTTCAAAATTATTTTGGATTTAATTCTTTTAAGGAACCACAGGAGGAAATTATCAACAGCCTTTTAGCGGGAAAAGATACTTTTGTAATTATGCCAACCGGCGGAGGCAAAAGCCTTTGCTACCAATTGCCGGCAATTATCAGCGAAGGTTGCGCTATTATTGTTTCTCCATTAATTGCTTTGATGAAAAACCAGGTGGACCTGGTTCGCGGATACAGCAGCGACGATAATATTGCTCATTTTTTAAACAGCTCTTTGAATAAAGGGCAACAAAAAATAGTAAAAGACGATCTTCTGTCGGGAAATACCAAGCTTCTTTATGTAGCTCCCGAAACTTTGACGAAAGAAGAAAATGTGGAATTCTTCAAAGATTTGAAAATTTCTTTTTTTGCAGTTGATGAGGCGCATTGTATCAGCGAATGGGGACATGATTTCAGGCCGGAATACAGAAGATTGCGCGAAATTATGGATCAGATTGATGAAAAAATTCCGGTAATTGCCTTAACCGCTACGGCTACTCCAAAAGTTCAAAGCGATATTGTAAAAAATCTTGGTCTTCGTAATCCGAATATTTTTATTTCTTCTTTTAACCGCTCCAACTTATATTATGAAGTGGTGCCAAAAGTGAAAAAAGATCAGGCTATAAAAAGCATGGTAAAATTTATTTCTCAAAATAAAGGCAAGAGCGGAATTATATATACCCTGAACCGCAAGACGACCGAAGAACTTGCTGATACTTTGATGGCAAATGGAATACAAGCGGTTGCTTATCATGCTGGATTGGACACAAAACTCAGGGCAAAAAGACAGGATCAGTTTCTGGGTGAAGAGATTCAGGTAATTGTAGCTACTATAGCTTTCGGGATGGGAATTGATAAGCCGGATATCCGTTTTGTAATTCATTATAATATTCCAAAATCAATAGAGAATTATTACCAGGAAACCGGCCGTGCAGGGCGCGATGGATTAGAAGGAAAATGTTTGCTTTATTATTCTCATAAAGATGTTGCTAAGCTGGAACATTTAATGCGTGATAAAACCTTGAGTGAAAGAGAAATAGGCGCCCAATTAATAAACGAAACCGTTGCTTATTCTGAAAGCGCTGTTTGTCGCAGAAAAATGTTGCTGAATTATTTTGGAGAAATTTATACACAGGATAATTGCGGAGGCAAATGTGATAATTGTAAAAATCCGAAAGAACTTATTGAAGCAAAACAGGAAGCATTAATTGCGCTGAAAGCGATAAAAGCACTGGAAGAAAGATTTCCAATTACTTATATGATTCCTGTTATTGTGGGCAAACTGAATCCACAGATAAAAATGTATCGTCATGAAGAAAAACCAGTGTTTGGAACCGGAAAAGATAAGGATGAACATTTTTGGAATTCATTGATCAGGCAAATGTTATTAGAAGGTATTATTCAAAAAGATATAGAAGATTATGGCGTATTGAAATTTACTAAAAAAGGAGAGGCATTTCTTAAAAAACCAACTTCTTTCAAAATTGCATTGAATCATATTTATGAGACAGATGGTGAAGAGGATGAAGATTCATCGGATACTGCTGAAGCTGTTGCTACAGATGATAAATTGATTGAACTGCTAAAAGACCTGCGTCGGGAAGAAGCGAAAAAACGCAATTTACCCCCGTTTGTAATTTTCCTGGAAAATAGTTTGATAGATATGGCTACGCTTTATCCAACTACTTTGAAAGAACTGGAAAAATGCCAGGGTGTAAGTGTGGGAAAGGCTTTAAAATTCGGAAGGCCGTTTGTGAATCTGATAGAAAAATACGTGGAAGAAAATGATATTGAAAAGCCGGATGATTTTGTAATGAAAAGCGTGGTGAACCGCAACAGTAATAAAATTTTTATCATTCAGAATGTGGATAAAAAAATGCCGCTGGAAACTATTGCTAAAAACCGGACTTTAAAACTGGAAGAACTGCTGGAAGAAATGGAAACGATTGTGGCAAGCGGCACCAAGTTAAATCTCGATTATGCAATTGAAGAACTGATGGAAGAATATGAAAGAGAAGAGATTATTGACTATTTTAAAGGCTGTGAAACATCAAGCCTGGAGATAGCAAAAGAAGAGCTGTCAGATGGTAATTATTCTTTAGAACAATTAAAGATTATGCGAATAAAATTCCTTTGCGAATACGGCAATTAAAAAAAGTAAAAAATGAATTTTTATTTTAACTGAATAATTCTATTTTTGCCGGCCAAAATAACCGGTGCGGTAGCTCAGTTGGTAGAGCAAAGGACTGAAAATCCTTGTGTCGGCGGTTCAATCCCGCCCCACACCACAGCATACCCCTTAATCGGGGTTTTTTTATGTTATGCATTTTATTTACATTATTTATTCTGAAAAGTTAGATAGATTCTATATTGGTGAAACGATAGATTTTTTAAATAGAATTGACGAGCATAATAACGGATTTTTTAAAAAAAGCAGTACCAGCATTGCCAACGATTGGAAACTGTCAAAATTATTTACTGTTAATAATAGAACAGAAGGAAGAAAAGTGGAAGGCTACATTAAGGCTATGAAATCAAAAATATTTTTAAAAAAATTGATTGAGAATAATGCTTTTTATTTTGAATTTAAAAATCTTGTAAAGGAAAAATTCGGGATTGCTATTTTGGACTGAAAATCCTTGGTCGTCGTCCCGAATATTCGGGACAATCCCGCCCCACACCCAACTATAAAAAAAACCCTTATAAATTTTTTATGAGGGTTTTTTAATTTTCAAGGCCAACATTCATTATCGGATTCAGAAAAAAAGAGAAGTTTGAATTTGGGTATTGAATTTGAAATTCATTTAGAAAATGGCGATTCCCTAAATGAAAGCAAGTCAAATTGATAGACATCTGGCAATTATTTTTTCATCAGTAATTTTATTGTTTCTTATATTTTCTTTTGCTTCCTGTTCAAAAAAAATTGTCTTTCCAACCTCATCAGTTGCTCCAGCTGCAAAGGGGAGCGCAAAAATCAAAAAGGATAAAAATAATAACTACTCCATTAGTGTGAATATTGAAAATTTGCCGGATTCAAAAAGACTGAATCCACCGAGAAGCTATTATATAGTGTGGATTGAAACAAGAAATAATGGAATAAAAAATATTGGGCGAATCATAAGTTCAAGTGGTTTTCTTACCAGTAAAATGAAGGCTTCTTTAAAAGCCGTTTCGCCGGTGAAACCTCACAGAGTTTTTATTACAGCAGAAAACGAAGAATATATACGCTATCCGCGAAATATGATAGTTCTCGATACAGGAAACTTTAAATAAGAAGGTTATTTTTTACAAAAAAATAAACCCGAAAAAGCAACTTTGTAATAAACGAACCAATAATAGCAATTTCAATCGCGAAAATCACATATAAAATTAAGAAGCTGCCTGTAATATGGGTGATTTGGAAAGATACTTTTGATTTTGACTATATACAAAAAGACAGGACCCGTCTTTTATAGTTTCGATAATCGGCTTTATATATTTCTTCGGCAAAGCAGGGCAACCCAAACTTCTTCCAATATAGCCAAGCGCCTTAATGGTTTTTTCGCTTACGTAATCAGCGCAGTGAATAACAATGGCACGGCTTTCGGCATTATCATTAATCCCTTTTTCTTCTCCTTCCAGTTTTAGTGAGAGGCCATGTTCGCCATTATAAGTTTGTTTAGTAATATAAAACCCAAGGCTGCTCATATTGCTTTCGGGTGAATTGGAAAAGCGGCTTGCAAATTCTTTTCCCGAATTGCGGCCATGCGCTACATAAGTATTAAAAAGTAATTTAAAGTTCTCCAAATCCAGTACAAACAAACGCTTCTGAGTAGAGGGCAAACTAAAATCTACAATTGATAAAATACCATCGTTATTGAGCTTTCCGGCAGAACGTAAAACATTGTATCCTTTCACACCTTCTACAAAAGCCTGTCTGGATAAGCCAAGAACGTTTAATTGCAAACTATCATAAAGATGGTATTTTGCAATATCCAATTTTATAGCAGCAGGAGCAGCAATTTTTATCAAAGGTGCTTTTATGCAAGATGAGACAGGTTTGTTTCTTGCAAAAATAAACGTTAGTGGGATTAATAAAATAAAAAGCAGCGAAAATGATAAATGACGTTTCTGAAATGATTTTTTCATCCGGATGTTTTATAGGTTTTCAGGTAAGCTTTAAAATAGCAATTTTTTGATTATCGACAGATTGTACAAATGTAATTTATTATGAGCTTTTTAATGTTATTGTAAAGCAGCAATGACGCCATTTTGCAGTTCTTTTAACAGAAAAAAAAATTAAAGTTTATATGCTTTTTTATAAACTATTTTTTTAGAATTTTATTGTGTAAATAATTTTAGAGCAGCTCCTGGTTAATCCAACATGGTATATTTGTAAGATTCACAAAAAGTAAAAAGGAATATTATTACTAATTCTGTTTCCATATTAAATAATCCCATTGAATATTTAAAAGGTGTTGGTCCTTTTCGGGCAGATATTTTAAAAAAAGAAGCAGGGATTTTTACTTTTAATGATTTACTGCAATATTTTCCATTCAGGCATATTGATCGCACCGAAATAACCCCGGTAAGCAAAATAAATTTTGAAACAGATTACGTGCAGGTAAAAGGCAAAATAACTTCCGTAGAAATATTGGGCGAAAATCGCGGAAGACGGCTGGTAGCCACACTTTATGATGGAACCGGCGAACTGGAACTGGTTTGGTTTCAGGGGATAAACTGGATAGAAAAAATACTTCATATCGGAGCGCAATTTTTGGTTTTTGGCAAAACCGGATTTTTTATGAATTCACCACAAATTACCCATCCGGAAGTGGAATTGCTTACAGAGATAAATAAGAATGCGAAAAGCTTTTTGGAACCCATTTATCCGGGAACTGAAAAATTAAAAGCAAAAAGCATGGGAGGCAGGCAGATGGGAGCTCTGACTTATACGCTTTTGCAAATGCTTTCAGAAAAAGATATTCCTGAAAATATTCCTGCAGATATTTTAGAAAAATTTCGCCTTGTTAAAAGATTTAATGCTTATAAAAATATTCACTTTCCCCCTTCTCAAAAGGATTATGAAAATGCGGTGAAGCGTCTGAAATTTGAAGAGCTTTTTATTTCTCAATTACGAATGGGCCTGATAAGATTTAAAAGAAATACTTTTTCCAAAGGATTAAATTTCTCTAAAGTTGGCAATCTTTTTAATGATTTTTATACCCATCATCTGCCTTTTGAATTAACTGGCGCACAAAAAAGGGTTTTAAAAGAAATCAGGAAAGATTTGGGAAGTCGCAAACAGATGAACCGGCTTTTGCAAGGCGATGTGGGAAGTGGCAAAACAATGGTAGCATTGATGGCGATGCTGATTGCTGCTGATAATGGTTATCAGAGTTGCTTTATGGCGCCTACAGAAATATTGGCACGTCAGCATTTTGAAAGCCTTAAATCAATGCTCGGTAATATCCCGGTAAAAATCGGAATTCTTACCGGTTCATCTACTGCAAAAGAAAAACGTGAAATCTTAAAAGCAACCAAAGAAGGAGAAATTACGATTTTAACCGGAACCCATGCGTTGATTGAAGATGTAGTTCAGTTTAAAAACCTGGGATTAGCGATTGTAGATGAGCAGCATCGTTTTGGCGTAGCGCAAAGAGCAAAACTTTGGGATAAAAATGAGATTAATCCGCATATTCTTGTGATGACAGCAACGCCAATCCCGCGTACACTTGCATTGACCGCTTATGGAGATTTGGATTATAGTATTATGGATGAATTGCCTCCTGGCAGAATTCCGATAACAACCGTTCACCGGATGGAATATGCAAGACCACAGGTAATGAATTTTATAAAATCTGAAATAAAACTTGGCAGGCAGGCATACATTATTTATCCGCTGATTGAGGAATCGGCGAAACTTGATTTTGAAGATTTAATGCGCGGTTACGAAGAAGTGAAAGCATATTTTCCGGAGCCAAAATATTATATCAGTATGGTTCATGGGCGACAAAAATCTATTGAAAAACAAACAAACATGAATCGTTTTGTGCAAGGCGATACGCAGATAATGGTTTCTACAACTGTGATTGAAGTTGGGGTAAATGTTCCCAATGCGAGCGTGATGGTAATCGAAAGTGCTGAAAAATTCGGACTTCCTCAATTGCATCAGCTGCGTGGCCGGGTAGGAAGAGGAAGTGAGAAAAGTTATTGTATTCTTTCTACGAAAGTAAAATTATCTGCAGATGCAAAGCAGCGTTTGAAAATCATGTGCGAAACAAACGATGGCTTTAAAATTGCAGAGAAGGATTTGGAGATTCGCGGTCCCGGTGACATTGAAGGAACCCGGCAAAGCGGATTACTGAATTTTAAATTAGCCAATATCGTTGAAGACAGAAAAATCCTGGAAGCTGCAAGATTAACTGCAGAAAAAATCATAAATGAGGACCCAAAATTATCTACACCTCAAAACACCTGCCTAAGAGAATTTATGGAAAGTGAAAAAGGAAAAACTGCCTGGAGTAAAATATCATAAAGACTTCTTTTAAAGGGTTATGTTAAGAAGCTATTAAAACAAAGTTGAAAAATTGAATTTGAAACTGTTGTTCCAATTGTTTCGTAAATTTAGTGTTCCGATTTTATTTTACTATTTTGCTTACTATCCGAAATATTTTTCAGTTTCATTCATGATGATAAAATTATTTTTTTTGAAAATCTTAAAAAAATCTTCTTACTGTTTTTTTCTTCTTATAACATTTTTTGTTACGCAAAATGTATTCGCGCAGGTACAGTTTGTGGAGAATAAAGGCCAGTGGGATCAGAAAGTAAAGTTTATGAGCGACGCGGGCAGCGGTTCCTTTTATTTGACTGAAAAAGGATTTACTGTCGCACAATACAATCCTGATGATATAGAGAAAATAAAACTTGAACGACATGGTCTGGATTCTTCCGGGAAAGTTGGCAGAAAAACAGAGAATGAAACGATTCGAAGCCATGCATATTCTGTAGAATTTTTGAATGCACGAAGTCCTTTAATTATTCCTGATAAACCAGTACCTTCTGTAAACAACTATTTTATTGGAAATGATAAAAGCAAATGGGCTTCCGGTTGTAAAATTTACCTTGGTATTACTTACAAAAATATTTATCCCGGAATAGATTTAAGATATTATACAGACGCCGGTGGTAATCTGAAATATGATTTCATTATTAATCCCGGGGCAAAGATCAGTGATATTGCAATGAAGTATTCCGGTGCAAAAAATTTATCCATAAAAAATCGTGAACTCAATATTGCTACGCCCCTGGGAGTAAGTAAAGAATTGAAACCATACACTTACCAGTTTATAGACAATCAGAAAAAGGAATTGGACTGCCGGTATATAATAAAAGGAGATGTAGTAACTTTTAAAGTAAAAGATTACTCGCCTGATCAAACACTTATTATTGATCCCACTTTAATATTTTTCAGTTATTCAGGAAGCAAAGCAGATAACTGGGGATTTACTGCTACTTATGGTCCTGATGGCAGTTTTTATGGTGGCGGTATTGCTTTTGGTCCCGGTTTTCCTCCCTCAAACGGGTATGACCAGTCATTTAATGGATCCTTTGATATTGCCATTATCAAGCTTTCACCAAATGGGCATAATATGATATACACTACTTATATCGGCGGAAGTGGTGAAGAACAACCTCACAGCCTGATTGTTGATGCCCAGGGAAGCCTGACTCTTGCCGGAAGATCGAATTCACCCAATTATCCTACTACTTCCACATTAGGAAATCTTGGTGGATATGATATCGTCGTTACCAAATTAGATGCGTCAGGAGGCAATCTTATTGGTTCAATGAAGATAGGTGGTGCAGCAAATGATGGTGTTAATATTGCTGATGAAAGCAGCGGATCAGGAACAAACTCCCTAAAAAGAAATTATGGTGATGATGCAAGGAGCGAGGTTTTGCTGGATGCTTCCAATAATATTTATGTAGCTTCCTGCACGGCATCAACCGATTTCCCTGTAACACCAGGTGCCTATCAGAGTAAAAACGCTGGGATGCAGGATGCAGTAGTATTGAAGTTGGATCCAACCTGCAACAGGGTATTATTTAGTACTTTAATTGGTGGAAAAGACAATGATGCTGCTTATGTTTTAGGGCTTGGAAATAATGGAAATGTTTATGTTGCAGGAGGTACAGCAAGCAGTGACTTCAATGGAATTTCAAAATCAGGCGTTGTAAATTCAACTTTTCAAGGTGGAGCATGTGATGGTTTTATTGTTGAAATGAATAATACCGGTACTTCTGTAATCAGGGGCACTTATATTGGAACGCCGCAGGCTGACCAGATCTATGGAATTGATACCGACAAATTTGGCTTTATTTATGTGATGGGAACTTCTGAAGGGAATATGCCGGTGATAAATGCCACCTATTCCACTACCGGATCCAAGCAATTTATAACTAAATTAAAACCTGATTTAAGTGCAGTAGTATATCAAACTGTTTTTGGATCTCCAAACGCAACATATCCGAATCTTTCACCCACGGCTTTCCTGGTAGATCGTTGCGAAAATGTATATGTATCAGGCTGGGGCGGCAAATCTAATACAGGTACTGGTTTTCAAACTGCTACTACCAAAGGAATGGCTACTACTCCAAATGCGGTGAAACCTCAAACGGATGCTTCCGGAAGTGATTTTTATTTTATTGTATTGAGAAAGAATGTAGATTCCTTATTGTATGGAACTTTTTATGGACAGCAGGATCCTCCTGGCAGAACGGCACCAATAACTTTTGGGGATCATGTGGACGGTGGCACCAGTCGCTTTGACCGAAATGGCGTCATCTACCAGGCCATGTGTGCCAATTGTTATAAGAGCGTGGCATTTCAGGGCACTCCGGGAGCATATTCAAAACTCAATCAATCGCAGGGACAAAACGGCTCCTGCAATCTTGGAATGTTGAAAATAGAAATGGATTTTTCCGGTGTGAGGTCCGGGTTGCACACTTCTATCAACGGCGTTTCCAATGATACCTCCGGCTGTGTGCCTTTGCAGGTAGATTTTACAGATACACTTAAAAAGGGAAAGCTTTATTACTGGTATTTCGGTGATGGAACCGGTGATACAACTACTGTTCCGGCTTCTTCACACATTTATGATCGTGTAGGTACTTATCCGGTCATGCTGGTTACTATTGACAGCAACACCTGCAATATTGCAGATACTTCATACAAGCACATCCGCGCCGGAGATAATAAAGCAAATCTTGATTTTCTTTCTCAAAAATTAATGCCTTGCACAAATCTCAGCTACGATTTTACCAATATTTCAACACCAACCAGGGGAACTTTTAAACCGGGGATTTTCACCTGGGATTTTGGCGATAATACACCCCTTGTTGTTCAGAATCAAAATCCGGTAACCCACACATTTGCAGGTGCAGGAACCTATAAAGTAACACTTTCCTTAAATGATACAACATACTGTAATTCTCCCGCAGATACCGTAAAGAGTATTCGTCTCTCTCCGGAGGTAAAAGCGATATTCAGCACCCCTGCCAATGGTTGCGTTCCTTATAACGCAGTGTTTACGAATAATTCGCTCGGTGGCCTTAATTTCCTCTGGGACTTTGGGGACGGGACTACTTCTACAGAAGATAATCCGACACATATTTATAAAAATACCGGTGCTTATACAGTAAAACTCACCGCATTTGATTCCACTTCATGTAATAAAATTTCGGATACCACTTTCACACTAAATGTTAGCCCGGTTCCGGTCGCTTCATTTAGCTATAATCCTACAGTACCAAAAGAAAATACTTTTACCAATTTTACCAATCAATCTGCAGGCGCTACAAAATATTTGTGGAATTTTAGTGACGGTGATACTTCAAATGTGAAAGATCCGAAACATATTTTTGATGCCACAGGTACTTTTAATGTTTGTCTCAAGGCCGCTAATGATGTGGGTTGCAGCGACGACACCTGCATACAGGTACAATCATTAATAAAACCACTGGTAGATGTACCATCAGCATTTACTCCTGGGAAATTTGGTACAAACAGTTCTATAAGAGTAGTTGGATTTGGAATAAAAGAAATGCACTGGACAATTTATAACCGCTGGGGTCAAAAAGTGTACGAAAGCAATAGTACAAAAAGCGGATGGGATGGAACTTTTAACGGAAAATTACAGCCAATGGATGTATATGCTTATACTTTAGAAGTAACTTTTTCCGATGATAAAAAAGTAACAAAAACAGGCGACATCACTTTATTGCGCTAACCAAATGATAAAGAATTTAAAAATATTATTTCTTCTTTTCTCGTCCTTAATTGGAATAGAGGAAGCTTTTGGACAGGATCTTCATTTTTCACAATTTTTCAATAATCCATTGCTTACCAATCCGGCAAATACCGGTTTTATTCCTGATGCCGATTATAGATTGGGAGCTTCCTATCGAAATCAGTATTCAAATATTATGTCGGTGCCATATAAAACCATGAGTATTTTTGGAGATGCCCAGGTTTTCAGGGATAGAATTGAAACCGGCTGGATGGGATTGGGTGGTGTTATTGAGCGCGATGTAGCCGGGACAGGAAGCCTTACTTCTACCCAAATATATGGCTCAGTTGCTTATCATCAAATGCTTGGTTTAAGCAGTCTTCTTACTGCCGGATTTAATGTAGGCTGGGTCAATAAAAGAATTGACCAAAGCAAACTTACTTTTCCTGATCAGTTTGATGGAAGATTTTTTGATGCGACTTTACCTACTTCAGTTCAATTACTTAATAATAGCGTAAGTTATTTTGATATGCAGGCAGGACTAAATTATGCTTATTTCCCAACAGAGGATATTTATATCAATGCCGGTTATTCTATTCAACATGTAAATCAGCCAAAGGAAACTTTTTTTGCAGACGATAATACCAGCAAGTTGGCAATGCGCCATATTGGCTTCCTTAATGGCATTTTTAAAATGAGCGACGTTGTAATCGTTAATCCGGCTGCTTATTATACCAGGATGGCCTCTTCCAGCGAATTTGTTATCGGAATGAACGCCGCTTACAACTTATCCGGTGATGGTTCCAAACAAATTACCGGCGGATTATATTACCGTTATGGTGATGCAGTAATTCCGATGGTAGGATTGCAGGTAGGGAATGTACGATTTACTTTTAGTTATGATGTTACCACATCTTCTTTGAAAAATTTCAATCATTCTTTCGGGGCTGATGAATTTAATATTTTGAACAAAGGTTTTTACAGTCAATTCTATGGCAATCGTAAAGAGACTTTGTGCCCGGTTTTCTGATTTACTTTTTCAGTAAAACAAGAAATAATGAAGATTTTTATTTTCGCCAAAAATAAAAAATCACAAAGAAAATAATTGCGTTTACATCCCCGTTGTACTTCTTCATTTTTATAAGACTGCTTTTATTTTTCAGTAAAACAAGAAATAATAAGAATTTCTATTCTTCAAAAAATATAGATAAGATCCCCACACCTCAATAATCATATTCTCTTCTGGCTGCATTCCATCTGATTCCAAGGCTTACAGTATTTGAATTAGCAAGGCCTGTAAATTTCCTGAAGAGATATCCTCCATCTATAAAGAGATTTTCTTTTACTTCGTAAGAAACCTGGAAAGTAGCGTTGAGACATTTCACTTTTCTACCGCTACCTACATAATGTCCGTAATCACCGGTGCGTCTGGTATAGAGTTCAAATGGATTGCCGCCAAAATCTAATCCTGCAGAATCAAGTCCCTGGTAATAATAAATGCCTCTTACATTGATATACCATTTTGGCGCTGGCTGATACTTTGCAATTCCTATAAATTCCTGGAAATTAGCACCGAGCGGATGCGCCAGGAACTGATTGTAATGTGTATAATTTGAAATTGAATCATAATGCGAATAAGTATATGGCCTTACACGGTTGCTTTCAATTTGAAGATCCAGATTTTTGATCGTAAAGGCATCTACATATTTTACACCCAATTGGTAACCATATTTATTAGCCCAATATCCATTGTTTTGGGTAATCTCTTTCAGGATAAATTCATCTAATAAAAATTGTCCGTAAAACTGAAACTTATGAGCGGCATTAGCTTTGAAATCCAGTCCTACATGGGCTTTGTCGGGGCTGCCCACATTTCCTTCGGCATATCGCAAAAATATTACAGGATTCAGATATTCGAAATCAAAATACTGGCTTCTGCCAAAGGTGATGCTTTCAAATAAACCAATATTCAGCCATTTAGTTACATTCATACTCAGGTGGTGCATGGCGGCGTATTTTCTTTCCAATAAATTATCACCCGTTTTTGTAAACTGTGGCATCAGTTCCATAAAGATATTCTGATAATTAAATTTCCAAATCCGGGTATTCAATTTCAGAAATAAATAACTGTTCGCATCATCGCTTAAAAAAAGGCTGCGGTATCCATCGCCAATAAAATTTTTGTCATAGCCAAATTGAATGTCAATATATTTCGTGGCATTAAAAGTAACATAACCCCTTGCATCAAAATAATCTAAAGCAGTTCTTTTAAATTTTTTGTAAAAGCCAACGCCTGGCACGGCATTGTATTGCGCTACCCTATCCTGAAAAAAAGACGGTCCCCGTTCCTGGTTTTCAGAAATGGTAGAAGAGAATCCGATTTTATTGGCAATCCTTCCCCGAACAGTGATACCGCGTTTATTTAAAAAAATATTTTCATTATTGCCTGATTCTTTTCCAATCTGGAAATAAATAATCGGATTTAAAGCCAGAAAAAAATCTTTGGTATTCACTTCTAAGAGATTCGGTTTTGTAACATAAAACGTATTCCAGATTGGCTTTTTACTTAAAAAAGATTCTTTTGAACCATTTATCCATTCTGAATTATCCATCAAAAGAGCATGCAGATTATATTTATCAATGGGCGTAAGATTGCTGCCTGTTGCAGTATCCAAACTATCTATCTTTTCTATTGCCGGAACAATCGCTTTTCTGCTGAAAGGTTTATCTGAAGAAAAATTCAGTTCCGGATTATGCGCCTGTTTTATTTCCAGCCGGCTAATGACATCGTAATCTTTTGAACCTTCAGGAATATAAGTTGTTTGCGCAAAAATAAATGCAGGATAAAAAAATACGGCGAGGGTAATAACACTTTTTATAATTTGCATAGAGTTGGTTATTAATTATTTAATTTCAACGTATGCAAAATTATCTTTTTAAACACATATCCCTCGTGAATGAAAATAATATTTCTGAAAAAGATGTGTATATAAAAAACGGCCGGATAGAAAGAATTGGAAATGGTTTTTCTGTAAAAGAAAAAGTAACAGAAATCAATGGTGAAGGAAAACATTTGTTTCCCGGCGCTATTGATGATCAGGTGCATTTTCGCGAACCCGGATTAACACACAAAGCAAACATTTATACAGAAAGTAAAGCTGCTGTTGCGGGTGGTGTCACTTCTTTTATGGAAATGCCAAACACAATACCCAACGCACTTACAAAAGATTTGCTGGAGGAAAAATATTTAATTGCAAAGCATAATTCTCTGGCAAATTATTCTTTCTTTATGGGTGTGAGCAATACAAATGCAGATGAAGTTTTGAAAATGAATCAAAGAAAAAATGACGTTTGCGGAGTAAAAATCTTTATGGGTTCCAGCACAGGAAATATGTTGGTTGACAGTGAACCTGCCTTGCATAAAATTTTCAGTGAAAGCGAATTATTAATTGCAACACATTGTGAAGATGAGAAAATTATCAAAGAAAATTATAAGAATTTAAAAAGCATCAAACCAATTCTTTCTCCTTCCGACCATCCGGTTATCAGGGATGAAAATGCCTGTTATACATCTTCTTCATTCGCTGTTTCTTTAGCAAAAAAATATAATAGCAGGTTGCATATTTTACATATTACAACAGCAAAAGAACTGGAACTTTTTACCAATAAAATTCCTTTAAAAGAGAAAAGAATTACAGCGGAAGTTTGTGTTCATCATTTACATTTTACTGCAGATGATTATGAAAACCTGGGTTATTTAATAAAATGTAATCCGGCCATAAAAGGAGCGGAAAATAAAGAAGCACTTTGGAAAGGCTTGCTGGATAACCGCTTGGATGTAATAGCTACGGATCATGCACCGCATACCCCGGAAGAAAAATTGCCACCATATGAACATGCGCATTCTGGTTTGCCATTGGTACAACATTCCTTAGTAATGATGTTGCATTATTATAAAGAAGGAAGAATTTCTTTAGAAAAAATTGCAGAAAAAATGAGCCATGCAGTTGCGGATTGTTTTAAAATAAAAGACCGCGGCTTTATCCGTGAAGGATATTTTGCTGATTTGATAGTTGTTGATTTAAATAAAAAAATAACTGTAAAAAAAGAAAATATTTTATACAAATGCGGCTGGAGCCCTTTGGAGGGATTTACTTTTCCGGCACAGATAACGAATACTTTTGTAAATGGAAATTGTGTTTATGCCCACCTGAATGACAAAGTCGGGCAGGGAAATACATTGTTTGATGAATCTATAAAAGGAGAAAGATTACTTTTTAATTAGATAAACGCACAACCGACGATCAACTACGGATATAAAACCCAATGATGTGATAAACTTTCGGTTGCAGGTCGTCAGCAAACTAATAAACAATTAACTAATTTAATAACTAATGGAAACAGACAAAACCACCTTACACGATCTTTCGATTTTCAATCATGAAGATGAATTTTCTGTTTTCGATAAATTAAACTTTACCCGTACAACCGGTGGCCGCGAAAAATTAAGACAGATATTCAACAAGTCTTTGAATGATACCGATTCGATCAATAATGTACAGAAAACTTTGCAATTAATCCTTGCAAACAAAGCCCAGTGGCCTCTTTTAGTAAGCAATGGCACCGTGATGATGATTTATAAATTTTATGAATCTTCTATTGATGAACCGCCAGCCCGACCAACACCGGTAACTGCCTATTTATATAAATTACTTCATGCGCCTGATTTTTCTTTGATAAAATATTCTATTGGTCATGCCTTTGATTTTATAAAAGGAATGCAACTAATTGTAGCTGTTTTTTTAAATGATGAAACCCCACTGAATTTGAAAAAGGTTTTACAAAAAGCCCAGGTGCTCATAGAAAGGCATCAGTTTCATAGCATATCAAAATTTGAAAAAGCATCAGATCTTTCCAATCATGAAATGCTTTCATTTGCTTATTATATCCGTTATCATTACAAACAAAATTTTCTAGAGCTGGTTGATATTTATTCGCAATTAGATGCCTGGTATGGAATGGCAGTTGCAGTAAACGAACTTAAGCTATCATTTCCTCTTTTCATTCCTTCAGAAGAGCCTGTATTAAAAGCAAAGAGGCTGTATCATATTTTATTACACGATCCTGTTGCTTATGATGTTGAATTAAATCAGAATCATAATTTTATTTTTCTGACCGGTGCAAACATGGCGGGCAAAAGCACTTTTATAAAAGCAGTAGGCAGTGCTGTTTTTTTAGCCCACATTGGTATGGGCGTACCTGCAGAAAGCATGGAGCTTTCTTTGTTTGATGGTTTACTGAGCAATATCAATGTGGTGGACAATATTGTAAAGGGAGAAAGTTATTTTTACAATGAAGTTCAACGAATAAAAAATACGATTTTAAAAGTAAATGACGGAAGAAAATGGCTGATATTGATTGATGAATTGTTCAAAGGAACCAATGTGGAAGACGCGATGAAATGCAGCACAGTCGTGATTGAAGGATTGATAAAGATAAAACGTTCGTTGTTTATATTGTCAACTCATCTTTATCAGATTGGTGAAAATTTAAAAGGTTATCCAAATATAGATTTCAAATATTTTGAAACGGAAGTTACTGATGGAAACCTGATTTTTAATTACCAATTGAAAGACGGTGTGAGCAACGATCGGCTGGGATATTTAATTCTGAAAAAAGAAAAAGTGATTGAATTACTGGAGAGATTGTAAAAATATATTCGAGACAATTTTTTTAAAATGCATTAGTGCTTAACAGGGAATATTGTAATCGGCCATTCTGATTTTTATTGCATTTAAAAATTGATTTCTCTAACAATATTGAAAAAACCTAGCTTCCCAAACGGTGAAATAATTCTTTCACCTGTGTTTCCCAAAGCTGGCTCTGGTCTTTAATATCTTTCTTTTCGGCAAAGTCTGTAATCACCAGGATCGTTTGACTGGTAACTTCCGATCTGTCGATGGTGAATTGAAAATATTCGTCTTTTGGGGAATCTGTCCAATGGAATTTTATTAATTTATTTTCTTCCATTTCTACAACCTGAGCCTCTTCTGCAGAGCCGGACCACGAAAACCTAAACAGCCCCGCTTCGTCTTCTACTTTGTCTGCAAACCACTCCTGCAACCCTGAAGAAGTAGAAAGGAATTCAAATAATATCGCAGGAGAACATCTCACCGGGTATTCAACAGTATATTTTATTTTCTTACTCATCTTATAAATTGATAAAGTCATTATCTGCAATAATAGAAAATAAATTAACCCACAAGCCACATTTATCTTTTTTTTTGGTAATTTATTTTTTGAAAACCTTATTTTATACTAAAAAAACTTTTTAGGTAATAAAAACAAATAATATTTTTTTTGAAACATACTTAAAATGATAAAGTTTCGTTTGTTATTAATAAAATAATCTGAAAGAGAGAAATTACCTCTTTTATCCATTAAATAACCATCATGAGTATGCGTTCATTAAAGATTTCAAAATCTATTACCAATCGTGAAAGTGAAAGCCTGGAAAAATATTTGCAGGAAATAGGAAGGGTTGAAATGATTACACCCGAAGAAGAAGTAAGATTAGCGAGTCTGATACGGCAAGGCGATCAGAAAGCGCTCGACAAGCTTACAAAAGCTAATTTGCGTTTTGTGGTTTCTGTTGCCAAGCAATACCAAAACCAGGGATTAACCCTTCCGGATCTGATCAATGAAGGAAATCTTGGATTAATAAAAGCAGCACAGCGTTTTGATGAAACACGGGGATTCAAATTTATTTCTTATGGTGTTTGGTGGATTCGCCAAAGTATCATGCAGGCACTTGCAGAGCAGTCAAGAATTGTAAGATTGCCTTTAAATAAAGTGGGGCTTACTAACCGCATCAGCCGCACTTATTCACAACTGGAACAGGAATTTGAACGTGCTCCCACGATTGAAGAAATTGCAGAAGTACTGAATATTGACATTGAAGAAGTTTCTGCTACAATGAGAATGGCATCAAGGCACGTAAGCATGGATTCGCCGCTGAGCGATGGCGAAGAAAATACACTGATAGATGTGCTTGTAAATGGAAATGCAGAAAGCGCCGACAAACAAATTATGTTCAACGATTCATTGCGACAGGAAATTCAGCGTTCTCTTACTTTGCTCACTCCCCGTCAGAAAGAAGTGATCTGTTGTTTTTACGGAATCGGTGTGGATGAGCCAGTGAGCCTTGAAGATCTTGGTTTAAAGTATGATCTTACAAGAGAAAGAGTAAGGCAGATAAAAGATAAGGCTTTGGAAAAATTAAAAACATTTACAGGCTCTAATCTTTTGAAAGAATATATGGGCATTTAAAAAAATCTTTTCGTCATAGTTGTAAGTTTAAAGTTAGAGTGAATATCTTAAGCAGATATTCACTTTTTGTTTTGCAAACAGGAATAAAAAATCTTTTCTAAAAAAAATATAAAAAAGCTATAAAGTGAATCTAATTTCAGAAAGGGCATTAATCTTGTATGATCCGATTAAAAGTTATTCAAAAAATAAACTCATTATGAAAATTTCAAAAATATTTTTGCCGCTGCTTGTTCTAAGTTTTGTTTTTACAACAGCAAAGAGCCAGGATAAGCAGGATGATAAAATAGAAGCTGCAACAAAAGTTTTAAAAGATTTTAGCGAAATGAAGGAAAGCATTCCGCAGGAACTTTTGAAAGTAACGCAGGGAATTATTGTGGTTCCTAAATTGATAAATGCCGGATTTGTTTTGGCAGGAAAAAGAGGAAAAGGAATCGCAATGGTAAAATTAGAAGATGGTACATGGAGCGATCCGGTGTTTGTAACAATAACCGGTGGCAGCGTTGGTTTCCAGGCGGGGATTCAATCTGTAGATCTGGTTTTAATTTTTAAAAACCGAGAAACGTTGCAAAATATCGGCAAAGGCAGTTTTACATTAGGTGGTGATATTTCTGTAACGGCAGGTCCTGTTGGCCGCAATTCTACAGCCAGCACCGATTATAAAATGGAAGCAGAAGTATATTCTTATTCCAGAAGCAAAGGATTATTTGCCGGAATCAGTCTCAGCGGCTCTGCAATTTCAGTGGATGCAAAAGCGAACGAAGCTTTTTATGGAAATGACGACGATGCCAAAACTTTATTTGCTGATACTCAAAGCGACTCTGATAATGTTCAGGCATTGAAAGATGTTTTGAAAGGAATGGGAGAATGAGTTTTTATTCAATTCAAGGAAAATAGAAAAACGGGTTATTTGTTGGTTTGCTAAGAAGTTATTACAATTTGTGGAATGATGAAGAAAGTGCATCTCATAAACTAACTGTAAATAACCCTCATGTTGCTTAACTTCCAAAATACTGTAATAAATATTTTCATATCACTTTTAATGCTTTTCTCACAATTAAATTTAAAATGCCAATATGAAATTGTTCCATAGTCTCAAATAAATATCGATACTAAAGTTTAACTCGATTCTGTTTATAAACTACTTGATAAGCAGAATGAAATCTTTTCAGTATTTGAACCACAGGACACTTCAATGAAAAGATCAAGTGATGTTTCATATTTCATTGGAGAAAAAATCGATTTAAAAGACAATAAGTTTGCAAACTTCAATAATTGCCGTGCTTATTTTTTTCATTCAGACACATTATCGATTGATATAGGAATTGGGAACGGCTTTGGAGGCCACGGTTTTGTGCTTTATTATAAAGACAATAAATTTATTACAAAACCTTATCACTTTACTGATGTTGTTATGCAAGGAGAAGTTGATCCAACATACAGAATTGTTTACCAGAAGCTTTCTTTAGATAAATCAAATTATAACGTTGACGATAGTTTATATGGAAGAATAGAGTTCAAATCCATTGAAACAGGCAATGACAATAAAAACATTGAACATTTTGCCATTGGAAATTTCAGAGCAAAAGTTGGAAATAGATAACCAATTCAACGTATGTTTATCAGAAATAAGAATGCAGGGTATTTGTTTGTTTACTGAATATTAATTTGGGAATTGATTCCGACAAGTATAACTTGATCAAAAGCATAAATCATAAGGGTCTGCAGCAATTATGGGAAAACGGCAAAAGCCCGAAATTGCCTGCTGACCAAATAAATAAAATTATACAAACACTTGAACTGATTGATAGTGCTCAGAAAGTTCCCCCAGGATTTTGAGTTTTTCAAAAGCTGGAAAATTCATTCACTTAAAGGAGAATGGAAAGGTTTTTGGAGGGTTACAGTGAAAGAAAATTGGCCCATAATATTTAGATTTGTTGATCAGAATGCTTTTGATATTGACTATTTAGATTATCATTAAAAGAAAATTACGTGACTCCATTAAAACGAAATATGCCTTTTATTTATCCCGGAGAACTTCTAAAAAGTGAGTTAATAGAAGCAAACGGTTTGACAATTACAGAAGTAGCAGGTATGTTGAAAGTATCCCGGCAGGCTGTGTCTATTATTATTAATCAAAAAGCAGATGTAAGCCCTGAAATGGCTTTGAGAATAGCAATAGTGTTTGGTGAAACCGCTGATATTTGGCTTAGACTACAAGCAAAGTATGATCTTGATAAAGCTGCAAAAAAGATAAGTAGATTTAAACTGGAACCTTATCGCACAAGTGCATAATATTCTCTGGTTTTTTCAGACACGGGAATCTGTATTATTTGTTTGTTCACTAAAATAAATATTTTCAATTTTACAAATATCTATGATTCAGAAGGAGCAAGTTCTAATTTATTATCTTTAATAAATTTATCTTTTGCATTGGTGAAATCTTCTACAAGAGCAGAGGCAATATTTAAAGTTTCATCGGCTTTTGAATGGATTTCCGGTAATTGTTTTTCCAAAATACTGTTACCAAGATTAATATTTTCTGCTTCTAACTGGGCAATTTTTTTTAATAGCGACATCTGGCTGTTTACAATATCGTCGAGTTCACGAATCATTTTTTCCATCGAACTGAGTTTTTCTTTTTTATCCATGATATAACGTTTTTAAGATATCGTTCTCAAAAAGCGTTCCTGTTTATACAAAAAAAAACTTAATAGAAAGTGCAATTAATTTAAGTAGTTCCATTTACTGAATCATTCAGTATCATACGCCCATTTTACCAATGTAGCGCCCCATGTAAATCCACCTCCAAATGCAGCAAGGACAATTAAATCTCCTTTATGCAATTGCTTTTCCCATTCCCACAAACACAAAGGAATCGTAGCAGAAGTCGTATTTCCATAACGTTGAATATTTATCATTACTTTATCCATCGTAAGTCCCATCCTGTTGGCGGTAGCATCGATAATTCTTTTATTCGCCTGATGTGGCACCAGCCATGCAATGTCATCACCCGTCAATTGATTTCTTTCCAATAATTCATAAGAAACATCCGCCATTCCTTTAACAGCAAATTTAAAAACCTGAGGCCCTTCCTGGAAAATGTAATGTTCTTTGGCCATCACGGTTTCTACAGAAGCAGGCTTTGCTGAACCGCCTGCTACCATTTTTAAATATTCAACTCCTGTTCCATCTGTTTTCAAAAGGCTATCCTTTATTCCATAACCTTCTTCATTTGGTTCCAATAAAATGGCTCCTGCTGCATCTCCAAAAAGCACGCATGTTTTCCTGTCGCTGTAATCCACAATGCCGCTCATTTTATCGGTTCCTACCACCACTACTTTTTTATAACGTCCACTTTCTATAATTGAAGCAGCAGTTGTTACGCCAAATAAAAATCCGGAACATGCGGCAGAGAGGTCGAATCCAAAGGCATTTACTGCGCCTATTTCATAAGTAATAATATTAGCGGTTGCCGGAAAGGTCATATCGGGCGTAACAGTGCAGCAAATAAGACAATCAATTTCTATGGGGTCAATTCCTCTTTTTTTACAAAGCTCCAACACAGCGGGCACCGCCATTTTGGAAACGCCCATATTTTCTCCTTTTAAAATTCTTCTTTCTTCTACGCCGGTGCGGGTTTTGATCCATTCATCGGAAGTTTCAACCATCGTTTCCAGTTCAGCATTTGTAAGACGATATTCTGGCACATATGCACCAACAGCAGTGATCGCAGCGGAAATTTTATTACTCATGTATGAAAAAAATATTTTAGATAAGGCGGCAAAAATACAATATCCGGCGCATTCATCTTTCATGGACGCTTAGATTTTCAGTAAAACAATAAATAAACAAGATTTAAAATGCAGAAGAAGCAATTTTAGTGTTCCGTTTTTCACCAGGATTGATCATACGTCCTCTTTGAAAGTGAATAATTACTGTGGCTGATAATACTTCATAGATAAGACGGTCGTCTTTATACATACGTCCTGACCATATCCAACCCAATCATATTTAAGCTGCTCAGGATCATTCGATAATTGCTCAAAAAGGTTCAGCTGCTCTTTAGTTTTTGGGTGAATAATAATGGTTTCCGTAATTTGATTTTTATTCAGAAACACAAATGTAATTACATAATTCAAGGAAAAATATGGTGTGTAATGTGTCTCTAAATATTTCATGCACAATATTTAAGTTTAAAAAGGAAGATAAACTTTCCAGCAAGCAAATAAATAAACCGTATTTCTCAATATTCTGCCAGTTATCTTCTTCCTACCTGCTCTGGTTCCACTGCATTACCACTGCGTTAATTAACGTACTGGTAACGCAGTAGAACCTTTTCAAATATGGAAGAGGTAGCAGGTTGGAATAAACTAGAAGGATATAGAGCAGGTGATTCTTAGGAAACTACAATTTGAATTACTTTTTTAAATCTATTCTGGCTCATAAGTTGGTACGATTGATTTTTAAAATTAATTTTCTATGTCGTTACAGCAACAAATTATTTATCTTTTTATAATGGCTTTGCCCATTGCGTGTATTGCATGGACCGTTACACATGAAGAAGTATTTCGCGAACCCAGAGAATTTTGTGAGAAAAAATCCAAAGAATCAAAAAGCATTTTGGTTCGTAAATTCTTTTATGTTTTTACCTGTGAATATTGTTTCAGTCATTACATTGTTTTAATTTTTTTAATAATAACAAAATATCAGCTTCTTTATAGCGGATGGCCTGGATATTTAATCGCTTTTTTTGGATTAGTATGGATTGCAAATGTGTATATGAGTTTGTTTGGATTTATTCGTGTGGGCATGAAAACCGAAAGAATAGAATCGAAACTGAAGGAAGTAGAATTGAAAGAATGTGAGGAAAAAATTTAACTGCTGTTTTTTCCAGTAAAGCAACACATATTACAGAACGCATTTTTCCAGCGTTTCCTGCTTAAAAAACTTTGCCTTCAGTTTTACAAATCAATACTAAAAATTCTTTCCGTTCCGCCGCTATGAATATATTTTACTGAATAATATACCGCACATTAAGCCGAATTACTTATTTTTGATACTCTTTTCAAAAAACTATGATAGCCTACTTGTCCGGAAAATTTTCTTATAAAAATCCCGCTGTGGTATATGTGGATGTTCACGGGGTAGGTTATGAGGTAAATATCAGTTTAAACACTTATGCACATATTCAGCATCTGGCAGAAGGAAAACTTTTTACTTATCTCCAGATAAAGGAAGATGCGCACACTTTATATGGCTTCTTTGATACAATAGAGAAAGAAATGTTTGCTTTGCTGATAAGCGTTTCAGGAGTAGGAGCGGCTACTGCCAGAATGATGCTGTCTGGCATGAAGCCAGAAGAAATCAGCAATGCCATTATGATGAAACACACCTCGGTGTTGGAAAGTGTAAAAGGAATCGGCAGAAAAACCGCTGAAAGGCTGGTACTCGAATTAAAGGATAAAGTATCAAAATTATCGACCGCTCCTGCCGGAAATTTATCGGCCGGCAATACTTTTGAGCAGGATGCGTTAAATGCATTAGTAGCGCTCGGAATAGCAAGGCCGGCAGCAGAACAAGCTATAAAGAAAATTGTAATTTCGGAACCATCAATAAATTCCCTGGAAACTTTAATAAA
>Ga0157370_10000410_pt1 | contig 54091 bp, 25 predicted proteins | sample C35metaG_FD_113463 | JGI IMG/M metagenome (GOLD analysis project Ga0157370, IMG submission 113463) | Corn rhizosphere microbial communities from Kellogg Biological Station, Michigan, USA - C3-5 metaG | ecosystem: Host-associated > Plants > Roots > Rhizosphere > Soil | place: USA: Michigan...
AAGAACAGAAAGATACAGCTCTTTTGATTCTGGAAAAGGAAAAGATTTTGCTGATGGAAAATTAAACCTTAAAGATTTATACGATATCGCAAATCAAAACGGAGAATTAACACTTCAAAGCGGAAAACAGGAATTGTTTGAAAATATCATTAACCAATATATTTAATAATTGATATGTGATAGCTATAGAAGGTTAATTTCTAAAACAACTATTTGATACTATTTTGTGTGTACTCTTTATCAAAGTTTAAAACTTTGATAAAGAAGTGTACAAAGACTAACCAAATTAAAACAAAAAGCATGAAATTTTTTATTGATACAGCTAATTTACAAGACATTAAAGAAGCGCAGGAACTTGGCGTTTTAGATGGTGTAACAACAAATCCGTCATTAATGGCGAAAGAAGGTATTACGGGAAAAGATAATATTTTGAAGCATTATCTGGATATTTGCACTATTGTCGATGGAGATGTTTCGGCAGAAGTTGTTTCAACAGATTTTGAAGGGATGGTAAGAGAGGGGGAAGAACTTGCTGCATTGCATCCGCAAATTGTGGTGAAGCTGCCTATGATTACAGATGGAGTGAAGGCCTGTAAATATTTTTCGTTAAAAGGAGTCAAAACCAATGTTACATTGGTCTTTTCGGCAGGGCAGGCCCTCTTGGCAGCCAAAGCAGGGGCAACTTATGTTTCTCCTTTTTTAGGAAGACTAGACGATATTTCAACCGACGGAATGCATTTAATTGAGGAGATTAGAGAAATCTTTGATAACTATGAATACAAAACCCAAATTCTCTCGGCTTCAATAAGACATACCATGCATATTGTAAATTGTGCAAAAGCAGGCTCAGATGTTATGACTGGACAGCTTTCTGCAATTAAAGGACTGCTAAAACACCCGCTAACAGATATTGGACTTAATCAATTTATTGAAGATGCCAAAAAAATGAAATTATAATGCTCTTATTACTAGTTTGATAAATCATTTTTATAACAGCAAAAGCTTCTTTTGAATTTAATTTAAAAGAAGCTTTTTTATTTTTAATAACAACCGATTGCTTTTTGTGCTTTTTTTGACTAATTTTTTAGAAAATAAACGGAGATAAATAGCTATTAATGGCAAATACAGGGCTTTATTATTCTGCTTTGTTGTTTTTTAACAATATTTTTACTTTAAAAAAGAGCTGTTTTATGACTGCAGCCTAATCACTTTTACTTTTATGTTTTTTTTAATTAAATTTTAATAATGCCTCAGTATTATTAAAATTACAATTAAAATTAATTGAGTTAATACATATAGTTTATTATTTTAGGTTATTAATTAAGTAAAATATTTTTTAAACTGCATTTTTTTGTGAAATATTTAAAATAAAAGTAAACAACCGATTGTGTGTTGATTCCTTTTTTTTATATTTGTTTTAAATACACTTATTAACTAAACCAAAATTAAATTTTAACTATCTAACATCAATTTTTATGACTAACTTTTTTGTTACAAGTAAAACGAAGTATCTAAAATGCTTTTGTTTTTTGATATTAATGTTTGCGATATCGCTCCATTCGAGTGCACAGACAAAAGTTACCGGAACCGTATCAGATACCAATGGCCCAATTCCGGGAGCTAACGTAAATTTAAAAGGAACAAAAAATGGCGTAAGTACAAGTTTTGACGGTACTTATTCTATAGATGTACCTTCTAGTGGCGTTCTTGTTTTCAGTTTTATAGGTTTAAAAAACAAAGAAATAGCCGTAAACGGACAAACTCAAATTAATGTAAAACTTGAAGAAGACGCTGGTCAACTAAAAGAAGTAATTGTTATTGGGTATGGAACACAAAGAAAAGAAGCTGTAACAGGATCTGTAGCATCTATTGGAGGCAAGGAATTAAATGAAGTACCTGCTGCCAACGTAACTCAGGCATTACAAGGAAGACTCGCCGGTGTAGATTTAACACAAACTTCTACAAAACCGGGAGCAGCAATGCAGATACGCATACGCGGTACCAGATCTTTAACAGGAAGCAATGATCCTTTAATTGTTTTGGATGGTGTTCCGTTTGCAGGTTCTATAGGAGATATAAATCCTGTTGATATAAAATCTGTCGATGTTTTAAAAGATGCTTCTGCAACTGCTATTTATGGTTCGCGTGGTGCGAATGGGGTAATATTAATTACAGGTAATAAAGGGCGTAAAAATCAAAAAGCTACATTTAACTATAATGGATTCAGTGGGGTAAAGCAGGTTTTTGGTAAATACGATATGATGGACGGTGCTAAGTTTGCAGCACTTCGCGATTATTCAACTTTATATACAGATGGAATTGATGAATCAAGAGGCACCAATACAGACTGGCAGAATTCGCTTTACGGAGCAGGTGAAATGATTAGTCATGATGTTAGTGTATCAGGTGGAACTGAGAATGGAGCCTATAATGCAGGTTTAGGTTATTATAAAGAAGAGTCTGTACTGCCGGGCCAAAAATATGAACGCTTTAGTATCAGAGCGGGTTTAGATCAGCAGGTTGGAGGCGCTTTTCGTATAGGATTTAATACTAATAGTAACTATGCTGTAACTAATGGCGATAACATAGGTACAGGAACTATTCTGGCAACCTCTCCGTTAGCCAATCCTTATAATCCCGATGGATCTTTAAAGAGAACAGTTAGAATGGGAGGAGATGAAAACTGGGTTTACACCAGAGAATCCATTAATAATTTAGGAGAATCTTATGTTAATCAAACCAGAGCTTTTAGTTCTTATAATAATATTTTTGCCGAGGTGAAAATACCAGGAGTACAAGGTTTGAAATACCGTATGAACACGGGGTTAAATTTGCGTTTGTCTAATAGTGGTTATTATGAAGGACAAGGAGTATTTGATGTAAATCCTACTACGATCTCTAATGCATCTATTAGTAATACATTATCGACACAATGGCTTATTGAAAACCTGATAACATACGATAAAACTTTTGCAGAAAAACATACTGTAAATTTTGTTGGATTATATTCAAATGAGCAGTTTACATCAAATACTTCGCAAATATCAAGAAACGGAATTACTTCGGATGCCTTTCAATTTTACAACTTAGGTCAAAGTGAAGAAGAAGCTGTTATAAATCCTGCAAATCAGGATTATACACAATGGGGTTTGAGTTCTTACATGGCCAGAGCAATGTATTCATACGATAATAAATATTTTATTTCGGGAACAATTCGTTCAGATGGTTCGTCAAGATTAGCCAAAGGAAATAAATGGGTAACTTATCCGGCTGTTTCTGCAGGATGGACAATTTCAAACGAATCTTTTATGAAAAAACTCTCATGGGTTAATTTACTAAAAGTACGTGCAGGATACGGAGAAACTTCTAACCAGGCTGTAGATCCGTATCAAACTTTGGGAGCATTAAGTACAAGACCTTATAATTTTGGAACTACGAATTCTACAGGTGTATATGTTACAACATTGCCTAATCCAAATTTAGGATGGGAATATTCTACAACATGGAATTACGGATTGGATTTTGCATTCTTAAACAATCGCTTGTCAGGAACAATCGAATATTATAAAACAAATACAAAAGATTTGCTGCAAAGAGTAAATCTTCCGGCAACAAACGGAGTTAGCAGTTATGTGGGTAATGTTGGAGAAACTGAAAACAAAGGGTACGAAATCGCTTTGAACGGTGTTATTCTCGATAACCCAAAAGGGTTGAGCTGGACAGTGGGCGTTAATTTATATGCCAACCAAAACAAACTGGTTAAACTGGCATCAGGATCTCAAAGAGATGAAGGTAACTCGTGGTTCGTAGGTTATAATATCAATTCTATTTATGATTATCAAAAAGTAGGTATCTGGCAGGAAGGCGACCCATATATGTCTGTTTATGAGCCAGGACCAACGAATATTAACCAACAGGGAACTGTAGTAGGATCTATTAAAGTTAAATATACCGGAGATTTTAATCCTGATGGATCACCAACACGTGCCATTAATGCAAGTGACAGACAAATAATAGAAACTGATCCTGATTTTCAAGGTGGTTTTAATACCAGTTTAACCTATAAAGGGTTCGATTTTTCTGCTGTTGGAGCATTTAAAAGCGGAGGTATATTAGTAAGTACACTTTATGGAGGTAACAGTTACTTAAATCTTTTAAATGGTCGTAGAAGTAATGTCGATGTAGATTACTGGACACCGGATAACAGAGATGCTGAATTTCCTAATCCGCGAGGTATCAGAAGCGGAGATAACCCAAAATATATGTCAACAATGGGCTATTTTGACGCCTCTTACGTAAAAATCAGAGCCTTAACACTTGGATATACTTTAGATGAAAAACTCATGAAAAGTTTAGGTATTGAAAGACTAAGACTTTATTGTACGGCACAAAATCCTTTTGTATTCTTTTCTCCTTATCATAAAATGTCTGGAATGGATCCTGAAACAAATTCTTATGGAGATGAAAATCAGGCAGTAAATTCATACCAACGCAGGTTTTTGGTTATTGGAACAAATACACCTTCGACCAGAAATTTTTTATTCGGACTTAATTTAACATTTTAATCAAGAAGAACTATGAAACGATATATTTTTAAAAATTTAATTATAGGATCAGTAGTTTTGTTCTCCTTTGCAGGCTGCTCTGATATTTTAGAAGAAAAACCACATGACTTTTATGAACCTGGTTATTTTAAAACCGAACAGGGAGTGCTGCAAGGATTAACTTCGCATTATGCACATTTGCGCTGGATATATGGGCAGGCATATTATTACAATTCTGTTCAGACTGGTACAGATGAAAATACTTATGGACAGCAAGCCGACGGAAATTTTAAAGACCATGATTTATCCGGAGTTGGGGTCATTAATGCCACCTCAAGCAGAGCTGATGTAGTATGGAACAATTCGTATAACGACATCAATACCGCAAGCGGCATTATCGAAAATGCAGCAGCAGTAGGTGTGGCAAACAGCTTAATTGCAGAATCTAAATTCTTCAGGGCTTTTGATTATTTTTTATTAGTACAGAATTTTGGAGGTGTTCCTTTAGATTTAGGAGCGGGAGAACTAAAATTTAATAGTAAACCCTCGAGATCTTCAAAACGAAATACAGTAACAGAGGTATATACAAAAGCTATTTTCCCAGATTTAGCAGCAGCAGTAAAAGAATTGCCTGATGCGCCAAGATTAACAGGTACGGCAACTAAAACTTTAGCCCGTTTAATGTTATCAAAAGCTTATCTTACATATGCATGGTGGTTAGAAAACCCTAACAATATCCCTACTTATCCTGATACGCCAAGAACAGATCCAGATGGACATAATGCACAATGGTATTTTCAAGAGGCCTATAATATAGCTTTAGACGGAATTAATAATCCGGGATCTTATGCATTATTGCCTTATTATTATGATGTAAATTTAGGGTCTAATGATCGAAATAAAGAATTAATGCTTTATGCAGATCATACAGAGGCCAGTGAATATTATAATGGAGCAAGTCTTACTTATGGAAGCGGAGGATCACCGGATAATTTTGCAGGTTGGATGGGAACATGGAATTATACGGCTATAAGAAGTAAAAATGCTTCTGGTGCTGCAGTTTCTACTGTGCAGCGTGCAGCTGATCAATTCTTAGGACGTCCGTGGGTAAGAATGGTACCGCCTATTGAAGTTTTTACAAAAACTTTTGCGGATAAAACGAACGATTCAAGATATGACGGAACATTTGCGGCTGTTTATCGTGGAAACTGGAATTTACTTGGAACAGGATTAACCGACGTAGCAACATTATACAATGCTAACGGATTACCGGTAAAACCAGGCGATGCTATTGTAACTTTTCTTAATGATGAACCCGCCACACCAATTGCATATCCTGCTGGAGCAGGCGATAACGGTGTTGGTGCCGGAGTGTTACCAGGCAGATCTGATTATGTAATTTCTCCATCAGGAATAAATAGAATAGTATATCCGGGTTTATGGAAATTAGGGCCATACCGTACTGATAATGCCGGAGGATTAGGACAGCCAAATGCAGGAAGTACAAGACCATATCCTATTGCTAAGTTTTCGGAACTTTATTTTGTTGCGGCAGAAGCGGCAGTAAAAGGGGCAACAGGCGCTATATCAGCAAGAGATCTTATCAATGTAATAAGAGCCCGTGCAGGAAAATGGCGTTGGGACAATAATGGTAAAGTGGCAAAAACAGCAGACAACAGCGCTTTGCTGACAAGTGCAACTCCTGCCGTAATTGATATTAATTATATTCTGGCAGAACGTTCCCGTGAATATTACGGCGAAGGGTATCGCTGGTACGATTTGGTAAGAACCCAAAAATGGAATGAACTTGCCGGAAAATATACAATAGGCGGATCAAATTACGGACAGCATACACCAGCGGTTGTTACAAGAACGATACAACCGTATCACTATCTAAGACCTATTCCGCAAGGACAATTAGATGGTATGGAAATGTCAGATGCAGACAAGAAAGCCTATCAGAATCCGGGGTATTAATCTTTTTGCAAAAGCAAATTTGATCCTATTATAAGTGTTGATTTTTTAGAGTGGCACAATAAGTTAGTTTTTTCAAATTTGCTTTAGTTTGAAGCCGGGGGATAATTCCTTCGGCTTTTAAATATTTTAAAATATAACCTAACATTTTTATAAAGATGTTAATAATAAATGAGTTAGTACAAATGAAATATCGACAACTATTTTTCTTATTACCATTATTGTTTCTTTTTTCGTTTAAAGGAACACAGGTTAACGATACCCTTATAAAAAGGCAAATTCAAAAGGCACCTGTTTTTTCTAATGTTGTTTATCAGGGAGATGACAATATTTATAAAAATAATCCATTAAAATCAGATGAATTTTATTCTCCGGTTTTACAAGGATGTTATCCTGATCCTGCAATTACCAGAAAAGGAGATGATTATTTTATGGTATGTTCTTCATTTGCCATGTTTCCGGGAGTACCCATTTTTCATTCTAAAGATTTAGTAAACTGGACAGATCTTGGCGGCGTATTAAATAAAGTATCCGAATTTAATCCGCATGATACAGGTATTAGTGCCGGAGTTTATGCGCCGGGTATAACATACAATCCTCACAATGACACTTTCTATATGATTGTAACGGCATTTTCTGGAGGTCTGGGCAATATTATAGTAAAAACAAAAGATCCTATGAAAGGATGGGGAAGTCCGATAAAATTAGGTTTTGAAGGAATTGATCCATGTATATTTTTTGATGATAACGGAAAAGGATATGTAGTTCATAACGATGCTCCTGACAAAGGAAAAGAATTGTATCAGGGACATCGTGTTATTAAAATTTGGGAATATGATCTGGCAAAAGATCAGGTGATTCCCGGTACAGATAAAATTATAGTTGATGGAGGTGTAGATCTTTCTAAAAAACCAATCTGGATAGAAGCGCCGCATTTATATAAAAAAGACGGTCATTATTATTTAATGTGTGCCGAAGGAGGTACAGGAGGAAATCATAGCGAAGTTATTTTTATCAGTGACAACCCAAAAGGGCCTTTTAAACCGGCATCAAACAACCCGATTCTTACTCAGAGATATTTTCCTCAAAACAGAACCGATAAAGTAGACTGGGCCGGACATGCAGATTTAGTTCAGGGACCTGATAATAAATATATGGCGTATTTCTTGGCGTTCGCCCAAATGATAAAGACAGAGTTAATACCGGCCGTGAAACTTTTATGCTGCCTGTAGACTGGTCAGGAACTTTTCCGGTATTTGAAAACGGATTAGTGCCTTTGGAGCCAAAAATAAAAATGCCCAAAGGAGTTACCGAAAACAAAACAGGTAAAGACGGTTTTTTTCCGAATGGCAATTTTACGTTTACCGAAAACTTCACTTCTGATAAATTAGATTACAGATGGATAGGACTCAGAGGGCCGCGAGAAAATTTTATTACTGTAACCAAAAAAGGACTTCAGATTAATCCTTTTGAAGTTAATATTAAAGAAGTTAAACCCACTTCGACACTTTTTTACAGACAAATGCACAACAATTTTTCTTTTGCAGCAACAATAGATTATAAACCTCAATCAGAGAAAGATCTGGCCGGAATTGTCTGCCTGCAGAATGAGCATTTTAATTATGTTTTTGGAATAACAAAAAAAGGAAAAGATACTTACATCTTGCTGGAAAGAACAGAAAAAGGAGCCTCAAAAATTATTGCAAGCACTAAAATTGATATCAAAAAAACAGTGCGTCTGCAGGTAAAGGCAGCCGGAGACAGCTACGAATTTAGTTATGCGTTAAACGGAGATGATTTTAAAAATTTAGGCGAAAGCGTTTCAGGAGATATTCTTTCAACAAATGTTGCTGGAGGTTTTACGGGAGCATTGGTAGGATTGTATGCAACGGCAGCAAACGATGCCCGTCCACAATAATAAACTACAGCAAAAAGTACCAAACAGATAATAATCTTTAAAACGTTAAACATGCAAAAGGAATATTTAAAATGGCTGTTATTTCTACACCTCTTTTTTTGGGGATGTATATCAAATCAGTCATCTTTAATAGCGCAAAGCAAAGCAAACAATGAGAATTGGGTTGGTACGTGGGCTTGCGCACAAATGCAGGTAGAACCCAATAATATGCCTCCCGCTCCGGGTCTTTCAGAAAATACACTTCGGCAGATTATTAGAGTTTCTATAGGAGGAAAGCGCATGAGATTGCGTTTCTCTAATATCTTCAGCGATCAGCCAACAGTTTTAAAATCTGTAAGTATTGCAAATGTTGTCAACGCACCGATTATTGATATAAAAACTCAAAAAGCACTTAGTTTTAATGGAAATTCTGAAATAACAATAAGTCCGGAGCAGGAAGTCTTTTCGGATGCTTTTGATTTTGAATTACAGCCGGGTCAGCTTCTGGCCATTACCATTCATTATGGAGCGACCTCGGTAAAAACATCCGGACATCCGGGATCACGTACCACTTCTTATATTCTTGAGGGAGATAATATCCAAAATGCCGCTTTTGAGGGAGCCATAAAAACAGATCACTGGTATTCAATTATGGGATTAGATGTCATTGCCAATAAATCTTCTGCAGCAATAGTTTGTTTAGGAAATTCTATTACAGACGGACGCGGATCCGGTACCAACAAACAAAATCGATGGACAGATATTTTATCCGCAAGATTATTGGCAAATAAAAAAACACAAAATATAGGAGTTTTGAATTTAGGGATTGGAGGGAATTGTGTCATTAAAGGCGGATTAGGACCTACTGCATTAAATCGTTTTGATAGAGATGTACTTTCACAAAAAGGTACAAAATGGCTCGTACTTCTGGAAGGGATCAACGATATCGGAGGAATTAAAGATCCGAAAGATGCACCTGTTAAAGCTCAGGAACTTATTGAAGCTTACAAAGTGATGATTGATAAAGCACATGCCAAAGGCATTAAAGTGTACGGTTGTACTATTTTGCCCTTTGCGAAATCATTTTATGATGCACCACACAAACAAGAAACTCGAGATATTGTAAATGACTGGATTAGAAATAGTAAAGTTTTTGATGGAGTAATTGATTTTGATAAAGCAATGGTTTCAGAAGAAGGTTCAAAAACCATTTTGTCAAATATGCATGATGGTGATTTTTTGCATCCAAACCAAGCAGGCTATCTGAGAATGGGAGAAGCAATAGATCTGAATTTGTTTAAATAATAGTTTCCTATATTTAATTACTTTCCTGTTTCAATCCACATTTAAAACGATTTTTTGATAATAAAACAGCTTTAAAATGAAATCAATAATTAAGTTTTTCGCATTTATTTTTCTTTTTTCGGTAGTACAAAAAGGGTATTCTCAAGATGCTGATTTTCATATTTATTTGAGCCTTGGCCAATCAAATATGGAAGGATATGCTAAAATAGAACCACAGGATAAAGTTGGTATCGATGATCGGTTTCAGGTTTTGCAGGCAGTTAATTGCCCGGAACTTAAACGAACAAAAGGGAATTGGTATACCGCCATACCGCCCTTATGCCGTTGCAATACGGGATTAACACCAGTAGATTATTTTGGGCGAAATATGACTGCCAATCTTCCAAAAAATGTAAAAGTGGGCGTTATCAACGTAGCGGTTGGAGGCTGTAAAATTGAACTTTTTGATAAAGACAAGTCGGCAGATTATATTGCAGCAGCACCAGACTGGATGAAAGGCGTGATTAAGGAATATGATGGAAATCCGTATCAGCGACTTGTGGAGCTGGCCAAAATAGCACAAAAGAAAGGAATAATAAAAGGTATCCTGCTGCATCAGGGAGAATCGAATACAGGTGATACACTCTGGCCGAAAAAAGTAAAAATTGTCTACGATAACTTAATGAAAGATCTGAATCTGGATCCTAAAAAAGTGCCTTTACTTTCAGGAGAAACTGTAAACGAAGACCAAAATGGTAAATGTGGAAGCATGAATAAAATTATTGCCACACTGCCAAAAACAATAGCTAATTCATATGTAATTTCATCTAAAGGATGTACCGCTGAAGCTGATTTTTTACATTTTAATGCTGCAGGTTACAGAGAATTAGGAAGACGTTATGCTGATAAAATGCTTTCATTATTGGGATATAAATTCTCAGAAGGCAAAGCGCCCTTCATAATACAGGCTCCGCTTGGTTTTGATCAAACAAATATTAGTATACCAGCGGGAAAAATAGAAAGCATCAGTTATGAATCCAAAACTGTTGGCACGATTAGGAAAGCTGTCGTTTATACACCTCCGGGATTCAATAAAAAGAAAAAATATCCTGTGTTATACCTTTTACACGGAATAGGCGGGGATGAAAAAGAATGGCTCAATGGAGGAAGTCCGCAGATTATATTAGATAATCTTTATGCAGAAGGAAAAATTGAACCCATGATTGTCGTAATGCCAAACGGCAGGGCTATGAAAGACGACAGTGCTTCGGGAAATATAATGGCACCGGATAAAGTACAGGCATTTGTTGCTTTCGAAAAAGACTTATTAAATGACCTGATTCCCTTTATCGAAAAAAAATACCCAACTTATAAAGACAGTGAACACCGCGCCATTTCAGGTTTGTCTATGGGCGGAGGACAATCCCTGAATTTTGGATTGGGGAATCTGGATAAATTTGCCTGGGTAGGCGCTTTCTCAGCGGCACCAAATACTAAGGCGCCGGAAGAACTGCTTCCTAATCCCGAAGCAGCAAAAAAGAAATTAAAACTGCTTTGGATTTCCTGTGGAGATAAGGACTGGCTTATAGAGAATAGTAAAAGAACTCACGATTATTTATATAAAAATGATGTGCCTCATATTTATTATATCGAGCCCGGTGTCCACGATTTTAAAGTGTGGAAAAACGGATTATACATGTTTTCACAGTTCTTATTTAAACCGGTTGATCAGTCTGTTTTTTCAGCATATACCATTTTGGATAATACTGAGAAAAATAATCCGTAATGTAAAATATGCCGTGAATTTCAACAAGAGTTTTTCACGCAGATTTAAAAAGATTTAAGCAGATTATATTAAAATAAATCTGCTAAAATTTGCATAATCTGCGTGAAACAAAATCTTTTTAATCTGTACAATCTGTGGCAAAAAAGCTTAGTGATTTTGCGTCTCTGCGAGAAAAAGATCAAGGATAATTTGCTAAAAGAAAGCTTGATTTAATGATATTGCCCTACGAGACAAATATTGACATAAATTAATTGATTTTGATTAATAAATAAAAATACAATGAATAGATTTTCAATACATACCCTAACATTTCTTATCACCTTTAATTTTAACAGCTTAAAGGCCGCTCAACCGTTTATAACGACTCAAAAAGTTGGAGATGTTGTCGTACTGAAAGAGAAATCTTCGCATCTTTCTTTTTTTGTTAGTAACGGAACAGATGCAGGTATTTTACGTGCAATTAGTAATTTACAAACTGATTTTGAAAAAGTAACGGGCGAGAAACCTGCTATTTTTAATCAGAAGCCAAATTCTTCGACACCGCTGATTATCATTGGAACAATCGGAACCAATTCTATAATTGATGCTTTAATTAAAGAAAATAAAATTGATGGAAAATTGCTTAAAGGCAAAAATGAAAAATTTATTATTCAAAACATAAAAAATCCATTTAAAGGAATTGAAGAAGCCGTTGTTATTGCCGGCAGTGACAAACGCGGAACAATTTACGGAATTTACGAATTATCTGCGCAAATTGGTGTTTCGCCCTGGTATTACTGGGCTGATGTTCCCGTAGAGAAAAAAGAAACTGTTTATTTTGTAAAAGGAACCTACAGTGATGGAGAACCTGCCGTGCAATACAGAGGAATTTTTATCAATGATGAGGCTCCTGCATTAAGCGGTTGGGCAAAAGCGACATTTGGCGGATTTAACAGTAAGTTTTATGAAAAAGTTTTTGAATTACTGCTTCGGCTAAAAGCCAATTATATCTGGCCGGCCATGTGGGGAAATGCTTTTTATGATGATGATTCTGCCAGCGGACCTTTGGCTGATGAAATGGGAATTGTCATAGGTACATCACATCATGAACCAATGGCTTTGGCACAAACAGACTGGCATCGGTATATTAAAAAAAACAATCTCCCTAATGTTTGGGATTATTCTAAAAATAAAACCGTTTTAGATGAATTCTGGAAAGGCGGAATAGAACGCAGTAAAAATTGGGAAAAAATTGTAACCGTAGGAATGCGTGGAGACGGCGATGAAGCAATGAGCGAAGGAACCAACATAAGTTTACTGGAAAATATCGTAAAAGAACAACGTAAAATTATTGCGGATGTAACACAAAAAAAAGCGGAAAAAACACCTCAGGTTTGGGCTTTGTATAAAGAAGTACAGGATTATTACGATCAGGGAATGCGTGTTCCGGATGATGTTATTTTATTGTTCTGTGATGACAATTGGGGAAATGTGCGTAAACTTCCGGACTTGTCAAAACCGTTACATAAAGGCGGTTACGGAATGTATTATCATTTTGATTATGTAGGAGGTCCAAGAAATTCCAAATGGATTAATATCAGTCCCATACAAAGAGTCTGGGAACAGATGAATCTAAGCTGGGAACATGGTGTTGATAAAATCTGGATTGTTAATGTGGGAGATCTTAAACCAATGGAATTTCCAATTAGTTTCTTTTTAGAAATGGCATGGAATCCCAAAAAGTTCAACTCACAGAATCTTTTTGAGTTTACCCAGAAATGGGCAGCAGATCAATTTGGAACAAAACACGCCAAAGAGATTGCGAGGCTATTAAATACGTATCCAAAATTTAACCGAAGAGTCACTCCCGAAATGCTGGACAGCAAAACTTACAGTCTTGAAAATTATAATGAATTTCAAACTGTAGTTAATGATTACAAGAATCTGGCACTTGATGCTTACAGAATTTACAATGACATTCCAGAACAATACAAGGATGCCTATTTTCAACTGGTTTTATATCCTATAGATGCCTGCTGCAATCTTTATGAAATGTATTTTGCACAGGCGAATAACAGAAAACTGGTCTTAGAAAAGAATATTTTGGCCAATGGTTTTGCTGATCAGGTAAAAAGCAATTTTGCAAGAGATTCCATTCTTCAAAATAAATACAATAATGAAATTTCAGGCGGAAAATGGACTCATATAATGGATCAGATGAGAATTGGCTACAAAAGCTGGTACGATACACCTAAAAATATTTTGCCGGAAATAAGTTATGTATCAGAAAAAGAGCAGGTTGTAAGAAAAATATTCACAGAAAAAGAAGGCTGTGTTTCTATTGAAGCAGAACATTTTTCGAAGTTAAATAACGCAAAGAATATTCATTGGGAAGTGATTCCCGATTTTGGAAAAACCAAAAGCGGTATCACCACTTTTCCACAAAACAAATATCCAACTCCGAACGATAATGTTTTTGTTGAATATGAAATTGATTTTATTTCTACGGGAGAATTTGATGTAGAACTGCTTTTGGCTCCTACACTTAACTTTAACAGTAACAAAGGGCTTCGTTATGAAATTTCCTTTGATGAAGAAAAGCCGCAAACAATAAATTTTAACGGACAATATCGTGGAGAATTAGGGAAATGGCAGGCAGAACACCTGATACATTCGACAACTAAACATTTGATTTCCAAAGCAGGAAAACATATTTTACGTTTCCGTGTTTTAGATCCCGGAATTGTTCTGCAAAAGATTCTGATCAATACCGGAGGATTAAAATTTTCTTATCTGGGAGCACCTGAAAGTGAAAGGATTGCAGAGTAGAAAAGTTTGTTATAGTTACAACAGCTAAATATAAAACCTTTGGATAGTAGTCCAGCTTATTTATAAAGATTGAAAAGGGCAAAATCTACCATTTTCTAACCAAATGATAATATGAAAAATCTTTTGATAAAATATAAAATCGTGTATTATCTGTTGGGCTTATTACTAACCTCTTCGGCAGCGGCTCAAATGCAATTGTTTGATCTAAAAGAAATAAGGTTAAAAGAAAGTCCGTTCAAAAATGCGCAGGATGTTGATCTTAGATACATTTTAGAACTGAATCCCGACAGACTTTTAGCTCCGTACTTCATTGCTTCCGGTTTGCCTGTAAAAGCAGAACGATACGGTAATTGGGAGAGTATTGGACTTGACGGACATATTGCTGGACATTATCTTTCTGCTTTGGCGATGATGTATGCTTCTACAGGAAATATTGAACTCAAAAACCGTTTAGATTATATGATTTCAGAATTGGCCATCTGTCAGGAAAAGAATCGGAATGGTTATGTGGGAGGAATTCCGCAGGGAAAAGTTTTTTGGGACCGAATTCATAACGGAGATATCGACGGAAGTAATTTTGGATTAAACAATACCTGGGTGCCGCTGTATAATATTCATAAGCTTTTTGCAGGTTTAACCGATGCTTATCGTTATGCAGATAATAAAAAAGCAAAAGATATTTTGATAAAACTGGGAGATTGGTTTATCGAATTAATTCGTCCGCTTTCTGATGAGCAGATTCAAAACATTTTAAAAACAGAACATGGTGGAATAAATGAATCTTTTGCAGATTTGTATATCATCACTAAAAACAAAAAATATCTTGACACAGCCGAAAAACTTTCGCACTTAGCCATTTTAAAACTACTTGAGAATAACGAAGATAAATTAACAGGACTGCATGCCAATACCCAAATACCAAAAGTGATTGGATTTGAGAAAATCGGCGTACTTTCAGGCGATAAAAAATGGTCAGATGCAGCTGAGTTTTTCTGGGAAAATGTGACCCAAAAACGCAGTACGGCTTTTGGAGGAAATAGTTTTGCCGAACATTTTAATCCAACCGATGATTTTAGCGGTATGGTAAAATCAAATCAGGGGCCTGAAACGTGTAACTCCTACAATATGGAGCGTTTAGGCAAGGCTTTATTTCTGGATAAAAATGATGTATCCTATCTTGATTTTTACGAGCGTACCCTTTACAATCATATTCTGTCGAGCCAGCATCCTCAAAAAGGCGGTTTTGTTTATTTTACTCCCATCAGACCCAATCATTATCGGGTTTATTCGCAGCCCGAAACAAGTATGTGGTGCTGTGTAGGTTCAGGGCTTGAAAACCATTCTAAATATGGAGAATTAATATACAGTCATTCGGATAACGATGTTTTTATCAATCTTTTTATTCCTTCAGCATTAGACTGGAAAGAAAAAAATATGTATTTGGAACAAAGCACAAAATTTCCATTTGAAAATAATACAACTCTTGTTTTAAAACTGAAAAAAAGCAAAACATTTTCGGTGAATATTCGCTGCCCGAAATGGGCTGAAAACTTTGAAATCTCTATAAATGGAAAAATTCAGAAAATAGAAACGAAGCCTTCCAGTTATGTAACCCTCAACAGGAAATGGAAATCAGGAGATCAAATATCTGTTAAGTTTAAAACTTCGACACATTTAGAAAATTTACCCGACGGCTCAAATTGGAGCGCTTTTGTCAACGGACCTATTGTGCTGGCTGCCAAAACATCAAACAAAGATTTAGACGGATTATTTGCTGATGATAGTCGAATGGGACATGTTGCGTCAGGTAAATATTATCCTCTCGATCAGGCGTATGCCATGATAGGGGAAAAGGCAGATTATATCGCAAAACTGAAAGAATTGGGAGATCTGCATTTCCGTTTAGATTCTTTAGAATTACAGCCTTTTTTTGAAATTCATGATGCAAGATATCAAATGTATTATCAAAATTATACCAAAGAACAATACAAACAAAAACACGATTTACTGAAACAACAGGAAATCGAAGCAATGGCTTTGGAATCTAAAACGATCGATAAAATTAATTGCGGCGAACAGCAGTCAGAAGTTGATCATGGTTAAAAAGGCGGAAAAAGTGATTCCGGCTACGACGACACTAAGGCCTGGAGAAGTACTCGTTCGTATATTTCGTATCAATTATTAAATAAAAGTAAGGCAGGGAAATTTTTAGATCTAAGCTGTATTGATGAATTTGAAACAGATAAAATCACGATTTTCATTAATGAGAAACCGGCGCAGATTATTTCTTTAGAAAACAAAATCATCCGGTTAAATATTGATAACGTTGAAATGGTAAACATCAAAATAAAAGCTAATTATGGCAATAATAGCCCGAAGTTTCATCAATTCAGAATTTTAAAAGATTAAAAATGATGCAAAATAAAACGAAGATAAAAATTAGAAACACTTTTTTTAGTCTTGTTCTGCTTTTTAATTGGGGTATTAATTATGCACAAAACAAAGCAAAGAATCCGGTCATTTTTGCTGATGTTCCTGATATGTCTATCATTCGGGTAAATGATATTTATTACATGAGCAGTACGACCATGCACATGAATCCAGGGGTTCCAATTATGAAATCTAATGATTTAGTCAATTGGAAAATCATCAATTATGCCTATCAGACATTAGAAGACGATAATGATAAACTAAATCTGGAAAATGGTAAAAATGATTACGGAAGAGGTTCATGGGCCAGCAGTCTTCGTTATCACAATGGTATTTATTATGTAAGCACTTTTTCAGGCACAACGAACAAAACCTATATTTTTTCTACAAAAGATATCGAAAAAGGTACTTGGAAAAGAACCGTTTTAGACAATTCTTATCACGATCATTCTATTTTTTTTGATGATGATGGAAAGATTTACATGGTTTGGGGAGCCGGAAAACTACAGATCGCAGAATTAAAATCGGATTTATCAGATGTAAAAGAAGAAACAAAAAGAATCTTAATAGAAAATGCCAGCGCTCCAGCCGGAAACAATATCATGCTGCAATCAGAAGGTTCACAGCTTTTTAAAATTAAAGGAAAATATTATCTGTTTAATATCGTCTGGCCAAAAGACGGAATGCGCACGGTAATTATACACAGGGCCGATAAAATTTCAGGTCCTTGGGAAGGAAAAATTGGATTGCAGGATTTGGGCGTGGCACAAGGAGGATTAATTGACACACCAGATGGGAAATGGTTTTCTTATCTGTTCAGGGATTTTGGCGGTGTAGGACGGGTTCCTTATTTAATTCCGGTTAAATGGCAAGAGGACTGGCCAATATTAGGCGAAAACAGTAAAGTACCGGAATATCTGGACTTACCGGCAAGTAAAGGTTTAATTCCGGGAATTGTAAACTCAGATGATTTTAATCGGAAAAAAAACGAGAAAGATTTGCCTTTAGTCTGGCAATGGAATCACAATCCTGATCATTCGCTTTGGTCTTTAAAAGAAAGAAAAGGTTATTTAAGACTAAAAACCGGAAGAATAGACAGCGGTTTTCTTCAGGCAAAAAACACTTTAACGCAAAGAACCTTTGGCCCTGAAAGTACAGGAACTATTTTGATGGAAGTTTCTAAAATGAAAGAAGGCGACTTTGCAGGACTTTCTTTATTACAAAAAGAGTATGGGCTTGCGGGCGTAAAAGTTGAAAAGGATTCCAAAAAAATAATAATGATTGAAGTTCTTAAAGATATTCCAACAGAAATAGAAAGTATTCCTCTCACGCAGGATAAAGTATACCTCAAGGCAGAATGCAATTTTAAAGACAAAGCCGATAGCGGAAGTTTTTTTTACAGCCTTGATGGCAAAAAATGGAATAAAATAGGAAACGCAATAAAACTGCCCTATACACTTCCGCATTTTATGGGGTATCGATTTGGCTTGTTCAATTATGCAGCAAAAAATGTGGGAGGATTTGTTGATTTCGATTATTTCCATATCTCAGATCAAATTTCAAAAAATAATTAGTTTAAGATTTAACCAAAATAAAATACTCATCATATATTAATTCTAATAGAATAATCATGAAAAATACATATCTGTTTATCTTAAGTTTAGTTTCTATATTGAGTGTCAACGCACAGCAATATCGTTTTAAAGATGCATCTCTGAGTTCAAAAGAACGTGCCGAAGATTTAATTTCACGATTAACACTTGAAGAAAAAGCAGCATTAATGTGTGACCAAAGTGATGCCATACCCAGACTTGGAATTAAGAAATTTAACTGGTGGAGTGAAGCTCTGCATGGTTATGCCAACAACGATAATGTGACTGTTTTTCCGGAGCCCATAGGCATGGCAGCATCATTTGACGATCAGTTGTTGTATCGTGTTTTTAATGCTGTTTCTGATGAAGCCCGCGCAAAATACAATCAATGGATTAAAAATGGTAATGAAAACAAGCGATTTTTGAGCCTTTCGGTTTGGACGCCTAACGTCAATATTTTTAGAGATCCGCGTTGGGGACGTGGTCAGGAAACTTACGGAGAAGATCCTTATCTTACTTCGCAAATGGGAATAGCAGTTGTAAGAGGATTACAAGGTCCTGCAGATGCGAAATACCGAAAACTTTTGGCCTGTGCCAAACATTTTGCCGTTCATTCAGGACCGGAATGGAGCAGACACGAACTGAATTTGAATAATGTAGATCCACGTGAATTATATGAAACCTATCTGCCGGCCTTTAAAGCATTAGTACAAGATGCCGATGTGCGTCAGGTAATGTGTGCTTATCAGCGATTGGATGATGAACCTTGTTGCAGTAATACGCGTTTATTACAGCGTATTTTGCGTGATGAGTGGGGGTATAAATACATGGTGGTTTCAGATTGTGGAGCTGTTACGGATTTTTATACCACACATAAAGTTTCCTCAGATGCGACACATGCAGCATCAAAAGCCGTACTTGCAGGAACCGATGTAGAATGTGTCTGGGAAAAATATCCTTTTAAAAATTTACCGGAGGCCGTTGAGAAAGACCTAATTAAAGAAGCCGATATTAATAAAAGTCTGCTTCGTGTTTTAACCGGCCGTTTTGATTTAGGCGAAATGGATGACGACGCCATTGTGCCTTGGGCTCAAATTCCGGCATCGGTACTTAATAGTAAAGAACATCAGCAGTTAACGCTCGAAATGGCGCAAAAATCAATGACACTTTTGCAAAATAAAAACAATATTCTTCCTTTAAATAAAAACATAAACAAAGTAGCAGTTATAGGCCCAAATGCAGATAATGAACCTATGTTATGGGGAAATTATAATGGAACACCAGTTAAAACAATCACTATTAAAAGCGGAATAGAATCAAAAATTGCCGAAAATAAAATGGTTTATGATAAAGCCTGCGATTTGGTAGAAGACAAAGTAAATCAAAGTTATTTTGACCAAATCTCATTTGAAGGCAAAAAAGGAATGAAAGCCACTTATTGGAATAATCCAAACAGAGAAGGCAATAGTGTTGTATCGCAGCAAATTTTAAATCCGATAAAAATGACAACTGCCGGACAGCATGAATTTGCGTCGGGAGTGAAACTGGAAGGATTTTCGGCAAAATATGAAACAGAATTTATGGCCAAAGAAAATGACAATCTTGTTTTCAATACCGGTGCGACCGGAGCTTTTGAATTATTCGTTAATGGAGAATCCGCAGCAAAATATACCAACTGGCGCACGGTTCCCGGAAAAATTGCCTTTGCAGTAGAGGCGGGTAAAAAATATAAAATCGAAATTCTGTATGCCCAATCCAACAATTGGCAGGCCAATCTTGAATTTGATTTTGGAAAAGAACACGATATAGATTTCGGTGCATTAATTCAAAAATTAAAAGGTATAGATACGGTAATTTTCGTTGGCGGACTTTCTACACTTCTTGAAGGAGAAGAAATGCCGGTTTCTTTTCCCGGTTTTAAGGGCGGCGACAGAACCAATATTGAACTTCCGGCAGTTCAGAGAAAATGTTTGCAGGAACTCAAAGCTGCCGGTAAAAAGGTAGTTTTTGTAAACTGCTCCGGTTCTGCAATTGCTTTTACACCAGAAACAGCAAGTTGTGACGCCATTTTGCAAGCTTGGTATCCGGGAGAATCAGGCGGTCAGGCTGTCGCCGATGTTCTTTTTGGAGATTATAATCCTGCAGGAAAATTGCCGGTTTCATTTTATAAAAATTCAGACATCTTAGGAGATTTTGAAGATTACTCGATGAAAGGACGTACTTATAGATACACAACAAATGTTTTGTTTCCGTTTGGTTTTGGTTTAAGTTATTCTAAATTCAAAATTGGTACAGCAAATCTCAGTAAGACAAAGATAAAATCAAATGAAAATACACAGCTGAATTTTTCGATAAAAAATATCAGCAAACGAGAAGGAACAGAGATTGTGCAGGTATATGTTCGAAAAGTTAATGATAAAAACGGACCTTTAAAATCGTTGAAAGCTTTTAAACGAATCAATTTAAAAGCCGGCGAAAAGCAAAATGCAACGATCGATTTACCCGCTGCTTCATTTGAATTTTATGATGCCAAAACCAGAGGAATAAATATAACTTCGGGTGAATATGAAGTATATTATGGTACCAGTTCTGATGTAAAGGATTTAAAAATGACAAAAGTATTTGTACAATAACGATTTCATCTTTTAGAAATAAAAATAAACCAATTAATCTAAGGCTGTTATGAGTTTTAAATATGTTATATGTTTATGTCTGTTTAGTTTTTTAAAATTAAATGCACAATCAATTGTAAATAGTCCTGATGGAAAACTTAAAGTTTCTGTTTCGATTTCAGGCGGAGTACCTTTCTACAGTATTTCGTATAATGAAAAAAAGTTTCTGGAAAATTCTCCGCTTGGTTTAAAAACTAATGCCGGTGATTTTACAACAGGATTAAATTTAAAACCTGATGCAGCTCAAAATAAAATTGAGGAACAATATGAGCTGCCCAACATCAAGCAGCGCCATGTGCATTATGAGGCTAATGAAGCCGTTTTTACTTTTACGAAAGAAAATGAACCTGCTATAGATGTACTATTTAGGGTGAGCAATAACAATGTCGCTTTTAAATATAAAATATATTCACAAAATGAAACCCGCTCCTGTGTAGTACAGGAAGAAGCATCTGGTTTTATTTTGCCAGAGGGAACCACTACATTTCTTTGTCCGCAAAGCAAGCCAATGACAGGATTTGCCAGAACGGCGCCAAGCTATGAAACATCCTATACATTAGATGCTCCAATGGGCAAAAATGGTCTGGGAGAAGGCTATACATTTCCGTGTCTTTTTAAAGTAAATAATAATGGCTGGGTTTTAATATCAGAGACAGGCGTAGATGGTAATTATTGCGGCAGCAGACTCATTGGTCATGAAAAAGGATTATATACGATTGGTTTTCCAATGGTTGGAGAAAATAACGGAAACGGAACAACCGCTCCGGGAATAGCACTTCCTGGCGAAACGCCATGGCGAACTATTACGGTAGGCGAAACGCTGGCTCCGGTTGTAGCAACCACAATTGCGTTTGATTTGGTTAAACCAAAATTCAAGGCTTCACAAGAATATAAATATACCAAAGGTTCCTGGAGCTGGATTATAAAAATGGATGAGAACACTACTTTTCCGGTACAAAAACAATACATAGATTTTAGTGCCGCAATGGGATATGAAACTATTTTAATTGATGCGCTTTGGGATACACAAATTGGTAAAGATAAAATCGCAGAACTGGCTGATTATGGAGCTGCAAAAGGTGTTGGTTTGTATTTGTGGTACAACTCTAATGGCTATTGGAATGATGCACCTCAGGGCCCAAGAGGAATGATGGACAATTCAACAATTCGCCGTCAGGAAATGGCATGGATGAAAAGTATTGGCATAAAAGGAATAAAAGTAGATTTTTTTGGAGGCGACAAACAAGTTACCATGAAGTTGTATGAAGATATCCTGACAGATGCAAATGATTTTGGGTTAATGGTTATTTTTCACGGCTGTACATTACCAAGAGGATGGGAGCGTATGTATCCAAATTTTGCCGCTAGTGAGGCTGTTTTGGCAAGCGAAAATCTGCATTTCGGACAAGGAAGCTGTGACAATGAAGCCACTAATGCCGCGACACATACTTTTATTAGAAACGTGGCAGGAAGTATGGATTTTGGCGGAAGCGCCTTAAATAAATTTTATAATAGTGATAATATCCCCAATAAAGGTTCGAAACGAATGACCTCTGATGTTTTTGCTTTAGCGACAGCGGTACTTTTTCAAAGTGGCGTTCAGCATTTTGCATTGGCACCAAATAATTTAACCGATGCACCGGCATGGGCGATCGATTTTATGAAAGAAGTTCCAACTACCTGGGATGAGGTTCGTTTTTTAGAAGGTTATCCGGGTAAATATGCAGTAATTGCCCGCCGAAAAGGAACAAAGTGGTATATAGCAGGCATTAATGCTCAAAAAGAAACACTGAAAATTAAAACGAAACTCTCAATGATTGCTTCAGGAACGGTATTAAAATGTTACTCCGATGATGAACAATTAAACGGAAAAACAGAAAAAATAAAACTTAAAAATAACCAGGAAATTGAAATTAAAATTCCCTGCAACGGCGGAATAGTTTTATTGAATTAATAGCAAATAATAAGTTTCGATTAAAAGAGCATATATTTATTTTAATTTACTAACCATTGTATAATGTTCCAAAAAAAATATTTTAGAGTTCTTGTTATCTTATTTTTTACAATAAATAGTTTGTTTTCTCAAAATACATTAGAAGACTATCAATTTCGGTTATTAAATAAGGAGACTTCAAAAAGTGGCATATATACCATTACACAGGACCAGTCAGGTTTTTTGTGGATTGGTACCAACGGTGCAGGTTTATTTAAATATGATGGAATAAGTTATGTGGCTTATGAGCAAAACTCTAAAATCCCTAATTCGATCAATAGTAATCTTATTTATGTTACTTATGTAGACACTCACAATAGGTTATGGATAGGTACAGATGAAGGATTATGCCTCTATAATCGAAATTTAAATACTTTTGAAAGTATTGATATTCAAAAAAAAATAAAAAAAGAAACTGTAATTTCTGTAAAGAGTATTTTAGAAGATAACAATGGGAATCTTTTTTTAGGAACATTTAACAGTGATTTGCTGAAACTAAATATTAAATCCCGCGAAATTACCAAGATTAAAACGAATGTTTCAAATACAGAAAATTACCTTATCAATTGCTTGGTAAAAGATAAAAAAGGGACGATTTATTTAGGGACTAACTTTGGTTTAAAAGCAGTTGATCCTATAAAAAATGAGATTAAAGAATTAAACATTGGCAAAAACAATGAAATGCTTTCTTTAAATATTGTTTCCATGTTTATAGACAGCAGGCAGAATCTCTGGATTGGCAATGGATTTAAAGGACTTGTAAAGGTCCATTTAAATTCGAAGGTTAAAGAGGCTGCTTATTATCCTATTACCAGAAAAAGAATTATGTCAATACTGGCAACAGATTATAAGACAATTCTTTGCGCGACCGAAAATGATGGTTTAATCATTGTAAACGATCAGGGGCTTGTTCAAAAAAAATATGTAAACAGTAAATACAGTAATCGCAGTTTAGGTTCAAATTCTGTTTGGTCTTTATTTTTAGATAAAGAAAATAGAATCTGGCTGGGGTATTACAATAAAGGCTTGGGTGTTTTTGATAAAATAAACAGTAAAGTAAGTATTATCGAAAGTTTGCCCGGAAATTTACAGTCTTTACAAACCAATTGTGTTACCGGTATTGCCAAGGATCATCAAGATCAGTTGTGGATTTCTATGGAAGGCGGAGGAGTTGATGTTTACAATACAACAACTAAAAGTTTTAAGCATATTACCAAATCTGACCCAAGTTTTTATTCTGGATTAACCAATGATAATATAACGAATGTATTTATTGATAAAAAGCAAAATATTTGGTTATCAAGCTGGAATGAAGGTGTTTTTGTTTTAAAAAAAGGAAGCAGTAAGTTTATTAACTATAACACAAAAAACACTCCCGGTTTGGCATCAGACAATATCATGAGTATTGCTGAAGATTCCAGAGGCGTAATCTGGATTGGAACCTTTTCAAAAGGGCTTCATTATTACACTCCTTCAGATGGTCAATTTCATCATTGTAATTCTAAACCATTTTATGAAAGTGGAATAATAAATTCAGACATTAGAAAAATAATGGCAGATTCAGATGATGCTGTCTGGGTTGGTTCAACAACAGGTTTGTACAAGGTTAATACAAATGATTTTCTTTCTTTTTCAGTAACTTCTTTTCGGGATAAAATGTCTGAAAAACTTAAAAATCATAAAAGTATACATACTATTAATACCTTATATGAGTCCAAAAACAAAGAAATTTGGATCGGTACTGATGGAGCCGGATTATTTAGATACGATAAAAAAACAGACAACATAAAATGGTATATAAACTTCAAAGGTCTGAACGAAAAGTCAATTTCGTCTATTGTAGAATCAAATGACGGATGTATTTGGCTAAGCGGAAAAAAAGGAATTACAAAACTTGATTTAAAAAACAATACTACCGCTAATTACTCTATTTATGACGGTTTATTGGGAAATGATTTTAATAACAATGCTGTACTGAAAGACGAAAAAGGATTGCTTTATTTTGGAAGCTATGAAGGTTTAAATTATTTTAATCCTGCCAGTTTAGTTAAAAGTAAAAAACAGCTTCCGGTTTACTTAACAGATTTGAAACTTTTTAATAAGTCAGTAGGGCCACTTGAAAAAAACTCACCTTTAATAAAAGTAATATCGCAGACAAAAAAGATAATTCTTAAGCATGATCAGTCTGTATTTACGATTGATTTTATTGCTGTAAATTATTCTTTTCCTGCCAGAAATGAATTTGCTTATTATTTAGAAGGATTTGAAGATTCATGGAATTATGTGGGCAGTAAACGGTCAGCAACCTATACTAACTTAGCACCTGGAAAGTACGTCTTTAAGGTGAAAGCCTCCGAAAAAAATGGAGTCTGGAATCAAAATCCGCTAGAATTAGAAATTGAAATTTTACCGCCTTGGTGGAAAACGCCTTTTGCTTATCTATTTTATTCCCTGCTATTATTAGCCGCAATTTATTTTGCCAATCAATACTATCAAAATCGTTTTAAACAAAAACAAATGATAGAATTTGAACAAAAAAAAGCAATTCAAATTGAAAAATTAAACAATAAGAAATTACAATTTTTCACTAATATCTCGCATGAATTTAGAACGCCGCTTACTTTAATTTTAAATCCGTTAGGAGATATACTGAAGAACAATAACCTGGATTTGCCAGTGAATGTATTGAGTAAGTTACAGACTATTCAGAAAAGTTCTGACCGACTTTCAAGATTAATCAATGAGCTGATGGATTTCAATCAGCTGCAATTCAATAAAATGCCTTTAAAGGTACAACTTGTTGAAATAATTGGTTTTACAAAGGAAATTGTGAGTTATTTTAATGAAGAAGCCTTAAGCAGAGGAATTCAATTGCACTATGAATCAAATGAAAAAACATTAAAGGATTGGGTAGACCCTAAAATGTTTGAGAAAATTATTTTTAACGTAATTTCAAATGCCTTTAAGGTTACTCCTGATAATGGAGAAATAGCAATAAAAATAGTGGTCAACGAAGAATTAATTCATTTTCCTTTAATAGATTCAACCAATTTCAGCCCTTCTTTTGAAGTTATTGTTGAAGACACAGGTTCGGGATTGGATAAAAAAGATATTAAGAAAATTTTTGACCGTTTTTATCAGGTAAATAATTTGAATAAAGCCTATTATGGAAGCACAGGAATAGGACTGGAAGTTGTTCGCGGATTTGTAGAATTGCATAAAGGAAAAATCGAAGTAGAAAGCAAATTGGGTTTTGGCACAACTTTTAAACTGCTATTTCCACTGGGAAAAGAATTCTTTAATGAAAACGAAGTGGTGCCGGAGGAATTTAAGAAGGAGAAAAAAATAAGTTTCACACCAATTGCCGAAAAATCTGTCGTTCAATTATTAGATGATGAAGAGAAAGAAGATAGAGTTTACACCATTTTGATTGTTGAAGATAATGCTGAATTACGAAATTATTTAAAAAATGAGCTAAAAAAGGAGTACAAAGTTATAACAGCAGAAAATGGTCAGGTTGGTTTGGAATTAGCTTTGCAAAAACTGCCTGATTTGATTTTAACAGATGTTATTATGCCTGTTATGAATGGTTTAGAACTGTGTTCGAGTATTAAAGCAGATTTAAAAACCAGTCATATTCCGTTGATGATGTTGTCTGCAAAGGCATTGGTTAAAGACAAATTAGAGGGCATTGATTCTGGTGCAGATATGTATTTGAGCAAACCTTTTAATATGGATATTCTACGATCCAGCTTAATTCAGCTCATAAAAAGCAGACAGATTATGTTTAATAAATTTTATAACGGAATTACTCCAAAAGCAAAAGAAAAAACAACGACTTTGGATAATGAATTTATAAAAAATGTTCTGAATTACATTAATCAAAACATTAGCGAGTATGAGTTGAGTGTTGAGGTTCTGGCCTCGAACGTATTTTTAAGCAGAAGTCAATTATACCGAAAAATAAAAACGCTAACAGGTGTAACCGTAAATGAATTTATACGTAATGTTCGTTTAGAAAAAGCAAAAGAACTAATAGAGCTGGGTAATGATAATATGTCTGAGATTAGCATTAAAGTTGGTTTTAGTTCTCCTTCTTATTTTACAAAATGTTATAAAGAAAAATTCGGATATCTGCCCACACATAATAAGAAGCAATAGTGTTATTGAACCAAAAAAGAAGAAGTTTCAAAAGCTCTTGAGTATTAAATATTTGAGCTTCAGTTTGATAGAGTCTCAAAAAAAACAGAAAAAGAGACTGTTTCACTTACTTGTGAGACAGTCTCTTTTTTTTTGCTTCAATAAATAACCGCTTTTAGAAATACCTCAGGATTAATTTATTGAAAACAGAATGAATTAACATTAAAAATCATTTTTAAATAATTATTAAAAAACTATAAATCATATTTTTTTTTATTTCATACTCAAAAAACCGATAGCAATATTACGAATAGTCTATTTGGATGCTTTGTATTTAAATATTTGATAAATAGGTGATTATGTGTTTTTTGAAGGTTTCGTGCTACAAATTTGATAGTTTTTGCAACATTTTTAGTAGGTGAAATGTATGTTAACCTTATATTTTTGGATTCAAAGAAAATCAAACAATTTAAGAAGTAAGTATTAACATTTTTTAAAAAATTACAGTATGAAATGAAAACCAAAATTATTTATTGTCAGCCTTTTTTTAATCAATTTAAAAGGATCTAAAAATAGCTTATAAGCTCTTTGATAATCAAAACAATAAATAAGCTTTACAACCAAACAACTATTTAAACTAATCAAAAAACCACTAAAAATGATTTTAAAATTCAGAATTGCAATAATCACATTGCTAATAATCTGCAGTCAGAATCTGATTGCACAATCAAAGACGGTACAAGGGGTAATTACCGATCCATCGGGATTTCCTTTGCCTGGTGCCAGTGTGAATGTAGAGGGATCAAAAAACAGCACATCAACAGATTTTGATGGTAAATACACCCTAAAAGACGTTAGCCCTACAGATAAGATTACGTATTCTTTTGTAGGTTTGATTTCACAAACAATAACTGTTGGTACCAGAACTACAATTGATGTTGTACTAGCATTATCGACACAAAACTTAAATGAAGTGATCGTAGGTTATGGTACTCAAAAGAGAACTAAGGTAACTGGAGCAATTTCAACAGTTGGCTCAAAAGATATCGCGGCTGTACCTATTACTAATGCGGAGTCAGCTTTACAAGGCAGGGCCGCAGGTGTAACTGTTGTAAACGGTGCTCCGGGTTCTAATCCTACAGTTACCATTAGAGGTTTAGCCACAATGGGAAACAGTGCTCCCTTATATGTAATTGACGGTGTTTTAACGAATAATTTATCAGGATTAAGCCCTAATGATATAGAATCAATGTCGGTATTAAAAGATGCTTCGACAACGGCTTTATATGGTTCAAAGGCTTTTAACGGTGTAATTATGGTAACTACAAAAAAAGGAAAAAAAGGCCCGGGTCAGTTAAACTTTAGTACTTATATCGGTTATCAGACAATTACGAAAAGGTATGATGTATTGAATACGCAGCAATATCTTCAGTATGCCAAAGATTTAGGAAGTGATCTAACAGCAAGAGCGGCAGAATTTGGAAATATAAACACCAACTGGCAGGACCAAATTTTTCAAAATGGTTTGATGCAGGATTATAATTTAAGTTTCTCAAACGGTACAGAGACTTCCACAAGCCGTTATTCTGCTGAATATTTAAAGCAGGAAGGTGCCGTTATTAATACCGGTTTTGAACGTTATTCTTTCAGAGCTAATAATACGCAGGATATTGGCAGACTTAAGGTTGGAAGTAATATTGGAGTATCTTTTAGTACCATAAATCCAGAGCGTAGTTCAGGAGGAAGAACCTTATTGGAACATGCTATTAAAATGGCGCCGTATTTACCAATATACAATGATGCAAATTTAGGCGGATATCAAGGACCTAGTGCTATTGATGGTAATGATGCCGAAAATCCAGTACGTGTAGCAAATTTGGGATATCAGAAAATTAATAATTTATCTATAATAGGAAATATTTACGCCGAATTAGAAATTTTCAAAGGCTTAAAATTCAGATCACAGGTTTCATTAGATTATTACACTGGTAAAGACCATACATTTGTTCCTAGTTATAATGACGGTTCCTATCATAAACAAGCATTTTCTACAACTAATGAAACAAATGCTCAGGGACAAAATATTGTTTTTGATAATAGTTTAACTTATAAAACTACTATTGCTGCCAAGCATAATATTGAGGTATTAGGAGTTATAACTAAAATTGATGGAAAAGGACAAAATTTAGCTGCAGGAAGCCGTTACAATATTTCGGACGAAATTGATCAACTGAGATATAATGAGGGAAGTTTAAGTTCTTCAAATTTTGTCGAAAAAAACATAGGATATATTGCCCGTATCAATTATGATTATGATGATAAATATATATTTGCTGCCTCAGGGCGCAGGGATGCTTCTTCTCGTTTTGGAGCAAATAACCGCTGGGGTAATTTTTACTCATTTGCTGTAGGTTGGAATATAGCTAAGGAAAGTTTTATGGAAAATTCTGTTTTTAGCACATTAAAACTTAGAGCAAGTACAGGAACAACAGGAAATGACAGAATAGACAATTATCAATACGCCGCTACATTACTCGCAGATTACAATTATCCAATCAATGGAGGAAATGCACCTGGTGTTTCTCTGGGAGTTGCGTCTAATCCGGATTTGAAATGGGAATCTAAAAAAGACAGAAACATAGGTTTGGATTTTGGTTTTTTTGATGAAAAACTAACCGGATCTTTCGAGTATTTCAACAATAAAAGCAGCGATATTCTATTTGCGGTTCCATTAGCAGCTTCTGTAGGATCTGCAGGTGGAGGAACTCAAATCCAGAATATTGCCGACGTAAAAGTATCAGGATACGAAATATCATTAGGCTACAATGATAGAAAAGGAGATTTTACATGGTCAGCCATAGCTAATTTTGGAACAAGTAAAAATGAAGTGACAAGTTTAGCGCCGGGCGTTACCAGTGTATTGGGCGGTCCAACAGCAAGAGCTGGTTTAGAAAACTTTTCAAGACTAGAAGTAGGTCAGCCATTATTCTATTTTTATGGCTATCAAACAAATGGGATTTATCAAAACCAGGCAGAAGTAGATGCTGTTTTTGGACCTGGGCAAACTATTATAAAACCGGGTGATATTAAAATCGTTGATCGTGATGGCAATAAAGTTATTAATTCAAATGACAAAACAAATATTGGAAATCCATATCCGGATTTTACATACGGTTTAAATCTGACGGCGGCTTATAAAAAATTTGATTTTAACTGTTTCATAACAGGAGTTCAAGGAAACGACATTTATAATGCCAATAAATTTGACTTGACAGGCATGAATCGTTTGTTTAATGCTAGTACAGAAGTTCTGGACAGAGCAATTGTAGTAAACGGAGTAGTTACCAATCCATCAGCCACTTTACCCAGAGCGCAGGGTGCAGATATTAACTGGTCTTCTGCTAATCAGCGCTATATCGAAGATGGTTCGTATACAAGATTGAAAAATATTACTTTAGGATATACATTATCAGGAGAAACATTCGACAATCATTTTTCAAATATAAGATTCTATATAAGCGGGCAAAATCTTATCACTATAACCAATTATTCTGGTTTAGATCCTGAAATTGCACGTGCAGATGCTAATGCAAATTCCGCAGGTATTGACTTAGGAAGATACCCACAGCCAAAATCAGTAATTTTTGGACTGGATGTTAAATTTTAATATATAAAATGATGAGAAAAATAAAATATATAGTTGCAGTATTGTTGGGAGTTTTTGCATTAAATTCATGTGACACTCAGGATTTAGAATTAACTAATCCAAATACTTTATCGCCTGACACTTTCTTTAAAACTGAAGCGCAGGTTGAGTCTTCTGTAAATGCAGCCTATGCAAATTTGCAGACAAGAGGACTTTATGCAAGGAATCTTGCTTTTGCAATGGATCTTATGGGGCAGGATGCTGCTGGAAATCCACAGTTAGAAGGAAATAAAAAACCATTTCAGGATTTTTCTTTTAATGCTGGAAATGATATTATACAGTACTACTGGGAATCTTGCTTTTTAGGGATATCCAGAGCAAATTTTGTATTAGATAATGAGGCTAAGATTAACGCTTTATCAGAGTCAGTTTTATCACAGGAAAGAAAGAATAAATTTTTAGGAGAAGCCCATTTTTTAAGAGCCTATTACTATTTTCTTTTAGTAAATCGTTTTGGAGATCTGCCCATTTATAAAACCGGAACAATCGTAGGTGCAGCAAGAAGTCCTAAGGCAGAAATTTATAATTTGATTAGAGCCGATTTAGAATTTGCTTCTCAAAACCTATTGTCTAAAAGTGTAGAACAAAAAGGAAGAGCGACCAAAGAAGCAGCTTATGCTTATTTAGGTAAAGTATTATTGTATGAAAAAAAATACGATCAGGCTTTAACTGCTTTAAATAATGTTACAGGATTCAGTCTGGAAGATAAAGGCAGTTTTTACAACAACTTTATGGAAGAAACAGAGCACGGTAAAGAATCTATTTACGAAATTGAATTTAATGAAAACAATGGAACGGGGAATAAATGGGATGATGCCGGAAATAGCGGCGGAACCGGTTTTGCTGAGTCAACTCTGAGAGGTCAGGAATATGGTAATTTAAGCTGGTTCAATGTATATCCGCCAGACAATTTATTAAATTCATTTGAGCCGGGAGATTTACGTTTTGGAGATACTTTTTATGTGCCGGGATCTAAATATTTAAATGGAACTCTTACTATGACAGCAGAAAATTTTAATACATCTGCGGGCCTTAGAAAAGCGGGCTGGAAAAAATATCAAAACTATTATAAAAAAGAGGATGAGGCTACGCAATCCAGTATTAACTTCAAAGTTATGCGTTATTCAGATGTATTGCTTATGAAAGCAGAATGCGAAAACCAAAGAGATGGAGGTTCACAAACTGCCGCCATTGCCTATATCAAACAGGTTAGAGATCGTGCAGGTTTAACAACTTCTATTGCACCCACAAAAGATGCAGTTTTTGCTGCCATTGTGCATGAACGTAAAGTAGAGTTTGCCGGTGAGCAAAGCCGTTTTGATGATATTATGAGATGGGGGAACGCCAGTACTGAATTGGCTAATACTGGTTTTCAGGCTGGTAAGAATGAGTTATGGCCGATACCTAATAGAGAAACATCTTCTAATCCTAATATAAAACCAAGTGATAATAATCCTGGTTACTAAAAAATTAAATTTTGGTAGTTTGAGTTAAGTTAGTAATTGGCAAACAGCGCATTTTTAATGCGCTGTTTGTTTTTTTAGTATAGAGAATCACTTTCTTTTTTACAAGTCGTATCTACATTCTACAATCCACAATCCACAATCCAGAAGCAACAATCTACAATCCACAATCCACAATTCTACAATCTACAATCTACAATCTATAATCTATAATCTATAATCTATAATCTACAATCTATAATCTACAATCTACAATCAACAAAACAATCCCTCATCATTCTCTTCTTTGCTTTAAATCTGTTTCAATCTGTATTTCCATTTTTTTATCTATGCTGTAAAAACACAACAAGACTGCACTAATAATGAATATAAAGCCAGGATAAATACTTACCGAAAGTTTAATTCCTTCTACAGCTGCCGGTATTTGAATGACTTCTTCGGCTACGTAACCATATTTAGATAAAAAAGCCGCACCTAATGCCCCGCCAATGCTTATTCCTATTTTTAGCCCGAAAATCATTACCGAAAAAACAGTAGCAGTCGCTCTTCGGTTATTTATCCACTCACTGTAATCAGCCACATCGGCAATCATAGTCCACAATAAAGGAATTGTTATTCCGTAAATAAACCCATGTAGTAATTGGGTCAAAAAAACCATTGCAATAGCCGTTCTATTATAAAAATTAAATAGCAGCAAACTAAGAGCAGATAAAAAAATAAAGGCGATGTAAATATTTCTTTTACCAAAGGAATCTGCAAGAAGCTTTGAAAACATAATTCCAAAAATCATAAAAATAATACCTCCGGCATTGAAAAGACTAAATGCTGAAGTAGGAGCATCTTTTGGCCATTGGAAACTGACAAATCCCATTGATGTCAATGAACTATTCAGATGGTCAATAAATGCAGTAAACCCAATATCATTCAAAAAAATAGTTTGTGCAACAGGATCTAAATAATACTTAAAATAGAAAACATACATTCCTCCTTTTAAAGACAAGGTTATAAATACCAGAACAGTAACCAGCAGCATAACCAACCAAGGCCTGTTTTTAGACAAATCAATAAAATCCTGTTTAATGGAAGATTCCTGATTCTTTGCAGGTGTAATTCTTTCCTTGGTGGTAAAAAAAGTGATTAATAAACAAATAATTCCCGTAATAGCAAATAAGACCATGGTATTTTGAAATCCAACTGCTTTATCACCATGCCCCAGTATGGAAACAAATGGTAATAAAAGGGACTGAATTATAAATTGGGCAATCATTACTGCTACAAAACGATAGGAGGAAAGACTGTTTCTTTCTTTCATGTCTCCCGTTAAAACACCGCTTAAAGCAACATATGGCAAATTGTTTGCTGAATAAATCAACACCAGAAAAAAGTAAGTCAGCAAAGCGTAAATTATTTTGCCGTTTTGACCAAAATTTGGAGTTAAAAAAGAGAGAACAGCGGCAATTCCAAACGGTAAGGCCGTCCATAATATCCATGGCCTGAATTTTCCCCATCGGGTTTGGGTTCGATCAGCAATTATTCCCATAATAATATTAAAAAAGGCTCCGATAAAACCACCCGTAAAGATAATAATACTTGCTGTGCCGGCAGGAATTTTGTAGACATCAGTATAAAAGAAAGCAAGGAAAGTGAGCAAAGTCTGAAAAATGAGGTTCGCGGCAAAATCACCTAAACCATAACCTGTTTTTTCTACTATAGAAAGTTTTTGCGATGTATTACTCCCCAATATACCTGCTGTTTTTTCTTTGCTTTTTACCATTGTGCTTATTGAAAATTATTTTATAAAGATCTTTTGTCAAAAAGCGAATACTTCTTTTTGCTTCAGTTTTAATAAAAATACTAAGGGTAAAAATAGCTGTAAAGTTGAAATAAAGATTGTCAATTTTGAAGCTATTAATAACATATTTGAAGCATCATTTTTGTTTCAATTATTGTCAATAGAAGTTTTCTTGTCTTAAAAAGCAGTTTTTGTTTTTTTATTGGTTTTTGCTTGTTTCAATAGATTTTGAGATTTACTTTGTAATTTTAGATCTTGCTTATTTATTAATTGCAAAAACCACTATTTTAATTTAAAATAGTGGTTTTATTTTTTACTCTAAACTTAATAATCCTGTTGTAATCTTTGCGGTAAAACAAATTAATGGTTTAAGGATTTTACAATGATTAAAAAACTCCATTATTAATTTAACTTGTTTGAAATGAAGACTGTATTTTTTTTAATTAATTTAAAGTAAAAATCAACTATAGTATAAATTAAATTGGTCTTTTGTAAACTGTTACATCATCTACCCACATCATTACAGTCGAAAACAAATTGATTTTATTAGGGTCTATAAAATTGGAATCTTTTGATCCAACATTTAGATTAAATATAATTGAATGCGGCCCGAAATTATTTAAGTTAAGATTGCCTGCACTACCATTAGTATATGTTGCTACGGTTACATTATCTACCATTATAGTAACTGTTACGACATTGTTTTTCATTTTCCAATAAGACTCATATAAATGCCATCCACCATTTCCGTTTATATCAAAATTACCCGGATAGTTTCTCTCTGCAGAATTTCCTAATAGGTTTGCTCCGCTGGAAGTTCCATAAAAAAGATTTGAAGTAAAGCGACTTGAATTAGGGGCAAAAGAATAACCTTCCATAATATCAATTTCCCCTTTTGTTGGCCAGGCATTTTGCTGTACAGACCAGAAGGCAGGCCAGGCACCGTAAGTTTGTGTGAAAGACTTGTAAGTTCCGCCATCCATCGCTACGAGTTTAATATTGGCAGAAAGCATATATTCTGTATTGTTTTCAGGCTTATATTGATAATTAGAAGAAATAAACCCGGATTGATATTTGTATGTGCTCAATTTTGTCGTCTTGATTTCCAAACATTGTTTTCCGTCTCTCCATTGTGTTGTAGGTACTGAACTAGCATAGTCGCAATACCAGGAATTATAATCTGCTCGTTGTTCTTTTGTCCATTGTGACAAACTTGAACCTACATCAAAAGTATCTTCAAATTGTTTGATCCATGGCGCACCGGCTGCTTTGCTCGTACTGATTTTTGTACTCGCATTTGCAGATTGATCTTTTGCTGCCGGGGTTACGTCATCTCCGCAGGAAGTAAATCCTAAACCTAATACACATGTCACTGTTAATGCTAACAAATTTAATTTTTTCATAATTTAATTTTTTGGTTTATTAATAGTTGAAGTAAAGTATTATAGTTTTAAAAAATTTAATCTAAGCCTTCCAGAAATCCTGTATGAGAGCTTTTAATTGCAAAATTTGAATCGTACAATAAAGGCCAGTCATTTCCCGGGTGGTTAAGTTCCGTACTAAACGGAATCCAGGATTCATTATCTTTCATTCCCCAAATTGTTAAGGCATATTTATTTGCTGCAGGAAGTGCATTATAGAGCTGCACAATCTCTTTGTATTTTGCTTTTTGAGCCAGTCTTCTTTCATTTGTAAAAGTTGAAATGTCATTCGACTGATTTACTTGAATATCTAATTCCGAAATATGAATTTTCAGACCTTTTGCTGCCGCTTTGTTAAGATCGGTTTCGATTTGAGTTTTTGTTGGATTTAAATAGTTGTTGTGCATTTGAAAACCAATGCCATCAATAAGGTTACTTGCTTTTAAATCATCTGCAAGGCTAAAAACTTTGTTTTGTTTTGGGATATTAGTTGAGGTTGCATAATCATTATAAAACAATAATAAGGATGTATCTCCTGCTGCGGTTGCTGCATTTCTTGCCCATTGAAAACAATCTTTTACATAATTTGCACCCATTCGCTGCAGAAAAATAGTATTTCTCATAGCTCCGCCATTGTCATCTACTGCTTCGTTAACTACGTCCCACGATTTTACTTTTCCGGCATAATGAGTAACAACATCTGTAATGTACTTTTTTACTTCTGCTTTAAATTCGGCATCGGTACCAGAAAAATCTTTTAACCATTTTGGCACTGAATTATGCCAAACCAAAGCATGACCGTGAACATTGATTCCGTTAGTATTTCCGTAAGCAACAATTTTATCCGCCACAGTCCAGTTGTAAACGCCGCTTGCGGTAGAAATTTGATCCATTTTCATCTCGTATTCAGCAGAAATACTACTGAATTCATTTTTCAAAATAACATCATAAGGACTTCCAGTAGTTAATTGTGAAGCTTTTATTGCCATACCTACAAAAAATGGATGTGCCAATTTATTTGCTTTTACTTTTAAGAATGTAGGATCTTCAGGAATGTTGCTCGAACCTGTGGTAACAACACTAATAACATTTGAATAACCCGAAGTTTCTGTCTCATTTTTTGCTCTAACTCGGTAATAATATTGTGTACCTCCAGTTAAACCTACGATAACTTCGTTTAAATCAGTAACTTCTTTTGCATTGTAATTTGGGACAAAAGAGGAGAAATTCTCGCTTGTTGAAACATCCAAAAGATAACTTTTTGCATGGGAAACGTACATCCATTTTGCTCTAAAACCTGCATCGTTTATGTCTTTTGGTGCGTTTGCAACAGGTGTTTCTAAAGTATTAGTGGCTATATTGTCTTCTTTTGAACAAGAATTCAAAAAAAAGAAAATACCAGTCAGCATTAGTAAAAATTTAATTTTCATACTGTTTTTTTATTATAGAATATCCTTTTATGATTTTGAATACTCTTATTTATAGTTTCTGCTTTTTTTGTTATTAAAGAGGTTGTTTTTGTGGCACAACCTCTTTTTTTAGTTTAAAGATTAAAACACAAGACCAATAATTATTGGTATCGAATTTTAATATTATCGTATTTTATTGCACTAGGATTTGGTGAATCTCCCTGAGCAACTCCAACTTTAATTTCGTTGATTTTAGAAGGATCTAATGTTGCAGCTGTATTCGAACCAAATCCGTAATTATCTTTAAAATCACTTAATAATATGGTTTTTGTGGTCCAGTTTACATCGGTTACTTTAAAATTAAAACCATAATTTACACCATCAATAGTATTTAATTGAATAGCAAATTGAGCTCCCACAACATTGGCACTTACATCAATATCTATGAAAGTTTTTGAAGCATCATTATTTGAAGCACTTAAGAAACCAGCCCCGCCTCCGGCGCTGCTTCCGTTGTAACCATTAGCAGTAGAACCTGCCCATACTAATGTTGCATAACTGCCAGATGGGCCGCCAGTAGTATTTGCGTTAAAACTATCGATATCACCATAAGCGGTCCAATCGCGTCTGCTGCCGTTTCCGTCAAAATCAGATACAAGAACTACGGTAGCAAAATTGATTGTTTTCTTTGCAGAACCTCCCGGAGTGGTTACGACAAGCTCTGATCCTGAAACGGCATCTGAAGGCAAACCGATTATAATCGAAGAAGACGATTTTAGCGTATAACTTAGTGTTTTGCCTCCTAAAGTAATCGAAGAAACATTATAAAACCAGGTTCCTTCTATTTCCAATGGAAATCCAGGAGTTGCAACAGCCGGAGTTGTTTTTGTAATGGTTGGAACTGGCTGTAAAATCTCAATATTTTTGGTTACTGAACCTGATCCTGTTACAAACGTAATAGGCTGTACACCAAATCTGCTTCCTAGTTTTTCATCAAAAGGAATAGTAAAAATAAACGCTTTATCTGAATTATAATTTGGATTGAAACTAATATCAATTTTATTGTCCAGCGTAATTTTTTTTAATCCTTTTAAACCTTCACCTTCAACTCTGACTTTGTTTAACGGAAAAGCCTGATTCAACAGATCCCCCGGTTCAGCAACCATTGCATCTATATTTGCAGTAGTCGCATCGTCATTTTGGCAAGCTGTAAAAGACACCAATGCCAAAAGAATTATAATTCTATATGTTATTTTCTTAATCATGGTAAAAGTTAGTTAAAGTTAAAAGGAACCGGAGGCTCTAATAATGATGGATTAGTATCAATAGCAGTTTGCGGTAACGGCAGTTCAAAATAGCTGCTTCCCGGAGTAATCTTTCTGGAAACCAATTCGGTTCTGGCATCATCAGAATAAAAACCTACTTCCTGCTGTGAAATAATTGCTGTTGCTTCTGCCAGACCACGACGTTTTAAGTCGAAGAAATATTGTCCTTCAAGTGCAAATTCAATTCTTCTTTCGTTAAATAAGTCATTTCTTGTAAGTATCGTTTTGGCTGGCAATCCGGCTCTGGCTCTTACTTCATTAAATGAGCTTAAAGCTGCTGCAGAAGTTGTTGAACCCGCTCCAGCTAAAATCGCTTCGGAATTCATTAGTAAAACATCAGAATATCTAAGTATAATTGTGTTTTGTGACGTTCTCATAAAAAACACATCGTTTCTTTCGGCAGCAGAACCTACAATATACTTTCTGAAATTAGCCGCAGTCGAAGAGTATATTTTTTTATATCTAAAACCACCTTGATTTTTTAATAATTCAGGATAAAAGTCACCATCTGTCATGATTGTGCTCTTTTTTCTGGTATCATTTGGCTCAAAGCCGCTTTGCAATGAAATAGAAGGCAGATAAACTCCCCAGCCGTCTCCACCGCCAGTTATTCCGGTACCTCCCGGAACTATATAGGCCTGATTTGTGTTTTGTGTTCCCCATTCTGTAGCAACTGCTTTCCATTGCAGGGCAAACATACTTTCGGCACTATTGTTATTCTCCGGACTGCTAAATAAGTTTCCGTAATCTTGAATCAAAGTATATTGATTTCCGATAATTTTCTGGGTTAAAGCAGCACATTCTCCATATTCGTTTAACGTTAAATGCACTTTTGCAAGAATTCCCATTGCTGCAAATTTGGTAACATATCCTTTTTTTACTGAAGTTGCAGGTAAATTTTCAATAGCATATTCCAGATCTTGTTTTATGAATTTGTAAACATCTGTTACAAGATTTCTTTTTGGCTGAGGTGCCGTTCCTGCTTTATTAATAATAGGTACAGCTCCAAAGCTTCTTACCAAATAAAAATAGGCATTAGCTCTCATAAATCTTGAAATTGCTATGGCATTTTTATAAGACGCTTCGGGCAATTCGCTTTTTCTGTCTTCAACTAAACTCATTAAATTATTGGATTGATCGATAACCGAAAACAAAGAAGTGTATCCTTCTGTCAGGATTGGGTTTTGTGAGGTTACCTGAGCATCTTTAAATTGTGCATAAGCGCCGTCAAAGGTAAAAGCGTTGCCGGCATACATATCTCCAACAGCAATCAGGAATTTATCATTAAAAGTAAACCAGGGTTTAAAATACAAACTCTCAGCAATTCCGTCAAAAGCGGTAACTCCTTCCGGTAAATCGCCCGGCGTTAATTGATTTTCAGATGGTGCATCCAAAAAATCATCAGAACAGGAAAACAAAGACAGCAATGGTATTAGCATTCCCATCATAAAAAGTTTAAAAAGTTTTTTCATGACTATTATTTTTTATTTTAATGACTATGAATCATTAAGTTAATTGTGTTTTTTATCAATTTTAGAATTCTAAATTTAACCCCATAGAAGTAGTTCTTGGCACTGGATAACGTCCAAGATCAATACCGCTAAGCGTTATATTTTGATCTAAATTTCCTAAAGCAGGATCAAAACCGGAGTATTTTGTCCATGTGTATAAGTTTTGAACATTGACATACAATCTCATTTTAGATATAATAGAATTTTTGAATATCTGGCTTGGTAAATCGTAGCTCAAAGAAACATTCTGAATTCTTAAGTAAGAACCATCTTCGACAAATCTGTTTGAGATTCTTCCATTTCCATTTGGATCATTAAGTGTAATTCTTGGTTCGTTTGTGTTTTCGTTTACTCCCGGTTCAAAAGCATTTATAGCCCTTGTACTCACGTTTGCAAATCGATCTCCAAATCCAGGATAGATTCCATCAGTATAATGACGTGTAAAGTTGTAGATTTCATTGCCTTGACTTCCGGTTAAAACAACAGATAAACTAAGGTTTTTATACTTAAAGTTATTCGTAAATGAATAGGTGAAATCAGGAATTGCGCTTCCTATAGCTTTTTGATCTTTAGCATCAATTTTTCCGTCGCCATTAAGATCTTTAAAACGAATATCACCAATTCCTGTTCCTGTTTCCTGAATTGGTCCTGCGGCTAATTCTGCAGCATTTTTAAATAATCCGTCGGTAACATATCCGTAGAATTGTCCAACTGGTTGACCTTCTGTAGTTCTGGTAACATTATACAAGTCAAATTGTACTTTTCCTAATAAAGATTTACCTGCACCTTGAAAACTTGTTAGTTCATTATTGTATTTTGAAAAGATAATGGTACTGTCCCATGTAAAATTTTCTGTAACAATGTTTCTGGTATTCAGGGTAAGTTCGATTCCTTTCGTTTCAATTTCACCCGTATTCAAATAATAATTAAGTGCACTTTGATTCGACTCATCATTGATTTGTTTTGTTAGGAAATTAGAAGAATGTTTAACATAATAATCAAAGTCTAATTTTACTCTGTTATTAAGCATTCCTAATTCAAAACCAACATCAAAAGACTTAAGTGATTCCCATTTAATATTTGGATTACCCAAGTTGTCAATTGTTGGAGATACGCCTCCAAATGGAGATGCCGTCAACGAAAGAATTGTTTGGTATCTGTTTGCGGGAATATTTTGATTTCCAACCGAACCGTAACCAGCTCTAAATTTCAAATAATTTACTGTAGAAGATAAAGGCTCAAAAAACTTTTCGTTACTAACAGTCCAACCTGCAGCAAATGAAGGGAAATAACCCCATTTGTTATTAGGTCCAAAGTTTGAAGAAGCATCTGCTCTTAAAGACGCCGAAAATGAATAGCGATCAGAAAAGCTGTAATTTAATCTCGAAATATAAGAAGTCATAGACCATCTGCCAGAGCCATTTCCGTTAACTGCAGTATCTATATCGCCAATGTTTAAGTTGTTAAAATTTTTGCTTAGGAAATCACCCGATCTGTAACCGCTCAAATATTCGTATTGACTTTCCTGCGCTTCCTGACCAAGTAAAAAAGTAAAATTGTGTTTCTCGTTGAACGTTTTATTATAAGTTAAATAGTTTTTTAAACTCCAATAAAAGCTTTGATCCTGTTGTTTGAATGATTTATTTAAAAGCTCAGACACATTTCCTAAAGTATATTTAGGTGCAAAAGAGCTGCTTTTTGCAAAATTTAAATCATATCCCAATTCCGTTCTAAAAACCAAACCTTTGGTAAGAGTGAAATCAGCAAATACATTTCCATTGACTTTATATCGGTCTGTTTTTGCGTTATTGTATTCTGATAAAGCAATTGGATTTGTTGCTTCATTTGCTGACGAACCCAAACCACTTGTAGGACCGGCAAAAGAACCATCAGCATATCTAACAGGTAATTCTGGAGATTGTCTTAACGTATTCATTACTAAACCACCTCTGTCATCATTTCGAACTACTTGTTGAGATGATTTACTTATCGACATATTGTTGCCAATTTTCAACCATGATTTTACAGTTGAATCGATGTTTAATCGCATAGACATTCTGTTGAAATCTGAGTTTAGAACAATTCCTTCCTGATTAAAATAATTCAAAGAAGTATAATATCTTGTTCCCTCTTTTTCGCCTGAAAATGATATTTGATGGTTGTACATCGCAGCAGTTCTAAAAAGTTCGTCCTGCCAGTTTGTTCCCTTACCTAATAAATCAGGTTTTTGATATTGATATGGAACCGGTTCACCATTCATTTTGAATATTTTTGCCTGATAAGCAGCATATTGCGGCAGGTTTAAAACATCAACTGAATTTGTCACTTGCTGAGTTCCCATATACGTTTCATATGAAAAAGTCGATTTTCCTTTTTTTCCCTTTTTAGTTGTAATCAAAACAACACCATTTGCACCATTTGCACCGTATATTGCCGTTGATGAAGCGTCTTTTAGAATATCTATAGTTTCGATATCCGAAATATTCAATCCTGACAAAGCCGAGTTTTTAGTTTGCCCGTTTCCTCCGCCTAAAGCACTAAATGAAAATGAATCGTTATTTTTATCCGCAAAAACCGGAGTTCCGTCAATTACATACAAAGGTTCATTTCCGTTAATAGAAGTAATTCCTCGAATTTGTACCGAAATTCCTCCTCCTGGTGTACCCGAATTTTGAGTCACATTTACACCCGCAGCTTTACCCACAAGTGCCTGATCAATAGAAGTAAAAGGCTTGTCCTGAATCTCAGAAGCTTTGATGGAAGAAATTGCACCATTTACATCTTTTCTTTTTGAGGTTCCGTAACCAATTACGACTACTTCATTTAATTTTTCAAGGTCATTAACCATATTGATTTTCATCACTGATTTTGTGTCTGCTGGCATAGACACATTTTTGTAACCGATGTAACTAAAGATCAATGTGCTTTTTGGATCTACATTGTTTAGGATAAAACCTCCGTCAAAATCGGTGGTAGTTGCATTTTTTGTTCCTTCTACTATTACACCAACACCCGGTAAGCCAAGTCCTCCTGATGTTACTTTTCCTTTAACAGTTTGAGCAAAGAAAAAATTTCCCCACATACATACTATTAAGCACAATAGTTTTTTTAATGTTCTTTTCTGCATAAAAATTGGTTAATTAAGTTAGTTAGTTTTTTATTGGAAAATATTTAATAGAAAGGTTTTTTGCATACTCAAAATTAGAGTTACGAGAAGAAAACTTTTTTCTTAAATATTTCTTAACGAAAGTAAAATCTAGTGGGTTGCTATTGTAGAACAGATGAAGCATATTGTACAACAAATGATGCAAAAAAAGATGCGAAAACGTTATTATTAATAAAAAGAGACAATTGAGACATAAAAACAGATACTGAAGTATTGCTAGTAAAATGACGCAAAAAGTATTGTTTGTATAAAAAAAGGAAATAATATTTTAGAAATGTCAATTTTTGTTTCAAATTACTAAAGATACTTTTTGAAAAAATTGACTTACAAAAAAAGAGCTCCGATTTTTATTTCAGAGCTCTTTTAACGGCGTATTTTAGCGCTTATTCTTATGTCTTTTTTTCTTTTGTAGGCAAGTGTCCGTATTTAATCTTATAACATTTGGAGAAATAGGAGGGAGAAGTAAATCCTACTTTATAGCTTATTTCGTTGATATTATTATTTCCTTTTTCGATCAGTTGTTTTGCTTTTTCTAAACGTACGTTTCTGATAAATTCATTAACCGAAACGCCTGTTAATGTTTTTATCTTTCGATACAACTGACTTCTGCTCAGGAAAATTTTAGAAGATAAAAGTTCTACAGTCAATTCAGGTTCACTAATGTTTTCGTTAATAAAATGCAGAATCTTTTGAATGAAATCATTATCAAGTGACGTAGTTTTTTCTTTGCCATCTTTTGTGATTCCGCTATAAAATTTCTTAAACATAATTTGTCTGCTTGTAATAAGCTGTGCCAGACTCGATTTTAGAATATCTAACTCAAATGGTTTGCTTAAATACATATCTGCACCGGAATCGATACCTTCTAATCGGTCTTTTACCATTGCTTTTGCCGAAAGCATTAACAAAGGAATATGGCTTGTTTTTAAATCTCCTTTTATGTTTTTACACAATTGTAAACCGTCCATTACGGGCATAATAACGTCTGTAATGATTAAATCCGGTAATTTCTGAACAGCAAGTTCATAGCCTTTCTGACCATTTTCGGCGACAATAACCTTATATAATTTGCTTAGTTCATGTTTAAGATAATTTCTTAATTCAGGATTGTCTTCAACAATTAAAACCGTGTATGGTTTTGCAGTTTCGACAACATCATTTTCAACAGATTGATCCGTGTCATAATCATCATCAGAAGAATGATTAACAGATTCAGACAGAAATTGGTTTTTAGTTTTTTCTGTTTTAAAAACCTCGTCGATTATTTCACTTTTCTTATACAAAGATTTACCTAAAGGAAAAGTTACCGTAAATTTTGTGCCTTCTCCAACCTGACTTTCAACATCAATTCTTCCTTTATGAAGCTCAACAAATTCTTTTACAACCTCTAAACCAATTCCTGTACTTCCATAATAATCTTTATTGACATTATTGACCTGATAAAATCTGTCAAAGATTCTTTTGAGATCTTTTTTATGAATTCCGGAACCGGTATCAGTAATTGTTATTGAAAAAGAAGGAACGCTGTCACCGTTAATTAACAATGAATTATCCGTATCTGATTTGGCTATAGAAATGGTAATAGAACCATTATCCGGAGTAAATTTAAATGCGTTTGAAATGATATTAAAGAGTATTTTTTCGAGCATTTTAGGGTCTAACCAGTCTTCAAGTTCATCAAATGCAGATTTGAAATTAATTGTAATATTTCGGGCTGCAGCTTCTTCATCAAAATAACCAATGATGCCTTGTGTAAATGTTACAACTTCAATTTTTTTGGCCTGAAGGGAAATTTTGTTGAACTCTAATTTATTAAAATCTATAAGCTCATTGATAAGTCTCGAAAGCCTATCGGAACTTTTGTGTACAATTTTTAGTTTATTATGTATTTCCGGAGATAAATTTTTACTTCTTAAAATATCTTCCAATGGATTTATAATCAATGTTAATGGCGTTCTGAATTTATGCGAAATATTAGTAAAGAATTGTAATTTCTTATTGTTCAATTTCTCTGACTGAATGTTTTTTTCTTTTTCTAAAAGTATAGCTTGCTTGGCTTTAAAGCGATTTTGATAAATTTTATTAAGGTATATAATCAGGAAAACTAAAATAGAAGTATACAATAAATAAGCCCAAAAAGTTTTCCACCACGGAGGCAGGATTTTTATTTTTAATTCTAATGGATTATTGCTCCAGGAACCATCTGCATTTGCCGATTTAACTTTAAAAATATAATCGCCAGGCGCCAGATTAGTATAAGTTGCAGTTCTGTTATTCCCCACATAATTCCAATCTTTTTCAAAGCCTTGCAGATAATAGGCATATTGGTTTTTCTTAGAATAATTATAGTTGATTCCCACATATTCAATCGTAAAAACAGATTGCGTATAGTTGAGAATAATTTCTTTAGTCTGAGCAATTACTTTGGTTAACGGCGAAGCATCTTCATTGGGTTTTACAGATTTATTGAATAATTTAAAATCGCTTAAATACAATTTTGGCGCTTTCTCCGTTTTTTTAATCTCGTTAGGATTAAAATAATTTACTCCCTCGTAACTGCCAAAATATAGCTCCCCATTTCCATCTTTAAAGACAGCATTATTGTTAAAATCATTATCAACAAGACCATCATCTTTAGTGAAATTGGTACTTTTTTTATTTTTAAAATCCAGTTTCGTTAATCCAGATCCGCCGCTTATCCATAAAGAACCATTATTGTCAGCAATTATCGCACGAACAGATTTTTCTTTAAAACCAGGAAAATTATTAAAGTTCGAAAATGTCTTATCTTTTTTATTATAATTAAACAATCCTTCGCCATCAGTTCCTATCCAAATTGTTTTATCATTAGATTCATAAATCGATAAAATGGTCTGAATGCTGTTGTACTTCGTTTTGTCCTTGAACATGGCATCTCGCATATTGGTCACTTTAAAATCAGAACCGTCTTTTAAACTTACCTGATATAAACCTAAGATGGTCCCAACCCACAAAACATTATCAGAATCCACAAAAACTTTACGGATAAAAGCGTTGTCTAACGCGTTGTCTGTAAATGATTTCGACTCACAATGAACAAAAGTATTGGTCTTATTATCAAAATAATGCAATCCTTTTATAAATGTTCCAATCCAGATTCGGCCTCTTGAATCTTCTGAAAAAGTAAAAATCCTATTCGATTTTAATCCCGCAGTATTTGCCGTATTGTAGTTTATGAATCGGGTAGTGCCATTTTTTAAAAAGTAGATGCCGCGATCCCAGCTTCCAATCCAGATATTTTGTTGACTGTCTATAAATATCGTCTGAATATCAACAGCATCCAAACCGGAATAGTAGCTTTGATTGTTTTTGTTTACGTGAATGTAACTTTTAGCAGCAAGATTATAAATGTCAAGTCCACCGCCTTCATTACTGATTAAAAGATTTCCTTTTTTATCTTTTATGACAGATGTTACATAGCTGGATTGTAAAGAATTATCATTGTTTACTTGTGATTCGAGAGAATTGAATTTGTTATTGGGTTTATCAAATACACCAAGTCCTTTATTAAAATAGCCTAACCAAAGACGCTTTTCTTTATCCTCATATAAAGACCAAACCGAATTCGATTTTAAACTAAAATCATTGTATTTACTGTGTAAATATTTCTGTAATACCTGCCCTTTATAATTTACAACCAATAATCCGTCATTTTCGGTACCGCAAATGATATAATCGTGACTGCTTTCTATAATCGATAAGATTTTATTTTTGGTAATAGAATAGTTTTCAAATTGGTAATTATCAGTTTCCGGTTTAATTTTTATCAGGCCGTTTTCCGTTGTTCCCAGCCATATATATCCAAATTTATCAACAACAAGATTTTCGATATCATCTAATAAGGGTTCTCTTTTAAACTTGTCTTTATAAACCTGTTTTAATTTTCCGTTTAAATCAAGTTCCAAAAGACCATAACTTGTTCCTAAATAAATAATTCCGTGCTTATTTTTTACCGAAGATTTTATTAGAAAATTAAATTTGTCCAGCACTTTTGACGGAATCAGAGAAGCTTTTAAAGTTTTTATATTGAGTTTGAACAATCCAAAACCATACGTTCCCAGGATTAAATTGCCGTTGTTATCCTGAATAATTGTTTTTACGGTAATAGGTTCGTCATAACCTTTTCGAATAACATCTTCAATATTGATTTTGGTAAAATTATCTAAATCCCTGTTGTATAAACACAAACCGTCATCGGTACCCACCCATAAGTTATTTTCAGAATCAATAAAAGTGGCATAAATAAAGTTACTGTTTAATGAACCGGGTTTTTTATTGTATTCATATCCAAAATAATTTACACCATCATATCGGTACAAACCCGTGCCGTTTGTACCGATCCAAATAAAACCGTTTTTATCCTGAATAATCGAAGAAATGGCTCTTTTTGAAGTAGTTTCCTGTATACTTCTAAATTGGTAATTGTCAAATTTATCTTGAGAAAACAGGAAATTTAAACCTATAAAGAAGCATACAAGAATGTATTTAATATTTTTCATTTAATAGTATTATTGATCAATTCTCCCTGAAGATTTCCTTTTACTTTAAGTGTAATAAAAACAATATTAATAAAACTAAATAGGAAATATACTTTTTAAGTGTAAATTTTATCATATTGCCAAAAACCTGAGCCTAATTATTAATTAATCATGCTCAGGTTATTAGATTGTTTACTTAAGAATAATCCCGACGCTTCGGGCAATTTCATTGAGTTAAGATTTTAAAAAATAAAATTATTGCAAATCAAATCCGTTTTTATCCGTGTCTTTACCAAGTAAATCTGTTTTATCCGCGTCAAAATTAGACACTGATTTTACTTATTAGCTAAAGCGAAAACGCTGATAAAAACGGATTTTTTCAATTATTTTTTAGAAAAACTTTATTTTAGTTCAAATTTGCTGGTAAGACCTTCATTAGAATTCCAGCCAACCATGATATTAAAGAAACCAGATTCTACTAAATATTTACCTTCGTTATCATAAAAACCAAGTTCCTTTTCAGTCAATGTAAATTGAATTGTTTTTGTTTCTCCCTTTTTTAAGGCAACAAGTTCAAAACCTTTTAGCTCTTTAATAGGTCTTACTATACTGGCAACAGGATCATTTATGTATAATTGAACGACTTCTTTTCCGTCATAGTTTCCTGTGTTTGTTATGTCAACAGTTACTTGAATTTTTTCTCCTTTTGCAAAAGCAGTTTTATTTAGCTTAAGATTTTTATAATCGAAAGTGGTGTAACTCAACCCAAAACCAAATGGAAACTGAGGTGTTTTTTCTACATCCATATAATGTGACCAAAACACATTTTTGTCGCTGTCAATTGGTCTTCCAGTGCTGTATTTGTTGTAATAAATTGGAACCTGACCTACATTTCTAGGGAAAGATATTGGCAATTTTCCACTCGGGTTATAATCTCCATATAAAACCTGCGCAACCGCATTTCCGGTTTGAGTTCCTAAATGCCAGGCTTCTACAATAGCCGGAATATTTTGAGCAGCCCACGGAATACTCAACGGACGACCATTATTTAAAACCAAAACGATATTAGGATTTACCTTATAGATTTCTTCTAATAATTCCTGTTGAACTCCAGGCAAATTTAGATCAGTTCTGCTTCTTGCTTCTCCGCTTTGAAAACCATATTCCCCTAAAACCATCACCACAACATCAGCATTTTTTGCAGCTGTTTTTGCCGCTTCAAATCCGCTTTTGTCAGTTGTGTTAAAAACAGTTTCAGTTAAGAAAGTTGCTTTTTGTTTCAATAAGTCGGCTCCTTTTTCAAAAAACAATTGATTGTCTTTGTATTGCTGCATTCCTTCTAAAACCGAAACCGCAGTATTATCATCGGCTGCGATTCTCCAGCTTCCAAGCGGACTGTTTTTATCATTTGCCAAAGCGCCAATCAAAGCAATTTTCTGCCCTGATTTTTTCAGCGGAAGTAAATTCCTTTCGTTCTTCAACAAAACAATAGATTTTTTTGCCATGTCCAGAACGCCGTCATTATTGGCTTTACTTCCTACAACCGCTTTCTCGCGTTTTTCATCACAATATCTATACGGATCATCAAATAAACCTAATTCAAATTTCACGCGTAAAATTCGGCGTACTGCATCATCAACCAAAGATTCTTTTACCTTTCCAGATTTCACCAAATCAACCAGTTTTGCCACATACAAATACGATTCCATATCCATATCAGAACCCGCAATTACAGCTTTTGCCGTTGCATCAGCTTCATCTTTTGCATAACCGTGAGCAATCATTTCGCGAATAGAAGCATAATCCGAAACCACAAATCCGTCGAAATTCCATTTTCCTTTTAGAATATCTCTTTGTAAAAATGCATTTCCCGTTGCCGGAATACCGTTTAATGTATTGAATGAATTCATAAACGTGCGAATTCCTGCATCAACTGTTGCTTTAAAAGGCGGTAAAACCGAGTTGTATAATTTAGAATTACTGATGTCTACCATATTATATTCCAATCCTGCCTCAACAAAACCGTATGCTGCAAAGTGTTTTGCACAAGCTGCAATCGTATTTACTTTAGCCAAATCGGCAACAGTTTCTCCCTGAAAACCTTTTACTCTTGCATAACCAATTTTACTTCCCAAATAAGGATCTTCACCGGCACCTTCCATAACACGTCCCCAGCGCGCATCATTTGAAACGTCGACATTTGGTGCAAAAGTCCAGTTAATTCCCGATGCAGAAGCTTCATCTGCCGCAATTGCCGCCGACTTTTTTATTGCTTCCAAATCCCAGCTTGCTGCTTCTGCCAGCGGAATTGGACTCAAAGTTTTATAACCATGAATAACGTCAAAACCAATAATTAAAGGAATTCCTAAACGGGTTTCTTCTACCGCAATTTTCTGCACGGCACGAACTTCTTTGACACCGCGAACCGTTAGCATTGAGCCTACTAATCCTTTTCGTAAATGCTCGTATTTTAATTCAGCGCTTCCGCCTTTTGGAGCAGGTCCCGTAACATCCCAAAAACCATTGTACTGATTCATTTGTCCAACTTTTTCTTCTAATGTCATTTCTTTCATTAAAAGTGAAATTCGGTCTTCAATTGGTTTTTTGGCATCCATATACTTTTTTGTTTGAGCATATCCGTTTCCGAAAATGATTAGCACTAAAAAGGCATACTTTTTAATTTGTTTTTTCATCATTGTGGTTTTTAGTTTTATGGTAAAGCTGTTTAAATTGTCTTTTATCTTGAATAATAATTTTATAGGTTTATTTATATGAAATCAATAAATATAAAATTGTAAATGTAGTTTTACACTATCAATCAGAGTAGTAAATTTGATGCATTAAGTAATACAAATGATGCATTTTGATATTTAAACAAAAGAAAATGTGGTTTGGAACTATAGTTTTGGGGAATGATGAAGGTATAATTTACGATTTAAATCTTTTAGTGTTGTCCCATTGACTTTTACTTTTAAAGTTAAGATTTATCTTTTCTTTTTTGAATTTTATAAAAGTAGAAACGTGGTTTTAGTTATGTTAAACCTCTCCAGCGTTGCGCCGGTATAACCATTGCCTGCGAGAGCTTTCAAAAAGAAAATTAACCCAAAGCTTTTCTTCAGAATAATTCAACTTATTAAATTAGTAAATGTAGAATTATAACGTGGTTTAAATAAGATGTAAACGTGATTAGCCCCTTTGTATGCTGGAATTAAGGACTATTTTGTGCAGTTTTAAAATATTGAAAATGTGTATAAAAGACAAAACCCTGCAAATCGTTTGATTTGCAGGGTTTATTGTGAATTTTAGCCTATTTGTAAACTTTAAAAAGTCTCTTTTTAAGCTCTCAGCGGAGAAAGAGGGATTCGAACCCCCGGACCTGTTACAGTCAACAGTTTTCAAGACTGCCGCATTCGACCGCTCTGCCATTTCTCCAGTATGTCGCTATCGTTTTGTGATTGCGAGTGCAAATATAGTGCGCTTTTCCGATTATAAAAACTTTTTCAGCGATTTTTTTGAGATAATTTTTAAGTGCTTAATTATCAGTATTTCTGAAAATGTTTTTTTTGAAAAATTATTCCAAATTGTCTAAAATCGGTGTTGGTTTTTTGTTTTCGTCTACTGCAACAAACGAAAAAGTTCCTGAAACTACCGTTTCGCGAAGCTCAGAATACATTTGTTCCATGAAAATATCAACGTGAATTTTACAGCTTGTTCTTCCAACACTGTCTACTTTTGCTACTAATTCGATTGAAGTTCCGGCCGGAATTGCTTTTTTAAAGTCAATTTGGCCAGTCGATATCGTTACCACTTTTTTACGGCTGAAGCGTGTAGCGCAAATAAAAGCAACTTCATCCATTAAATGCAGCGCTGTTCCTCCAAATAAAGTGTCGTAATGATTTGTTGTACTCGGGAAAACCGCTTTAAAAATTCGTGTTTCCGATTTTAAGATTCTTTCTTCTACTGTTCCCATAGATTAGTAAGTTACATATTCAGTTATTTCAAGGCCGTATCCAATCATTCCCACACGTTTTGTTTGTTCCGTGTTAGAAACTAATCTAATTTTAGAAATATCAATATCGTGAAGGATTTGAGCCCCAATTCCGTAATCTTTACTGTCTATGATGATCTTAGGAGCTTTTAATGTTCCTTTAGATTGTAATGATTTAAGTTCAGCAATTCGGTTTAACAAATTCACTGCAGTCATATCCTGGTTAATAAAAATAACAGCGCCTTTACCATTTTCATTAATAACCTTAAACATATCGTCTAACTGCTGTTCGGCATTATTAGTTAAAGTAACTAATAAATCGTTATTTACCTGCGAAGAGTGGATTCTGGTTAAGATTGGTTCTCCAAGATTCCATGTTCCTTTTGTTAAAGCAATATGTATTTGTTTATTTGTCGTTTGCTCGTAAGCTCTTAATCTAAAAGTTCCAAAACGAGTTTCGATATCAAAATCTTCTTTTTTAACGATCAGGCTGTCGTGCTGCATTCTGTAAGCAACTAAATCCTCAATCGAAACTAATTTTAAGTCGAATTTCTTTGCTACTTTAATAAGTTCCGGTAAACGAGACATTGTTCCGTCTTCATTTAAAATTTCGCAGATAACACCTGCAGGTTTAAAACCAGCTAATCTTGCAAAATCGATAGCAGCCTCAGTATGACCTGTTCTTCTTAAAACACCGCCTTGTTTGGCGATCAATGGAAAAATATGTCCCGGACGAGCTAAATCGTGTGGTTTTGTATTTGGGTCAACTAATGATTGAACTGTTCTTGATCTGTCTGATGCAGAAATTCCTGTCGTTACGCCATTTCCTTTTAAATCTACCGAAACTGTAAAAGCAGTTTCCATATGATCTGTATTATTAGTAACCATGGCACGTAAATCAAGTTCTTTGCAGCGGCTTTCTGTAAGTGGTGTACAAATTAATCCGCGTCCGTGTGTAGCCATGAAATTGATCATTTCAGGTGTTACTTTCTCGGCTGCGGCCAAAAAATCACCTTCATTTTCGCGATCTTCATCATCGACTACAATAATTACTTTACCTTGACGAATATCCTCTATAGCTTCCTCAATGGTATTAAGTTGAATTTTTGTTGACATAATTATTGTTTGTTTTGAGCAGGAAAGAACCGCTCAGAAATTTTTTGAAATAGTTGTGAAATAGGAGTCGTTATCGCATCAAAATTAATTAATCCGTTGTCGTTTGTAGCACGATACGTTAATAATATCGCTAATGGAGACAATATAAAAGATGACATCCAGGATCCCATAAAAGGAGTCATTCCGCCTTCTTGCGATAATCTTTTTCCAAAAGTATTGATGAAATGGAACGTAATAAAAATTAAAACGGCAAAAACGATTGGTAAACCAAGTCCGCCTTTTCGGATAATGGCTCCAAGAGGCGCACCAATAAAAAACATTAAAAAGCAGGCAAAAGCAATCACAAACTTTTCATACAATGCTGTTAAGTGTTTGTTGATTTCGCGCTGTTTGTCTTTTAAATCTTTTTGAGTCGATTCAATAGAGTAAATGTTACTGGTAACATTACTGCTGGCCATTTTTAAAACGTCAGATTTTTGCTTGTTTGTATATAAAGACAAAAGATTGTTTGGTAACGTTTTTTTATTTCTGGCTTTATCAATTTCAGTTGGAGCAAGTGATTTTCTAATTCCAACACGTTGGTTTATATTCTCAGAAAATGAAATAATTTCATTATTCAAATTCTTGTTTAATGAATCTAAAGTATAGCGTAACTCGTTTACATTCAGCATTGCATTTGTTCCGGCAATACTTTCTTTACTGTCGTCAACTTTATTTAATTCTGATAAGTCAATGTTGATGATGTGTTTTTTAAACGCCGCTTTAATAAAAGGAAGTTTCGCACGATCTTCGTATTTTTTTGGAGTAACATCTTGGTAATAGTAACCATCATTTAAAACCAATTTTAAAATACTTGATTTTTCGTTACTCAGTAACTTACCGTCTTTTGCTTTAATAACGGTTTTGTTTTCACCAATATTAACTGCTTTTTCGTGAATGGTAACTCCAGTTAATATGTTTCCGTTCTCGCCGGATTTTTTATTAACTTTGATATTGTAGGTTCCAACATCATTAAACTGCCCTTCGGCAATTGCCATTGCCGGTTTTGCCTGAGCAATATTTTTACGGAAGTTAACGAACTTATATTCGGCGTAAGGAATAACATTATTGGCGAACCAAAAGGCAACAATACTCAAAACGAATATAAAAACGATTAAGCCTCTCATGGCTCTTTGAAGTGAGATTCCGGAAGATTTCATAGCAGCGAATTCATAATTTTCGGCCAAATTTCCGAAAGTCATAATCGAAGCCAATAAAACCGATAGCGGTAAAACCAGCGGAATAATACGGGGCATAGAAAAAAGCAGGAATTTCACGACCAGTATTAAGTCGAGATCTTTACCTGCTAGTTCTGATATAAATAGCCATACTGTCTGCAGTATGAATATGAAAAATAAGATTACAAATACCGTAGTAAATGTAAGTAAGAATGTCTTTAATAAGTATTTGTCTAGAATTTTCAACCTTCTGATTAATCTAATTTATTGATGTAGTATTTCGGGTATTTACTCGCTACAAAGGTAAATTGATTTTTTGATAATGGCTGATTGGTTTTAA
>Ga0157370_10000411_pt1 | contig 54064 bp, 36 predicted proteins | sample C35metaG_FD_113463 | JGI IMG/M metagenome (GOLD analysis project Ga0157370, IMG submission 113463) | Corn rhizosphere microbial communities from Kellogg Biological Station, Michigan, USA - C3-5 metaG | ecosystem: Host-associated > Plants > Roots > Rhizosphere > Soil | place: USA: Michigan...
ACCGTTGGCGTTCGATAGCCCAGTGTCCGATGTGGCTGTTTGCGGTTGTGGAAGCCATCGATGTGACTGACGGTGGCCATCCTTGCCGCATCGCGCGCGGCATGGATGGCCATGGATAAGTTCGTTCTTCAACGTCGAGAAGATGCTCTTCGCGAATGCATTCCGGAGAAGGGCCATGGCGCGTGCTGGATGCTGCGACCGGAGGCGAAGCGCACCTCGCGTGCAATGGGCGAGCGCGGCGATATCATGCGGAGATTGTAGTAGGGAACTTCGAAAGACCCTGCTCCAAGCCCGTCATCCCAGCGAAAGCTGGGATCCAGTGCCTCCAGGCCTTTGAAGCACAAGGGCACTGGATTCCAGCTTTCGCTGGAATGACGTTCCGTGGGAGGCTTTTCGACGTTCCCTGCGGCCTTCGTTCGCTGGTCGTCAGCAGGGCGGATCGGCACTACTGGACGCATGACTGATGCGCAAACTCATGCCGTGACGCCATAGATGAGGCCTGTCCATTCGGCGCCTTCCATCGGCCTGTTCATTCGCAACGCACAAAAGGTAGGGATTCCAGATACTCGCGCATCTGTATGTAGATGGCCTTCCGGCAGTCGCTGGCATCCTGAAGCGAATGCGTTGCGCAGCACCGGCCAGTGGGGTAAAGATTCGCTCGTCGACGACAGGCAGCAGCGCCAGATGGCCCACGGGTACGACAGCCTCATGGAAATGCCACGGGACTTCTCCGTGGACGAAGAGCTGCGCGATCGCCTGCACGGTTTCGACGCGTTCCTGCGCGAGCAACACCCCCCGCTATTGAAGTTCCTGCGCCTGCGCACCGGCGAGGAAGACGCTCGCGACATCGCGCAGGAGAGCCTGACGCGGCTGCTTCGCTATCGCGATAGCGAGCCCGCCGAAGCATGGCGACCGCTGCTCTACCGGATCGCCCGCAACCTGCTCAACGAGCAATACCGGCGCAGCCAGTCGCATCGGGACAAGCACAACGTGCAGGTGGAAACGATCGAGCTGGCGGACTCTGCGCCGCCGCTCGACCTGGCGATTCAGCATGCGCAGGAGCAGGCGTGGCTGCGCGAAGCCATGCTGTCGCTGCCGCCGCGCTGCCGACAGGTGTTCGTGCTGGTGCGGATCGACGGCTTGAGCCAGGGCGAGGTCGCGCGCAGGTGCGGTATTTCCGTGAAGACTGTCGAAAAGCACCTGGCCACCGCGCTGGCTGCGTTGTGCGACAAGGCAGGGATTTGGGCTTCCGGTGCATCGACATGAACAACTGCATGGACGGAATCCGATGACCGGCGACAACATCCAACCCGAGGTCCGCAATGCCGCGCAACACTGGTTGCTGCGTCTGCGGTCGAGCGACTGCAGCGCGGACGAGCGCGAAGCCTTCGAGCACTGGCGCATCGCCGAGCCTATACACGACGTCGCTTATCGCATGGTGGAAGACGTTTGGCAGCGCAGCGCCTCGCTTGGCACCGATCCGAGCCTGGCGCACCTGCTGCACCAGGCGCGCTGTTTGCCACCCGAACGCTCATGGCGGCAGCGTGCAACGCCGGCGTTGGCGATGGCCGCCTGCCTCGTGTTGGCGATCGGCGTTGGCTACTACGCGTGGCAGAAGTTGGGGAACGTGCCGGCAATCACCTACGCCACCGCGACGGGCGAGCAGCGCACGCTTGCCTTGGATGACGGTTCCCATGTCGTGCTCGACACGAACAGCGACCTGCAAGTGCAATACGGCAAGCACGAGCGCCGGCTGACGCTGCTGCACGGACAGGCCGATTTCCAGGTGCGCCATGACACGGCACGGCCGTTCGTCGTGCACGTCGGCGACGGCACCGTCACCGCTACCGGCACGCAGTTCCAGGTGCGGGCGGCGGCCGGGATCGACACGGTCACCCTGCTGGAAGGGCGGGTCGTGGTGGCCGGCGACGCAACGACGAGCGGCCCCGAGCAGGTGACGCTTCATGCCGGTGAACGCGTCGCCATCCAGTCGAACGGCCGTCTCGATGCGCCGGAACGCCTGGCAGATACCGAACTGGCCAGGGCTCGCGGCTGGACCGAAGGCATGCTGATCGTGCGGGAATGGCCGCTGGCACGCCTGGTAGCGGAAATGAATCGCTATGCCAGTGTTCCAGTGCGCCTGGGCGACCCCGGCCTGGGCACGTTGCCAATCAGCGGCAGCTTCAAAGCCAGCGACCAGCACTCGTTCCTGCTGTCGCTGGAATACGGCTGGCCCATCCGCATCGACCGCCACACGCCGGGCGAGATTGTGCTTCGGCGCAAGTAGATCGCTTTCCGGCACAGGTAGGGATTTCATCCCCGCGCGCATCAGCAGATCAGGAGTCCGGCACGTCCGCCGCATCAGAGCGGACGCACACCACAACCTGATACGGGGGAGATTCGATGAAGGCATCGAAGGGAAACGTTGGCGGCCAGCGTTCGGCACAGAGGTGTCGCACGCTGTGCGGCGCGTTGTTGCTGGCGCTGGTGACTTGTACCGCGCCGGCCTGGGCGCAGCGCAACGATGCACCGCAGGTCTACGTGATTTCCGCAGGCGATCTGGCCAATGCGCTCGACCAACTCGCCAGCCAGAGCAAGGTGCAGATCATCTACCCGTCGGAACTGGTGCGCGGCAAGACGGCGCCGACTGTCAGTGGCCGGCAGACGTGGCGTGAAGCGCTGCAGAAGTTGCTGACGGGCAACGGCCTGGAGTGGGGTTTGGTCAACGACACCACGGTCGTGATTAGGCAGTCGGGCAACGCCGCAAAGCCGGCCGCGTCTCAGCATAAACAGACAGAGAAAGCAGACCAGAAGCCTGAGCCGACCACACTGCAGGGTGTCACCGTTACGGGTACGCGCATCCGTGGCGGCAGCACGCCGTCGCCAGTCATCACGATCGGCAGCGAGCAGATCCATCAGGAAGGCTTTACGGATCTCGGCGAAGTGGCCCGCAGCGTGCCACAGAACTTTGCCGGGGGACAGAATCCGGGAGTGGCATCAGGCGCCAATCTTGGCGGCAATAATTACAACAGTACCGGCGGCTCAGGCATGAATCTGCGCGGTCTGGGGCCGGATGCCACCCTCACGTTGCTCAATGGCCGACGCCTCTCCTACGGCGGCTTTGTGCAGGCGGTCGACATCAGCGCGATTCCTGTCGAGGCGGTGGAATACATCGAGATCGTTCCGGATGGTGCATCGGCCATCTACGGTTCCGACGCGGTAGGTGGCGTGGCCAATGTGACTCTCAAGCGCGACTTCGATGGGGTGACCGTCGGCGCGCGCTATGGCGGCGCCACCGACGGTGGACTGATCACCCGCGAATACACGGCCACCGCGGGGACCACCTGGTCCACAGGTGGTTTGATCGCCACCTGGAAGAAGTCGTCCAACGATCCGATCTACTCCGACCAGCGCGATTACACACAGTCGATGTACCGGCCCTCGACGCTGTGGCAGGGGAACGACATGCACAGCGGCCTGTTCAGCCTGCACCAGTCGCTGGGAGAGTCCGTCGAACTGCATCTGGACGCGCTCAGGAGCGACCGGAACATATTGACGTATACGGTATATCCCGGCGTTTACTACCGCTACACGCCCGAGACGAAAACCACTCTGCTGGCTCCCAGCCTCGACGTGCAGCTGCCCAACGACTGGACGCTCAACCTGAGTGCGGCCTTGGGCAGAGAAAAGACATCCACTTATCAGCAGGTGCTCAACAGCGGTACGGGCGCCATCTCAAGTACCAGCAACGACGGCATCTACAGCAACAAGAGCCTCACCTACGAGGTTGGTGCGGAAGGGCGTCTGTTCACCTTGCCTGGCGGTGATGCACGGCTCGCTATCGGCGCGGGCTACAGAAAGAACGATTTCCTGTACAAGACAAGCGGCACCAGGGTCAACGCCGACGGTGACGAAAGCAGCCGCTTTGCTTACGCCGAATTGAACCTGCCGCTGGTCGGGCCGGAGCAGGGCGTTGGCGGAGTCGATCGACTCGCGCTGACGGGGGCGGTCCGTACTGAGGATGGCGATTACGGCAGGGTTACCACGCCCAAGCTTGGCTTGATCTATTCGCCCGGTGCCGATTTCACGCTGAAGACATCCTGGGGCAAATCGTTCAAGGCGCCCACGCTTATGCAGCGCTATTGGATCCCGAGTGCCTATCTCTATCCGCCGGCAACGTTCGGGGGCAAGGGGTATCCCGCTGACGCCACGGTCCTCTACCTTTCCGGCGGAAACGCGGACTTGCGTCCGGAGCGGGCGCGGACATGGAGTACTTCGTTGTCGTTCCATCCCGAGGCGCTTCCCGGGCTGGAGTCGGAACTGACATGGTTCGATATCGACTACACCGCGCGCATCGTGCAGCCGATTGTTGCCGCCGAGGCGTTCAGCAATCCGGTCTATGCGCAGTTCGTCGATTATTACCCTACGAATGCGATGCTGGCCGAGGCGCTCGCCCGTTCCAGCAACTTCTACAACTACGTCGGCGGCACGCCTTACGACGCCAGCAAGGTAGTGGCGATCGTAGACAACTTGTATGCCAACACCACCAGACAACGGATCAAAGGTATCGATCTGTCGGGATCGTATCGGCTCGACCTTGGGGCTGGGCGGTTGACGGTCCGCGGCTCGGCCAGCTGGCTTGACAGCAAGCAGGCCCTGACAGCGGCACAAAGCCCTTACGACCTGTCCGGCACGTTGTTCTATCCGGCCAAGCTCAGTAGCCGCATCGGTGCAATCTGGACCCAGGGGGGATTCACTGCCTCTGTGTTTGGCAACTACAAAAGCGGTGTGAAGAACACCGTGGATGGAAGCAAGGGAGGGTCCTTCACCACCTTCGACGGCACGCTGCGCTACGACACGGGCGACGGTGATGGCTCGTTCACCGATATGACGTTCGAACTTTCAGCTCAGAACCTGCTCAACCGTGCGCCACCTTCGTACGCCGCCACCTCGCTGACCTACGCGCCTTACGATTCGACCAACTATTCGGCAGTAGGACGCTTCCTGAGCTTCTCCGTATCCAAGCACTGGTGACGACAATGAGAATCTTGTCAGTTCTCGTGCTTCTGAGCGGGCTCTCATATGTCGCCCATGCGCAAACGGTTGAACCTCGCGACCTGCTGGAGGTGGCCGACTTCAGCAGTCCTGTCGTATCTCCGGATGGAAAGCAGGTGGCGTTCCGGGTCGAGCAGGCTTCGGTCGAGCGCAACACTTACGATGCGTTCTGGTATGTGCAGGATGTCGACGGCAGTTCGCTCCCGCATCGTATCGCCGACGGTGGCGTGGTACTGCGCGACACTTCAGGGATCCCTCTGCCGGCCACCGTCTTGTGGTCGCCGGGTGGCCGCTGGATCTATTACCGAGCGAAGGTGGACGGGAAGCTCGATGTCTGGCGCGCTTCGACGGACGGAGCCGGTGCCATGCCGGTTACACGGGATTCCGCCGATGTGCGCGGCTTTGCGCTTGCCGATGGTGGGCGGACACTCAAGTACAGCGTCGGCGCGACGCGGGAAGCAGTGCAGGAGGCGGAGCAGGTTGAATATGACGAGGGGATCCACGTGGACAGCACGGTGCCGGTCGGCCAAAGTCTGTTCCGTTCGGGCAACCTCGAAGGCCGATTGGCGACGCAGCGCTACGGCAAATGGTTCGACCGTGTCCCGCTCCTTGGCGATATTTCCGACCGCTGGAAGGCCGTGGATCTGCGGGCGAAAGTGACGCGGGATCTGAACGCTGCCGATGTCGGCGCTGTCGGTGGTGATTCCGATCCGCGTAAGCGATATCCCGATGCGTGGCTCCTGTCGCGTTCGCCGGAAGGTGGCCGGGTGGCCATCTTGACCCGGATTGGCGAACGGAACGGCTTGCGTCTAAAGCCGGACGTCAAGCTGTCAGCGGTGTCGCCTGATGGAACGCATGAGACCGTGTGTACGGCCGCATTGTGTACCGGCAAGGCGATCACATCGGTGCAATGGCGCCCCGACAGTGATGAGGTGCTGTTCACCGTCTCGGACCCGGAGGCGGGAGGGGCGCAATCCATCTATCGCTGGAATGTCAGGTCGGGCACGGTACGTCCGGTCGCACACTCGTCCGGTTTGCTCAATGGGGGGAGGGACTCTTCCACAAAATGCGGGGTGTCCTTTGCCGCGATGGTGTGTGTGAGTGCGACAGCCAGCCAACCCCCACGCCTGGAGCGGATCGACTTGGAGACGGGAGCTCGTCGGGTGCTTTTCGAACCCAATGCGGCGCTCGCGCAGGCAATGACGAAATCCGGTTCAGTGGAACTGTTGCGCTGGAAGGATGCGAGAGGTCGAGCATTCACGGGGCAGTTCTATGCAGCGAAAAGCCAATCCGGAGGCGCACCTCCACTGTTCGTGAACTACTACCGATGCGCAGGATTCGTGCGCGGCGGCCTCGGCAACGAGTGGCCGTTTGCAAGTCTGGCGGCGCACGGCATCTCGGCGCTCTGCATCAATGCCGCCCCTTCTGTTTTCGACCCGGTCCATCGCTACGACAACGGACTTTCCGCTGTTGAAAGCGCGGTGAGGCTGTTGTCGGAGAGCGGAAAAATCGATTGCACGAGAGTAGGTATGGGTGGGTTGAGCTTCGGGAGCGAAGTCACCGTATGGGTGGCGATGAACTCTAGGCTCCTTACGGCGGCGTCGGTCAGTTCCGTGCAGGTGTCGCCCAATTACTATCTTCTCGGATCTCTGAAAGGAAAAGCATTCACAGATACGTTGAAGGAATTGTGGGGGCTAGGCGCACCTAAGGACACGCCGGCGCGGTGGCATGTACTGTCTCCTGCATTCAATCTGGACAGGATATCTGCGCCGATCCTGTTTCAGATGCCTGAGCAGGAATACATGCAAGGAACCGACTATGTCATACCCTTGATCAGGGAAAACATGGCGGATCTCTACGTATTCCCGAACGAGCCGCATCTGAAGTTTCAGCCAAAGCACAAGCTTGCGATTTACATGCGCAACATGGATTGGTTTCGGTTCTGGTTGCAGGATTTTGAAGACACGGACGTTTCCAAGGCTGGCCAGTACGCGCATTGGCGTGATATGCGGAAGCAGGTCAAGTCGGTCCATTCCTCGGCTTCGTTGATCTGCAAGAAGCCGTTGATTGGTTAGACATGATTGCGCACCCAGTTCTCGATAGTGCAAAGGGCGAATACGCGCATGAAGGATCGGTCACGAGCCGGTCGCTGGCTATCCAGGAGCAGGTCCAGATTGTGCAGATCCAGCAGGCCGCGGGACTGGAGATGTCCGTCCCGCAGAAACCGGCGGATTGCTTCCTTGTTCCTGCTGCACGCCGCAGAGGGGTAGTTCATGAAGGTGCCCTTGCTGCGCCTGCTCAGTACGTCCGGAGGAAGCCGCCCGGAAAATGCGGCGTGGGCGACGGCGCGATTTTGACCGCCGGATATCCACATCCACGTTGGTACGGGGAGGCAGGCCTCCATGACCGGCTGCGAAAGTAGTGGCATACGTATTCGCCGGCCATCGGTTCGGAGTGTGCCATCGCGAAATGGCTGATTGCCTGCAAGATCGAATATCCGTTCGCGATCGCCGGGAAGGGATGGGTAGTCGCCGCGGGGCCAGCACACTGATGCTCGCAACGGTGGGCTCCAGCCGACCCACTTCGCTACCAAGTTCCAAGGCATTCCCTCAGCCGAGGTAGGGTATTCCGTCACCAGCGCATCTCAACTCTATTACCCCTTGGTCAGTGCATCTTGCACGGCACTGGTCGCTGGGATATAGATCGTTGACGGACGGTAGGTGGTGATGCCCCGCATGGCCCATGGCTTCGACAGTTTCCTGGAAATGCCACGAGACCTGCCCGTGAGGGAGGAGGAGTTGCATGGGCGCATGCGCAGCTTCGAGATGTTTTCGCGTGCGCACTACGGCGGCCTGTTGCACTTCCTGCGCCTGCGCGTTGCCAACGAGGAAGATGCCAAGGATGCCGCCCAGGAAAGCCTGATGCGCCTGATGCGCTATCGCGAGACCGAGCCGGACGCGTCGTGGAAACCATTGCTCTATCGCATCGCCATCAACGTGGCCAACGAACAGTTTCGCCGCGGCAGCGTTCGCCGGGTCAGCCGGCAGGTATCGCTGGACGATGTGGAGCTGGCCTCTGCGGAGCCGACGCAGGAAGAGCTGATCGATCGCGAGCAGCAGCAGGCGTGGTTGCGCGATGCGGTCATGTCGCTGCCCATACGTTGTCGACAGGTGTACCTGCTCAGCCGCATGCAGGGCATGACCTATGCGCAGATCGCCAGCCACTGCGATATTTCCGTGAAAACCGTCGAGAAGCACATGACGAAGGCGCTGGCGGCGCTGTGCAGCAGGGTGGGGTCGGGGAACGCTGATGCATTGTAGATATCGTGCACAGGCATTCGTGACGGGAGACCAGCCTGACGTACATGCTGCTGGCCGGCGCTGGTTCTGCCATGGCAGCAGATGACGGAAACCCATGACGACGACATCCATCCCTGCCGAAATCCACGCCGCCGCGCAGCAATGGTTCGCGCGATTGCTCGCGCCCGACTGCAACGAGCTGGAGCATGCGGCGTTCAACCGCTGGCGCGCCGCCAGTCCGCTGCACGATGCTGCCTACCGCGAGGTCGCGGATGTCTGGGAGCGCAGTGCCGGTTTGCGCGAGGACCCCGTCATTGCCGCGGCGCTGCAGGAGGCCATGCGTCCGGCCGTGCGGCTGAACAGGCCTCACCACCGCCGCTGGTGGCCCGCTTTGGCAGCTGCGGCCTCGGTAGCGTTGGCGGCAACCGTATTGCTATGGGCGCTCATGCCCAGGGACGTTCTGGGGATTCGCTACGCCACTGCGCTGGGAGAACAGCGCACCATCGTCCTGGCGGATGGTTCCAGGGTGGTGCTGGATACGGACAGCGAACTGCTCGCACAGATCGACAAGCACACGCGCCACCTGACCCTCCAGCACGGCCAGGCCGACTTCGAGGTACAACACGACACGACAAGGCCTTTCGTCGTGCATGTCGGCGATGGCTCGGTAACCGCGACCGGCACCCATTTCCAGGTTCGCGTCGGGGAGAGCGACAGCATCGTGACACTCCTGCAAGGCCAGGTATTGGTTGCAGCTGGCGTACGAGGTCCTGGCCGCTCGGCCACGCTGGAACCGGGCGAGCGCATCGCCATCGAGCCGTCAGGCCGACTCGGTGCGCTGCAGACAGTCTCCGAAAGCGAACTGGCCAGTGCGCGTGGCTGGACTGGGGGCAACCTGGTGGTGAAGGCTTGGCGACTGGATGCCGTGGTGGCGGAGATGAACCGCTATTCCAACACCAAGCTGCGCCTGGGCGATCCCACTTTGGCGAGCGTCCCCATCAGCGGCGTGTTCAAGGCCGGGGACCAGAAGTCCTTCGCCTTGGCGCTGGAATACGGTTGGTCGATAGATGCTAGCCAACGCCCGGCCGCCGGCGAAATCGTGCTGACCCGCAAGTGATTCGCGAGCAGCACGTACTCATTCCGTGCAAGGATCGACGTATCGTGTGTCGCCAGGAGCGTGGGCGATAGAAATCGTTCGAGGCGAAGCGCTTCACAACAGCGAAGCTGGTCAAGACCCTGCCTGCGAGGACAGTTTTTCGACGATTCGCCGGCCCATAGTGGTTCTATGGGCCAAGAGGCGGCGGATAGTGGACCGCAGGCAGGGTTTTGCAGCCCAAACGATTTTTATCATCCACGCTCCTATTGATCTGGCCCGCAAACACTGCGTCTGATCCGTTCGCCCTGAGCGTAGCGCAGCGGAGTCGAAGGGTATCGCGCACGACTATCTGCGGGCCGCATCAATAAGGGTAGGGTCTCCCCAACCCTGCTGCATTACAGGTTCACGACGGCCCAATGCCCGCTGCACGACAGCGGCTATTGGCGGCCGATGTTCCTGTCCAATGGGGGTTACATGAAAGGTCATTCCAGCATCAAGCGTGCGGAGGGGGGAACTCCAACGCGACATCGCCTGCATGTGGGGTTGTTCGTTGCGTTGGCCGCGCTCGCCGTCGGCAATACCGTGCATGCACAGCAGCGCAAAGTGGCGTTGACACCGCAGGACTACAGCATCACCGCCGGCAGCCTGGGCGACGCGCTCAACCAGTTGGCGACGCAGAGCAAGCTGCAGATCGTCTACTCGCCGGAACTGGTGGGCGGCAAGACGGCACCGGCCGTCAGCGGTCAGCAGACATGGCGGGAAGCGTTGCAGAAACTGCTGATGGGCAGCGGACTGGAATGGGGTTTCGTCAACGACACCACGGTCGTGATCAGGCAGTCCGGTAAGGCCGTAAAACCAGCCCAGGCAAAACCTGCTGCGTCTGTGCACAAGCAGGCGGAGACGCCAGGGCAGAAGCCTGAGACGACCACGTTGCAAGGCGTCACCGTTACGGGTACGCGTATCCGGGGCGGCACAACACCATCGCCTGTCATCACGATCGGCAGCGAGCAGATCCAGCAGGAAGGCTTCGCCGATCTCGGCGATGTGATCCGCAGCGTGCCGCAGAACTTCGCGGGCGGTCAGAACCCTGGCATTGCCGCAGGCGCGACGGGAGGAGGGCAAGGCAACCAGAACATCACCGGTGGCTCGGGCCTGAACCTGCGCGGCCTCGGCCAGGACGCGACGCTGACCCTGCTCGACGGCCGACGGATGTCCTACGGCGGCTTCACCCAGATGGTGGACATCAGCGCCATTCCAGTCGAGGCAGTGGATCGCATCGAGATCGTCGCCGACGGCGCATCGGCCATCTATGGCTCCGATGCGGTGGGCGGCGTGGGCAATGTGATCCTCCGTCGCGACTTCGATGGCGTGACGGTCGGGGCTCGTTATGGCGTCGCCTCGGACGGTGGATTGACCACGCACGAGTACACCGCCACGGGCGGCACCACCTGGTCCACCGGCGGGCTGATCGCGACATGGAAGCAGAGCGACAACGATCCGATCTACGCGAGCCAGCGCACGTACGCCACAGGCATGTATGCCCCGTCGACGCTGTATCAGGCGGGCGACCTGCGAAGCGGCCTGCTCAGCCTGCACCAGTCATTGGGAGATATAGGCGAATTCCGGCTGGATACGTTCCGCACCGAGCGCGAAATATCCACGGACCAAGCGTATGCCACCGACTACGAACACAACGCGCCGAAGACGACCACCACGCTGGTCTCGCCTAGCCTCGACCTGTTCCTGCCCGGCGACTGGACTCTGTCGGTCGACGGCACCTGGGGCCGGGAGAACACCGACGTGAATTACACGGTCGTGACTCCGGCCACCGGGACGTCGACGCTCTCGCGCCCAGGCTACCGCAATCGTAGCCGGGAGTACGAGATCGGCGCCGAGGGGCCATTGTTCTCACTGGCCGGTGGCGAGGCGCGCCTCGCGGTCGGTGCCGGCTATAGGAGCAACGCCTTTCGGTATGGAAACCTGATCAGTGGCAACACGCAGGTCGACGGGGACGTCGGCAGCCGCTTTGCTTATGCCGAGCTCAATCTGCCGCTGATCGGCCCGGAGCAGGGCGTCCCCGGCGTGCAACGGTTGGCCTTGACCGGCGCGGTCCGGGCTGAGCACTACGACAGCTTCGGCGGGGTCACCACACCCAAGTTGGGCCTGGTCTACAGCCCCAGCGCGGACTTCACGGTGAAGACGTCCTGGGGCAAGTCGTTCAAGGTGCCCACGCTGTCGCAGCAATACCTGGAGCGCGATGCCTACCTGTTCCCCGCGGTCGTGCTGGGGGGCACCGGCTACGCGTCCAATGCGACGGTGCTCTACCTCACGGGTGGCAACCCAGACCTTCGCCCAGAAAAGGCGCGAACCTGGAGTACCTCGCTCGCGTTCCATCCCGAGGCTTTGGCGGCCCTTGAGGCGGAGCTGACCTGGTTCGACGTCGACTACACCGACCGCGTCGTGCAGCCGCTGGTGCCGACTCAGGCGCTCAGCAACCCGGCGTTTGCGCAGTTCATCAGTTATGCGCCATCCGCGGCAGCGCTGGCGGAGATGCTGCAGACCTTCCGATTCTACAATGCAACCGGGGCGGCTTATGACCCAAGCAAGGTAGTCGCGATCGCGCCCAACCTATTCATGAACACCGCTCGGCAACGGGCCAGGGGCCTGGACGCGTCGGGATCGTACCGGTTCGATCTGGCCGCGGGGCGGCTGATGGTGCGCGGTTCGGCCAGCTGGCTGCACAGCACGCAGCAGATTTCATCGGCCCAGCCGGCCTACGATCTCGCGGGTATGTTGTTCTATCCGGCCAGGCTCAACAGCCGGATCGGGGCGGTGTGGCAGCAGGGTGGCTTCACCGCGTCGCTTTTCGGCAACTACAAGAGCGGTGTGACCAACACGACAGAGGGTAGCAAGGGCGCCTCATTCACTACCTTCGACGCCACGCTGCGCTACGACACCGGCGCACGCAAAGACGCATGGTCAGGTGTGGCGCTGGAGCTGTCGGTGCAGAACGCCCTCGATCGGTCGCCGCCCCTGTACGTCGTCACGTCGCGGACGTATGCGCCGTTCGACTCGACCAACTACTCGGCGATCGGCCGCTATCTCAGTCTGTCTGTCTCGAAGCATTGGTAATGCCGCCATGAACAACGCAGCGCACTGCCAAACCGATATGGGAGTGAGGCTATGAGGTCTGTTTCGATTTATAGCATCGAGAAGGTCCTCAAGGCATCAATCGTAATGTTGTGCACCTTGATTAGTACTGCCGCACTAGGTGCCAGTGCTTCGACCCAACCAAGTAAAGGGCATCAACAAGATAAGGGGCTCGTTGCTCGCTACACGTTCGATCGTGTCGAAGGCGACGTTGTTCGGGACACCTCTGGGCACGACTTGAATGGAACCATCGTAGGACATGTCGATAAGGTGGCCGGCGTGCATGGGGCCGCTCTCCGTTTTGATGGTGCCAGCTACGTGCGTGTTCCCGGCGCGAACCTCAAGATGGAAGATAGTGTGGCACGTGGGGGGAAATTCACCATCGCAACGTGGATCAAGGGCCAGGGAAGCCGCTTCCGCCTTGTAGTGCCGCCCAGCACCTATCCCTCCCTGCGCGGCCCACATTTTCAAGTGGTCGGAGATCGAATTTACTTCGCCACAAATTCAGACCAGCCGTCCGCCGAAAATCCAACTCGTATGGGAAATTTTCGCGGTCCCTGGAATGACTGGCAGCTCTGGACGGGCTCAATCAACGTAAATCTTACTGGCTGGAAAGATGTTCAGCGGACATTTCCACCAAAGGGTGGTGTTGAACCAAAAGTTGTGGCGGCTGGAGGTCAGCTCTTCTATCAGTATTTCGGTCGAGACTCTACTGGTGTACTGCAGATCTATACCGCGTACTCAGACCTTGATGGTTCCGACTGGGAGTCAATTCAAAGAACTCACAACACCGAAGGCTATCGTGCAGAACAGACATACAATATCCAAGCCGTTGGAGGCAGAATTTATGCCGCATGGTGGCAAAGCGATAAGACTGGCATCCTCAAACCCTGGTTTGGATCGTATGATATGGACGGATCGGATTTTCGTTCGGTCCGACTATCACCGGAGCATTCATACATCCCAAGTATGCAGGTCGTTGGAGATAAGATTTATTTTCTGTATTCAGACGACAAGTTTAACTGGACAAGCGATAGCACAAAAACCGAGAACTACCACGAAAACTTGACTTTCGGTGTCTCAGATCTTGATGGCTCGGATTATAGGATAGTTCGTCAAATCCCGACCTCTTGGGTCCCGAACGCCCAAGGTGCGTTTCGCATCTCAGGCGGTAAAGTTTATATGTTGATTTATCACCTGTCTCCTGAGGGTTACAGTCATCTTTATACTGCACAAATGAACTTGGACGGTTCTGGTTTCAAAGAAATTCAACGAACGACGGGCAGAACAAATGCGCTCGGTGAAGGCCCTGGCAGGGTGCAGATCGTAGGCTCAAAAGTTCACTATGCTTATACAGTTGACGACGGCGCATCGAGCATTACCGGGTGGATGACGCAGAGCTTGAAGCAGCGTCACGCGGCCGGATTACGGACTCAAATTTGGGTTGCATCTGAAGACTTGGACGGCGGGAACTGGCGCGCCGAACCGAAAACACCCTTCATGACCAACCTGCTGGTTGGATACCGTGCGCTCCAGGTTGTCGGCGGCAAATCCTATTTTGCGGCTCAAAGTGCTCCAAAAGCAGCTGTAGCAGGAGCGCATGCTATCCGGTGGCAGCCAATGCTGGGCACTTCAGGATCGAACATCATTTCCAAGGGCGACGCCTATGGGATCGGTCTCGACGAAAGTGGTTCGGTGAGTGGATTCGTGAACGCCGGAGAGGATTACCTTTACCGCGCTGAAGCTCCTTCAGACACGGCGGGAGCGCTGGTTGCGGCTCCGCTTGATGAGCAATGGCACCACGTGGCAGTCACTTACGATCGAAATAGCTTGCGATTGTACGTTGACGGGCGACTGGTCGGCGAGCGCTCATATCGAGCCAAGATAGGCCTGAATGCCTTCCCGATACTGCTTGGCGACGGCTTTGAAGGCCTTATGGATGAGGTGGAGATTTATGGTCGCGCCGCGAGCGCCGACGAGATCCGGCGGTGGTCGCGCCGCTACGAGCCAGCGCGGAACTAGGTCGCTGAGGATCCGTATTTTGCGCGCGCGGCCGAGCTGCTGAATATCGATCCGCCGCCATTGTCGCGCGCGATCAAGAGTCTGGAATACGACCCGGGTACGCGGTTACATCATCTGATACGCACAACTGCAGGCTCCGCCCACCCTGCTTCCCTGCCTCGCTTCAAAGGCGCTCGTTCGGGCGGCTGAATTTGATCAGAGGCGCCTGAATCAAGTGCGGGCTTTGCGAAGTAATCGTGCCAAGTGAGATCACTCCGATCTCACCTTGGCCTTTGTCCGTGTGGGCTCCAGAACCGTTTGGCTCCGGCGAGTTGGGGGCTCACTCCGCCCGATGCGTCAGCGCCGAGATATTCCTCGCTCTGCATTTCGATCAGGCGCGATTCGGTGCGGATGTTGATCAGATGAGATGTCGCTCACTCATTGGAAGCATGTCGCTGAACCGCTTTTCCGGAGAACAGTGTCAGGTCCCCCGCGTTGCCGTGCCTGATGGATATGCCATAGGAACTGCGCAACGCGTCGATGAAGGCATGGCTGTCGTCGTCGCGGAACACCCCGCTGACGCGCAGTTGCCCGACTGCGGCATCACCGATAACGATTTTTGAGGTGGTGTACCGGTTGAACTGGATCAGGGCCGCCGACAGCGGTGTGTCGTTGAACACCAGTTTGCCGGAAAGCCAAGCGACAGCTGTTCCGGTGTTGGCGGATTCGATGACGGGCGTGGCGTATGTCTTGCCCATCAGCAGCCGCTGCCCAGCCGTCATGGTCGTTGGGTGTTCGCGGGAACCTTGTGGGCCGCCTTCGGGAGTGACCTCGACACGGCCCTCGATCAGGGTGACCTCGACCACGTCGTCGTGCTCGTAGACATCGAACTGGGTGCCGACCGCCCGCACCACGCCGCCTTGTGCCATCACCAGGAATGGTCGCCCGGCATCCTTGGCCACATGGAAGAAGGCACGCCCCTTTTCCAGTACCAGCCGTCTCGATTTTGCCGAGAACGATGCCGATAGCCGCGTATCGGTATCCATCGTGACGCGCGAGCCGTCTTCGAGAATCAGCGTGCGCTGCTCGCCGATGCCTGTGGCGTAGGTGCGCACGTCGGCCTGTGGCGCGCGCCACGCGAACCAGCTGCCGGCAAGCACCACGACCAGCAATGCCGCGGCGGCAAGCCACGCCGAGGCCTGTTGGCGGCGTGGCCTTTGCGTCCAGGCGGAGTGCCTCTGCAGCAGCTCGCTTTCGCGCAACGCTCTGCCAATCTCGGGCCGGTCGGCATGTGCGCCAAGGCTGGACCACAGGGCTTCCAGCCGCTCATAGGCCACACGATGGCGACTGTTGTCCGCCAGCCAGTGCTGGAACTCCTCCCGTTCTCGCTCGCTGACGTCATCCGCGCGCATTCGCGCGAACCAGGCGGCGGCTTCGCGCCGCGCCGGGTCGCCCACGCTCGCGATGTGCAGTTCGTCCGTCTTCATGTCCTGTCCAGTCGCGCGTCAAAATGCAGCAGCGCTTTCATCATGTGTTTTTCCACCGCGCTCACGCTCACGCCAAGGTGCTGTGCGACGGCGCTGTAGCTCATGCCCTCGTAACGTTGCAGCAGGAACACCGCCCGGCACTTCGGCGGCAACTCCTCCAGCGCCTGCAGAAACGCGCGCAGTTGCTCCTGCTCTTCGTAGACGCGCTCTTCGGAAGGGGCCTCACCCAGTTGCTCGCTCGTGCATTCGTCGATGGGGAAGTGCGATTGCACGTGATGCGTCTTGTTGCGGCGGAAACGATCCCTCAACAGGTTGGCGGCAATGCGGAACAGGAATGCCTCGAAGTTGGCGATCGGTTGCGTGGATTTCTGTTGCGCGAAGCGCACAAATACTTCCTGAGCCAGATCCTCCGCATCCTCCCTGCTGCCCAGGTGCAGCAGGAAATAGCGCACCAGCGAGCTTCGATAGCGCCATGCCAGCAGGTCGATGCCTTGTCCGGCATCGGCATCCTCCTCACCAGGCGCGATGTGATTCGTCGTAATGTCCGGCATGGCGGCGCTGGAATGCGGTAATAGGGGGCGACGCTACGCGTGGTCCGGCAGTGTCGCAAGTGGCGACGAAGCGACCCGATTGCAGGTGAGGTAAACGCGTTGGCCTGCGTCTACCAAACCATGCCGCAGCCTTGCAGAAGTGCTGCGCGTGTTGCCGTCGAATCGACACACGGAAAGAAATCCCGCCAAGTACACGGAGTCCGCGGAGCGATGGAATATCCATGCATGGTCAGAGCATTCCAGGTTGAAGCAAGCAGGGTGAGGTAAGTGAGTACAACTGCGTCTACCCGATAACGAGGCATGCCAGGAACATCCTGGATGCCGCGAATGAACCGGTGTGTGGGGATGCACCGGTACTAACAAGCCAGCATCATTTCGGGGGAGGACACATGTTCGACGAGTCGAAGTCATTTGGGAGGCAGGGTGCGCGCAAGCGAGGTTCCGCAGCGGCGAGAGGAGTGAAAGGTTTGCGGTGCCTGCCGGCGCTCGGTTTGCTGTCGTTGGCCATCGCCCTGGCACAGGCCGCGCCGGTGCATGCGCAGAACGTTGGCGATTCGCGCGATTACGCGATTTCCAGTCAGCCACTGAGCACGGCACTCAATCAGTTGGCACTGGCCGCTGACCGCCAGATCATGGTGCCCCCGGAACTGGTGCGCGGACGCACGGCACCGGCGCTTGCCGGACACTACTCGCTCGATGCGGCGCTGCGGCATCTGCTCGCCGGCAGCGGACTCACTTATGAGATAACGGGTACCGGTACCGTGGTCGTCAAGCAAACGCCGCCGAATCCTCCGCCTCGCTCGACGAAGCCCGTTCCTGTAGCGAGCCAGAAAGCCGACCAGAAGCCTGAGCCGACCACGCTGCAAGGCGTCACCGTTACCGGTACCCGCATTCGTGGCGGCACCACGCCGTCGCCGGTGATCACGATCGGTGCCGAGAACATTCGGGAGGAGGGATTCACCGACCTTGGCGAGGTGATCCGCAGCATCCCGCAGAACTTTTCGGGGGGGCAGAATCCCGGGGCCGGCAGCGGAAACATTGCCGGAGCGGGAGACGTCAACCAGAATCTCACCGGCGGTTCGGGACTCAACCTCCGCGGTCTGGGGCCGGACGCCACCTTGACGCTGCTCAATGGCCGGCGCATGACCTACGGCGGTTACGTGCAGGCGGTCGATATCAGTGCCATTCCGATCGAGGCGGTGGAGCGCGTCGAGATCGTCACTGATGGCGCGTCGGCAATCTACGGTTCCGACGCGGTGGGTGGCGTGGCGAACGTAATCCTCAAACGCGACTTCGACGGAGTGTCCGTCGGGATGCTCAATGGAAGTGCGGCCCATGGCGGTCTGGCGACGCGCGAGTACACCGCGACGGCAGGCACCACATGGTCGAATGGCGGGCTGATTGCCACTTACAAGTACTCCGACGCCGACCCTATCTATGCATCCGAGCGCCGTTACACCGATCACATTCCCGAGCCGGCGACGCTGTATCCAGGCAGTGATCTGCATAGCGGATTGCTTAGTGCCCACCAGGCCCTGGGCGAGAACGTCGAACTGCGGCTGGATGCACTCAGGACCGAGCGCGGGATGCTGCAGTATTACAACTGGAGCGGGCGCAACCACCATATCGCGAACAAAACCACGACATCGCTCATTTCGCCAGGCATCGAGTTTTCGCTGCCGCAAGACTGGACCTTGTCCGTCGGCGGAACCTGGGGAAAGGACGAGGCGGAATTGAATCATACGCAGAGGGTCATCGCGACCGGCGTATCCACGCTCGTGGAAAGCATCTGTGCCTGCAACGAAAGCCGGAGTTATGAAGTGGGTGCCGAAGGCCCGCTTTTCGCCCTTCCGGGCGGTGATGCGCGGCTTGCCATCGGTACCGGTTACAGGAAGAACGATTTCCTTTTGGAAGGCTCCATCCCCGGGGCCGATCCTTATGGTCTGAAGCGAAACGGTGAAAGCGCGAAGTTTGCCTACGCCGAGATCAATTTGCCGCTGATCGAGCCGGAGCAGGGCGTGACCGGCGTGCATCGCCTGCTGCTGACCGGGGCCATGCGTGGCGAGGACTACGATAGTTTCGGAACCACCACGACCCCCAAGCTCGGCCTGATCTACGGCCCCAGCGCCGACTTCACCTTGAAGGCGTCGTGGGGCAAGTCCTTCAAGGCGCCTACGCTCTTGCAGCGGTACTACAAGGTGAACGCGTATCTCTATTCCCCGCAGATCCTGGGGGGAAGCGGTTACCCGGCCGATGCCACCACGTTGCTCCTCTATGGAGGCAATCCCGATCTGAAGCCGGAACGCGCCAGGACGTGGACCACTTCGCTGGCATTCCATCCCGAGAGGCTTCCCGGATTGCAAGCCGAGCTGACCTGGTTCGACATCGACTACACGGATCGCGTGGTGCAACCGATCACGAATTCCTCGCAGACGTTCAGCAACCCGGACTACGCAGCATTCATCGATTTCTCCCCGACGGCCGCGGAGCAGGCGAAAGCCATCGCGGCTGCCACCAGCTTCGCCAACTATGCGGGCGTGAACTACGATCCGGACAAAGTGGTTGCGATCGTCAACATGCAATTCACCAACGTGGCCCGGCAGCGGATCAAGGGCTTCGACCTGACGGGATCGTATGGGTTGGACGCCGGTCCGGGACGATTGACGCTGCGTGGCTCGGCGACCTGGCTAGACAGCAGGCAACAGGTCATCCCGACGCAGGATCCTGCAGATTTGTCGGGGACACTGTTCAATCCGCCGAAAGTCAGTAGCCGTATCGGCGCGGTCTGGAACCGGGGAGGCTTCACCGCTTCGACTTTCGTCAACTACAAGGGCGGCGTGACCAACAGGACCGACGGTGTGAAATCCGCTTCTTTCACGACCTTGGATGCCACCCTGCGTTACGACACTGGCGAGCGTAGCGATGCCTGGTCGAACCTGGACCTGGCGCTGTCGCTCGACAACCTGCTCGACAGGGAGCCGCCGTTATACACGCCGGCCTCTGCCGACGCTGCTGCCAACGTGCCCCCCTACGATCAAACGAACTACTCGGCGATCGGCCGCTATCTGAACCTTTCGATATCGAAGCGCTGGTAAGCCGGTTCCACGATTAGAACTTGTCTGCTCCTGGCGCGAAGCAACCGGCGCCACGGGGTCCATCGAGCATGCCGCGAGTCGGCATGATCCGAGGAGAAACCAATGCATTCGTTCGTCAAGACGTTGCTGGCGGCAGGAGCGGTTTTGCTTGCCTTTTCCGTTCCCGCGCACGCGGAAACGATCTCGCCCAAGCGCTTGTTGGAAGTTGTCGATATCGGCAATCCAGTCGTATCGCCGGATGGGAGCAAGGTTGCGTACCGTACCGAGCAAGCCTCGGTGGAGAGGAATACCTACGATACGATTTGGTACGTGCAGGAACTGGGCGGCGATTCGCCGCCACGCCGGGTGGCGGACGGAGGCTTGACGTTGAGGGATTCCGCGGGGCAAGCCATGCCCGCTCCCGCCACTTGGTCGCCGGACGGGCGATGGATCTACTACAGGGCGCTGGTCGACGGGAAGATCGACGTCTGGCGTGCAGCCGTCGATGGCTCCGGCTCGGAGCCCATGACGCTCGACGCTGCCAATGTCCGCGATTTCGCACTGGATGCCGATGGCCGGGTGTTGAAGTACAGCGTCGGTGCCACCCGCGAGGAAGTGATCGAGGCCGAGCAGGCCGAATACGATCGCGGGATCCGTATCGATAGCACTGTCCCGCTCGGGCAAAACCTGTTCCGTTCCGGCAACCTCGAAGGCCGCCTGGCGACGCAACGCTATGGGAAGGTGTGGTTTGACCATGCGCCGTTGCTTGCCGACAGGCCGGATCGATGGACGGCGATCGACCTTGCAACGCTGAGGCGGCGGGATCTTGCGGATTCCGAAATACCGTCTCCCCGGCTGGAGCCTTCGAAACTGAATCCGGATGCCTTCAAGCTCGCGTCCGATCCGCAGAGCGGTCGCATCGCGCTCCTGGTGCGCACCGGCCATGGCGACGGACTGTTGTACAAGCCCGACGTCGAACTGATCGTGCTTTCCGGACCGAAGGACAAGCGCCCGGTGCGCTGCGTGTCGGAACTGTGCACGAAGAAGGAGATCACCGGCATCCAGTGGCGCCCCGGTGGCGACGAGGTGCTGTTCACCGTGACCGATCCCCACGAGGGGACGGGGCAATCGATCTTCCGCTGGAACGTGGGCAGCGGTCAGGTCCAGCTGGTCGTGCACGCGCGTGGCCTGGTCAGCGGGGGGCGGGATCGGTCGAGTGACTGCGGCGTGTTCGCCGAAGCACTCGCCTGCGTGGCCGCCGAGGCGGATCGCCCACCGCGCCTGGAGCGGATCGACCTGGATAGCGGACACCGGCAGGTGCTGTTCGATCCGAATCCGGCCCTGGCTCGGGACATGACGGCATCGGTGCCATCGCGATTGCTGCGCTGGACGGACGCGAGCGGCCAGGAATTCATCGGCTGGTTCTTCCCGGCCAGGAAAAAAGGCGACTCGCCTCCCCCACTGTTCGTGACGTACTACAGCTGCACCGGATTCCTGCGCGGCGGCGTGGGCGACGAGTGGCCACTGGCCTCGCTGGCCGAGAGCGGGATTTCCGCGCTTTGCATCAACTCGGCGCCATATCGTATCGATGCGGCCGTGCGTTATGGTCAGGGCCTGTCGGCGGTCGAGAGCGTGGTCGCGAAGCTGGCTTCGAAAGGCGAGATCGACCGCACCCGGGTCGGCATGGGCGGCCTCAGTTTCGGTAGCGAGGTGACCCTGTGGACGCTGATGAAATCAGACTTGCTGGCCGCAGCATCGGTGACATCCCCCGTGACGTCGTTCAACTACTACCTTCTGGGCAGCATGAAGGGGGAGCAATTCTTCAGCGGGCTCAAGAAGCTCTGGCAACTTGGTGCGCCGGACAAGACGCCCGTGCGCTGGAAAATGCTTTCGCCGACGCTCAACCTGGACAAGATCAAGGCGCCGATCCTGATGCAGATGCCGGAGCAGGAATACATCCATGCCCTGGATTACGCGATCCCGCTTATACGCGAACATCGCGCTGACCTATACGTCTTCCCCAACGAGCCGCATCAGAAGTTCCAGCCCAGGCACAAGCTGGCCGCCTATGAGCGAAATCTCGACTGGTTCCGCTTCTGGCTGCAAGGGTACGAAGACCCGAGTCCCGCAAAGGCGGAGCAATACAAGCACTGGGAAGCCATGTGCGACGCACAGATGGCGAATCGTCCCGGTTCCCCAGCTTCTTGCGTTGGCACGAAGTCGAAGCGTCAGCCGCTTTGAGATGATTTTCTTCGTCTCGGGGAACTGCACCACGACTCCGTGACGGGCCAGCAGCGAAAAAACAGGTACCCGATATTCCGCGGCACCCCTCTTATAGTGTAGGCAGCCGCGGTACGGCCGCCGACCCGAGAGGGGACGTGAAGCCTGACAAACGTACATTCTGGGCGCGGATGTTCACCACGCATCAAGCCGCGCTCAATGGCTTTTTCCGGCACCGGGTGGCGCATCCCTGGGATGCGCAGGATCTGGCGCAGGAGGTCTATGTGCGCCTGTTGCGTATCGATGGCGGGGAAGACAGCCCCATCGCCAATCCCGAAGCCTACCTGTTCACCGTCGCGTCCAACCTCGTCAAGGAGCATGCCGTGCTGCAAAAGCGCCGCAGCCTCGGCGTGGATATCGCGCAGGTGCTGCCGGAACTGGAGGCCCCGCAAGGTTCGGCCGAGGACGAGGCCGAACGCGATTTTCGCCAGCGGCGGGTGGCCGCCATGCTCGATCGGCTTCCGCCCCGCTGCAAGGCGGTGATGCTGATGCAGCACCGCGACGGCATGAGCTACGAGGAGATCGCCGTACAACTGGGAGTGTCCACCCACATGGTCAAGAAATACGTCGTCAAGGCGCTGGCGCTGTGCCGCCGCGGACTGGCCCGGTACGAGTAGCTGCCATGCGCACACCAGACGAACAATTGCACGACCTCATCGCCGAACAGGCGGCCGAATGGTACGTGGCGCACCGCGATGGCGAGCTTGCTCCGTCGCAGCAACAGGCCTTCATGCACTGGCTGCGGGCCTCGCCCGTGCACGTGGCCGAATATCTGTCCATCGCCGGCATGGCACGGGATATCGGCGAGGCCGCACGGCAAAACACCACGCCGTTGCAGCCCTTGCTGCGCGACGCTGGCGTGCCGGACCGCGTGGTTTCCCTCGACGGCACTACGCACGCGCCCGCCCGCGACGCACATGCGCCGGGCAAATACCGGAGGAGGGCTGGCCGCGATCATCGCGCATCCCGCTCGCCGCGCCGCCCCTTCGCTCGCTGGGGAGTCGGCATCGCGATGTCGGCACTGGTGGCAGTTGCCCTGTTCGCTGGTTTTCAATGGTTCGCGTCCAGGCCGCAACTGCAGACTTATGCCACCGGCCATGGCGAGCAACGCAGCCTGCAATTGCCCGACAACACGGTCGTGCGGCTCAACTCCGACTCCGCCATCGCGGTCAGTTTCGACCGGCACCAGCGGCGCGTCGAAGTTACTCGAGGCCAGGCGTACTTCGAGGCGGCGAAAGATCCGGCACGGCCCTTTGGCGTGCAGGTCGATGGCCTGCTCATCAAGGACATCGGCACCACGTTCGACATCTATCGTCAGGGAGCCGACACCACCGTCACCGTGGCGGAAGGCCAGGTGCAGGTATGGCGCGCGGCGCCTGCGCCATCCACCGGCTGGTTCGGCCTGGATCGCTACCACTCAGCGCCGCAGGGTCGTCCCATTGTCGATCTCACGGCCGGTCACCAGGCACGTATCGCTGCCTCGGGCCAAGTGGAATCGCAAGGCCCGATCGACGTGCAGCGGGCCACGGCCTGGACCCAGGGCAACATCGCCTTCGAGAATCAGGCCATCGCCGCCGTGGCGGCGGAGTTCAACCGCTACAACAACCTGCAGATCAGCGTGAGCGATCCGCGCATCGCCATGCTGCCCATCAGCGGTACGTTCGATGCGCACGACGTGTCCACCTTCGCTGCCTTCCTCGACAGCCTGCCGGATGTACATGTGGAAACTCGTGGCCAGCAATTGGTTGTCGTCGCCAGTCGGGTTTCGCAGCGGCACCATAAATGATGCGCGATCCGCACGGGGACCTCGAAAACCCTCCAAGATCCGTCATTCCAGCGGCTCTCAACAGCCCTTCGGCTGTTGAGAGCCGCTGGGATGACGAGCCTAAAGCAGGGTTTTTCGAGGCCACATACGAATAGACGGCCAATCGAAAAAGCGGTACCCGGTTTTCTGCTCCAACCCTCGTAACTAGAGAACGCATCACGGCAGGCCGGTCGGGGGGACTGGCGGTGATGTGCCACATCAGCAACTCCAACGGGGGAATCGATCCATGCGTATGCGCGTCCTGACCATGTGTTGCCTGGCGTCACTGTTCGGTGCTGGCGTTGCCACCCCGGTAATGGCGGCACCCCTCCAGCAGTCGGTATCCGACTCGGCCATCCCGGCCATGCCCTTGAATCAGGCACTCAACGCCTTCGCGCGACGCGAACACCTCCAACTGGTCTATGTCTCCAAGATCGCCGACGGCGTGCGCACCAAGGGCGCACCGGCCGGTCTGTCACCAGAGGCAACGTTGCAGAAGCTGCTGGAAGGCACCGGACTGGGGTACCGGTTTCTCAATGCGAAAACGGTGACGATTTATGCAGCGTCTGAGCCACCGACTTCCAGGAACAAATCGGCAAGGAAGCCGATAGGTAGTGCCGAGCGCGCCAAAACCACGACGACGAACTTGGACACGGTGACAGTCACCGGTACGCGTATCCGCGGCGGCACCTCGCCATCGCCAGTCATCACGATTGGCAGCGAACAAATTCAACAGGAGGGTTTCACGGATCTCGGCGAGGTGATCCGCAGCGTGCCGCAGAATTTCACCGGGGGACAGAATCCAGGCGTGATCGGCACTGCCGGCGGCATTGGCAATGGGGATTTCACGGGTGGCTCCGCGTTGGACCTGCGTGGGTTGGGTCCCGACGCATCGTTGACGCTGCTCAACGGGCGCCGCCTGGTCTATGACGGATATTCCCAAGGCGTGGACATCAGCGCCATTCCGGTGGAGGCTGTGGAGCGCTTGGAAATCGTCCCGGACGGTGCGTCGGCGATCTACGGCTCGGATGCGGTCGGCGGCGTGGCCAACGTGATCCTCAAACGCGACTTCGATGGAGTGACCTTGGGAGCGCGGTACGGCGGCGCGACCGATGGTGGGTTGGCGACGCGCGAGTACACCGCGACCGCCGGCACCACTTGGGCAAGCGGTGGGTTGATCGTAACGTTCAAAGATGCCGATGCCGATCCCATCTATTCGAGCCACCGCAGTTACACCAAGTATCTGATCGATCCGTATTCGATTTACAACGGCAGCAACTTGCGTAGTGGTCTAGTCAGCGTGCACCAGTCGATGGGCGATGTGGCCGAATTGCGACTTGATGCGCTCCGGACCGAACGTGACACGACGGAGTACTTCGGTCTGACGACGGATTCCTATTACCGCTATAACCCAGATACATCGATTGAATTGATCTCGCCAAGTATCGAGTTCTTTCTTCGAAATGACTGGTCCATCAATCTCGGTGGAACGTACGGCAAGGACGACACCACCTATGTAAGCCATTTCGTGTCGGCGGCGGGAAGCAGCCTCATAACCCGGACGTGTTACTGCAACAAAAGCCGCTCCTGGGAGATCGGCGCCGAAGGCCCGTTATTTTCTGTTGGGGGAGGGGATGCGCGCTTGGCAATCGGGGCAGGCGCTCGAAAAAATGAATTCTTGGCTGTACCGTATATTTCCGGCAGTTCGTACGGTGGCGATGAACGGGCCCGGTTTGCCTACGCCGAGCTGAATGTTCCGTTCGTTTCGCCCGCCTCGGGTATCCCGGGCATCTATCGCCTGGAATTCAGTGCCGCGATGCGGAGTGAGGATTACGACAGCTTTGGCCAGGTGGCCACGCCGAAGCTCGGGGTAATTTACGATCCCATCGCCGACTTCACGTTCAAGACCTCTTGGGGGAAATCGTTCAAGGCACCGACGCTGCTGCAGCGCTACGAGAGCAGGGATGCCTATCTGTGGAGCGCTGCTGCGGTGGGTGCGGGCGGCGGTCCTGCCGATGCCACCGCACTGATGTCCTATGGCGGCAACGCCGACTTGCAGCCCGAGCGTGCGCGGACTTGGACGACTTCGTTGGCCTTCCATCCAGAGGCACTCCCGGCGTTGGATGCCGAGCTGACTTGGTTTGACATCGACTACACCGAACGAGTGGTGGAACCGGTCAACTATCAGCAGGCGTTGAGCGACCCAGCCTATGCGAATTTTGTGAACCGAGCACCGACGTCCGAGCAGATTCAGGAGCTTCTCGCTGTCTACAAGAACGCCTTCTACAACCTGTCTGGCGTCGCCTATGACCCGAGCAACGTGGTGGCGATCATCTACGACCAGTACGTGAACGCGGAACAGCAGCAGATTAAGGGTCTCGATCTCTCGGGTTCGTACCGCTTCGATCTTGGCGGTGGTCGGCTGACGGCGCGGGGATCGATCAGCTGGCTCGACAGTGCACAGACGACCAGCGCCGGGCAGCCCGAGCAAACACTCGCTGGCACCGTGTTCAATCCGGCCCGGCTCAAGGGTCGCGTTGGCGCGGTTTGGGCATTAGGGGGCTTCAGTGCGTCGGGCTTCGTCAACTACACCGGTGGCGTGACCAACCGTCTCGCGACGGTGACGGAGAAGACCGCATCGTTCACCACGGTAGACACCTCGATCGACTACGACCTCGGTGAGCGTGCCGGGGTCTTGTCGGGACTGACGCTCGGTTTGTCGGTGCAGAACTTGCTGAATCGTGCGCCTCCGCTTTATACCGCGGCGATGGCGGTATTTGTGCCGTACGACGCCACCAACTATTCGGCGATCGGGCGTTTCGTCAGCGTCTCGGTTTCCAAGCACTGGTAGGGGAAGGTCATGAGTCTTTTTTTATCGACCGGCCCTGGGGGCAGTTGTGCCGACGGTGTGCGCCTGGATTCCTCGACCAGGAAGTCCCCTACGCGTTGGGCTTCGGCGTTTGCATTTATCGTACTGGGCGCGGCTGTCGTCGGGTTACTGCACGCGGAAACGATTTCGCCGCGGCGCTTGCTGGAGGTTACTGACTTGAGTAACCCGGTGATCTCATCCAGTGGACGGTACGTGGCGTTCCGGGCCGAGCAGGCATCGATCGAACGCAACACGTACGACACCACCTGGTATGTGCAAGCCTTGGATGGGAAGTCTCCGCCGCTCCGTGTAGCGGATGGCGGTGCGCCGTTGCGCGACTACCTCAGCGGCATCGTGCTGTCGTCAGCGGCCGTCTGGTCGCCGGATGGAAAGTGGATATATTATCGCGCCCGCCTCGATGGCCGCGTCTCGGTCTGGCGCGCGGCAGCGGATGGCTCCGGGTCTCGCGCGGTGACGTCGGATCCGGCAGACGTGCGGGATTTCGCACTGAGCAGCGATGGTCAAACGCTGAAGTACAGCGTCGGCGCGACACAGAAAGAGGTCATCGCCGCGGAAAAGTCCGAGTACGATCGCGGCATTCGCATCGATGACACGGTGTTTATCGCCGACGGGCTGTTCCGGTCGAGCAAGGTCGATGGACGACCGACTACGTTGCGATTCCTGGGAGGGTGGTTCACGCTCGGGCCCTTGCTGGCAAAGGCGTCGGACCATTGGAAGGCCGTTGACCTGGCAACGATGACAACCCGGCGCCTGTCCGCATCGGAGCGGCCGGCTCGCCCGCTGACGCCGGCCGATCTTTCGCCCGATCTGCCGGTGGCGCCGACCAAGATCGCCCAACATCCAGGCGACGCGCGCATCGCAGTGCTGATGCCGGGGCACAAGGACAAGGGTCTACTGATGAGCCGGTATGTCGAGCTGGCCATCCTGCCGGACAGGCATGCTTCGCGTCCGATTCGTTGCATGGCCAAGCTGTGCCGTCACAGAAACATTACGGATATCCAGTGGCGGCCTGGGAGCGATGAGGTCCTGTTCACGACCATCGACAACGCCAAGGCGCAATCAGTCTATGGGTGGAATGTCGTCACGGATACGGTGCGGCCGATCATGCATTCCAATGGGCTGCTCGGCGGAAGCCAGCTCTACTGGGATAGTCCCTGCGCGCTGTCCGCCGATACGCTGGTGTGCGTCGCGGCCGAGGCCGATCATCCGCCACGTCTCGAGGTGATCGATGTGAAGAGTGGCCATCGGCGGACCTTGTTCGTACCGAACAAGGGGCTGGAGGCCGATATCCTGGCCAGGGTGCCGGCGAGGCTGATCCGCTGGAAGGATGCGCAGGGAAGGGAGTTCACCGGCCAGCTCTTCGAGGCGCGCGGCGCGCGCACCGGGCATCCACCACCGTTGTTCGTGACGTTCTATAGCTGTTATGGCTTTCTGCGCGGCGGGGTGGGTAACGAGTGGCCGCTTGCCACCCTGGCTGAGGACGGTATCTCGGCGCTGTGCATAAACGCGCTTTCGGGGTTTCAACTCGACACCGTGGCACATTACGACGAAGGGCGAGCGGCCGTAGAGAGTGTCGTGAAGCTCCTGTCCGCTGAAGGGCGCATCGATCGAGCCCGTGTTGGCATGGGCGGGCTCAGCTATGGAAGCGAGGTGACATTGTGGACGCTGGCACATTCAGATGTGGTGAGTGCCGCGTCCGTCAGCGGCACTTCGGTGACGCCGACTTATTACCTGTTCAACAGCCTGCAAGACGCCTTCCGTCCCACCCTTCGGAAACTGTGGCAGCTTGGTGCACCGAACGAAACACCGGAACGGTGGAAGGAAGTCTCGCCCGTGTATCAACTCGACAGGATCAAGGCACCGATCCTGTTCCAGATGCCCGAGCGGGAATACCGGATGATCCTGGACTATGCGCTACCCCTGATGCGCAGGCATCAGGCGGACATGTACGTATTCCCGGACGAGACCCATATCAAGTTCCAGCCCAAGCATAAGTTGGCTACGTACGAGCGTAACGTCGACTGGTTCCGCTTCTGGCTGCAGAGGTACGAGGACCCGAATCCCGTCAAGAAGCAGCAATACGCGCATTGGCGAGTGATGAGAGATGCTGTGTCGGCGAAGTCAGCACGGAGTAGTACTCGTTCGGGCAGCTGAATTTGACGAGAAACACTTGGACTAGGATGGGCTTTGAAGCTCTACGTGCCGAGAACATGCCTTACGAACGAGCTTGGCCCTAGGGGAAAACCGAGACTTGACCGTTGCATCCCCGAACCTGCTACATAGCAACCATGCTGACCCTACGTCATGGCGCCACGCAGGCTGACCGGATGACGTCGGTTGCCACATCGGCAGCCGACGACGAACCGTTTGCCGGATTACTGGAGGGTCTGATCCCGGGCCTACGGCGCTACTTGCAGCGCCAGCTGGGCAGCGCCGACGCTGCGGACGATGCCGTACAGGAAACCTGCCTTCGCATGCTGCGCTATCGCGGCATTGGCGACGCCGGCGAAGTGCGGGCGTTGCTTTTCCACGTGGCTGCCAGCGTGGTCGCGGATCGCTGGCGGCGTGCCAAGGTGCAGCACAGGGAGGATCACTGTCCGCTGGACGGTCAGGAGCTGGTCTCGGGCGAGCCTCAGCCGGATCGCCTGCTGGCGGGGCGCCAGGATCTCGGGTTGATCAAGCAGGCCATCCGTACGTTGCCGCCGCGTTGCCGTGAGGTGTTCGTGCTGCATCGTTTCGAGGGCCTGAGCTATCGCGATATCGCACGCCGTTTTGGCACTTCCGAACGCACCGTCGAGAACCAGATCGCCCATGCGCTTGCTGTTTGCCGTTGCGCGATAGGGGAACACCGCGGGAGAACGTTCAAATGACCATGGGCCACGAACACGACATGCAGGCAATTCACCGCCAGGCCGAGCGCTGGCTTGCGCGACTGCGTGCCAGCGATTGCTCGGTTGCGGATCGCAACGACTTCGACGCATGGCGTACGGCGCAGACCACGCATGCCGAGGCCTACGCCCAGGCGGAAAAATTATGGAGCGGACTGGATGAGCTCGCCGAGGACCCGGAGATTGTGCAGTGGCGGCAGGAAGCGAGGCGATCTGCACAAGCCACTCCCAGCCGCAACGGTCGCCTGCGTTGGCTGGCGGTCGCTTCGCTTGCAGCAGTTGTGTTGTGTACCAGTTTTGTCACCTGGTGGTTCGTTGGTGGCAGCTCGGTCAGCAGCTACGCCACGGCACACGGCGAACAACGCAGCGTGGTACTGGCGGACGGCTCCCGGCTCGTGCTCAACACCGATACCGTGCTTGATGTCGATCTCGGTCGGTACACTCGACGTGTACGGCTGCGCCGGGGTGAGGCGATGTTCGAAGTGACCCACGATGCCAATCGTCCGTTCGTGGTGCAGGCCGGTGGCAACACCATCTCGGATATCGGCACGCGCTTCGACGTGCGCGACAGCGGTGCCCAAACCGTGGTCGCGGTACTTGAAGGCGCGGTGGCGGTTGCACGCGATGGCAACACGGCCGAGCTGACGGCTGGCGAACAGATCGTGGCTGGCGATGGTGCCTGGACCAGGGGGCGTGCCGATCCAACCATGACCGCAGGCTGGACACAGGGCAGGCTGGTATTCCGATCCACGCCGCTCGGCGACGCCCTGGCCGAGGCCAACCGCTACGGATCCGATCGCCTGGTCATCGCGGATCCTTCGCTGGCGCAACTCAAGATCAGTGGCGAGTTCCGCATTGGCAACACAAGTGCCTTGGTGCGCGCACTGCAGAGCGTTTATCCGATTCGCGCCGAACATGACCGCGGCAATGGCGAGGTTCGCCTGTATCGCCGTTGATGTCCGCTTGCAAGGCGGTGATGAGCGTTGCTTCAAAGTCCCCTGTCGAAAAGCACTGACCCGCGATCAAACTGAAGGCGTTGCGCCCACCATCGCAACTGGTTTGGGTTGATATGGGCCAAACTGTGTTTCGACTTCGACTAGGGGTTTCCTTTCGCCACGTCGTTCTTGTCATGGGAACGCGGCTCGGTCCGCGGCACGACAAACTCGAAGGGGAGGGGATATGCACATATCGAACAACAGGCACCGTTGCCGCAAGCGACTGTGCCTCACACTGCTGGCCGCTGCATTGTCGGCCGCCATCGCAAGCCCGGGCGCGCTCGCCCAGGCTGCTGCCGCCACGCAAAGCTTCCATATCGCCGGCGGTCCGCTGGGGGCAGCACTGAACCAGTTCACCGGGCAGAGCGGCCTGCAGGTGCTGTACGACCCATCCCTGGCACAAGGGCGCACCGCGTCCGGCTACGAAGGCGCTGCATCGCCACGTGTAGTGCTCGACGTGCTGCTCAAGGGCACGGGGCTGACCTATCAATTCACCGATGCGGGAACGGTGGTGATCAAGCAGGGACCACCGAATCCACCGCGTCGCTCGGCGAAGCCGGCTTCCGCAACGAGCCAGAAAGCAGACCAGAAGTCCGAGCCGACTACGTTGCAAGCCGTCACCGTCACCGGCACGCGCATCCGCGGCGGCACCTCGCCATCGCCGGTCATCACGATCGGCAGCGAGCAAATCCAAGAAGAGGGCTTTACCGACCTCGGCGAGGTGATCCGCAGCGTGCCGCAGAACTTCAATGGCGGCCAGAATCCGGGTGTCGTCGGCGTTCCTGCTGGCGGCGGAATTGGCAACCAAAATATCACCGGCGGCTCAGCGTTGAACCTGCGCGGGCTGGGTGCGGATGCGTCGTTGACGTTGCTCAACGGACACCGACTGGCCTATGACGGTTTCTCCCAGGCTGTGGACATTAGCGCCATCCCAGTGGAGGCGGTCGAGCGCCTGGAAATCGTCCCTGACGGTGCGTCTGCGATCTACGGCTCTGATGCGGTGGGCGGCGTGGCCAACGTGATCCTCAAGCGTGACTTCGATGGGGTGACCTTGGGAGCGCGCTACGGCGGGGCGACCGATGGTGGGCTGGCGACGCGTGAATACACCGCAACCGCCGGCACCACTTGGGCGAGCGGCGGGTTGATCGCAACTTTCAAGGACATCGATGCCGATCCTATCTATGCACGCCAGCGCAGTTACACCCGATATCTGTTTGATCCGTACACGATCTACGGAGGAAGTGATTCGCGTAATGGCCTAGTGAGCTTCCATCAGTCGATAGGCGATACGGTTGAACTGAAGCTCGATGCGCTTAAGACCAAGCGCGACACAAGGAGCTATGCCGCCGGTCAGACAGATTCTTACTATTCCTCCAGATCGGATGACTCGATCACGCTGGTGTCGCCCAGTATCGCGTTCTTCCTCCGCAATGACTGGACCCTCACTTTGAGTGGGGCATACGGCAAAGACGATGACACCTATGCGAGGCGTTTCGTGTCGTCGGCGGGGAACAACCTCACGAGCCGGACTTGTTATTGCAACAAGAGCCGTTCCTGGGAGATGGGCGCCGAAGGCCCGCTATTTCCGGTTGGGGGAGGGGATGCTCGTTTGGCCATCGGGGCGGGTGCACGAAAGAACGAATTCCTGACTGTGTCGTACATTCCCGGCAGCCGCTACGGTGGCGATGAGCGGACCCGGTTCGCCTATGCCGAACTGAATGTTCCGTTCGTTTCGCCTGCCTCGGGTATCCCGGGCATTCATCGCCTGGAATTCAGTGCTGCGCTGCGAGGCGAGGACTACGACAGCTTTGGCCGGGTGGTCACGCCGAAATTCGGGGTGATCTACGACCCCGCTGCCGACTTCACATTCAAGGCCTCTTGGGGGAAGTCGTTCAAGGCGCCGACGTTGCTGCAGCGCTACTCGAGCAAGCTAACCTATCTGTTCAGCACTTCTATGGTGGGTGCGAGCGGCAGCTCCGCCGATTCGACTGCATTGATGTCATATGGCGGCAACCCCGACCTGCGCGCCGAGCGGGCACGGACTTGGTCAGCCACGTTGGCCTTCCATCCAGAGGCACTGCCGGGGCTTGACGCCGAGCTGACTTGGTTTGACATTGACTATACTGATCGAGTGGTCCAACCGCTTAACTACCAGCAAGCGCTGAGTAACCCAGCTTATGCGGATTTCGTGGATTGGTTGCCGACGCCCGAAAAAATTCAGGACCTTTTCGAGGTTTACGACGACGAATTCTACAATCTGTCTGGCATGGCCTATGACCCGAGCAAGGTGGTGGCGCTCATCAGCGACCAGTACGTGAACGCGGCACGGCAACGGATCAAGGGCTTCGATCTGTCGGGTTCATACCGCTTCGATCTTGGCGGCGGCCATTTGACGGTACGCGGATCGGCCAATTGGCTCGACAGTGCTCAGACGACCAGTGCCGGGCAGCCCGAACAAACGCTCGCCGGCACCATCTTCAATCCGGCCACGCTCAAGGGCCGCATTGGTGCAGTGTGGACATTGGGAGGATTCAGCGCCTCGGGTTTCGTCAACTACATCGGTGGTGTAACCAACCGCCTCGCAACGACGGTGACGGAGAAGGCCGCTTCGTTCACCACGGTAGATGCCACGATCAACTACAACCTTAGTGAGCGCGCTGGCGCCTTCTCGGGGCTGACGCTGGGGTTATCGGTGCAGAACCTGCTGAATCGCGCGCCTCCGCTTTATACCGCGGCGGGAGCGACGTACGTGCCTTACGACGCCACCAACTACTCGGCGATCGGGCGCTTCGTCAGTGTTTCGGTGTCCAAGCACTGGTAGAGGAGGGGGCATGAAACTGTTCCCCCGATCGACCCCGTGCGCGACCGGTACGGCACGTATGCGTCTGGCTACTTCGGCTAGAAAACGCCACCCAAATTGGGTTCCGGCGTTTGCATCCGTCGTACTGAGCATAGCTGTCGTCTGTCCATTGCACGCGGAGACTATTTCGCCGCGACGCCTGCTGGAGGTGGCCGACTTCAGTAGCCCTGTCGTGTCTCCGGATGGAAAGCAAGTGGCATTTCGCCTCGAGCAGGCTTCAATCGAGCGCAACACGTACGATGCCTTCTGGTATGTGCAGAATGTCGACGGTACTTCGCCACCGCGTCGTATCGCTGACGGTGGGGTGGTGCTGCGTGACTCAGCTGGCATTTCCTTGCCGTCCACCGTCTTGTGGTCGCCGGATGGCCGGTGGATCTACTACCGAGCGAAGTTGAACGGCAAGCTTGCAGTCTGGCGCGCTTCGACGGAGGGAGCCAGCGCAACGCCTGTCACGCAGGATCCTGCCGATGTGCGTGAATTTGCGCTTGCCGATGGCGGAAGAACGCTCAAATACAGCGTCGGCGCCACGCGAGAGGCGGTGCTGGACGCGGAGCAGGCTGAGTACGACGCGGGGATACATGTAGACAGCACAGTGCCGGTCGGTCAGAGCCTGTTTCGTTCGGGCAACCTCGAAGGCCGGTTGGCAACGCAGCGCTATGGGAAGATCTGGTTCAACCGTGTCCCCCTGCTTGCCGGTACGCCCGATCACTGGAAGGCAGTGGACCTCGAAACGGAGAAGACACGGGATCTGGGCGAGGGTGACACCGATGACGCCGATAGCGATGTCGATAAGGACAAGCGATTTCCGGATGCCTGGATTTTGTCGCGTTCGCCGGACGATAGCCGGGTCGCCATCCTGACGCGGATTGGCGAGCGAGGCGGTCTACGCTACAAGCCAAATGTCAGGCTATCGGCGACCTTGCCCGGAAAGAGGGCACAAGCGATTGTATGCAAGGCTGCGGCGTGTACTGGGAAGGTGATCACGGCAGTCCAATGGCGTCCCCACAGCGATGAGGTGCTCTTTACCGTAACGGACCCTGTGGAAGGGCTGGCGCAATCCATTTATCGCTGGAACGTCAGGTCTGGCGCGGTGATTCCGGTGGCGCATTCGCGCGGTTTGCTCAATGGTGGGCGAGACCGTTCCAGTAAATGTGGGGTTTCCTTTGCCGCTATGGTATGCGTGAGCGCGACGGTGAGTCAGCCGCCACGTCTGGAGCGGATCGACCTGGAAACGGGAGTCCGTCAGGTGCTGTTCGAACCCAATGTGGCGCTTGCGCAGGCGATGGCGAGATCCAGCTCCGTGAGGTTGCTGCGTTGGAAGGATGCGAAAGGCCAGGTATTCACGGGGCAGTTCTATGCAGCGAAGAGCCGTTCTGGAATCGCCCCTCCGCTTTTCGTGAACTACTATCGATGCGATGGGTTCGTACGTGGTGGACTTGGCGACGAGTGGCCATTCGCGAACCTGGCGGCGCATGGGATCTCGGCGCTCTGCATTAATGCCGCCCCTTATCTTCTCGATCCTGTCGGTCGCTATAACGAAGGGCTTGCGGCCGTCGAGAGCGCGGTCAAGTTGTTGTCGGCAAACGGCGAGATCGATTGCGCCAAAGTGGGGATGGGTGGATTGAGCTTCGGAAGTGAGGTCACGATGTGGGTCGCGATGAAGTCACGGCTTCTGACGGCGGCCTCGGTCACTTCCGTGTCGATGTCGCCCAATTACTATCTGCTTGGATCTCTGAAAGGGGATTCGTTTGTAAGTGGACTGAAAGAATTCTGGGGACTTGGTTCGCCTGGAAAAACGCCACTGCGATGGCACGTGCTGTCTCCGGCGTACAACCTGGACAGAATATCTGCACCGATCCTCTTCCAGATGCCTGAGCAGGAGTATATGCCGGCGACCGACTACCTCATACCCATGATCAGAAAGAACATGGCGGATCTTTACGTATTCCCCAACGAACCACATCAGAAATTTCAGCCGAAGCACAAGCTCGCAGCTTACACGCGTAATGTGGACTGGTTTCGCTTTTGGCTGCAAGGATACGAAGACCCTAATCCCATCAAGAAGCAGCAATACGCGCATTGGCGGGAGATGAGAGACGCGATGTCGACCAGGCCAGCGCGGAGTGGTGCTCGTTCGGGCAACTGAATTTGATCGGCGGCGCCTGAATCAAATGCGGGCTTTGAAAGTCTCCGTACTGAGCCGGTTAAACCAGCTTGCCATGACTACCCGGAAGGCTGCAATGCTCCGAGCTTAAGCCGCTCTCAAGCGCGTCATTCCAGCGAAGGCTGGAGGTGCTTTTCAACAGTCGAAGGGCTGGTCATCCAGTGCCTTCGACTCGTGATGAAAGTCGCTGGATCCCGGCTTGACCAGCCCTTCGGCTGTTGAGAGCCGCCGGGATGACGACCTTAAGTTTTGGCATTGCGGAAGGCTGGGGGTAGGGTACAGCCGACCTCGCGTGTTCTATTACAGATGGACTCTGCACGGGCATGCTTTCGAGTGGCGGGAACCTGCGTTTTTCAAGGTTTTTTCGCATGGCAAACCATTGACACGAGCTTCGGCATGACGGCACATTAAGAGCGTTGAGCGGACGACGGCGGGGGTCGCGAGCGTGTCAAAGTCCTGCACTGAATGGGTGGAAGCGGAACCGTTGCCGTCGAGCGACGCCAATGTCGACGCCTTCGTGCGGGAGAACCAGACCGAGTTGTTGAACTTCTTCCGTCATCGCCTGGCGCAGTCGCAGGATGCTGCCGATCTGGCGCAGGAATCCTGGAGCCGGTTGATGCGCTACCGGCAAGATCAGCCGCCGGCTTCGTTGCGCAGCCTGCTGTTCACCATCGCGCGCAATGTGCTCAAGAATCACTGGCGCTGGAGTTCGCTGCATCAACTCGAACAATCCACCGATTTCACCGAGCTGGACGTCGCCTCCGAAGTGCCGGGCGTGGAGCGGCAGTGGCAGGCGCGGCGATACCTGGAGGCGCTGGAGGCGACCGTCGCCGGCATGCCGGGCAAGCGTCGTACGGTGTTCCTGCTCAGCCGCGTCGAAGGATTGAGCAATGCCGAAGTGGCCGAGCGCTGCGGCGTTTCCGTAAAGATGGTCGAGAAGCACCTCGCCAAGGCCATCGTCCAGTGTCGCGCAGAGGTGGGGGATTTCAGCCCGTGAGTGTTGGTAACAGCATGGACTCCACCCACGACGCTATCCGCGAGGAGGCTGCTGCCTGGTTTGCCAGGCGCCGCGATGGCGCCTGCAGCGAAGAGGCGGTCTTCGAAGCGTGGCGCGGTCGCAGCGACGCGCACGCGCGCGCCTACGCCGAGACCGAACGCGCCTGGAAACAGTGGAAGCCATTGCAAAATTCCGCGCGCATGCGCGCGATGAACGCTGCGGCGATGAAAGCCACCGCACCCAGGCAACGGCAGACGACCGGCCGACGTTGGCGGCCACTGCTGGCGGCGGCAAGCTTGGCGGCGATTGCCGTGTTCGGCGGTATCCGTCTGCTGCCGCTGATGACGCATACGGCGCCAGTGGCGTACAGCACGGGCCTCGGCGAGCAACGCACCGAGCAGTTGCCTGACGGCACCCGCATCGTCCTCAACACGCAGACCGCGCTGCAGGTGCGCTACAGCCGTCAGCGACGCGAGGTCACGCTGCTGCATGGCGAGGCGATGTTCGATGTCGTGCACGATGCGGAGCATCCCTTCGTCGTCACCGCCGCCGATGGCAGCGTCACCGATCTCGGCACGCAGTTCCTGGTTCGCGACGAGGACGGCGTGGCCACAGTCACCCTGCTGCAGGGGCTGGTGGCAGTCGCCGCGCAAGACGAGCGCAAGCAATTGGTGCCGGGCGAACAGGCCCGTTACGGCGCCAGCGTCGCCGGTATCCACGTGCGACAAGTTGATCCAACCACTATCACCGGCTGGATGCACGGCCGCCTGGATTTCAGTGGCCTGCCGCTAGCCCAGGCCGTGGCCGAGGCCAACCGCTATTCCGCGGTCAAGCTGCGCCTGGGCGATCCACGGTTGGCCGACCTGCCCGTAGGCGGCAGTTTCCGTACCGGCGACAACGCGGGCATTGCTGCCGCACTCTCCGCAGTGTTCCCCGTGCGCGTGGCCCGCAGCGACGCGCATGAGATCGTGTTGATGCCGCGCTGAGCTCGCTGCAGATCATTCAAGTTTGGGTAGGGTTGCACATCGCTCAGTTGTTACCCCTATGGCAGGCGCCGCCTTGGCGCTCACCAACACAGAGGGGAGCATATGAACAGAGCAGGCCAGCGGTATTGTCGGGGAACGTTCCGGAGTGCCTTGTGCGTGGCGCTTTGCATGGCACTGTATACGGCATTACCTACGGCGCAGGCGCAAACGACCGCGGCGACTGAATCGCTCCGTCAGTACGACATTCCCGCAAGCCCACTTTCCGCGGCGCTAAGTACATGGGGCGTACAGAGCGATCGGCAATTGGTGTTCGCTCCCGACCTGATCGCCGGCAAACAGAGCCGAGGGGTTTCGGGCCGCTACGGTGCCGAACAGGCCTTGACGCAGTTGCTCGCTGGGACGGGGCTCGCATGGGAGCGAGTCGACGACCAGACATACGCGCTCAAGCGAGGACCGCAGCAGCCGACGGGTGTCGATCGGAAGCGAGCATCAAAGCCCGAAGCGTCTCCGGCTGCGGCTACTCAGGACGTTACAAAGTTGGATGCGGTCACCGTTACCGGTACGCGCATTCGGGGTGGCACCTCGCCATCACCGGTGATCACTATCGGCAGCGAGCAGATTCAGCAGGAAGGTTTCACGGATCTCGGGGAGGTGATCCGCAGCGTGCCGCAGAATTTTTCGGGTGGGCAGAATCCGGGGGTCTCGTTAGGCGCTACTCAGGGAAGCCCCAGCAATCAAGACATCACCGGCGGCTCGGGCATCAATCTACGCGGGCTGGGACCGGATGCGACCCTGACCCTGCTCAATGGTCATCGCATGTCCTACGGCGGCTTTGCACAGGCGGTCGATATCAGCGCCATTCCTGTGGAGGCGGTGCAGCGTCTGGAGATCGTTCCCGATGGCGCCTCGGCCATCTATGGCTCCGACGCCGTGGGTGGTGTGGCCAATGTGATCCTCAAGCGCGACTTCGATGGAGTGACCGTAGGCGCTCGCTATGGAGGTGCCACCGAGGGTGGGCTGACCACGCACGAGTACACGGTTACTGCCGGTACAACCTGGGGCACGGGCGGCTTGATCGCTGCGGGGGAGAAAAGCTTCAACGATCCGATCTACTCCAACCAGCGTGACTACACCCAGTCGATGTATCAGCCTTCGACGCTATGGCAGGGCAGCAATCTTCGCAGCGGCTTGTTCAGCCTGCATCAGTCGCTGGGAGATGCGGTCGAATTGCATCTGGACGCGATCCGGAATGACCGGAACAGCCACACGGCCCTGGCGTACCCCAGTGTTTACTACCCCTACAACGTAGAAACGAAGACCACCCTGCTGGCACCCAGTCTCGAAATATGGCTGCCGGGCGATTGGACGCTCACGCTCAGCGGGGCCGTGGGGAAAGAGAAGAACTCTGTTGCGCAACCGACGGTCAACAGAGCAGACGGGGTGGTCACTTCCGGCGGCGTCGTTGCGTACAGAAACAGAAGCCAGACTTACGAGATCGGTGCGGAAGGGCCGTTGTTCACACTGCCCGGCGGCGAAGCAAGGCTGGCCACGGGTGCAGGTTATCGATACAACGATTTGCTTTACCAGAACATCAGCCGTAACAGGATCAATGCCGATGGCCACGAGAGCAGTCGCTTTGCCTATGCTGAGTTGAGCCTGCCGTTGATAGGCTTGGAGCAGAGCATCGGCGGGATCGAACGCCTTGAGCTGACGGGGGCGGTCCGCGCCGAGGATGGCGATTACGGCAGGGTGACCACGCCAAAATTCGGGGTGATCTACTCGCCCAGCGCCGATTTCTCGCTGAAAGCCTCATGGGGCAAATCATTCAAGGCACCCACGCTGGTACAGCGTTATTCCGCCCAGAACGCCATCTACTATCCGGCAGCCACGTTTGGTACCGGTTATCCCACGGATTCCACGGCGTTGTGGCTATCGGGCGGTAACGCAAACCTGCGTCCAGAGCGAGCTCGGACACAGAGTGCCTCGCTGGAATTCCACCCGGAGGCGTTGTCCAATCTTGATGCGGAGCTGACTTGGTTCAATATCAACTACACCGAACGAGTTCTGCAACCGATCACTACTTACAACGTGTTCGGCAATCCAATCTACGCGGATTTTGTCTATTACGACCCTACCGAGGCAGTGCTGGCCGAGGCGATGGCAAACGCAAGCAACTTCTACAACTACGTTGGCGCCCCTTACGACCCCAGCAAGGTCGTGGCGATCGTCGATGGCCGGTATGTCAATACAGCCCGGCAGCGGATTCAAGGCGTCGATCTATCGGGGTCGTACCGGGCCGACTTGGGTCCGGGGCAGTTGACGTTCCGCGGCTCGGTCAGTTGGTTGGATAGCACCCAGGCGCTGACCGCAACTCAAGGTCCTTACGACTTGGCCGGCACGTTGTTCAATCCAGCCAGGCTCAACAGTCGCATCGGAGTGGTCTGGCAGCAGGGCGGCTTCATGACCTCGCTGTTCGGCAACTACAAGAGCGGTGTGAGCAACACTGCAGATGGCAAGAAGGGCGCTTCTTTTACTACCTTCGATACCACGCTGCGCTATGACACCGGTGCGCGCAATGGCGCATGGTCGAATCTGGCATTGGAGTTGTCGGTGCAGAACCTGCTCGATCGTGCTCCGCCGTTGTTTACTCCCACTTCGTGGACCTACACACCTTACGACCCCGCCAACTATTCAGCGGTCGGCCGCTATCTGAGTCTCACGGTGTCGAAACACTTCTGATACCAGGCCGTCATCTGGAACAACCTCTACAGCAGTTCCGGGTTTCGCCCTCTCTTGCGCAAAAGTGAGTGTTCCACTCCGTCTGTTGGGCGCGTGAAACTCATTCCCTGCGCAAGTCACCCTCACGTTCGGGAAAAGCTTCATGAAAAAGATCCTGATAGTGGGAGGGCTGCTGCTGATGTTTGCCAGCCTTTCTCATGCGGAAACAATTTCTCCACGTCGGCTTCTGGAGGTTGTAGACCTCACTGGTCCTGTCATTTCGCCAGACAGAGGTAGTGTCGCCTTCAGGCTCGAGCAGGCGTCGGTTGTGCGCAACACCTTCGATGTCTTCTGGTACGTGCAGGCCATGGACGGCACGTCACCTCCCCACCGCGTCGCGGACGGCGGTGTTCTTCTGCACGATAGCGCCGGGGTTTCAGTGCCCGGCCATGCCGTTTGGTCGCCCGATGGACGCTGGATTTACTACCGTGCTTTGGTGGCTGGCCAGTTGGCCGTGTGGCGCGCGGCCGAGGATGGTTCTGGCGCGAAACCCGTGACACACGACCCAGCAGACGTTCGCGAATTTGCGTTGAGCGCCGACGGCAAGACCCTGAAGTACAGCGTAGGTGCCACGCGCGACGCGGTTATCGCGGCGGAGCAGTCCGAATACGATCACGGCATCCATATCGACGATACCGTGCCCGTGGGCCAGGGCGGTATCTTCCGCTCGGGCAATATCGACGGGCGGTTGGAAACGCAGCGATTTCCTTTGGGCGTTGAAAGCTGGGAGCGTGTTCAACTGCTGGCGGGTGTTCCGGACCAGTGGAAGGCGATCGACCTGAAGACCGGGAAGACGCGGAATCTGTCTTCCTCCGAGCGCCCACCCCAGACGCCCACGGTATCGGATCTGTCTCGCGTGCTGCCAAAGCCCGAGGACCTAGCGGTTGATCCCGATACGGGCCGACTGGCGTTGCTGACGCGGAGCGGTAATGGGAAAGGGCTCAGGAGGAAGCCTGATGTGGAGCTCGCCATTCTGCCCAAGGCAAGCTCGATCCATCCCATCAAGTGCCAGGCCGAGTTGTGCACGGGAAAGGCAATCGGTGCGATCCAGTGGCGACCGCACAGCGATGAGGTGCTGTTCACCGTGACCGACCGGCACGAAGGTCAGGCGCAGTCGATTTATCGATGGAACGTTCGAACGGGTGCCGTGCATCTCGTGACCCAATCCGCGGGCATGCTCAATGGCGGTGGTCGCTATCAGTCCGGCGGCTGTGGCGTGTCGTCCGAAGCCATGGTGTGTGTGGTCGCCAAGGCGGATCGCCCACCTCGCTTGGAAAGGATTGATCTGGCGACGGGTGAGCGGCAGGTGCTGTTCGACCCTAACGCAGCCTTGGCGCTGGATATGGCGCAGACGGCACCGTCGCGGTTGCTTCGCTGGACAGATGCGAAAGGCCAGGAATTCACCGGCCAGTTCTTTCCGGCGCGGCGCACAGGCGATGGCCCCTCTCCCTTGTTCGTGAACTATTACGACTGCCGAGGCTTTTTGCGCGGCGGATTGGGCGATGAATGGCCGTTTGCCTCGCTGGCCGAGAACGGGATTTCGGCCCTGTGCATCAATTCGGCTCCGTATCGTCTCGATGCGGTTGAACGATATGGGCAGGGACTTTCGGCGGTCAAGAGTGCCATTGACCTCTTGGCGTCCAAGGGCGAGATCGATCGGGCCAGAGTCGGCATGGGCGGTCTCAGCTTCGGCACAGAAATTACCTTGTGGACGGCGATGAAATCCGACCTGCTCGCTGCTGCGTCGGTCACATCGGTCGGGATGTCTCGCAACTATTACCTGTTCGGAAGCATGAGAGGCGACGTCTTTTTCAAGCAGTTGAAAGAGTTCTGGCAGCTTGGCGCACTGGACGAAACCCCCGAGCGTTGGCGTCTGCTTTCTCCTGCCGCCTACCTGGACAAGATCAAGGCGCCGATCCTGATGCAGATGCCGGAGCAAGAATATGTGGTGGCGCTCGACTACGCGATTCCGCTGATACGCGACCAGCGCGCCGACTTGTACGTTTTCCCGAACGAGCCGCACCAAAAGTTCCAGCCTAGGCACAAGCTTGCCGCGTACGAGCGCAACATCGATTGGTTCCGGTTCTGGCTGCAGGGATACGAAGACCCCGATCCGGCAAAGCGCAAGGAATACAAGCGCTGGCGCGTGATGAAGGCGGCCGGAGCCGGGCATTCTCCTTGAGGCTGTTTTAGCCCCGAACAGCTCGCACTACCAAAAGAGGATTTGAAAATGCAACGGCAATCAATTCACTTCCGCCTGCTGGCAATGAGTTTTGTTTTATTGTCCATGGGCAGTTACCTGGCAATAGGAGATGCGCGCGCGGAGAGCTCGACCGCGGGGTCGAAGCCTGTTGCGTCCTTCGATTTCAGGAATGTAATGAAATCGGGTGAGGGCGCCATCTCGTCCGATGGAAAGAGTGCTGCCGTGGGAAAAGTCATTCGGGTCGATTCGCCGTTTGGGTGTGCTGCGGAATTCGATGGAAAGAGCCGCATTTCGGTGAAATCGGATGATCTGCTGAACTTCAATCACGCCTTTTCGGCCGCGGCTTGGGTGAACGGGTCCGGCGCCCGCTATCGAACCATGGAGCTAGCTGGCATGAGGAGCCCGAACTTCCAGGTCGTCGGCGATCGCATCTATTTCGTGACGAATTCGGATCCGGAGGTGGATAGCTACGATCAGCCAAAAAAAGGCAAGGTTCTCTGGAACTCCGCCATCTGGTCGGGGGTGGCCGACGCCAATCTCGGAACCTGGAACGACAAGAAGCGGACCGATATGCCATTGAGCGGCCTCGAGCCCAAGTTGCAGGTGGTGGGGGATCGCATGTACTTCCAGTATTTCGGAAACTCCGCCGACGGTGCCTGGCAGATCTACACGGGCACGAGCAGGTCGGATGGCAAGGATTGGCAGGCGATCCAGCGGACCTTCACCACGGGACGTTACGACACCGAGCAGACCCGCAACGTCCAGGTGGTCGGAAACAAGGTCTACTACGCCTTTCCGATGAAGGACAAGGCCGGAAAGTGGCAACTGTGGACCGCGACATCCAACATCGACGGCACCTCCTGGAAGGCACGTCAGCAAACGACAAGCGGTGGGATCATTCCGAGCTTCACGGTATCGGGCGACAAGATTTATTACATTTTCCCGGTCGGTACGCCCAAGAAACATGTGTACGACATTGTCATCGCCTCCGCGAACCTCGATGGATCCGGGTGGCACGAAATACGCCGCGTTCATGGTGGTGCATGGTGGATTATTGCCCAGCTCACGGTTGACAAGGGCACCATTTATTTCTCCTATTCGAAAGGTGACCCGAGCAAGAGCGTGCATCTGTGGACCGGAAGGGTAGGGACGGACGGTACCGGTTTCCACGAGCTCCAGAGAACGTTCGGCGCAGGCAATTCCACGCCTGCGGGAGTGCAAGTTGTAGGCGGCAAGGTTCTGTATTCGTTTTCGGTTATGCAGCGACCCATGGAGTCAATGAAGAAAGTTGGAAAGAAGGGTTTTGCGTTTTGGACCGCCAGTACGGATCTGAGTGGCGAAAACTGGGTTCAACAGCGCCATATTGGCGGAGACGGCGATGACCATCTGACGGGATACAAGATGTTGAGTGTCGTTGGCGGCAAGGCCTATTACGACGTGATCCGGCTTCATTACGTGAAAAAGGAAGGCCATCTGACGCAACAGGAGAATGGCGTCCTGGCCTACTCGGGCTCGAACGTCTTGAGCAAGGGCGATTCCTACGGCATCGGGATGTCAGCGTCGGGCAGCGTGTCGGGATTCGTGAATGCCGGTGAAGACTATCTTTACCGCGGCGAAGCCCCGGAGGACACGGCCGGAGCGATGGTCGAGCAGGAGCTCGCTCCCGGTTGGCATCATGTGGCCGTTACCTATGATGGCAACATCTTGCGCCTGTACGTCGACGGCAAACTGGCGCGTGAATCCCGCTACAACAAGAAACCGGCGGCTAATCCCTTCCCGTTGAGCATAGGAGATGGCTTTGTCGGGAAGATTGCGCATGTGATGCTGTTTGATCGCGCACTCAATAAGTCAGAGATATCTACTTTGGCAGAGCGTCATCAGACCTCATGCAGGCCTGTTGTCGCTTCCCCGTGAGCTTGGGCCAGAGCACGCTTTCCCGGCTAGCGTGCGATGGCAGTGGATTGGACCGACCTGCGCTCGTGGCAGCCTCGGTCCGTCCCCACTCCTGAACCGTTCGATCCCGGCGAACTGTGCCTCACTCCGTACGGTGCTCAAGCGCCAGGTATTCCTCGCTCTGCATCTCGATCAACCGCGATTCGTTGCGGCCGAATTCGGCGCGGAGGCGTTCGCCGTCGTAAAGTTCGGTGATCGGCGCGGCGGCGGACAGCACCAGTTTCACGCCGAAACAAGGGTCAGGGTCGACTTTCCAGTGCTTTGCACACGAAAAGCGCACTTTGGCCCATGTTTCTGCTTCCCGGGAAGTGAATTTGGCCGCACATGGCGCTGTCTGACGCGCTGACTAGAGATTCACGTCGTAGGGCTTTCCGGCATTGCAGTTTTCGACGGTTTGCGGGGTGATCTTCGCGTACGGCTGCAGCTTCACCACGGACTGCACCATGCGATCCTGCTGTTGTTTCACGTTGCCCAGCAAGTGACAGAACTGCGGCGAGTGGACCAGGGCTTCGGCTTGCTTGCCAATCTTCTCCCCCGCCTTGTCTGCACGACCGACCAGCGCGGCGAACAGCACCCGGCTCATGGCGTGATCGGTGATGCGTGCGGTATCGGACAGGGTCAGGTCGACCAGCTCGACCACGGCGGCGCGGTAGTCGCGAGCGAGAACTCGTTGCTCGTCGGTCAGCGACAAATTGTCCGTGCCGATCTTTACGGCGCCCGATGAATCGATGTTCACCTCCGGGAGATCCTTGGCATTCATGCTGACTGGTTCGCTGTGCAGCGAAACGCGCTCGGCTTCGATTTCCCTGGTGGCAACACCGGAGCAGCCGCCGATGAGCAGGCCGGCAAGTGTGGTCATGCCCATCAGGCGGAATCGTTTCGATTGGCTCATCGGAGCATTCCCTGTTTGATCATGCAGTCGGCCTCGGCGTGGCCATGGCACTTGCCCACGATGCCCGGTTGGAAGCGACGACCTGGAGCATGCTGCTGGGTGCAGCCACTCTACTGGCCGCGTCGGTGCGTTTACACCCGACTTCTGGCACACGGGCGACCGTCCAGTGCGAACTTCATTCAGATGTCCGGGGCGTGTAGACAGTCGGCCCTGATCCGAATGGCGCTTACTCTGAGGTCGTCATTCCCGAGAGGTGCTTTTCAACAGCCAAAGGGCTCGTCAAGCGAGGCTCCAGTGTGTTCGCCCTGCCTGGCAATCTTGAAGTCAGTGGATGACCAGACATTCGTCTATTGAAAAGCGCCTCGCGGGAATAGCGATTTTCAAGCGGCTTGGTCTCAAGCAAGTACCATTCGACTCTGCCCTATGTTTTGGTCTCCTGTTTCGGTTACTTGCCTACCCATGCTGACCAGTCTTCGCACCGCTACGCCGTTGCTGTTGAGCACCGTATTCCTGTTGATGGGAGTCGGCCTGCTCCACACGCATATCGCGTTGCAGGGACGGACGCTCGGTTTTTCCGTGGCGATGATCGGTGTGCTGACGTCGGCCTATTACGCCGGGTTCCTGGTCGGCACCTATACGGTCCCGCGGCTGACCCACCGCATCGGCCACATCCGCACCTTCGCGTTTTGCACGGCCCTGGTGACCTTGGTGGTGCTGGTGCAGGCGCTCGATCCGGCGTATGGCGTGTGGCTCGTCCTGCGTGTTCTCCAAGGGCTGTTGCTGGTCGGGTTGTACGCGATCATCGAAAGCTGGCTGAATGCCGCCGCCGATCCGGCGCATCGCAGCTCGGTGTTCGCGATCTACATGATGGTGAACCTCGGTGCCAGCGCCGCGGCGCAGCAGTTCCTGCGCATTCGCGGCGAGGGCTTCGTGCTGTTCTGTGTCGTGGCGATCCTGTTTTGCACCGCCAGCCTGCCGGTGGTGGCGACCCGTCAGCCGCAACCGCACATTCGCGCGGTACCCCAGGTGCAGATCGGGCGCCTGTTCCGGCTGGCGCCCACCGCGCTGGTCAGCGCGCTCCTCTCCGGACTGGCGCTCGGTGCGTTCTGGGGGCTGTTGCCGTTGTATGCCGAGGCCCGGGGGCTCGGCGTGGGTGGAATCGGCACGTACATGAGCGTCGCGATTGCGGGCGGCGTGGTGTTGCAATGGCCATTGGGTCGCTTTTCGGATCGCATCGATCGCCGTCTTGCACTTTCGCTGATCAGCGCAACCGCGGCGCTGGCGGCGCTGATCAATCTGTTTCTACCGGCCGCCGGCGGTGCCGCGGGGATGGTGGCGATCTTCGTGTTCGGCGGCATGAGCTTCACGTTGTATCCGATTGCCGTGGCGCACCTGGTCGATTACGTGCGCCGCGACGAGCTTTTGGCGGCATCCAGCACGGTGCTGCTGGTCAACGGCGTCGGTTCGGCGGTGGGACCGCTGGTGGCCGGGGCCCTCATGAACCTGCTGAGCCCGCAACTGCTGTTTGTCTGGTTCGCGGTCCTCGACGGAATGCTTGCCGCTTATGCGTTCTATCGCTTCATTCACCGCAAGCGCGAAGTGACGCCGGACGACAATTTCGTCCCGCTGGTGAACACGACCCCGAGCTCCCTGGATCTGCACTCCACTCATGGTGTCGGGGACAATTAGCTCAAACCTCAGATGCGGAGGAAGCCAAGTCGCATCGCGTGCCACCCGCTTCCTTCGCCGCGGCGGTGCTGTCCGCCATCCACACGGCCTGTCTGGCGGGCAACGGGTTCACTGTCTCCTGCTCGACAAATCCGGCGTGCTCCGAAGACAACTCTGCGCCGCCGTCGTGACTGCTCGGCAAGGGACGTGGCGATGGTCAATGCTCATTCCCTCCCTTTTGTGCATGGCAGCCCCTGTCGCCTGGCGTGAGTTGGCACCGGTGTGCCCCGGTCATTGCTCCTGCATGGCACTATCCCGGGTATCCGTACTCTCCCGTCCTGGTTGGAGCCGCCAGCTGGCGGGAACCCTCTGGCGGCCGTCGAGATCGGAGTCGTGGAATCGACTTGATCATCGCTCGCCAGTTGGGCAGGATTGGGGGTGTGGTGTTCTTCATGGGGCGCTGGGCGGTCCGGGGGGCGGGCCGGGATCAGCGGCGCAGGCGTCGTCGGCCACGCAAGAGCCGGCAGGAGAGGGGCAAAACCGGGGTAAATCAAGCCACTGCGGGGGGAGGCTGGGGCGGGCGTCGGTCTCCGTGCCGCGGAAGGCCCTTTCAGAACCTCCGGCATCCACCGTCAGCGCCCGGCTCCGTGTAAAATCATTTCACGCTCCAGTGTACGCTTTGTGCGTCCGAATCTCGGGCTGCACTGCGTTGCGCTAAGGTGTATCACGAAAGTCCATGCGCACGCGTCTTTGGGGCATCACGCGCATGACCATGCAATCAGCCGGTTCGGATGGTTGGTGGGCATCAGGGATTTCCATTAGAGGGGGTGGAACGATGCAGGGTGGATTTTGGGCGAATGCCTGGACTAGAAACATCACGATCGCCGTCGCTTACTGCGCGGCGCTGGTGCTCTTTCGCCAGTTGTCGATCCCGCACTGGATCATTCTCACCGGGTTTCACCTCAGCGTCCTTCTGCTTACCAAATACAAGTACTGGCCGGCACTGATCGCGGGCGATACGGCGCGTCTGGCCTATCTGAGCATCACCTGCTACCACCAGTTTGGGTTGCTCTGGTCGGTCGTGAATCTGGTGCCTTCGATCTGCTACTTCATCCCGATCGTCTGGCTGTTCCGCAGTCGATGGCAGCTGTTGCCCGAGCGGCTCTCCGTCAACATGGGCGCCCTGGTGCTCTGTTCATTGCTGGTGGCTTGCGCCGCCACGGTCGTCACCCTGGGTCAAATCCTGATCACTCCTTTTCCGCCCGGCTATGTGCTGCGCTACGGGCAGCTCATTGCGCAGCTGGCCCTGGGCAATTTTCTGGGCATTCTCACCATCACTCCCGTCACGCTGGTCTTCCACCAGTTTTTTCTGGAAGCCGACGGCAACTGGCGTCAAATGGTTCATGGAATCGGCGAAAGCCGACTGATGTTCGATGCGGTCTTCTTTGCGGTGCCGGCGCTCGCGTTCCTGATCTGGATGGGGGAGGGCGATCCGCGTTCCCAACAGATTGCCCAGATGGCGATGTTTCTCCCCATGATCTGGCTCGCGCTTCGGCATGGGTGGAAAGGTGCGGCCATCGGCGGCGCGTTGGCCAGCTTTGGCGTCATGATTCTGATGCCGGCCCGAAACGATCACGCGACGCTTCAGGCGGAAACACTGGTCGCGATGGCCATTTCGACCATGCTGCTGGCGGGGGCGCGCATCGCCGTCCTCGATCGGCGTGCGCAACAGGAACGCGCAGACATGCGCAATGCCCTGGCGCTGGCGCAGCGCAATATGAATTTGGGTGAAATCCAGCTGAAGAACACGGCTCTGGCGCTGAACCAGATCCAGGATTGCTTTCATTCCGCCCTGCTGATGCTGGCGGGCCGGTTACGCCATTTGCAGCCTGCCAGCGACGATAGCGGCTATCAGCGGCAGGCGCTGTTTGCCCAGGATCAGTTGCATCGACTGGCGGATGGTTTGTATCCCGACCAGATCGGTCAGCGTGGGCTGCCCAGGGCATTGCGCGAAGGGCAGTTCGCCAGAGTGCTGGACGAGGCCGGGATGGTCTACTGGTGCGAACTGCGCGGGCAACTCAGCACGTTCCCGCATGCCATCCACCTGGCGGTGTATCGCATCATTGGCGAGGCCGTGGCAGGTGCATGCCTTGGCAAGGACGTGTCGGATATCCACGTGGTCATCCGGTGCGGGCGGCATGAACGGCGTTGGGTGGTGATCAGGATCGAGGCGCGCACCAATCCCGTGCGATTGCCGCACATCCGTTGGGATTCGCTGCTTCCGCGACTGCAACGCTTCACCAGCGGGATGGGGCACGCGGCCATCGTGGACCGTGCGGCCACGTTCGAAGGGAAGGTTCGGGTGCGCTCCATGGCGAATGGCAGGCGGGTGAGCGTGCTGTTGCTCGATCCCATTCAACCCGGCGACTGATGCCGCCGGGCCGGATGCGAGCGCTTACTGCCTCTTGATGTTGCAATCCACCGGATCGCATTGCGATGTCGACCCTGTCGCATTGAGCTGGAGCGTGCCGTCGCTCATGGGTGTGGCGGTGACGGTCGTGGCGCCATCGTTGTAAACCACGGTGGGCGCGGTTGCAGGCGTTGCATTCGAGGCCGGTGCCGGCTGTTGCGGAGTCGAAACGAGCTGCGCGAAACGTCCGATCGGCAACGTGATGTATTGACCGTTGGCGGTACCGACGCTGCCCAGGATGTTCCCGTAGAAATCGTTCACTTGAATGTAGCGGACACCCGCCAGCATAAAGACGAAGACGTGGTAATTCGGGCTGGTCGAAACATCCTGCGTGTTGGGCCATGACTGACCAAGGCCGGTGGATGAGGCCTGCGCAAAAGCGGCGCCCGACAGGCACAGGGTCAGGAAGGTGAGAACGGCAATGACAATCTTCTTTCGCATGATTTTCCCCTTTGGAGTGAAGTGATGGTTGGACACATTCCATTGCGTCTGCCAAATCTAGCATCCAGCACCATCCAAATGGCATGCATCTGGCGACTTTGATACGACCGACAGGGGACGGAGGCCGAGGTTTCCCGCGTTTCCACGCCGCCACGGCCATCCGATCGGGCAGGGCGGGACATGGCTTTCGCATCTGCTCCCGGAGTTCGTCGAGCCTGCGTTTGACCGTCGTCGCAGCAGCGCCCCACGGCCCAGTCGCACGACGGAGTGCCGCTTCCGGGACCTTCCGACGCTTCTTCCGGCTGCCATGAAAGAAAGACGAATCAGGGCGATTTGCGGGTTTGGGTGTCCCTGATCCCGTTGTCGCGTCCCCCAACCGATTGTTCGAACAGGGACGGGCTACTGCAGACCGTGCCAGATCGCGTCGAGCAGTTCGTCGCCCGGGTCCAGGCTCTGTTCCCAGTACATGATGCCGCCCAGATGGTGTGCCTTGACGAAGGCCGCCTTGGCGGCGATGGATCGCGGGTCGTCGTAGCTGATGAAGCTGCGGGTCCCGGCGTTCCACAGCCACGGTGCCTGCGCGATGGCATCCCGGTAGCGCACGTAGCCTTGCTTGTCGATGTAATCGGCTTTCAGTTGCGGCCATGGCAGCGTGCCCTGGAAATGGTCGTAACGTTGGTAGAGCCCGTGGTGCGCCGCTTGCACGCCGGCGAATTCGCGACCGTAGAACGCCGCACCGATCACCAGCTTGCGCGCGGGCACGCCGGCCGCAATGAACTGGCGCACCGCGCGGCTGGTGCTGCGCGCATCGGCCGGCGCGAGCTTCGATGCGTGCAGTCCGGTGTGGTGTCCGGTGGTGGGCGTCATCGCGTTGACGAAGTCGTAGGTCATCAGGTTGAACCAGTCCAGGCTCGGCGCCACCGCGGCGAGGTCGATGCCGCTGACGAACGGGCCGTCGGCGGCCGCGATGCTCAGGGTGTAGCGGTTTGCGCCGGTGCGCCCGTGCGCGGCACCGGCGCGATCGAGGCCGGCGCGAATCGCCTGCAGCAGCAGGGTGAAATCGGCGCGGTCCTGCGGGCTGGAATGGATGCCCGATTCGTGATGCCCCGGATACTCCCAATCCACATCGAGACCATCGGCGCCGTACTCGGCCACCAGTTGCGCGGCGCTGTCCGCGAAGGCGCGGCGACCGGCTGCCGTGGCCGCCGCCTCGGAAAAGCCGCCGATGCTCCATCCGCCCACCGAGATTTCCACCGTGAGCCGCGGATGCGTTGCCTTCAATGCGATCAGTTGGCGCAGCCGCTGCGCCCTCGCGGCATCCAGCGTTACGCGGCCCTGCTGCAGTTGCGCGAACGCGAAGATCAGCGTGTCGATCTTGCCGGCGTCCTTGTCCTGCAGAGGACTCCAGCCCGTGGCGTAGCCGACCACGCGATAGTGCGCGGGCGACGCCTGCGCGTTGCCATTCACGGCGAACAGGCCGGCGATGATCAGGGCGATGATCGCGGACAGCGTGGGCAGGATCGTTGCGGCGCGGATTCGCATCGCCATCGTTGCCTCCGGCAAAGACGCGATCATCGCAGTCAGCCGTCGGCCTGCCAATACCGGGCATCCGGCGGAGAAGGTCGGGCGGAAACCGGGCCTGCGCGGCTTAGCGTGCGGCGAAAAGCTGGACCAGCCTGGCGACGGTGTTGATGTTGCGTGCGGTGCCGGCCTTGGCGGCAGGAATCGTCAGGCGCGAGTCGGCCATGCCGTCGCCATAGTGCACGTAGATTTCGCGCGTGCCGCAGACGAGTCGCTCCAGTTTCCGGTGCCTGACGTCGTCCAGCGCGTCGGCAGGCGGCGGGCTGTCGAGAAAGATCGCCACCACGCGATTGCCCGGCGCCTCCGGAAACGGATTGTCGGCCAGTACCCGGGCCATCTCGGCGGCCGTGCGTATCAGCACGCCGACCGGCTTGCCCGCGTAATCATGCAGTTGCTGCTCGAGTTTTTTCTTCACCGCGGCCTCGCCCAGCCTGCTCGTGAAAAGCAGGTTGCCGCTGGCGATGTAGGTGCGTACGTCGGCAAAGCCCGCGGCCTCGCCCATGGACTTGAGCACGCTCATCGGCAGCTTGCCGGTGCCGCCGACATTGACGGCGCGAAGCAGGGCTGCATAGTGGGTCATCGTCGCATCGCTCCGGCATCACGGGGCTCAGGTTTCGGGCACGTCAGCAGCGAAATGGTATCAGGCACAATCCCTGCCGCTCCGGGGACGCTTCAGCGCCTGCGCAGAGCGAGCCAGCGCAGGCCGCGACAGGAGTCCGCCACCAGCCAGGCGCTGGCGGTCAATGCCACGGAGATGACGGTCTCGCTCCATTCGAAGGCGTTTTTGGGGCCGGGCGTCGCGATGATGGGCAGCCACACCAGCAGCGTGAACAGGCCCATCTGCGCCGCCGAGAGCGCAGACGCCAGTCGCGAATACACGCCAAGGAGCATCGCCAGGCCCGCCGCGATGAAGGTGCCGCCGAAGAAATACGCCCAGGCCAGATGCCATGGCAGCCACCCTGGCACCAGTGCAGCGGTCTCCCTGGCATAGTGGAAATGAGCCACGCCGAAGGGGATCATGGCCAACCCGTAAAGCACTCTCGCGATGCGCAGACCCTTGTCGCCGGTGGCGAAGCGGAGAAACCGACTGTCCCGGTCGGCCGCAAACCACGCATACAGCACCCAGGCGCCCGCCACATACACGGCGGCCTCGCCGAGGCCTGACCAGGAATCCTGCGCGGTGGGTGCGCGGAAGATGGCGGGCATTCTGAACAACAACAACCAGAGCAGGAAATACGCGAGCAGCGCGCGCGCAGCGGGTGCGGCTGCGCGCTGCCAGAGCAGGCCGGTGCCGGATGCCAGCAAGACCAGGGCGCACAGATAGACCAGTACCGCGCGCGCAGGCACATTCATGGGTGAGGGTTGCCATAGCGGGGCGAAATCGCCCCTGATCAGACCCATGACGCCGAGAGCGATCATGACTGCCGCAAAGACCGCATGACCCACGCTTGCGATGCGCATCGCTATCCTCCGGTGGTGTTTCAGTGCATCGGGTGCAGGCATTCGCTTGGGGCGGCTCGAAGGACAGGGCGCCCGGAGCAGGATCGAGTCCGGCCCCGAGAGACATCGGGTTCGGCTTCACCCGAGCCGCGGGTTCCGTGGCCGGTGGCCTCAGGTTGGCCGTGACACCATTCCCTCGCGCGCGCCTTCATGATCCTGCGGCCGCGCCGGCCACGCAACCGCATGGCCTCATTCGTCGATGTCCGGGTCGTGCGGTGGCTCATGCAGCGACTTGTCGCGCCGGCAGACGGCCAGCGGCCGCGCCGTCGCGTGGCTGATCGACCGCACGGTGTGGCTGGATGGGTCGGTCTGCACGGTCAGGCAGGCGCAACCGTAGCCATGGTCGCCGCTGTTCGTCACGATCCATTGCGCGTCGCTGAATTCGGGCCCGTCGCCTTTCGCTTCATGGCCGCCCTGCATGGCGATGAGCCAGGTACCGTCGCGATCGGTCAGGGTGACATTGCCCGGGGTGGGGTTTTCGTACCAGCCGCAGCGGCGCTCGGGGCGAGGCGCGTTCGCAGCGATGGCCGGCGACAGGACAGGCGCGGACAGCAGCACGGCAGCGAGGGCGCAGATCGACGAATGGCGCATGGACATCATCAAGCCGGTGGCGAGCCGCGAGCATATCGCTTCCAGGCGCGCGACCGCAGGCAACCGCAAACGGCATGGGCCATGCGTCGTCTTCGCGGCATACTGTCAGGGCAACCGGGCCGGTGTCCGGGATACGAAAGGGAAGGCCGACATGTCATTCGGATGGACCCTGGCAGGCACGATCCTGCAGCTGATGCTGGCGAATTTCCTGTTCATGCTGGTGGCCTTTTCCGGCGGCGGCCTCGCCAACGGCGGCGCGCTGGGCAAGCGGCCGCTCGGCGTGCTGAACCTGTCGCTGTTCCTGTTGCCGGCATCGTGCGTGTTGAGCGCGTGCATCGTGATCTTCCTGCACTGGCGCGGCGGCGGTGCCATGTCATACGCGTGGTATGCGCTGCCGCTGGTGGCCACGG
>Ga0157370_10000413_pt1 | contig 53939 bp, 48 predicted proteins | sample C35metaG_FD_113463 | JGI IMG/M metagenome (GOLD analysis project Ga0157370, IMG submission 113463) | Corn rhizosphere microbial communities from Kellogg Biological Station, Michigan, USA - C3-5 metaG | ecosystem: Host-associated > Plants > Roots > Rhizosphere > Soil | place: USA: Michigan...
GCCTGTTCGGCGAACACCGCAAGCTGCTGTTGAATCGCCTGGAACGAGCCGATGGCCTTGCCGAACTGCTGACGCTCACGGGCATAGTTGGCGGTCATATCCAACAGCGCGTGCAGCGCCCCGGCGGTTTGCGCGGCGCGCAACATGGCGCCGCCCAGTTCCAGCACGCTGGCGTCCAACCCAGCAGGCAGCGGCGCATGGGCCAATACCTGGGCATCGGTGAAGCTCAGGTCATCGCGCGGTTCACCGGCAACGTTCAACGCCTGAGTCACGTCGCTCGCGGTACTGCGCTGCAGCAGCACCACGCTTGGTTCGCCGCTCAAGGTGCTGGCGATCGCGACCACCGCCTCCACATTGCGACCCCACGGCACGGCGTGGGCGATGCCGCTCACTCGGTCGGCGTCGAGAACCAGCACGGTATTCACCGCCACACTCAGCGACCCCGCGCGCCCCTCCAGACGGGCCTGACTCAACAGCCAATTGCCCAGCAACGCTTCGCCCAGTGGCGCCGGCACGGTAAAGCGCCCGGCGGCCCGGACCATGCCGTACATATCGGCCCAGCTCGCTTCGGCACCGCCGAGGGATTCGCTGACACCTGCAAAGGTAAAACCGGAGTCATCGATAGCCGCCCACAGTTCGGCCGGCCATTCGCCGCCTTCGCAGCCCAGCACATAGGCTGGGGTGGCCAGGTCGGTAAACAGGCGTTCAATCGTCGCATCAAATAGTTCGCGCATTATCGCAACCCCAGCCCACGGGCAATGATGCCCCGCAGAATTTCGCGAGTGCCCCCGCGCAGTGAGAATGACGGCGCCATTTGCGTGAGATAGGCCAGCACTCGCGCATGCTCGCTGCCGCCCTCTTGGCGTGGATCGGTTTCAAACAACAGCTGGGCCACTTCCGGCAGTTCCTGTTCAAACACATTGCCCAGGTCTTTAACGCAGGAAGCCGCCCACGCAGGATGCTCACCGGCGGCTAATTGCGCCGTGACTGCCAGCGACATATTGCGCAGCGTCAGCAGCTTGGCCGACAGCCGCCCGATTTCGCGGCTTTGCAGCGCGTCCGGGGTTTTGCCAATGGCATCAATCAAGGTTTTCAGCAGCGCCATGCAGCTAAGAAAGCGTTCCGGGCCACTGCGCTCAAAAGCCAATTCAGCAGTTACCTGGTCCCAGCCCTGCCCTTCAGTACCGATCAGGGCATCGGCCGGCACGCGCACGTTGTCAAAAAACACTTCGTTAAAATGCTCGCCACCGGCCAGATCGCGTATCGGTCGAATGGTGATGCCCGGCAGGCTGAGGTCAACAATGAACTGCGACATGCCTTCGTGGCGCGCCGCCTGCTTTTCGCCGGTACGCATCAGGGCAATCATGTAATGCGAGTGGTGGGCATTGGTGGTCCAGACCTTCTGGCCGTTGAGCACCCAGGTGTCACCCTCTCGCACCGCACTGCTCTTGATCGAGGCCAGGTCCGAGCCGGAATTGGGCTCGCTCATGCCGATGCAAAAGAAACTTTCGCCGCGGCAAATGGCCGGCAGGTAGTGCTGCTTCTGAGCCTCGGTGCCGAAGCGATTGATCAGCGCCCCGCTCTGCCGATCAGCAATCCAATGTGCCGACACCGGCGCACCGGCGGCCAGCAACTCTTCAATAATTACGTAGCGGGCGAAGGGCCCGGCTGCCGCACCGCCGTATGCCTTGGGCAGGGCCATGCCGACCCAACCCTTGGCACCCAGCTTTTTGCTGAACTCGGCGTCAAACCCCATCCAACTCTGCGCACGCAGGGTTACGGGGTAGTCCGCCAGGGTTTGCTGAATAAACGCGCGCACCTCGGCACGAAGCGCTTCGGCCTCGGGAGGAAGACGACTGTAGGTAAATTGACTGATGGCCATATGCGCTCTCGGGCGGTGAACACAGGCGCAATCGCCCCATACGGGGCGACCACAAAACCGCAGCCGGGGCCAAATCGAAACCGGACCCCGGACGCTGCTTACAACGCTGTTTGCGCGTCTGCTGCGGCGAACATCCGGTTGATATCGCCGGAGGTCACAGGCTTGTCGTCATTGCGCCCGTGATCGGCGCCGCCGAGGCCCAGGGCCGGTTCGGTGCTGACGTGGCGAGCCTGGGCGCGCAGTGCACCAACGGTGCAGTTTTCACGGCCATGGATGGCGAACGGGTCGAAAGAGAACTCACGCATGGCGTTCAGGTGAGTGACCTTGTCGATCATCGCCTTGTCTAGGTGCTGTAAGCCTTCCCAAGCGGTTTCCGGCGAGTTCGGCCAGGTGCAGTCCGAGTGCGGGTAATCGCTTTCCCAAGTAACCATGTCGGTGTTCAGGTGCTTCAGGTTCTGCAGACCGAAGTTGTCTTCGATAAAGCACGTAATGAAGTGCTTGTTGAAGATGTCGCTCGGCATCTGCCCGCCGAAGTTGGAGTTGGTCCACGCGTTGTGGTGACGGTGGGTGAAGTCCGCACGTTCCAGCAGATACGGAATCCAGCCAATGCCGCCTTCGGACAGCGCCATGCGCAGGTCCGGGAATTTCTTCCACATAGGCGCCCAGATCCAGTCCGCTGCCGAGTTGGCAATGGAGATTGGCATCGAGGTGATCCAGGCATCGATAGGTGAATCATCGGACGCGTGGCTGGCTTTGACGCCGGTCCCGATATGGCAGCAGATAACCACTTTGTTATCGCTGCAGGCTTTCCAAAGTGGATCCCAGTAATCGCTATGGATCGACGGGTAGCCGTGAATGGCTGGGTTGTCCGACAGCGACAACGCATGCACACCCTGCTTGGCCAAGCGCTCCACTTCGGCGGCCGCGGCTTTCATGTCCCACCACGGTACGATCATCAGCGGAATAAAACGGCCAGGTGCGGCGTTGCACCAATCGTGCAGGTGCCAGTCGTTATAAGCCTGGATCGCAGCCAATGACACTTCGCGATCTGCGTGAATCTGGAAACGCTGACCAGCGAAGCCCGGAAAGGTCGGGAAGCACAACGAACCGAGTACACCGTTGGCATTCATGTCGTCGACACGGTCCTTGATGCTCCAAGTGCCACGACGCATTTGCTCGTAGCCCAGCGGTTCCATGCCGTATTCCTCTTTCGGCCGACCTACAACCGAGTTCAGGCCCATGTAACCAGTGGCTTGTTCTTCGAACACCCACACGTCACGGTCACCTTTCTTCACTACATGTGGCTCACGCCCCTTGAAACGGGCAGGCATATGACGAGCAAAAGCATTTGGCGGCTCGATCGCGTGGTCATCGACGCTGACGAGAATCAGATCTTCAACTTTCATTGTTTTCCCCTTCGCATTCGGGCTTGTTGTTGTGTCTGGATCATAGTGCAGACCTCGAGCTAATTAAACACATATTTTGAATGTGTTCATATTAATTCGATCAGACGACCGAAAATCCTGTGGGAGCGGCTTCAGCCGCGATGCTTTTCATCGCAAGAGCATCGCGGCTAAAGCCCCTCCTAAAGGGTTATGTGGGGCTGTCAGTCCCAGAGCACGTGCAGGTAATGCGGCCCACGCAGCTGCGCGCCGACGATCTGCGGGCCGGGTTTGCTTGGGTCGAGGCGAATATTGGGCATCAGGTCGAGAATGGCGTTGAGCGCGCAGTTGATCTCGGTTTTGGCCACAAACTGACCAATGCACATATGCGGGCCAAAGCCGAAACCAAAGGACGGTTTTGGCTTGCGATCGATGTCGAACTTATCGGCATTTTCGAACGCATCTTCGTCGCGATTGGCCGAGGTCACGATGCATTGCACCATCGCTCCCCTGGGAATTTGCACACCGCGAATCTCAAGATCGTGGGCGGCCTGACGCACCTTGAAGGTCGCCACCGGCTCGAACCGCACCGCTTCATCAATCGCCTTGTTCACCAGGCTACGGTCATTGCGCACGCGCTCCAGGGTCTCGGGGTTTTGCAGCAGCAGCGACATCAGCGTACCGAAGGTACGGGTGGTGGTTTCACTGGCGGCCGGCAGCAGCGAGCGCACAAAGGTGGCGATTTCATGGTCGTCCAGAGAGCGCCCTTCGTATTCCACGCGGATCAAACGGCTAATCAGGTCATCCCCAGTCGCGCCCTCGGCGCGGCGTTCGGTTACGGCGTCCTTGACTACGTCGTACAGCGCCTTGGCAGCCTGCATGGCAGCGCCACGGGCGGCGGCGGCTTTCTCAGGGTCTACCTGCGGGCCGGCCAGAATCGCCAGGGCCCACGCGGCGTATTGCTCGATTTTCTCCGGGCGGTCTTCAGGAAAACCGATCAGCGAGTAGATGACCCGAATCGGGAAATACAGGGCGAAGTCCATCAGGTCAGCGCTTTTGTTCGGCACCAGGGGCTTGATGTATTCCTCGCGAATTACCCGGTCGATCTTGGTCTCTTTCCAGCGGTTCACCGTTTCCGGCATAAACACTGGCTGTAGCAGGTTGCGGATGTTCTTGTGGGCGTCACCGTCCATCGCCGTAAGGATCAGACCATCGAAAAACGCACCCAGGCCTTCGGCGATAAAGCCGCTGGTGAAACTGGTGGCATCGCGCATTACCTTCATCACGTCGTCGTACTTGAACAAGGTGAAGGTCGGGCGATTAGCGTCCAGGCCCGCAATCGACGGCACGCCGAGGCGGTTCATGAAGTTGTCTGCCAGCACAGGCGAATTGGCACGCATGTCACGGTAAGTGGCGTGCAGGTCGATATCGCTGGTGCCCTTGTAGTTACTGGCCACATCGGTGAATGTTTTGACCAGATCGCTCTGTGCTGCTGTGGACATGATCGTCTCCGTTATTTTTGTCTTTATTTATGGAATAGGCGCTCGGGCCGTTACCAATACTAGGCTTATCACGAACGTTGTTGGACGTTTTTACACAATTTGATTAACTCTAAACGCATCGCGGCTGAAGCCGCTCCTACAGATGACCGAGATCCCCGTAGGAGCGGCTTCAGCCGCGATCCCTGCAAACCTCGGCGCTAATAGGCCTGCTGCACAAACGTCATCCGCCCACCCGCCAGCATCAACGCGCAAAACATCCCCAGCTCCACCACCTGCTCGGTGCTAAAGAACTCGCCCAGCCGGGCAAACTGCTTATCGCCAATGGCCATGTAGTCGCTGGCAAACAGCTCGGCATAGGCCAACGCTGCCTGCTCGGCGGGTGTGAAATGCTCGCTGTCGCTACTGAGGCAGGCGATGTCTTGCTCGGTCACCGCATCGGACTTGCGCGCCAACTGGCAGGCCTGACAGTTAGTGATGCTGGCAATCTTCAGCCGCACCAATTCGCGCAGGCGCTCATCCAGCAAACTGGCGCTGTGGAGGCTGTCCATCAGCGCCAGCCAGGCCAGTGCGGCCTTGGGTCGGTGCGCCCACACCTGCACCGGCCTGGTGGAGCTAAGCATCCGGTTGCGCTGGCCACGGCAAACGGCGTCTTGCAACGCCGCCGGCATGGCTTCTAACGGCACCAGCGGCAGGCGCGGCACCTTAGTCGAGCCGTTCGATGATGGTCGCTGTGCCCATGCCTCCGGCGCAGCAGATGGCTTGCAGGCCATACCGACCGCCGGTGCGTTCCAGCTCATTGAGCAAGGTGGTCATCAGCCGCGCACCACTGGCGCCGAGCGGATGGCCCAGGGCTATAGCGCCGCCGTTCACGTTCAGCTTGCTGTGCGGTGCGCCGGTTTCCATCATCCAGGCCAAGGGCACCGAGGCGAAGGCTTCGTTGACCTCGAACAGATCAATGTCGTTGATGCGCAGCCCCGCTTTGCCCAGCACTTTATGCGTGGCGGCGATGGGGCCGGTGAGCATCAAGGTAGGGTCGGAGCCGACCGTGGTAAACGCACGAATTCGCGCGCGGGGTTTGAGTCCGAGCTTTTTCGCGGTCTCTGCGCTCATCACCAACAAAGCTGCCGCGCCGTCGGAAATCTGCGACGAGTTACCGGCGGTAATCCGGCCAGTTTCCGGACGGAAACTGGTTTTAAGCGTCGACAGTTTTTCTCGCGTGGTATCGCGGCGAATGGTCTCGTCTTTGCTCAACGTGACGACGGGTTCGGTCAGCGCCTTTTCCCGCAGCGCCTCCACCGGCACCGGCACAATCTCGTTATCGAAATGCCCAGCATCGCTGGCCACCGCCGCCCGCTGGTGACTGGCGAACGCAAAATCATCCAACTGATCGCGGCTCAGCTTCCACTTGTCGACAATGCGCTCAGCCGCCTCGCCCTGGCTGGTCAGCTCGTACCGCTCGCTGGCCATCCAGCCAAAGGCTTCGCCGTGAATCTCCCGGTTGCTGCCCATGGGCACGCGGCTCATGTTTTCCGCACCGCCGGCCACCACGATATCTGCCGCGCCGCTGGCAATCGCGCCAGCGGCTAAATGCACAGCCACCTCTCCCGAGCCGCATTTGCGGTCGATGGTCAGGCCCGGAATGGTCACCGGCCAACCCGCACCCAATAACGCGGTGCGGGCGATATTGGCCGACTGCTCACCAATCTGCGTCACGTTGCCGAAGATCACGTCATCGATCAGCGACGGCGACACATCCACCCGTTCTAGCAGGCGGCTGATAACCAGAGCCCCCAGATGGTCAGCCCGCACCCCAGCCAAGCTGCCGCGAAATTTGCCAATTGGCGTACGAACCGCATCAACGATGACGATCTCTTTCATAGCGCACTAACCTTGAGCCCCGAACCCGGAACCTGTTTGCCATCTTCATAGCGGTACACGCCGTGGCCGGTTTTACGACCCAGACGGCCCGCCGCGACCATCTTGATAATCAGCGGGCACGGGCGGAATTTTTCGCCGAGGGTGGAATGCAGGTAGCGCAGCACCGAGAGGCGCGTGTCCCAACCAGTCAGGTCGCCCAACTCCAGTGGCCCCATCGGGTGGTTGAAGCCAAGACGCAGCGCGGTGTCGATATCTTCGGCAGTCGCGGTGCCTTCCTGCAGCATCCACATCGCTTCGTTGCCCAGCAGGGCCGACATGCGGCTGGTGGTCAAGCCGGGCGATTCATTGACCACGATGGAGGTCTTGCCGATCTGGTCGCACAGGGTGCGGGTACGGGCAACCACTTCATCGCTGGTGGCCAGACCGCGCACCAGTTCAATCAGCTTCATCTTGTGCACCGGGTTGAAGAAGTGCATGCCCACCACGCGCTCCGCGCCCTCCACCGAAGCGGCGATTTCAGTCACGCTGAGGGCCGAGGTGTTGGTGGCGATAATCGCGTTGGCCGCCAGCAGCGGCGCGGCCTGGCTGATCACCGCCTTCTTCACGGCGAGCTGCTCGGACACGGTTTCCACCAGCCAGTTCGCGCCGGTTGCCGCTTCACTGAGATCGCCGGTGGTCAGCAGATTGGCCAACGAGTCTTTGGCTTTTTCTTCACTGACCTTGCCCAAGCGCACACCGTCGCCGAGGATTTTTTCGATGCTGGCCCGGGCCTGGGTTAACGAAGCCGCGTTGGTGTCCACCAGCACTGTGGTGAACCCCGAACTGGCGAACGCATGTGCAATGCCGGTGCCCATCAAGCCGGCACCGACCACGACTACTTTTTCTTTATTGGCGTTCATAGTTCGCTCTCGATTAGCCACGGTTCTTTTCGCTGACCACATTGCGCAAGGTACCGATGCCCTCGACGCTGGCCTCGACCACATCACCTTCGTTAAGAAATATCCCGGTGCCCATGCCGACGCCGGCCGGCGAGCCGGTGAACAGCACGTCGCCACAGGCAAAGCTGGAACGCTGCTGCACAAAGCTGATGAGCTGGCCGACGTTCCAGGTCATCTCGGCGGTGTTGCCGTCCTGTCGGGTTTCACCATTCACTTTCAGGGTGAGCCGCAGCTTGGGTGAGCCCTCGGGAAATTCGTCCTTAGTGACGATCCACGGGCCAAGACCAGTGGTGCGGTCCTGGCTCTTGGCGGCAAACAGGTCCATGCCGATACCGGCCGGGCCGCTGCGCTGCAAGTCGCGAGCGCTGACGTCATTGCCGACGGTGTAGCCGAGCACGCTGGCCAACGGGTCATCGAGGTTGATTTCGTTACTGCCGATCACCGCTACCAGTTCCACTTCGTGGTCCAGCTCTTCGGTAAGCGGCGGAAAACGGATCGGGTCATGGGCGCCGATCAGCGCGCCGTAGGCCTTGAGGAATGCAACCGGCTGAGCCGGTGCGCTCAAGCCGAATTCCACCAGGTGCTTGGCGTAGTTGGCGCCAGCCACCACGACCCGGTTGACCGGCTCGATGGGTGGCAGCAAGCGCACTTTCGACAACGGCAACGACGGCCCGGAGAAGCGCAGCGAACTGACACCGCGCCCCGCCGCCACCGCCGGCGCCCACTCGTAGAACTCACCGGAAATGGGCGTTACTTGATCCTGAGCGACATCAACCACAGCCCAAAAAGGACCAGTAGAAAAATACTCACAACGCGCCAGCTTCATCAGGCACCTACCTGGCCCAATTTGGCCGGATCCAGGTGCAGCAGGCGGCAGGCGTTTTCGTAGCGGATTTTGTTCAGGTCGGCGTCCGACAGCTTCAAGCCGTGGGTAAGGTCGTGACGCACCGCATCGCTGCCGCCGAAGTTGCTCCCGTACAGCACGTGGTCAACGCCGATGATATCTACCAGAGCTTGGCGCATTGGCACTTCGTGCAGTTCAACGTCGAAGTAGAAGTTCTTCATGTAATCGAGGAACGGCTTCTTGTTGTACTTCACGTCGAGGTTTTCGTTGGTTTTGGCCAAGCGACCCAGCTGATACGGCACATAGCCGCCGCCGTGAGTGATGTACACCTTCAGGTCCGGGAAGCGGTCGAGCACGCCGCCGCAGATCAGGTTCCAGAAGCAGCGGCTTTCGTCGTACTGCATGCCGACGATGGCGGTTGTTTCGTAGCGGTCGGTGTTGGCGTCTTTGCCCCAAGTAACCGACTGGTTATAGCCGTGCACGAAAATCGGCAGGTCGAGGTCGCACAGGGTGCGCCACACCACGTCCAGTTCCGGCGAGTCGTATTCCAGGCCGCCAAAGTTGGCACCACCGGCCACCAAGCCTTTCGCGCCGAGTTCGGTGCAGGCGTAGCGCAGTTCAGCGGCAGCCGCTTCCGGCACGTTCAACGGCGCGTGGGCCCAGTACATCAGGCGGTCCGGCGCGGCGGAGCAGTACTCGGCAAGGGTTTCGTTCACCTTGCGGGCAAACGGTACGGCGAACTCTGCTTCGGTCCAGTACATGTAGCAGTGCGACGGCACCGACACCACTTGCAGGTTTTGCCCGGCGGCGTTCATGCCGGCCAGGCGCACTTTCGGGTCAGCCCAACGGGCGAAATATTCTTCCAGTTTCGGACCATTGCCCGAACGCACCGCTGCCTTACGCTCCGGCGAACCCAAGCCAAGAATCCACTCGCCGACGCGCAGCTTGATGTCGCCGTCAGGGTGCTGCTCAAAGAACGGCCCCCAGTGTGGGTGCTGGTTGTAGTAGCCCGGATGGGGAGCGTGTGCGTGGAGATCGATAAGCATGGCTAGGCACCTCAAGGTTGTACTTTTTATTGGTTGTTAGCGCGGCGCTTTTACGTGGTCAGCCACGAAAAGGAATGCCGAAAGGCTCGCTGCTGAGGCCAGAGCTTAAATTTAAACTGAGCAGAAATCAAAAATCTGTTCATATTATTTTCAGGCGGCGCGTAAAAGCCCGTGCCAGAGCCTCCTAGAGGTGTCTATTGGGTGTCAGCTTTACGGCTGAGTCCCGCGCATGAAGGGTGACGAACCGAGTGCGGTTGCGAGGAAATGCAGCAGGCAGAAACGCAAAGCCCCCGAAATACGGGGGCTTTGGCGGTGTTGCGGGGTGTAAAACGCGATTAGCGGCGGGTGCGGGAAGTCGAACCCATGATCAACGCACCAATCAGTTTTTTCACACGCACCGGGAATAAGCGACGGCCGGCGGCCTCGGGCACGAGGATTTCGCTCAACACATAACGAATGATCATCTCGCAGATCAATTCGCGGTCCAGGCGCACGCCCAGGCGGTCGTCCCAATCATCGAACACGATGCCCAGGCCATCCTGAAAACGCACGATCGAGTCGTGGAAAATGCGGCGGAAGAAGCCCAGCGCATAATCCGGCGCCACCACCAGCAGCCGGCGCGCACGGCTCTGTTCCAGGTAGTTGTCGAGGTAGGCGAACAGCGCATTCAGGCGCGCTTCGGGGTCATTGATATGGCCCAGTTCCTTGGACAGCGAGGTGTGGAAACTCTCGCGCTTGTGCCGGGAAAAGGTGTCCAACAGGTCTTCTTGCGACGAGAAGTAGCGGTAGAACGTGCCGCGCGACACACCCGCCACCTGGCACACATCGAGGATCGAAATACGGTCCGCGCCGGACATCAGAACCACTTCTTCAGTGGCCTTGAGGATATTGGCGATGGTCTCTTCGGAGCGGCGATTGGGTTTAACTTTGACACCCGCCGCACTGTTTCTGGCCGCCGGTTTTACCGCGCGCAGCGAAGCATCTGGCGCAGCGGTTTTCTTGGTTTTAGGGGCTGGCGAGGCTGGTTCGGCTTTCTGGGCTGCACGTTTGGGCATGAAAGGGTGGGCTCGTGAAGGCTAAAGATGCGAAACATTAGCACAGGAAATAGGCATAAATAACACTATATGTTCAACTCTTTGCTAAAGACATTTCCCAAGTTTGTATTTAGAATCCCATTCTCTCTTCAAAATAAAATCAGGCAGATCAGTCGTTGAGCCTGCCTAAACGGAGAAAACTCATGGGTAGCACTGGAAATCCAGAGACGTGGTCAGTGGGAGAACGAGACACTGTCATCGACGCACTAGAACGTGCGGTAGCGCGGCATCCAGACAAGGTATTGCTGGATTTCAGCGGAGAATTATACACATACGCTGAGGTTGACTCACTCTCAACCAAAATGGCCAACGCTCTGTCTAGCCTGGGGGTAAAACCCGGCGAAACCGTATTGACCATGCTCGATAACAACATTGATGCCGTCACCACCTGGCTGGCGATCAACAAGCTGTGTGCGGTGAGCGTGCCGATCAACACTGCCTTGAAAGGCGAATTCCTGCGCCATCAAATTGCCGATACCGGCACCTCGGTAGTGATTTGCGAAGCCGCATACCTGGCGCGCATCACGCCGCTGGCTGAACAACTGCACGACGTGCACCACATCCTGCATCGCGGCACCCCGGAGCAAATCCCTGAGTGCAGCATTCGCATCGCCCCGCTGGACGAATTCCGCGGCGGCGATGCCACGCCACTGGCGACCAAACCGCAACCCTCCGACCTCGCCTGCCTTATCTATACGTCGGGCACCACCGGGCCGTCGAAGGGCTGCATGATCAGCTACAACTTCATGTGCAACCTGGCGCGCCTGCAACTGCGCGCCGGCCCGGCCGGCCCGGACGACGTCACCATCACCCCGCTGCCGTTGTTCCATATGAACGCGCTGTGCGTGTCGATCATCGCCAGCATTCTGGTAGGCGCACGCGCCGCCATTCTGCCGCGTTTCTCGGTCTCGAATTTCTGGCAGGAAGTGGAACGCTCCGGCGCCACCATCGCGTCCATTCTCGGCGGCATGGGTGGCTTGTTGGCTCAAGCGCCAGACAACGAGGCGATGCTGCGTTGCGTCGGCCAGATCCACACCGCACGCGGCAACCCCTACACCGAAGAAACCAAAAAGATCTGGCGCGACCGCTTCGGTACCAAGCTGGTGGGCGGCAACGGCTACGGCCTGACCGAAGCCTGTGTAATCACCTCGTTGGCCGCAGGTGAATACGCGGCGCCCGGCTCCTCCGGCAAACGCATTCCCGACTTCGATGTACGCATCGTCGACGACCTCGACCAGGAAGTGCCGCCCGGCACCCCAGGCGAAATCGTGGTGCGCCCGTTGCGCCCAGACATCATGTTCCAGGGCTACTGGCGTCGCCCGGAAGACACGCAAAAGCTGATGCGCAATATGTGGTTCCACAGCGGCGACATTGGTCGGTTCGACGACGAAGGCTTCTTCTACTTCGTCGACCGCAAAAAGGACTACCTGCGTCGGCGTGGGGAAAACATCTCCAGCTTCGAGATGGAAGCCGCCTTTGCCGTTCACCCGGCGCTGGCCGAAGTGGCCGTGCATGCGGTGCCGTCCGATAAGGGCGAAGACGATGTGAAAGTGACGGCGATACTGCATGAAGGCGCGACGTTGCAGCCTGAAGAGCTGTTCCATTGGGCGACCGATTCGGTGCCCTACTACGCTCTGCCGCGCTACATCGAATTCCGCACCAGCTTGCCGAAAAACCCGCAGGGCCGGGTGCTGAAGTACCAGCTGCGCGATGAAGGCAAGACGGCGACGACGTGGGATTTGGAGACCACGAATATCACCGTGTCGAAGAAGTAACAGAGCACCGATGCTGTCGTAGGATTGAGCTTGCTCGCAAATCCTGGAAAAGGCGGTCTGATCGTCGTTTGCAGGGTTCGCGAGCAAGCTCGCTCCTACACGAACGGGAGACACAGAAAAACGCGGCCATCTGACCGCGTTTTTTTATGCCTGACGAAACTCAGTACTCGCGAAACGCCACGCCTTTCGGGCGAGAGTTGTAGCCGGGCAAATGCAACCCGCCATCCACGTGAATAGTCTCGCCGGTGATATAGCGCGACATCTCGGACGCCAAGAACACCACCACCGGACCAATGTCGGTCTCAGGGTCACCGGAGCGTCCTAGCGGCCGCATCGACGCCGACATATCCGCAAACCCCGGCGTCTCCGCCGCCAGCTTGTGAAAGGTCGCGCCCATTGCCGTCGGGGCAATGGCATTGGTGCGGATATTGAACCGGCCCCACTCGCTGGCGGCACTGCGGGTCAGGCCGACGATGGCCGACTTGGCGGTGTTGTAGTCGCCATGCAGCCAGGCGCCGATTTCGATATCGATCGAGTAGAAGTTGATGATCTTGCCGCCGCCACGCGCCTTCATATGCGGCAATGCAGCTTTCATCGCCCACCAGGCTGCCCACACGGTCGAGTTGAGGGTTTGCTCGAGCATGGCATCGGTTTTTTCTTCGAGGAGCACGTTGGGCGTCGGCGCGAAGGCATTGTTGACCAGAATATCCAGGCCGCCGAACTCATCCACCGCCAACTGCACAGCGGCTTCGATATCGGCTTTCTTGCACACGTCGGTCTTGATAAATACCGCTTTGCCGCCCAGGGCCTTGAGCTCTGCTACGACTGCTTCGCCACTGGCCGCATCCAACTCGGCGACCACCACAGCCGCGCCTTCTTTGGCGAAATTCAGCGCGATGCCACGCCCGATGCCGCCACCCGCGCCGGTGATGACCGCCACCTGTTCATTGAGCAGAGCCATGGCCCCTCCTTTTCTTGTTTTTTGATGAACATAATTGGTTATAGTGTTCAAATATAACCGATTTCGCCCGCCTGAACAGCAGTAGAACAAGGATATTGAGCATGGCCGGTTTTCGTCGTCGCGTAGACATCATTGCGAGCTATACCGAGCAAGGGGGCGAGGTGCGCGCCGCTCTGGAAGACGACTTCCATCACTTCCGCGTGTGGCTGCGCCACGAGGCCGGCAGCGTCACGGCTATCGGCGGCGAAGCGCTGCGCTTCCCCTACTCCGCATGCCCGCAAGCCACCGGGCAATTACAGCAGCTGCTGGGCATGCCGTTGAGCAAAGTCGCCCATTCCGTCACCCGGCAAACCGATGCCAGCCACCAATGCACTCACCTGCTGGACCTGGCGGGGTTGGCAATTGCGGCTGCAGCGCGGGGCACCGAAAAGCGCCGCTACGACATCTTCGTGGGCGAGCGGGTCAACCAGCGCACCCGCGCAACACTGGTGCGCGACGGCAATGAAGACCTGACGTGGGATATCGACGGCACGCATATCGAGGGGCCGTATGCGTACGCCGGAGTGAACCTGCGCGAAGGCATGGCGAAGTGGGCGTTGAGCAATCTGTCGGAAGACGTGGCCGAGGCGGCGCTGTTGCTGCGGCGCTGCACGCTAATTTCGATGGGCCGGGCGTACAACCTGGATGCACAGGTGCATGCGGTGAATACCGGGCATTGCTATACGCAGCAGCCCGAGCGGGCCGAGCAGGCGTTGCGGATAAAAGGGTCGACGTTGGATTTTAGTAATGAAGGGCAGAAGTTGTGTGGGGAGGATCAGGGGTGGATACGCGAGCGCAGCGTTACGGCCGTCCCTCATCCCTAGCCCCCCTCCCGCTAGCGGGATAGGGGAGCTTTACCGAGCGTCGCACTCGGTCTGTCCCCTCGCCCCATCGGGGAGAGGGTTAGGGAGAGGGGGGAATCTAAAGGCGAAGAAGGTTTACAGAAACACCGCCAAGTTAGGCGTACCCAACACGGCCTGATCCAAAATCACCTCACGCCGCGCCAGCTTCAACCCATTCTCCCCACGACGCAGCACATCCCGGCGCTCGCCGCTGATGATGTCGACATGGTGATCCTTGAAGCGACTACGGGTCAGCAGCAGGTAGCTGGTTACCACCCATTCATCTGCCTTAGCGGTCTCTTCCACGAAGATGTTGGTGACCAACCGACGGGTACGCGAGGGTGGGTCTTCGGCCCAGGCGCTCTTGCCGGACAGGCGCAAGATACGGCCCAGAATCGAGCGATAGTCATCGTGATAATGCTGGGTGCTGCGCACGATGGTGGTTTTCAACTCGGAGGCGGTGCGCGTCTGGCGCAGCGGTACGGTGTAGATCAGATCGGTATCCAGCAGCTCCGACCACTCTTTCAGGCGAATCTGGTCGAGCAGCGTGGCTTCCTCATACAGAAAGGTGACCACGTGATTGTACAGCGGCGAGCCCACGGGCACGCGCTTGGTGCCGACGGGGGAACCCGGCTGGATATCTTCCACGCCGCGTTGTTGAACCTCAGTCATGGGTTACTCCTACTTTTTATTCTTGTACGAGTGAATGCAGGTGAACGGGCGGCCTGTTACGGCCGCCGGCTCCACGGAATCAGGACTCTTTTTCTTCGTCCGATGCCGTCATCAGTTCATGCCAGTACAGCCACCAGTGCCACTGGGTGTCGTCTTTGGTAAAGCCTTCGTTGACGATCCCCGGGCCCGGCCAGCCTTCCGGCGCGCCGGTTTCAAAACACGCCTGGTATTTGAGCGTGCTCTTGCGGCCCATGGCGCCTTTGGCGGCGAGGGTCATGTGCGGCCAGGTGTCGGAGTCGTCCTGCTCAACCATGCCGGAAGTACCGAACAGCTGGATGGTTTGCTTGAGCATCTTGTCGCGCAGCTCTGGCGGCGCGTCTTTCTCGGCGAAGATCCAGTTCACGAACTCGAGCTTGTCCGGGCCTTGCGGCACGTAGGCGTGCAGGGTCATGGAGCCGACCACGGTGCCGTCTGGCTGCGGAATGTAAACAAAGCCGAAAAGAATGTTCGGGAACATCCCGCCCACTTGCGGCGGCATGCTGGTCAGCACCTGCAACTGGTCGTCGCTGAGGTTGTTCGCCAGTTGCTCGACCATGTCGCGGGTCATACCGGCTGGCGGCAACGCTTCGAGCTTTTGCTGCACGGTCAGTTCGGCCGGGTCGAGGCCGGTCAGGCGTTTGATCTTACGCGCCAGGTCGATGCAACGCAGGGCATGGCCATGCGGCGAGCTGATTTCCACGCCGTACATTTCCGGGCTCAAGTCAGCCGATGTTTCACCCTCGCCTTTCTTGGCGTAGTTACCCACTTCACCCAACCAGCGGTGCAGGGTCAGGGTGTGGAAGCCGTCGGCAGCGGACTGCTCGCCAGCGGTTTTCCAGTTGGCGTTGACGATAAAGCGCTGCGGCGGGCCGAGCACTTCCATGCCCTTGTCGGAGCGGCAGAACAGCATGTCGTAATACCACTTGGCATCACCGAGGAACTCGTCAAACGACGGCCCATCGATGTTCCAGGTGGCGAATACCAGGCCGCCGTAAAGCTGAACACGGGCTTTCTTCAGGCCCAGTTCTTCTTTAGGCAGCATCTTGCCGTGCATGCACTCGCGCTCAACTGGCGAGCCGATGAAGTCGCCGTTCGGGCGGAAGGCCCAACCGTGGTAGATGCATTTATGAATTTGGGTGTTGCCGCAGTCAGCGGTGCTGATGCGCATGCCGCGGTGCGGGCAGACGTTGAGGTTGACGAACACCTCGCCTTGTTTGCCACGGGCCACGATGACGGAATCGGAACCCAGGTCACGGACCATAAAGTCGCCGGAGTTAGGAATCTCCGACTCATGGCCCAGCAGTACCCAGATCTTGCCGAAGATCTTTTCCATCTCCAGCTCGTAAATTTCGCGGTCAGACAACACGCGCATCTGCACTTCGCGGCTAGATGGGTAAATCAGGTCAGCGACCTTGGTGCCATCGGACAATACGGGGCTTGTTCTTGTTAGCATGATTGCCTCCTACTCAGGGCGTCACGGCGGTAAGCCGCGATGCAATATAAGACACTTTTTTAGTTTCTGTACATAGAATTCACTCATGAGTTGTAAGTGAATTCGTCCGGCTTATGCCGTTTGTTCTGCTTTGCTCGCCGCCTTAGTGCCGGCTTGCGTACGCAGCACGCCAATGCCTTCAATCTCCAGCTCCACCACGTCGCCAGGCTTGAGGTAGCGCAGCTGCTCCAGGCCGCAGCCGTTGCCGACCGTGCCGGAACCAAGGAACTCGCCGGGGTACAGGGTTTCCGAGCGCGACACATGGGCGATGACGTCTTCGAAGGTCCAGCGCATATCGCGGGTGTTGCCACGCCCCCACTCTTCGCCGTTTACCCGCGCGACCATAGTCAGGTCGTAGGGGTCGCCGAGTTCGTCGGCCGTGACCAGGCACGGGCCCATGATGTTGGCGGTATCGAAGTCTTTGCTTTTCGCCGGGCCGAGCATGCCGGGCATCTCCAGCGCCTGGGCGTCGCGGGCGCTCATGTCGTTGAAGATGGTGTAGCCGACGATGTGCTGACGGGCCGCCTCGCGGCTGATGTCTTTGCCGCGCTTGCCGATGTAGCAGCCGAACTCCAGCTCGAAATCCATGGCGCGGCTAAAGCTTGGCCAAAGGAACTCGTCGTCATTGCCGATCACGGCAAAGCGGTTGCCTTTGTAATAGATAGGCTGTTTGTTGAAAGTCTCGATCACCCGGTCATCGGCGCGGGTGTTCATGGCTTTTAACGTTGCTTCCGGGTCTTCGGTGCGTAGCGCACGGGCTCGACGGGCGGCGGCGAAGCTTTGCTTCAGGTGCAGTTCAAAGCAGGAGCAGTCACGCATTTGCGGTGGCGGCTGGATGGGCGCTCGCAGCTTGACGCTATGGCGCTCCACCACGGTTTCCGCCGGCGCCTTGGCCAGCAGGCTACGGGCCAGGGCCAGGGCTTCGTCGCCCCCTTCCACCAGCGCCAGAATGCTCACCAGAGCCTTGCTGTCGTGCCCACGCAGCAGGTGATGCGCGCGCTGCAGATCGAGTATCTGCTGGTCGTTGTTGAGCAACGCACCTGCGCGGTCGATGCCGATCTCGTCGGTAAAGGTCACCAATCTCATACGCGGCCACTCACCGGCAACAGCGCGCCAGTTACGGCAGCGGCTTCGTCGCTGAGCAGAAAGGCCACCACGGCGGACAACGCAGCCGGCGTTACCCAGCGGCTGCTGTCGGCATCGGGCATATCGGCGCGGTTGGCCGGGGTGTCGATAATGCTCGGCAGCACGGCGTTGACGGTGACGTTACGGTCTTTCAATTCTTCGGCCAGCGCCTCAGTGAGGCGCGCCACGCCGGCTTTGGAGGCCGCATAAGCGCCCATGCCCATGCCGGCTTTCACTGCGCCCAGGGCGCCGATATTGACGATCCGCCCGGCCGTGGACTCCAGCAGGAAGGCCAGGGCCGCCTGGGAGCTGACCACCGCCGTGCGTACGTTCATCTGATAGAGACGATCCCAGGTGTCCAGGCTGCCGCCTTCGACGGTTTCCCAGGCAAAGCCGCCGGCCACGTTGACCAGCCCGTCGATGCCGCCGAGTTTCTCTCGCACCTGAGCGAAGGCGGCTTTGGCCGATTCGGAATCCGTCAGGTCAACCCCGCTTACGCATAGCAGGTGAGCATTGCCCAGCAATGCTGCGGGCGCCTCGCTGCGATCCAGCAGGGCCACCCGTGCGCCACGCTCGGCCAGCAATTTGCCGAGGGTGCTGCCCAGGGCGCCAAAGCCGCCGGTGACGACTACCCTCTTGTCCAGTAACGACTGGGACATCGCGAAATCCTCTTGTTGTTGTTTTAGCGCAACAACCGTCTGCCGCGCTTTTCTGGGTGCAAATATATGACACTTTTCCAATATATGTACAAATGATACTGTGTGACCACACGTCAAACACTTGTCTGCGGAATGCCGATGCCTAGAAAACTGCCTGCACTCAACGCCGATAACCGCGCCTTCTGGCAAGGCGGGGAACAGGGCGAACTGCGCATTCACCACTGCGCCAGTTGCAGCCGCTTTTTCCACCCGCCCGCCCCGCTCTGCCCGCACTGCGCCAGCTTCGAGGTCACGCCCACGGCGGTGTCCGGCAAGGGCAAGGTGCTGAGCTACACCATCAACCACCAGGCCTGGAACCCGGAGCTGGAAGAGCCCTATGTGGTGGCGATCGTCGAGCTGGTGGAGCAACCCGGCTTGCAATTCGTCAGTAACGTGGTGGGCATTCCCGTCACCGATGTGCATATCGACATGCCGGTACGGGTCAGCTTTCTCAATATCGAGGACGTGTGGTTGCCGCTTTTCGAGAAGGATCAGTGATGTTCGATCACCGTTATGAAAAAGACGTGGCCATTACCGGCATCGGCCAGTCCGAGATCGGCCGGCCCTCCAGCAAGTCGGCCATGCGCCTGACCCTGGACGCCTGCCTGGAAGCCATTGCCGATGCCGGCCTGCAGCGCAGCGATATCGACGGCGTAGCCTGCTGGCCAGGCGATAACAACAATGGCGACCCGTTTTCTCCGGTCGGCCCCAGCGCCCTGAAAAGCGCCCTGGGCCTGAACGTGAACTGGTTTGGCGGCGGCTACGAAGGCCCCGGCCCGCTGGCTGGCGTGATCAACGGCGCCATGGCGATTGCCGCCGGCCTGTGCAAACACGTGCTGGTGTTTCGCACCATCACCGAAGCCACGGCGCGGGTGACCAACAAGCAAGCCGGCGCGCTGACCAACAAAACCCAAGGCCGCGACAGCAGCTACGCCTGGCAGTGGTTTACGCCGTTCAACGTGCAATCGGGCATCAACCTGATGGCCCTGTATGCGCAGCGGCATTTCCATGAATACGGCACGCAGCCCGAGCAGCTGGCGCAGATCGCCCTCACTTGCCGGCAGAACGCCATGCGCAACCCCAAGGCTTTGTTCCGCACGCCGATGAGCATGGACGACTACATGGCCTCGCGGATGATCTCCACGCCGCTGCGCATGTTCGACTGCGACGTGCACTGCGATGCGTCTACCGCAATCATTCTGTCGCGCCGCGATATCGCCCAGGATTTGCCGAACAAACCCATCCGCATCGAAGCCATGGGCGCCGCGCTGAACCAGCCGTGGTCGTGGGACCAGATCAACCTGACCAAGATGGCCGCCTTTGATGTGGGCCGGATGATGTGGGCGCGCACCGACTACACGCCACAGGATGTGGACTCGGCGCAGCTGTATGACGGGTTTTCGATTTTGACCATGATCTGGCTGGAGGCGCTGGGGTTATGCCCGGCGGGGGAAAGCGGCGCCTTTGTTGAAGGCGGCAAGCGGATTGCGCTGGATGGCGAGTTGCCGATCAACACCAATGGTGGGCAGTTATCCGGCGGGCGCACCCATGGGCTTGGGTACGTGCATGAAGCGTGCTTGCAGTTGTGGAGGCGTGCCGAAGGGCGGCAGACGGCGGAGCATCGGGTGAGTACGGTGGCGGCTGGGGGTGGGCCGTTGGGGGGGAGTTTGTTGTTGGTGCGGGAATAGGTGCGTTTTTTCTGTAGGAGCGACCTTGGTCGCGAACCCTGGAAAAGGCATTCGCGACTGGTGGTTGCAGGGTTCGCCAGCAAGCTGGCTCCTACAAGAGCGCGAGCGGCGTTAGTACAAAACGCTGGTCACTTCATTGCAGAATTCGATCAGCGACTTACCCATCTCCGCCAACCCTTCTTCATCGCGCTGACCGCGAAACATCACCGCTGAAACGGTGAAATCGATGCTATTGGTCGGCGAATTAATCGGTGCCGCCACGGCCAGAATGCCGCCGGAAAAATGCCCGTCGTCCATCGCCCAGCCGCGTTCGCCCGCCAGCTTTACCTCCTCGCGATAATCGGCCAGCGCCATCGGCCGCGCCCAACGGATTTTCTCGAAACCGGTCACCACCTCGGCGTCTTCCAAGTCCATCTGGGTCGCAAACAACCGCCCACTGGCGCCCATCAAAATCGGCAGACGCTGCCCTTCCGCCATATCGATTCGTACATCCGTCGGGCTGGTCGCGGCGCTGACAATCGCGATGCGGTCCACGCTCATGCGTCGCCACAAGGTGATGGTCACCCGCAGCCGCGCGGCCAGGTTTTGCAACATGGGTTTAACCATCTGCACCCGATGGCCTTGCGTCATCTGCTGCTCAACCAAACGCGCGAGGCCGAGGCCCACCGAATAGCGTTTGGACATGGCGCTGAAGTCCACCACATCTTCCTGCGCCAGGGTGCGCAGAATGTTGAAGCAGGTGCTGGGGTTGATGCCCAGTTGGCGGGCGATGTCGACCGAGCGTTCGGGGGTGCCGACCTGGCTCAGGTGACGGAGGATGCGAATAGCGTTGGCGACCGGTTTTACGATGACGGCGTTGGCCGATTTGCTGTCAGTGCTTTCTGTGGAGTCCATGCCGCATCCCGGTAACTAATTGTTGCCGGCATTCTAGCCTGAGAATGATTTAGCCCGTCAAAGTTTTATCTGGGAATAGAACAGACGGATTAGCCGATATGTGCGGCTGGTGGCTGGTAGATCAACCGCCGTGGCGCGACCTCTTCCCGGCGGAAGCGCTCTATCGCCAGCTCCTGCACGTAATCGGCCTGGGTTACCCGTGCCTGCTGGCGCAAGTAGTCCAGCCACGATTCAACGATAAAGCGCTCGCTGTACAACTGGTCATTGGCCATGTCGCGGTACAAGCGCCAGTTCTGCGCGCCATTGCGCCGCCGGGCTTTGCCCACGGCGTACACGGCAGTAAGAAACCCGTCGAGTTCGTGCGCCGGCACCTGGTACACGATCTCCACCGACACCGGGCCATCGGAGTGGGCAACCGGCGTGGCCAGTTGCAGTTTGTCGGTCACCTGCACTTCGGCGAAGTCCGCCTCGTGGCCCAGCTCGACCCGGCCCTTGCGCATCAACACGCAGCCGGGCAGCAACATAAAACCGGAGAGCAGCAAGCTTTCATTCAGGCCGACATACTCGGCCAGCGCACCCCAAACCGCGCCGCCAACCGCCATCGAACCCATCAGCGTCAGCACATACACCGCCGACACCCGCGCCCTTACCCAATTGGCCGCATAGGTTTGCACCACGGTAGAAATGGTGGCGTTGACCGCCATCCAACCCACCCCGGCGAACAGCATCATGGTGCAGACCACATAGCGGTTATGGGACAGTGCGGCGGTAAAGGTCGCCGCCGAAAACGCCACCGCGCCACAGGCGATCAGCCGTTGCAGGCTCATCATCCGGTACAGGCGTGGCAAATTCAGCGCCGCTACCACAGCGCCGGCGCCGAGGAACGCCATCAGCAAACCGTAGCCGCCGGCGTCCATGCCCAGTTCCTGTTTCGCCACCAGCGGCATCAACGCCCATAACGCACTGGCGCTGCCGGTGAAAACCAACACTTGCAGCAACGCGCTGAACAACACGGCCGAGTGACGGATATAGCGCAGGCCGCTGCGCATGCCGCCAGTCAGGGTTTCCGGCGGCAAGCCTTCGGCACGCGGCGTGGGCGGCAGGCTGAAGAGGAAAACCATCACCACCAGCATGCACAGGGCAATCACCAGAAACACCGAGGTGGTGTTCCAGTAGGCGATCAACGCGCCGGCCAGCGCCGGGCCTAACGCGCGGGTGGCGTTGATGGCGATGCCGTTGAGCGAGACGGCGGCCGGCACTTCGCTGCGGGTGAGCACGCCGACCATGGTGACCATCCACGCCGACATGCCCAACGCGCTACCGGTGCCGAGCAAAAAGGTAAACGCCAGCAGGCCCCAGGCTTCCAGGTACGAGGTGTACGCCAGCACGGCGAGCACCACGCCGGCGAACACCATCAACGCCTGGGTGACGATCAGCCAGCGGCGGCGGTCCACCAGGTCGGCGATTACGCCGCCGGGCAAGGCGAAGAGAAACACCGGGAGCGTGACGGCGGTTTGCACCAGCGAGACCATGGTGGCTGAGGTGGTGAGGGTGGTCATGATCCAGGCCGCGCCGACCGTCTGCATCCAGATCGCCAGGTTGACGATGGCCATGGCCAGCCAGAGGCCGCGGAAGGCCTTGTTGCGAAATGGCGCCCAGGCGGAGGCGTTGGTCATGGTTTTTCCTTGTTGGAGATGCGGCGGTTGGCACCGAAGGTTTGTACGCCGCAAAAGTCTGTGTCCCCGCCTTCGCGGGGACGACGGGGGTAGTGGCTAAAACTCCCGTCATCCCAGCGCAGGCTGGGATCCAGAATCTCAAGCCCTACACGCGAGATGGCGCCCAGCGGAGGCGTTAGTCATGGTTTTTCCTTATTGGGTGGTGCGGCGGGTAGGCACAGGAACTGTGTTCGCCACAAAAGTCTGGGTCCCCGCCTTCGCGGGGACGACGGGGGTAGCGGCCAAGATTCCCGTCATTCCCGCGAAGGCGGGAATCCAGATTTCACGTCATACAAAGCCTCTCACCCCAATCACTGCCCCAACGGCAACCCCAACCGCCCAACCTGACGCGCCGCGCTCAATGGACGTGGCAACGCCACGGTGTTGCGCAACCGACCGATGCCGGTGATCTCGGCCTCAATCAAATCCCCCGGCTGCAAAAACCGCCCCGTCTCCAACCCCACGCCATGGCTGGAGCCGGTAAACACCAAATCCCCCGGCCGCAAACTAATGCGGGCATCCAGGTAATTGAGCAATTCATCCAGGGCAAAAATCATCTGCCGGGTGTTGTCCTGCTGGCGCACTTCGTCGTTCACGCTCAACCGCATGGTCAACGCCGGCTGCCCGTTAATCCGCAATTCATCCGGCGTCACAATCCACGGCCCGACCGGCGTGGTGCGGTCCATAGCTTTTTGTGTAAGCAAATCCAGCCGGCCAATCTGCTTGCCCGCATCGCGCGCGCTGATGTCGTTGCCCACGGTGTAGCCGAGCAAACAGTCACTGGCCTTGGGCTCATCCAGCAAGGGCCGACCGACCACCGCCACCAGCTCCACCTCGTAATCGAGCTGGCCGGTCAACGGCGGGTAGCTTATTTCATCGTTGGCGCCGATCAGCGCCGACTCCGGCTTCATATACGCCAGCGGGTGCGCCGGCGCATCGCTGCCCAGACGCTTTAGGTGGCTGAGGTAATTGAGCCCCACGCCGAACACTCGCGCTCCCGGCTCCAGCGGCGGCAACAACCTTGCATTGGCCAGCGGCACGCGTTCATTGGAGAGTTCAAAAGCCTCCATGGCCCCTACCGGGCTAAGCCCTGCCCAGGCGGCAAACGGCGCGTGAATGCGCCGCAGCCGGTAGGTTTCCGCTTCCAGCAAGGCCCAAAACGCTTCACCGCCAACCGCTACTCGCGCAATGCGCATGTCAGTGCTTGGCCAGGTACGTGGGCAGGTACTCGGCGTCGAGCACCTCTTCCGGTGTTTTTACACTCGGGCCTAGAATCGGGCCGACCATTTCGTGGCCCCACAGGCTTAGTTTCTCGGGGTTCAGTTCGAACGGGTCGCCCTGCCACGGCTCTAATTCCGCAATGGTTTCAAAGGCGAAACCGGACGGATTGAAGTGGTAGAACGACAGATGCGGGTCCTGGGCGTGTTGGCCGAGGGTCATCATCATTGGCAGTTCGCGCTTGCGCACCAGGTCGTAGGTTTCGCCCACGTCGCGCACATTGTTTACAAACAGCCCCACATGCTGCACGCCCATGCGGCCAGGGCCGTGGCCATAGGCGATGTCGTGACTGGTTTTATGGTTGAGCTTGGCACGGAAGAAGCCGGTACGGCCCTTGCCGGCGCCGGCGCCGTACCAACTGAGACCCATGACATTGAGCAAAAAGTTTTCCAGCTCCGGGGTGTAGTCCGGGGTGATCAACACCACATGCCCTGCTCCGCGTTCGCCACAGAGAAAACCAGTATGCGGGCGGCCCGGCTGGAAGGAATCAGGCAACCATTTCTGCCCGTAAAACAGCTCGTACTGGTAGCCCACAGGGTCTCGAAAACGCACCACTTCGCGCACACCGCGCAACTCGCAAAACGCGGCATCGCCTCGGATAAATTCGATATTGGCAGCGGCTAGTTTTTTCAGGCCGTCTTCAAAGGCCATGCGCCCTACCGCTTCCCAACCTATATAGGCAATGCGGTCGACTTTGCCAGGGTGAAAAGCAAAGCGGTGGCGGCGGTCGTCAAGACGAAAGTACAGCGAGTCTGGGTCGCTCTCCGGGTTCTTGCCGATGCCAAACCCCATCACCTGCGGGCCATACTCACGCCACGCGTCCAGGTTTGGGGTTTCGAAACCCATGTAGCCAATGCCGATAAGGTCCATGTTGTTCACCTTCTCTTGTTTTTGTTCGAAAAGCCCAGGCAGGCGCTATACGGCGAGCAGCCCGCCGTCGATGACAAAGTCGGAACCGGTGATAAACGAAGCTTCATCCGAGGCGATAAATACCGCCAGGTTGACCACTTCTTCCGGCTCGCCGGGGCGGTCCATCAGCACGCCATCGAGCAACATGGCGCGTACTTCACGGTTCTCCAAAAACGGCCGGGTGCCGGGCGTGGCGATAAAGCCCGGGCTCAGGCTGACCGCCCGAATACCCATGGCCGCCCCTTCCACTGCTAACTGACGAGTAAAGGACACCACCGCGCCCTTGGCCGCCGAATGCGCAGAAATACCCGCCGCTTTCGAGCCGCCCCACGCTGCCGTGGACGACACGTTGATAATCACCCCGTGCTGCTCGGCCAAATGGAGCCAGGCGTACTTGGTGGTATAGAACAGCAGGTCGATTTCATTGCGGATGGTGTAGTGCCAGTCTTCGATCGACAGCTCATGCACCAGGCCAAATTTCGCGGCCGAGGCATTGTTGTACAGAATGTCGATACGGCCGTGTTCGGCCACAGCGGCCTCTACCCAGGCCTTGGCCTGCTCGTGGTCACCCAGGTCGACCGGTGCCGAGCCGTATAGCGTGAACCCTTCGGCCTGCATCAGCGCGGCAGTTTCTTCATGGCCGGCGGCGACAAAATCGCAGCCCACCACAATCGCCCCTTCGCGGGCAAACCGCAGCGCCGCTGCGCGCCCCTGGCCGCCACCGGTACCGGTGATCAAGGCCACTTTGTTCTGCAAACGTCCCATCAGCACATCCTCAACTCAGTGGTTTGGCGGGCTTTGCAGCCCGTAACGGGCTTAGTCGCTGATGGGTTCCAGCCAGATGGCCTCGGCCGGGCAGGCGGCAGCGCCCTCGCGGGCCTCTTCCTCAAGCTCGGGCGGCACATTGGCGTCGTCGAAATACACCAGACCGTCGGCGTCGAGTTTGTAAACACTGGGGCAGATTGCTGCACACAGGCCGTAACCACAGCAGCGGCCACGGTCTGCCACGGCTTTGAATTGCGCTTTTTCTGAACTCATTTTTATCTCCTTATCAGGTTCAGGCTTGGCAAATTATGAACACTTATTTATTTTATGTGCAAATAGTTTTTAGCAGGGATATGCTCCCAATCGTCTGCTGGTACAAACCCGTGCCACCGAACCCAAACGGGCTCAAAAAGCGGCAGATGTTGAACACAGCACGAACCAGCCTGATGCAAGCGCCACTGGCGCGCAGGTTTTTCGTTTGTCTGTTGGTCAATTGGCAGTGCTGGACAGCGTGGAAACGGCAGCGTCAGGCTGCCGGGCAACACCTTTAAGCGGTGCCTAACCCGCACCTAATGCAGTGCTTGGCTCAACAAAACCTATAAGGAAGCCAACCCCATGCAGCCTTCGAAAAACGAAGCGGCAATCGACACCCGGGAATTCCGGCAGAGCTGGAAGATTCTTATCTTGTCCGTCGCGGGCGTGGCCATAAGCATCAACGCCGCCCTGCTCTACGGCTTCGGCACGCTCGTGGTGCCGCTGGGCAACGCCTTCGGCTGGACCCCCGCCCAATTGCAGGCATGCATTACCTTTCTGTTTGGCGGCGCCGTGGTGTCGCTGCAGCTGGTGGGCTGGTTCAACCTGCGCTACGGCATGAAGCGCGTCACCGTTATTTCCCTGCTGTTGCTGTCGCTCGGCTACCTGGCCACCACGCAGCTCACCGCCAATATCTGGTCCATGTACATCGCCTTTGCCCTGCTGCCTTTGGTCGGCATGGGCGCGCTGGCGGTTACCTGGACGCAACTGATCAGCCTCTGGTACGACCGCAACCGCGGCCTGGCCCTGGCCATCGGTCTTTCCGGCACCGGCGTCACCGCCGCCACCATTCCCCGCCTCATGGCCTGGGGCATCGAACAATGGGACTGGCGCGCCGCCTTTGTGATTCTGGCGCTGCTCAACCTGTTGGTGCTGCTGCCGCTGATTCTGCTGTGGTTCAAATTGCCGGTGGCCGACGGCAACCGGGATGACGGCGCGGCGCTGGCGCAACTGCCCGGCGTGAGCTTTCGCGAAGGCATGGGCTCGCTGAAATTCTGGACCTGCAACCTGGCCCTGAGCCTGGTGATTTCCTCGATTGTCGGCATGGTCACCAGCACCGTGCCGATGCTGCAGGCCAAAGGCTTGTCGGCGGCCGATGCCACGCTGATCTTCAGCGGCTTCGGCGTTTCCCTGATCTTCGGCCGCATGTTGATCGGCTACCTGCTCGACCGCCTGTGGCCGCCCGCTGTCTCGGCCGTGAGCCTGATTCTGCCGGCCGTGGGCTGCTTCATCTACCTGAGCGGCACCACCGAGTTCGCCCCGCTGCTGCTCGCCGCCGTGCTGGTCGGCTTTGGCGCCGGTGCCGAGTTCGACATCGCCGCCTTCCTGATCGCCCGCTACTTCGGCCTGCGCGAATACGGCCGCCTGTTCGGCGTGCACCAGGGCCTGAACACCGTGGCCTCGGCCCTGGCGCCGCTGCTGTTCGCCGTGATGCTCGCGCGTACCGGCGACTACACCGCCATGTTGGTGTACAGCGCCGCCTGCTGCCTGATCGGCCCACTCTTGCTGCTGACCCTGGGCCGCGTGCCGCGCTTTGACGCGCAGCCGCAGCTCACTACTTTGTGACCCGCCTTAACCTGACCAACACCGGAGCAGACCATGCCCACACTTACCTTTATTGAACACAACGGCACCGAACATACGGTTAAGGGCGACATCGGCCAGTCGGTGATGCAAGCCGCCACCTTCGCCTCGGTGCCCGGCCTGCCCGCCGACTGCGGCGGCGCGTGCAGCTGCGCCACCTGCCACACCTACGTCGACGAAGCCTGGCTTAACAAAGTGCAGGCCGCCGAAAGCATGGAAACCGACATGCTCGAATACGCCTTCGAGCGTAAAGACAACAGCCGCCTGAGCTGCCAACTGATCATCAGCGAAGAGATGGACGGCATGGTGCTGCACCTGCCCTCCTCGCAATTCTGAAACCGGAGTTCCCATGACCCTCGCCTCAGTCGTAATCGTTGGTGCTGGCCAAGCCGGTTTTCAGGTGGCCGCCTCCCTGCGCCAGGAAGGCTACACCGGCAGCATCAAACTGATCGGTGACGAGCCCGGCCTGCCCTACCAGCGCCCGCCGCTGTCCAAGGCCTACCTGCTGGGCAAAATCCAGGACACCAACCTGCTGTTCCGGCCGGCCGACTTTTACGCCACCCATAACATCGACCTGCTGCACGACAGCGCCACCGCCATCGACCGCCTAAACAAACGCGTGGTATTGGCCAGCGGCGAAGCGCTGAGCTACGACCACCTGGTACTCGCCACCGGCGCCCACAACCGCCCGCTGCCCGTACCCGGCGCCGACCTGCCGCAAGTGTTCGGCATCAAAACCAAAGCCGACGCCGACGCCCTGGCGCCGCTGGCCAAGGAAGCGCGCAACGTTGTAGTGATTGGTGCCGGCTTTATCGGCCTGGAATTCGCCGCCGTGGCCGCTGCCCTCGGCGCCAACGTGCACGTGCTGGAACTCGGCGAACGGCCGATGGCCCGCGCCGTGTCGCGCGAGATGTCCGAACTGTTCCGCCAGGCCCATGAAGCCTGGGGCGTGCACTTTGACTTCCGCCAAGGCCTGACCCGCATCGAGAGCGACAACGGCAAGGTGTGCGCCGTCATCACCAACGACGGCCGCAGCCTGCCCGCCGACCTGGTGGTATTCGGCATCGGCGTGATCCCCAACGCGCAACTGGCCACCGAGGCCGGGCTGGATATCGAAAACGGCATCAAGGTAGACGCAAACCTGCTCACCAGCGACCCAAGCATTTCCGCCCTCGGCGATGTGGCCAGCTTTCCCTGCCTGCAAAACGACGAACAGCACACCCGCCTGGAGTCGGTACAAAACGCCATCGACCACGCCCGCACCGTCGCCGCCCGGCTGATGGGCAAGCCGGCAGCGTATGGCGCCCTGCCCTGGTTCTGGACCGACCAAGGCAACCTCAAACTGCAAATCGCCGGCCTCTCCAACGGCTACGACAGCACCGTGGTGCTGGGCTCTGCCGCCGACCAGCAACTGTCCGTGCTGTGCTTTCGCAACGAGCGCCTGGTGGCCGTTGAATCGTGCAACCGCATGGGCGACCACATGGCCGCGCGCAAAATCCTCGCCCGCCCGCCCAAGCTGACCGCCGCGGAAGCCGCCGCCGAAGGTTTCGAACTAAAAACCTGGGAAGCCGCCAACCGCGACTGACCCCTGCCCCACCCGATTCGCCGCGCCCTGCGCGGCTTTTTTTTACGGAGCACCGCCATGCACAAAGTCTGGTTTATCACCGGCGCCAGCCGTGGGCTCGGAGCCGCCATCGCCAAAGCCGCCCTGGCCGACGGCGACAAAGTGGTGGTCACCGGCCGCCGCCTCGAACCCCTGCACGAAGCATTTGCCGCCTACGGCGACCAGGTGCTGGCCGTCGCCCTAGACGTCAGCGTAGAAGCCCAAGCCCTGGCCGCCGCCGAACAAGCCGTGGCCCAATTCGGGCGCATCGACGTACTGGTGAACAACGCCGGCTACGGCCAACTGGCACCGTTTGAAGACAACTTCAGCGTGGATGCCGACAACCAATTCGCCACCAACGTGTTCGGCGTCTTCAACGTGGCCCGCGCCGTGCTGCCCGTAATGCGCCAACAACGCAGCGGCCACGTATTCAACGTGTCGTCCATGGGCGGCGTACTGGGCATGGGCGGCGCCGCGCTGTACTGCGCCTCCAAATTCGCCGTGGAAGGTTTTTCCGAATCCCTGGCCCAGGAAGTGGCCCAGTTCGGCATCAACGTCACCCTGGTAGAACCCGGCGTCTTCCGCACCGACTTCCTCGACGCCAGCTCCGCCGTATTTGGCGAACGCGCGCTAAACGACTACGCCGCCTTCACCGCCAAAGTGAAAGGCGCCTCGGCCGCGTACAACCACCAGCAGACCGGCAACCCAGCCAAACTCGGCGCCGCGCTGGTACAACTGGCCAACAGCGAAACGCCGCCGCTGCGCTATTTGGCGGGGTCCGATGCGTATCAGCAGGTGACCGGGAAGTTGCAGAAGATGTTGGGGGAGATGGAGCAGTGGCGGGAGTTGTCGTGGTCGACGGATGGGATTTAAAAGTTCCAGCGTCATTTCATGGGGCGAGCGCCCTCCAAACGCCCCAAGAAATGGCGGCAAATTAGCCGCCTTCGCGCAGGCTAAAGGCCTCGAAAACCTAATCTCGCCCTAACCTAGAGTGGCTATCTCACCGGCGAATTGACCACTTTCGATAAAAGTTAATCATGGGCGTGATCACTACCTCGACGAGGGAGTCCTTCTCAATAAGCGTCCTAGACGTGACAGTGGCAAAATAGTAGCCTCGCCTACACGACTACAATGATCATGGACGATGGCAATGAGTATTTCTCAAAACTTCCAATCATTTTTAAACAATTTAAAAATCAGTAACGATGAGCAAATCAGTCTTCGTTACGGTGAAATAACAGCATCCCTCAATAAAGAGTTTCGTAATACCGAGTCCAAAACAGAGAACAACCTACAAGTTGGCTCTTACGGGCGCTGGACAGGTATAAAGGGGATATCAGACCTCGACATGCTCTATCTCATGCCGCAAAAAAAGTGGCTGGACTACGACGTAGCCGGAGGCCAATCAGCACTCCTTACCGATACGAAAAACGTAATCAAGAAACGATACCCCAACACGAACATTTTCGTCGACAGCCCAGTTGTCAGAGTGCTCTATAAAAATTTTCACGTTGAAGTCCAACCGGTCTTTGAACAAGCTGATGGTAGCTTTAAATATCCAGACACCCGCAACGGCGGAAGCTGGAAAACAACCAAGCCTCGAGACGAAATCACCGAAATATCAAAGAGTGACAAGGAGAAAAATTACAATCTTCGTCCTCTCTGCAAAATGATCCGCGCATGGAAAAACAAGCATGGAGTAGCAATGGGAGGGCTTATGATTGACACTCTTGCGAATAATTTTTTGAAATCCACATCTGCTTACGATGATAAAAGCTTTCTCTACTATGACTATATGAGCAGGGATTTTTTTGAATTCATTTCCAACGAGCCAGACAAAGAGCATTACGCAGCGCTAGGGAGTGGGCAACGAGTCAAAGTAAAAGCAAAATTTCAAAAGGCTGCAAAAAAAGCGCACGGTTTATGTGTTAAAGCTATCGACGCGGCGAATACAGACTCGGAAAATAAGAAATGGCAAAAAATCTATGGACGCCACTTCCCTGCTGCAATCAGCGTTGTCAAAAGCGAATCGACTGACATCTCTAGAGATGACAATACAGAACAGTTTATTGAAGATATGTTTTCTGTAGACATCAAATATCCGCTGCAAATTGATTGCACCGTTTCACAAAATGGTTATCGTGAAACAACTCTCAGAGATTTTTTAAAACAAAAGGTGAGAATAAAAACCAGCCGCTCTCTTAATTTTCACGTTGTCGGCGGGGTCATACCCGGTAACTACAGTGTCTATTGGAAGGTGTTAAATCGTGGAGATGAAGCAATAAAAAGAAAATGCATTCGAGGACAAATAAAAAAGGATCAGGGACACCTGCAGATCGAAGAGCATTCAAATTTTCACGGTGACCATATCGTAGAGTGCTACTATGTAGTCAATGATGTCGTTGTCGCCAAAGATCGAATTGAGGTGCCAATTGAATGAGGCTCAAATGACAAACACAGAAGAACCGACGCCTGTAAAATCGTCTACCGCAGACTCTTGCTCCATCTTTGAAGACCAAATTCGTGAATGCTTTGGAAGAACTATTTACACACACAAAACTCACGAAAAAATGGCGGATCGCTGTTCAAACACATTAGCAAAATTCAAACTCGCGCAGATAGCTGTTTCTGGGCTTACTGCATCTAGCGCCGTGCTCACGCTGTTTTTTGACCCTGTTGCGTTCAAGGCCATGACAGCCGGTCTTTCGTTATTAACTCTTCTTATTTCAGGCTATATGAAAGGATTTGATCCTGGCGGCACAGCTCAAAAACATAGAGATGCAGCAGCTAGTATTTGGCCCATTAGAGAGTCATACCTATCGTTGATTACAGACTGGAAAACAAAACATCTGAGTTATGAGGACGCGATCAAAAAACGTGACGCACTGCAGAACCAACTTTCAGCCATTTATAAAAACGCCCCCCAGACCAATTTAAAAGCGTACACCACCGCGCAGGACGCTTTAAAGCACAAAGAAGATTATACATTTTCAAATGAAGAAATAGATAAATTCCTGCCTGATTCACTTCACAAAAAAACTAAGCTTTAGAAAATTTATGTAGTCTAGATTTACCGATATCGACTTGCGTCACGAAAAAGGAGCAATGAAAACATGGAGCCCCATCTGGCGAGTGTTATTCGAAACATTAAATCTGGCGCTAGCAAATTCTCACCGAATGACGATACCCCTGAAGAAATAGCAAAATTCCAGTTGATAGCGAAAGCGATTATTCACGCACGAGATCTAGGCTATATAGAAAACGTGAACATATTGAGAGATCACACACGCCCTCAAGGTGGATATAGGGCGATTATAGTTCAAGGTGGACTGACTTACGCGGGAGAAACCGCCTTATTAGATATATCAAGCCAACCCACACCTATTTACGACGAGCTTACGTCACTGTTGAGTCGAATCGACAGCCCTAGCATAAAAGAAAAATGGGAAAAAACACTTTATCGCCGCAAGACAGATCCTAGCGGTGCTATCACAGCGGCAAAAAGTATGCTTGAATCAACATTGAAGTGGATTATTGAACAGAATGGCGGAACTCCGACCGACAACAACAAAGAGCTATTTAAAAATGCTATTCAGTATCTTCAACTAGACATCAAAGGCACCGCCATTGAAAAAACGATTGATGGTCTTAATCTTGTAATTTGGGCCGTAGGAGATATGCGTAACAGAAAAGGTGATGCGCATGGTTCTTCTACAAGCAGTCCTCCTCCAACCCCGGCAGAGGCGGGCCTTTGCGTAAATATGTCAGGGGCAGTAGTCCTCTATCTTCTCGAGCAGTACAACTCACGGACAAGCACCAAACTTTAAACCTTTTCGAGAATATGGATGGCCTATGGCAGTACGGAAAAGCGCCTCTAAATTCCTTTAAGGAAATTTAGGGACGGGAAAGGGCACAGATTTATTTTTCTGCTCCAATTTTTAGTCTCTGAATAAATCTCTCCATTTTTCTGGTTGCTTTGTAAAACTGATGCCTCACTGAACATGGGCATTGGCGACTATTTCAAGCGTTCCCAGGGAGAACTAAAGTGTACATACGCGCAGACCGGAAAAGGGGCCTACTCGCTCAGCGCCCTGAACTTATTCGTCGCTATGTGCGGATATTCATGATCCGAAAAGCTCGACAGCTCGCTCAATCGATAGCACGGCGCCGATCCCGTCGCAGGATGGCCCGTACTGAACGAGAACGCGCTATCGCACTCGACAAAGCGCTTAAAATCTGCGCATCACAGGCGCTTCGGGCACGCCGGGAAATGTTTGAAGCGTCCGAAGCAGTCTTCAATCTCGCCTTGTACTTTTTGATTGCTGAGCGCGACATCCAGATGGTGAAAGTTGACGCATTAACGCATCCGGACGCATGGCATAGATCGCTATACGCTCGAGTAATTCTTCTAACTATCCACGAGTTGGAATTTGATAAAGCTGGAGGAACGAGACTGCGTCAAGCGTTAGAAGACGCATCCGTTGCTGTAGAGCTTCGGCAGGAAGTTTCCGCGGCACTCAGAAACGTTAGGTCCGCACAGAAAAAAGCACAAAAACACTTTGCTGAACTTCGCCATTCCACGATTGCACATCGAGATGCCGATGCTATTACTCAGTATCGAAAAATTGTGGCATTAGATAGCTTGGAAATTGTCAAGATAGCAGCAGAATTCTATGCCGGCACACAAGCATTCATGGCCGTCATGCCTCGCCTCCTGATCGCCGTTGGCGGGATGAATGGATTAATCTCTCAGCTAGTTGCTCAACATAAAAGAAAACTAAGTACCTAACCTTTCTTGGATGCTGGGAATAAAAAAACACTTCCGACATGCTCTTTACCTTCCACCTTAAAACTCATTCAGAACGTGGAATTTTTTGAGTGCACAGCACGCCCTACGCTACCTTAGTCAAAAGTGTGCTGTGCTACCCACCCTACATATTAATAAAATACCGAACCTCCAATTTCCCCTCTTCAAACTTGTACAGCTCAATCGTCTCGATGCCCCCTTCCCCTTCGCGAAACGCGTTGAGGTGGTGACACGCCGCCTCGCTGCCGTTAACGATGCATTGGCGCACTTCCACACGAATTTTGGGCTGTTGCTGCGCCCACATGCCTTCGAGAATCTGCCAGGCGTCGTGTTGCGGTTTGCCGACGTATTCGATGGTCAACCCGTTGGGTGACACGCTGCGGTAGTGGGCGAAAAAGGCGTCTTTGTCGCCGCTGTTCCACGCATCGATCTCGCCGTGCAGGAAGTCTTCGATGGCCTGTTTGTCCATGCTCATATCTCGGTCTTCCTTCTTAGGCGTGTTGTTGGTGGAGTTGGCGTTGGCGGGCTTGAAAGGCCGGCTCCATTTTCAGCCAGAGCAAAATGCCGGGGCCGATTAGGGCGCAGCAGAAGCAGCACACCAGCACGGCCGAGTAGCTGCCGTACACGTCGTACAGGTGGCCGAACAGCATCGGTACCAGGCCGGAAACGATGGTGATCAGGCACAGGTGCAAACCGAAGATGCGCGCGTAGTCTTTCAGCCCGAAGTAGCGGGCCATCAGAAAGGCCGCCAGGTCGAATTCGGCGCCGGCGCTGGCGCCGATGCACAGGGTGGCGAGTATCAGCAGCGGAATGCTTTGTGCGCCGCCGAACAGGAATATCAAACAGCCCACGGCCGGCAGCGCCAGGCTGATGGCGGCCACCAGGGATGGCGAGTAGCGGTCGAGCAGGTAACCCACCAGCAAGCGCCCACCGATGATGGAGATGCCGAAGGTGCTGAACACCTGGGCGGCGTCCTGTGGGGTCAGGCCTTTGCTGATCAGCATGGGCACCATGTTGGTGACCATGCCGACGGTGAGCGATACCGACAGAATCAGCGCTACGTTAAAGCCCCAGTACACGCCGGAGCGCAGCGCTTCTTTGAAGGTGACGCCGTGTAGTTCTACGGTTTTTTCCTGGGTGACGGCATCCACGCTCACGCGCTCGGCCGGCAGACGCAGCCACAGCAGCGAGAGCGGCAAGGTGAACAGCAGCGGCATGGCGCCCAGGGCGATGAAGCCGGCCTGCCAGCCGTAGGCGGCGATCAGGCGCGAGAGCAGCGGAGGCAGCACCATGGCCATCAGGCCGGTGCCGCAGAGAATCACCGCCAGGGCCAGGCCACGGTTGCGTTCGAACCAGAGGTTGACCAACTGCGTCCAGGTGATGGCGATGGTGCCGGCGCACACGATGGGCATGGTGAAAAACGCAAAATACAGCCAGCCAATCGAGCCCTGAATCTGGGTGATGGCGAAGTAGCCGACTATCTGCAGCACGATGGAGAAAAGCGCGACCCGACGCAGGCCGAAGCGGCGGTAGAGCCAGCCCACCACCTGGGTGGAAATAGCCACACCAGCGAAAAGAAAGGTGATGGAGGCTTGCAGGTCGCCGCGGGTCCAGCCGAAGGCTTGTTCCAGCGGTATTACCAGTGTGCCGAAGGCGTAGAGCAAGGCGGCGGTGATGCTGGTGCAGATGCCAAAAAGGCCCAAAAGCACCACGCGCCAGCCGCGTTTGAATTCGGAAAAATCGTTGCTGCGTTCGTTCTTGTTGTTATGCATGACACGTTCTCCTGCAACTGCTTAGTGGCCCTTGAGGATTTCGTCGACTTTTGGCAGGGCAATCATGGTGGCGCCGCCGTCGACCAGCAGCGAAGTGCCGGTGATATACGAGGCTTCGTTGGAGGTAAGAAACAGCACGGCGTTGGCGATGTCTTGCGACTGCCCCAAGCGACCGACCGGAAAGTGCGCGGCGATTTTATGTGGCAGGTCATCGCCCAGGGTTTCGTGCATATGGTCGGTGCCGATAAGGCCGGGCTCGACCACGTTGACGAGGATATTCATGGCGCCGAATTCCACGGCCAGGCCACGGGCAAAGGCGTTCATAAAGGCTTTAGTGGAGCCGTAGGCGATCAGTCGCGGGGTGAATTTGCGGTTGGCTTCGCCGGAGGAAATGAAGATGAGCCGGCCTTTATCGACGGCTTTGGACAGGTACGGCGCGCTGTCTTTGGCCAGCCAGAACAGCGATTGCACGTTGCTGCGCACGATATGGTCGAACACGTCATCGGCCATCTCGGCCATCAGGCCACTGCTGGTGTCGGCGGCGCAGTGCACCACGATATCCAGGCCGCCGAAACGCTCGACGCCGCCCTGCACCATGTCTCTGATGGCTTCGCGGTCGGCGATATCGCCGCCAACCAGGCAGGCTTCGCCGCCCAGCTCAGTGATTTGTTGAATAGTTTCCTCGCCGTATTTGGCGGTGCGTGCGCTGACGACTACCTTGGCGCCTTCGCGGGCGTAGGCCAGGGCAATGGCCCGGCCCATGCCACGGCCGGCACCGGTGATGAGGACGACTTTGTCACGGAATTTCATTGGGATTCCTTGTTGTTTTTGTAGGGCGCGGCGTACACCAGCTTCTACGTGAGCCGGAAGATTCTGGATTCCCGCCTTCGCGGGAATGACGGTGGTGGTAGCAAAACCTCAGTCGTCCTCGCGCAGGCGGGGACCCAGAAATTCGCGGCGTACGCGGTGCTGCGCAAGGAGCTACAGATCTTTACCCGGCACATTCCGCGCCGAGCCATTACGCCGATCCGACTCCCCCCAGCCCAGCCAATGCGATGGCTCGCGGGTGTCGCCTACTTTGCGCCAGCGCCCTTCTTGCTGCGCGGTTATCGGGAAGCCGCCAACGAAGTCGATCATCTCGCCCTTCTCGTCTGGCAAGAATTCCCACTGCTCTTTACCTTCCAGGGTGATAACCGCGCTCTTGAGGAAGTAGCTGCCGTCTTTGTGTTCGGTCTGGCCTTCGATATCGGTGGTTACCCGCACTTCGCCTTTTTCGTTGTTGAAAATGGCGTAGCCGAGGTGGTCGTGGCCGACCATAAACGAACCGGTGTCCCATGTGCCGTCTTTGTAAACGGTGACAAACGACCACCAGATCACGTGCTTGTTGTTGTTTACCACCAGGTCTTTCTTGTAGTGAATGGCGCCGCCTTCGGCCATGTAGAACTGGTCCAGTGCCAGCGCGCCTTTCACTGGACGGCCTTCGCACACGCCCGCTACATCCCACAACTGCGACACGTAAAAGGTGCCCCACTCCACGCCCGGCAGGTACCACTGCAGGCCTGGGCCGAGCAGACGGCCTTCGAGGTGGAACAGGCCCTCTTCTTTCCAGGTCAGGCGCTCACTGTTGGCGGTGATTTCCCAGCCGTTGCCTTCTTCGTCGGGCTGGTTGGTCCAGCGCACGGTGTCGCCTTCGAGGGTCTGCACCGGCTTGGGGCTCAGCGCCTGCTTGGCCATCTTGGGATAGTCCATGCGCAGGTTGACGTTATCGACGTGGTTGTTGAGGTAGAAGAATTTGGTCGGGTTCGGCGTGCCGTTGGGGGCCATCAGCGAGCGTACGAAGGAGTAGATGTTGCCCTCCTCGTCACGCACCGAGCCGAACGGCGAGCTCTTGCTCAGCTGCAGGCCGAAGAAGCCACGCTCGGCGGCCATGGAAGCGCCGGTTACCTTGTGCGGGCCGACCAGTTGCTGAAAGCCGAAGTCGCCGCGTTCCGGGATGGTTTTGAACGTTCTCATAATGCCCTCTGTTGTTTTTGTAAGGCGGAAAGTGAGGTTGTTGCAGGGTCAGTCCCAGATCACCGGCAGCTTGGATACACCGCGCAGTTGCGCGCCGCTGATCACCGGCACCGGTTGGGTCGGGTCCAGGCGCAGGTTGGGAAGCAGGTCGAGAATGGCGTTTACCGCACTGCTGATTTCCAGCTTGGCGACGAACTGGCCAATGCACATATGCGGGCCAAAGCCGAACCCGAAGGAGGGTTTTGGCTTGCGGTCGATGTCGAAGGTGTGGGCGTTTTCGAAGGCGGCTTCGTCGCGGTTGGCGGAGATCACCATGCATTGCACGAACGAGCCCTTGGGGATGGTCACGCCGTGGAATTCCACCTCCTTGGCGGTTTCGCGCACCTTGAAGGTGGCTACCGGTTCAAAGCGGGTGGTTTCGTCCATCAGCTTGTTGATCAGCGTGCGGTCGGCTTTTACCCGATCCAGCAGGCCTGGGGTGGTCAGCAGCAGGGTCATCACCGAACCGAACATACGGGTGGTGGTTTCGCCGGCGGCGGGCAACAAGGAGCGGGTGAAGGTGATGACCTCGTGGTCGTCCAGGGTGCGGCCTTCGTACTCGGCGCGTAGCAGGCGCCCTACTACGTCGTCACCCTGACTGCCTTCGGCGCGGCGTTTGACCACCACGTCGGCGAGCGCGTCGTACAAGCCTTTTACGGCTAGCCCCGCTTGGCGGCGTGCTTCGTCCATCTTGGCGGGGTCGATCTGGTTGCCGCCAACAATGGCCAGCGCCCAGGCGGCGTATTGTTTGTATTTGGATGGATCGTCGGAGGGAAAGCCCATCAGCGCGTACATCACGCGAATCGGCAATTCGAGGCCGAATTTCATCAGGTCGGCTTTCTTGTCCGGCAGCATTTTCTGGATGTAGTCCTCGCGGATGATCTGGTCGATCTGCGGGCGCCACTTGTTGACGGTCTCGGGCATAAACGCCGGTTGCAGCAGCGCGCGCACTTTGCGGTGCTCGTCGCCGTCCATGGCAAGAATGATCAGGCCATCGAAAAACGCGCCCAGGCCTTCGGCAATAAAGCCGCTGGTGTAGGTAGCGCCGTCACGCAGTACGGTCATCACGTCTTGATAGTTGAACAAGGCGTAGGTGGGCTTGGTGCCCTGCTTGGTGCCGGCGTTGGTGGGTACGCCGAACTGAGTGATGAAGTCGCCTTCGTAAATCGGCGATATCTGGCGCTGCTGGCGGCAGACCTCGTGGATGTCCAATTCGGTACCGCGGTACAAATCGGATACAGCGGAATAGGCGGTTGCCAGGTCCAGGGCGGCGCTGTCGTTGCTCATCAGGATCTCCTACAGTCTCTTGTTTTTATTGTTCATCGCGCCAAGACTGTCCGCCTTGCGGCGCCTCGGTGCTTGAGCGTGCCAACAGGTGTTGTGGGCAAGCCCGAACCTGTGAACCGATGGTATGCGCATGTGGTTTTGGCGGTGCGGCACTTCGTTTGACCTGGGGTCAAACGATGGCCGGCAAGCAAATGCTTCAAGGTATGAATCACGCGGCACAAGGAGCGCGATGTGGCGGTAAAGGGCAAGACGGCCGAAGGCGGCGAACAGGGCAAACGCAACACCATGAACCGCCTGCTCGCAGCGGCACGCATCGAGTTCGCCAGCAAAGGCCTGGCAGGCGCGCGGGTGGAAGAAATCGCCCGCGAGGCCGGGGTTACCAAGCAGTTGGTGTACCACTACTACGGCTCGAAAGAAGGCCTGTTCGTGGCAGTGCTGGATGAGTCTTCGGACAACATCATGTCGGAGCTGGTGAACCTCAGCGTCGAGCAACTGCCACCACCACAGGCCATGCGCGCCCTGCTCAATCACTTCTTTGACCAGTACCGGTTTGACCCTTTTCTCGGCAGCCTGGCACTGGAAGGCATCCGCTACCACGACGCCCACCAGACACCGCGCAACCGCTTTCTGGAACTGGCGCCGGCATTGATTGGCAAGCTGGAAGCGATATTGGTGCGGGGCGCGGCGAGCGGGGATTTTCGGCCGGGGATCAATCCGCGGTTGTTGCTGGCCAGCGCCTCGCTGGTGACCACGGGGTGGTTTACCAACAGCTATTCGATGTCGGCGTTGGCCGGGGTGGATACCGATTCGGAGGAAGGCATGGCGACGTGGCGGGAGTATTCGGCGGATTTTGTGTTGGCGAGTATTTCGTTGGGGGCAAAGGCGAGCCAATCGTAACGGGGCTAACCGAATAAACCGCAGCCCTCACCCCTAGCCCCTCTCCCGTAAACGGGAGAGGGTTGGGGTGAGGGGCCGTTGATTTTGATCCCTTACTTCTTCAAATACGCATTAACCCGCGAAGCCGCCAGCTTGCCGGCCATGCCGTTCACCCCACCACCGGGGTGAATACCGGCGCTACCCAAATACAACCCCGCGACCGGCAACGTATCCCCGCCCAACCCATGCGCCGGGCGCATGGTGGCCGAGCGCATTGAGGTGGTGTCGATATGCACCACGCAGCCGTTCACGGTGTTCAGCCGTGCGGTGAAGTCTGGCGCGGCTTCGATATGCCGGCCAATCACCTTGCCTTCAATGCCGTCGATATAGGCATACAGCTGCTCGGTCACCTGATCGGCCACCTTGTCGCGCAGCGCGTCCCAGCCCTCGTTGGGGTTGGTGGGCATTACCGGCGGGTAGATGTACAGCACGTCCTGGCCGGCCGGGGCCTGGCTTGGGTCCGGGCCGCTCGGGGCGGCCACGGTGATATAGGGCAGTTTGGGCACTTCGCCTCGGGCGCAGGCGGCGAAGTTTTCCAGTACGGCTTCTTCGGTGCCGATCAGCAGCACGGTTTTGCGCAAATCCACGCCGTCGCCGCGCTGGGCTTCATAGCGCGGCAGGGAAATCTGCCCGCTTAACGCCACGTCGACTTTCAGCGGGCCCGAACCTTTGGCGTTGGCCGGCGCCATGGCGATGCGGGTCAGCAGGTGACGGGGAATCTGCCCGGCAGTAACCATCTCCAGCGCCGGTTTCGGGTGGCAGCCGGCGATAACGACGCGTGCGGTGAATTCACGGCCGTCTTTGAGTTTCACGCCTTTGACCTGGCCGTTGGCCGCGACGATTTCGCTCACGCTCGCCGACAACAACACCTTGCCCCCCAACTCTTCAAACCGCGCCTGCATGGCGTTGCTCAGCTGCTGCATACCGCCAATCACCCGGCCCACGCCAAAGCGATGCAGGAAGCCAAGCAGTGCGTAGTAGATGCCGCCGCCGTCTGCGGTGATATCGCCGGCCAGGCCGGTCAGTGCGCACATGGCGGAGATGGTCACCGGGTGTTCGAAACGTTCGCGCGCTGCGGCCTGGGCCGAGCCGGTCATCAGCGCCATCAGCGCCGGTTTCTGCGCTTTGTACTTGATCGCGGTAGCGGCCATCTTCAGCTTGGTGCCGAGGTTAAATTTGGCCGGGTCGACGCGCATCATCGGCAAGGCGATGTCGAGGAACATGTCGATGACCTTCATAAATTCCAAAAACGCCTCGGCGTCTTTGGGGCTGAAGCGGCGGATCTCGGCGGCGGTTTTCTCGCGGTCGCGCCAGAAGATCAGCGAGGTGCCGTCCGGGTGCAAGTACACGTAGCCTGGCGCCACTTCCACCGATTTCAGGCCATGACGCTCCAGCTGGAGTTCGCCCATGACATGGGCGTGCACGCGCATCGACATCATGTCCAGGGCGCAAGGATGAACCAAATGCTGCGGTGCTTCGGGAATCAGGTAGCCGGACGAGGCCATGCCGCCGACCTTGTCCAGGGCTTCCACGATCAGCACTTTCTTGCCTTCCATACCCAGGTAGCAGCCGGCCGACAGGCCGTTGGTGCCACCGCCGACGACGATCACATCGAAGTCGGTATTTGCAGTCGTTTGGTTCATCACAAGGCTTCCATGACGTAGCTCGCCCGCGCCCGACTGGGCGTGAGCGAAATAAAGAAGAGGACAGCGCGTGCTTACATGCCGGTGCGGCCCATCTGCGCGAACAGCGCGCGCATGGCCACAAGCGACGGCGTATGGCTGCTAAAACCACCGTCGGCCACCAGGGTGGTGCCGGTAACAAACGACGATTCATCGCTGGCCAGAAACGCCACCACATCGGCGATTTGCCGGGGGGTGCCGAGTTCGGCGGTGCAGTGGTTGTCGCGCAGAATTGCCAGCAGCGGCTCGGGCATGGCGTGCTCGGACGGGGCCAGGCCAATCTGCACGGCATTGCCACGAATGCCTTGCTTGCCGTATTGCGAGGCGACCATGCGCGGCAGCATCAGCAGCCCGGCTTTGGAAGTGGCGTAACCGGTCAGGGACATATCGCCCTGCACGCCCAACCCCGAGGTGGCGAAAATGATCGAGCCTTTGCCGTGTTCCAGCATCACCGGAATGACGTACTTGGTGCACAGCACCGCGCCGCGTAGGTTGACCGCGATGGCGCGGTCCCAGGCGGCCATGTCCAGGTTGACGAAGTCGCGGTCGGCCTGGCGTTGTTCGGCGTTCAGAATGGCGGCGTTGTTGTGCAGTACGTCTATGCGGCCAAAGTGTTCCTTCACTTGGGCAACCATGGCGCGCACGTCGTCTTCGCTGGACACATCGGTGCGAATCGCCAAGGCCTGATGGCCCTCGGCGATCAACGATTCGGCCACGGCAGTGGCGCCGTCCAGATTGATATCGATCACGGCAACGCTGGCGCCATGGGCCGCCAATACGCGGGCGCACTCGGCGCCCAGGCCGCCACCGGCGCCGGTAATGATGGCCACGCGCCCTGCCAGTTTTCCTGTACTCATGCCCTGCTCTCCTTCTTGTTCTTATTGGCCAGTGCTATTCGCCGGTAAAGCGCGGCTCGCGTCGCTCGCTGAACGCCAGTGCGGCTTCGCGGGCGTCTTTGGTCGGGACCAGCAGCGCGAACAGGTCCAGCTCCAGGTCCAGGCCGCTTTTCAGGTCCAGTTGCAGCGCGGCGCGGGCCGCTTGTTTCACGAACGCCGAAGCGGTCGGCGGCTTGGCGCCTATGCGTTGAGCAAAAGCACGCACCTCGTCGACCAGCGTGGCGTTGTCGGTGGCCAGCCGGCTGACCAGGCCAATCCGTTGCGCCTGCTCGGCGGTCATGCGGTCGCCGGTGAGCAGCATGTCCAGCGCCTGGCCCGGTGCAACCACGCGCGACAACCGCTGGGTACCGCCACCACCGGGAATCAGCCCCAGACCGGTTTCCGGCAAGGCGAACACGGCATTGGGTGCGGCGAAGCGGATGTCGCAGGCCAGCACCAGTTCCAGCCCGCCGCCCATGCAGTAGCCATGGATGGCGGCAATCACCGGTTTGGCGACCGTGTCGAGCGCTTCAATCCAGCGCACGTTTTCCATGCGCTTGCGCACTTGCAGACTGGTTTCCGGGCCACGGCGTTCTTTGATATCGGCACCAGCGCAAAAGCCGCGCTCGCCTTCGCCGCGAATCACGATCACGCGAATCTCGGCATCCAGTTGCAACATCGCGAGCGCCTCAGGCACGCCATGACGGATGTCATCGTTGATGGCATTGATCTGCCCCGGCCGCGTCAGCACGACCCAGCCGACAGTGCCTTCGCGCTCCAGGCGCACGGCCTCGTTGATCACCACCGAAGCAGGATGGCTGTGGGCTGCACTCATGCAGGAATCTCCTCGAACTCGAAGACCTGGCCGTTCAGCTCTGCCGGGTCGATCTTGATCAAGGCGCGGCCGCCGACGGCTTCCGAGGATTCAATCCAATGGAATTCAGTGCCACGGGCGCGCAGGTCTTCGGCTTTGGCAGTCAAGTCGTTTACGCCAATGCGGATGTAGTACGGGCCTGGGCCCCAGTTGTTCACGTAGTGGCCCGCGTCGGTATTCCAGTACGTGGCTTCCAGCACATCGAGCGTGGCGCTGTTGGGCACGGTAAAGCCCATGCGCGCACGGCGGTAGCCTTCGCTGCGGATGGTTTCCACCGGGCCGCTCGGCTCCCAGTCAAGGTTGGTCGACACCTTGCGCAGGGTTTCATCCAGGTCGCGCACCAGGAAGCCACGGGCAGTAACGCGCACCATGTCGCCGGGTTTTAGATCACGCGGCTGCATCGGGGGCAACTGGTAGGTTTCGGCCGGCATCTGCAGCGGTTCGGTCGGCATAATTTCGATGCACAGGCCGCCGTCGACGGTCGGTTTGTAGTACGGCTGCTCCGGAGTGGCGCCGAGCCACAGGCGGTCGAACGGCATTTCCGGGGTGCGCTGGGCCATGCGGAATGGCAGACGGCGGCGCATCAGCTTGTCCACCAGCGCATCGAATTTGTCGCCATGCAGGGCGAGCACGATGGAGTGGGTGATCATCGGCCGGTGGTGGCCTTGGAAGTCTTTCAGGCTTTCCAGAAAGTCGTGGAACAGCGGGTCGCCCGGATTGGGGCGGTCCAGGTGCCACTGCGGCTCGATACGGGTCGGCGACACCGCCAGCGATTTATGCACCCGCAGAAAGTGCGCGATATACGGGTGGTTGTCGAAGGCCTGACGCCAGCGTTCGTGTTTGTAGATACCGAGCTTGTCGACCAACATTTCCGTCATGCCGTCCGGGTCCGGAACCATCATGTCGGCACTCATCAATAACTCGAACATCTCTTTCTCCTTGCAATAGCGAGCCGTGGCATTCGCCCGGCCTGTTGGTCAGTGGGCGCGCCGGGGTATGGCAGGCTCAGTCAATGAGTGGTTGGGAGCTTGGGCGGCATTTTTGCGCGGCTCTTGCTGGGCGCGTGCGTCCTCAAGGTCAAGGGTTTGCGCAAGCTTTGAATTTCCTTTGGGGTTGAGCAGGTAATGCGACAGTGCCGGAATCAGCACCAGGGCGCCGAGCATGTTCCAGAGGAACATGAAGGTCAGCAGAATGCCCATGTCGGCCTGGAACTTGATCGGCGACCAGGCCCAGGTGATGACGCCAGCGGCCATGGTCAGGCCGACCAGCGCGACCACGCGCCCGGTGAAATCCAGCGAACGGCGATACGCCACGGCCAGGCTGCCGCCACGTTCCTGCACGGCAAGCTGAACACTGAGCAAATACAAGGCGTAATCCACACCCACGCCAACACCGACGGCGATCACCGGCAAAGTCGCCACCTTCAGGCCGATGCCGAGGAACACCATCAATGCTTTGCAAATAATGGTGGTCATCAGCAACGGGATCAGCGCGACCACGGTGGCGCGCCAGCTGCGAAAGGTGAGCAGGCAGAGCAAGGCGGTGGCGCCATATACCGCCAGGTACATGGTGATGATGCCTTTCTCCACTTCGATATTGGTCGCCGCCTCGATGCCGGCGTTACCGGCGGCTAGCAGGAACTGCACCGGGTGTTCCGCGTCGGCTGCGGTGTTGTTTTCACGAGCGAAGTCTTCCGACACTTTCAGTACGCGGCTCAGCGTGTCGGCTTTGTGGTCGGCCAGGTAGGCAATCATTGGCGTTACCGAGCACTGCTGGTTGGTGATGCCGGGCGCGGAAATCATTGCCGCATCGACTGCAGAGTTGGTAATGGCTTGATCGCGGCTGATGCTCAGCCATTTCGGGCTGCCTTCGGCCATGCCGGAGCTGATCATGCGCACGGTTTCAGCCAACGACTGAGTGGTTTGCACGCCCGGGGTCTGGCGCAGTTTCCAGGCGAGCTTGTCCATGCTTTGCAGCGACTGGTACAAGCGGCAGCTGTCTTCGTTGGTTTTCATGATGACCACAAACTGGTCACTTGAAAGCCCATAGTTGCTGGTGATGTAGGCGTTGTCGCGGTTGTAGCGCGAGTCGGCCCGTAGCTCGGGTGCGCCGGGGTCCAGATCGCCCACTTTGAGGTGCATCATCACCAGGCTGCCGATCAGCGTAACCACCAACGACAAGGCGATTACCGCCGTCGCCATGGGACGCTCAGTGAAGCGGTCGAGGCTGTGCCATACGTGGCCAAGGAACCCGCGATTGGCTTCGCCCGCCTGGTCTTTTGCGATGGCAATGCGCGCCGCTTTTTTGCTGACGCCCAGGTACGAGAGCGCCACCGGAATCAACAGCAGCTTGGTGAAAATCAGTACCGCCACGCCGATGCTGGTGGTCAGCGCCAGGTCACGAATTACCGGAATGTCGATGATCACCAGCACCGCGAACCCGACGATATTGGTCAGCAGCGCGGTCAGCCCGGTGAGGAACAGACGGCGGAAGGTGTAGCGCGCAGCCACGTATTTGTGCGTACCACGGCCGATGTCCTGGAGGATGCCGTTCATCTTTTGAGTGCCATGGGAAATACCGATGGCGAAGATCAGGAACGGCACCAGAATCGAGTAGGGATCCAGGTCATAGCCGAGAATTTGCATCAACCCCAGCAGCCACACCACGCCAGCCACTGCGACGCTGACCAGCAATAACGTGCTGCGCAGGCAGCGGGTATAGAAGTACACAAACAGGCCGGCGATCACCACCGAGGCGCCAAAGAACAGCATCACCGAATACAAGCCATCGATCAGATCGCCCACCAGCTTGCTGAAGCCAACGATATGAATGCCGACCTTGTCGCTTTCCAGCGAGCGGATCTTGCTTTCCAATTGGTTGGAGAAATCGCCGTAGTCCAGCGGTTTGCCGGTTTGCGGGTTGGTGTCCAGCAACGGCGCGACGATCATGCTCGACTTGCTGTCGTTGGCCACCAGGTTGCCGGTGATACCGGCGCGCATGATGTTGCGGCGCAGAGCCTGAATGGATTTTTCGCTGCCGTCGTAGTCAGCCGGCATCACCGCCCCGCCATCAATGCCCTCTTCGGTCACTTCTTTCCAGCGCACGATGGGCATCCACAATGACTTCATCCAGGAGCGGTCGATGCCCGGAATGAGGTACAGCGTGTCGTTGACCTTTTGCAGCGCGAGCAGGTAATCGGCGTCGTAGATATCGCCAGTTTTGTTTTCCACGACGATACGAATGCTGTTGCCCAGCCCGGGCAACTGGTCTTTGTTGGCCAGGTAATTTTTGATGTATGGGCTGGAGCTTGGAATCATTTTTTCAAAGCTGGCGTTCACCTCTAGCTTGGTGGCGAAGAAACCCAACACCAACGTAGCGAGCAGGCAGAACACCACCACCAACATGCGGTTACGGAAAATGACCCGCTCAAACCAGCCGCCGGAACTTTTATCAAAGTCCTCCAGATTGGCTATCACAGGCATGCCGCTGTTGAATTTTTGCTCGACCATGTCTTCTTTCTCGTTGGGGAATCGTGCCGTCGGCTTCAGTTGGCCTGGGCGATATCGATGACCTTGGCGCCGCTAAAGCGCGTGACAACCAAACTGCCGGTTTCTTGCGTGGCACTGGCGGCGTACACCTCGCCAACGTTCACGTTGGCCAGGGGCTTTATCTGCAAGCTCTGCCGATCAATGCTGACCATCTGGCCGCCCTGGCTGACCACCACCAATGCGTTGCCCTGCTCCACCACACTGACCAGGCTGCTGTTGATGCCCGTTGCGAGCTGCTGCCATTGCTGGCCGTCGTCGCGGCTGACGAACAGGTTTCCCCGCAAGCCATAGGCGAGAAGCAGGTGTTCGAATGCAGCGACGCCGAAATAGGTGCCGGTGTAGGGCGTTTCGATTTTGGCGAAGCGCTGCTGCTCGGTTGGCTGCGTGGTGTCCAGGCGTAACAGCAAGCCTTGCTCGCCGCTGATGTAGAACGAACCCGCGTGCTCGGCGAGGCCATACAGGTGCATGCGGCGGTCGTTGTCGGCCCGTTCAATCCAGGGTTGCCAGGTTTGCCCGGCGTCGTCGCTGCGCAGGATCATGCCGAACGCGCCTACGGCAAAACCGCGACCGCTGGCGTCGAACAACACATCGAGCAGGGGCGCCGGCAGCACGTCGGGCGTGGCCGATGAACCCACTGCACGGTTGACCTCCTGAACCATATCGGCGGCAACCTCGTCGCCCTGCGCCGCTCGTTTGCCATAGGCGTCATTGAGCAACACGAGCAACTTGCGCCCGTCCAGTTGTACCGTCCAAGTGGCGCCCGCATCACTGCTGTGCAGCACAACGGAGTCGTGGCCGACTATCCAGCCGTTGTTCCGGTCGCTAAAGCGCACCTGAACAAAATCACTGGTTACCGGGCTCGCCACTTGCTGCCAGGTTTTGCCGTTGTCGCTGGAGCGTTGAATAAGGCCGTGCAGGCCGACGCCAACCAGCATGTCGCCGGCCTGGGCGACACCAATCAGTGGCGCGGCCAACAGTCCTTCAAGGGTTTGTGCCGGCTCGTTCAGCGGGTCGATGGCGGCATTCTGCGCACACACTTCGCCCGCACTGACCAGCAGCACGGAAATCAGGGTTGCGCTTAATAGCTGCGCGATGGAGCGGTTCGGTCGTACAAGGCTTTGGCTGATCATTATTTTTGTCCTCACCATGCCAGGTGGTCTGCCACGTCACCGCCGCGGGTGCGGTGGCGTGGCAGAAAACAGCGTGTTGCCCTGCGCGCGCTAGCCAAGCCGCGAACAGTTGCGCCTCATCAGCGCTGGGTTTCTCGCGCCACAATCGCTTCGGGGTTCATGTCCCGTTCGCTGCGTGGTTTGTCAAAGAAGCGGTAGCCGCCTTTCAGGCCATCGTTGAGCAGCGCCCACATGCCTTTGTTGAAGTCGTACACCACGTTCTTGACGTTATATGGCAGGGTTTTGTCGTAGATCTGCACGCCGCTGAGGAAGATGCCGCGGTACAGCGTGCCGCCTTGGTCCCAGGCGTCATACAAACCAATACCAAAGGTGTCTTCGTCGAGGTAATAGGTGCGTTTGCTGTACACGTGGCGTTTGCCCGGTTTCAGCGTGGCTTCAACGACCCATACGCGGTGCAGTTCCCAGCGCTCGCAGGCTGGATTGGCGTGGTGAGTGAGGAATTGGTCGTCCTGTTTGCATTCGAAATAGAACTTGTAGGCGTTGTACGGGATGTACATTTCCTTGCGGCCTACCAGCTTGTAGTCGAAGCGGTCCTGGCTGCCGGAGAACATCTGCAGTTCGTCGAACAGCGTTACACCGCCCTGGCTGGCGACCGGGGTGTCGAAGGAAAACTCGGGCGCCAATTTCACCCGCCGTTGACCAGGGGAATAGCTAAAGGCACGACGTGGCTTTTCCGTGGGATCCAGGTAGTCGTTGATGCCGGTTACTTCACCGGAGCGACGGGCTGGGTAGTTGTTCAGCGAGTACACCCGCGCATACATGTTCGGGTCGCGGTCGGTTTGCGCGGTCTGGTAATACGGCTGCTCTTCGAACGTGGCTTGCTCGGCCGCTTTGGTGCGCTGGCCGTTGGCATCCATTACCCAGCTGTTGGACGAACTGGTGGTGGAGAAACCGTGGCCAATCTTGTAGCGCAGCTGCTGGTTCCAGATCACCTCGTTACCGGTTTTCGGAATCGGGAACGGCAGGCCACCGCGACAGGCAACATCCACAGCCAGGCCGTCTTTCAACGTGTTGCACGTGGTGGCGTTGCGGGTTGTGGCGTCCAGTACATCTTGCGGGTACGCGGTGGTGCGATGGCTGGGGTAGATGTCGAAGTAATACTCGGGGAAGCGCTTGAGCACTTCCTTTTGGCCTTCGCTGAGCTTGTCGGCGTATTGCGCCATGTTTTTTGAGTCGATGCGAAACAGCGGTTTCTCATCGCGGAACGGGTCTGCCCAAAAACCGCTGTCCGGCTTGAAGTCGGCGGGTGCTTTAGTCAGACCGCCTTCATACGGCGGGATGGTGCCTTCGGCGTTGCCGGCCTGAATCGCCCCAAAGGCGGTCAGGGTTTTGCCGATCTGGGCGGCTTCCTCCGGACTGACGGCAGCCATGCTGCAGGAGGCAAAGCCAAGCAAGGCGACGGATAAGGCTAATTGTCTCTTCATTCAGACGATCTCCGTTTTTATAGTTGTTCAGAAGGAGGTTTTGAACGTGAACGCCAGCCAGCCGCGATCGGTGTTGCCGATGCCGCCGTTGCCCCCGACGCGATTAAGCGACAGGTTCTTCGACTGGGCGCGCGTGTCAGCGTAACGCAGGCCGAACTCATACTGCTGCTGATAGGTGAACTTGACTCCGGTCGACCAGGCCATGGCGCCTTCGCTGCCACCGCCGGCAGTAGCAGCGTTGCCTTTGATGCCGTAGTTGATGGTCAGCGGTACATCCAGGTCCCACGAGGGGAAAATGTTTAGGTACTGCGGGGTGTAGTTGATGGCAGCGGCGTAGTAGTTACGGGTCGAGCAACCATCGGACTCATCACCGGAGCCTGCAATGCCGGGGGTACGAGCATCGGTACAGGCCGAGTTGCCTTTGTATTTGAACAGTTCGTCGTGCTCAGTCACTTTTGCCAGATGGCTATACGCGAACTCGCCGACCAGCGTGCCGTTGTCGGAAATAAAGTTGCGTGGCACGCCGTACACCGCGTTGGCAATGAAGTGGATGGTGTCACCGCGCGGGCCTTCGTCATCCTCGGCGCTGACGCCGGTAGCATTCAACGCACCATTTTTGCGATACGACAGCTCGGTGCCCACGGCCACGGAATCGAACACCCGGGCAAAGCTGATACCGGCCAGTTTCACACCACGTGGATAAACCAGACGGTAGTCTCCTTTGGCTGCGCGTACTTCCGGAGCCAGCCACGGTTGGTAGTCATCGAACTGGCGGTAGTAGAAGCCGAAGGTCGATTCAATCGCCTCCAGGTTGTATTTGGCCATCACACCCCAGTTGGCGTTGCTGTCGCGGCCGTATTTGGACGGTGAACGTTGCAGCGCGCCTGGGCCGGCTGGCAGTTGGTCCGGACCTTCGAAAAGGAAGTCTGCCGCGCCAAAATAGGTGCCGCCGTAAGGGATGCGGGTGTAGTCCCACTCATAGAAATACTGACCGGCGATGGACATGTGATCGCCCACCTGCGCCTTGGCGGAAATCTGACCGATAGGCAGAAACACTTCTTTTGTCTCAATACCAGGACTGGTCGCCGCTTTTACGCCGTCGCTCGGTGCTTGCGAGTACGAAACCGAGTGAGCGCCAAACAACAGACCCTCACCCCAGTAGTTGGTGTGGCGGCCTATTTTCAGGTTGACTGGCGTGTCACCTACCTGAAAGTTCTTCCACACAAAAGCATCGAGAATCTCGCCCGACGGGCCGTTCACGTAGCGTTCTACCTCATCACTGTAGCGGGCATTGTGATAGCTGGTCTGGCCGCCAACATTGCTCTTTACGGTGGTGTCGTCATAAGCATGGTCGTACCAGCCTGCGGCACTTAGACGGGCGCCCCACTCGTTGAGATAGGAAAAATCGATCTCGCTCAACACATCGAGACGATTTGTCACAATATCATGTTTATCGAACTTGCCATCCGACTCGTCGTTGGCGGCGTTGTTCATGATGCGGTCGTCTTGCGATTCCATGCGCATACCGAGGTTGTAGCGCACGGTATTGTCCCAACGCAGGCGGTAATCGGGGTTGCTTAGATCGAACGAAATTGCCTGAGCGCAGCTCATGCTCCCGAGCACCGCAAGCGCAACCGCGCTACGGCTGAACACGTGCCGACCTTGCTTGGTCATGTCTTTCATACGAGCCACCTTTTATTTTTATTTTCAGTCGTTTATGTGAGGTCGAGTGAATCGGTGCCGCCTCTGTAACGTGCGGATGCTGTGCATCTCGCCTAAGCCTTCGCGGGTGGTAGTGCTTGTGCTCCAAGCGGTGTTTCGCCCTCGCGGCTTGAAATTAAATTAACCGAGAAAAAATAATAATTCCATATAAAGATTGCGATTCTGTATTTAGAATTAAATCGCGGTTTGCCTTTCTAAAAGCTTCCTCGTCTGGCAGTGCCTGGAAAAACCTTCCGGCACATATTGCACACAACACAGGTAACTGTTCAATTATGTTTTGCGTTCGGCGTACTTTGCGCTTTAAATGAGCCACCCGAGGGGTGGCCTGTGTGTCCCTGCCGAGCCCAAAAGAACAATAGGAGCTGGCCTCTGATGAACATCGATTTAAGCGGCAAACGTGTGATTGTCACTGGCGCCTCACGGGGCATAGGCCTTGCCATAGCGCGGGCTTTCGCCCTAGAAGGCGCCCGCGTCGCCATCTGCGCCCGCAGCCAGGAAGCAGTAGATGCTGCCGCTGCACAGCTACAGGAAAATGCCCAGGCCGTGCTGGCCCGCGTGGTGGACGTAACCGACACAGCAGGTGTTCAACACTTTGTAACGGAAGTGGTTGAGGCCTGGGGCAGTGTGGACATCTTGGTCAATAACGCCGGCCAAGGCCGCAGTGGCAATCTCGACACCCTCACTCCCGAAGCCATTCTTGAACACGCCAACGTGTTGCAAATGGGCCATTTTCGATTCGTACAAGCCGTGGTGCCGCACATGCGCGAGCAGCGGTGGGGGCGGATTATTGAAATCAACGCCCTGGCCGGAACGGTGCCCACGCCCGATGGCCTCCCGTCGGTAATAAACCGCGCCAGCTGCGTGGCGCTGTCACGTTCGCTGGGCATGTCGCTAGCCAAGGACAATATTCTGGTCAACAGCCTGAACATGGGCTGGATCGACACCGGCCAATGGGACCGCCATTACAAGGAAATGGGCCCAGGCGTCAGCCGTGAAGAGTTCGATGAGATGGTGATGAAGGTGGTACCGATTGGCCGTTATGGCAAGCCTGAGGACGTCGCCGGCATGGTGCTGTTTCTGTCCAGTGAATACGCCAGTTTCATTAGCGCGGCCTCTATCGACATTGCCGGAGGCATGGGTGGGCAAATTGCTTACTTCCCAACGCTGAAGCGCGATTTTGCGGCGGCGATCAAGGCGCGTAATGAAGCGGCGCGGTAGGTCCACGCTCTTCTTTTTTGAGGGTTCGCGAGCAAGCTCGCTCCTACACGTTGGGTGCTCCGTAGGAGCGAGCTTGCTCGCGAAGCCTTTGATCCTCAGGCCAATTCACCATGAACCTGCTCTTCCCCATCCTCGCCACCCTCATTTGGGCGGCGAGCACCGTCGTCAATCGCCTCTCGGTGGGCGTTATCGACCCGGCCGCCATCTCGTTCTATCGCTGGCTGGTCGCCCTGCTGGTGTTAACGCCCGTGCTGCTGCCGCGAGTCTGGCGGCTGCGCCGGGAAATTCGCCCGCATTTACCGAAACTGTTTCTGCTCGGCTTGCTGGGCATGTCGCTCTATCAGTCCCTGGCTTACTTCGCGGCTCACACGGTGAGCGCTACCTCCATGGGGCTGATTCTGGCCACCCTACCGCTGCTCACCGTGTTGCTCGCGTTTCCGATTCTGAATACCCGTCCAACACGGTTATTTATGGTCGGCGCGCTGATCTCCTTCGCCGGTCTGGCGTGGCTGCTGGCGGCGGGTAATTTGCCGTCGCTGTGGCAGCACGGCGTGGGCCGTGGCGAATGGCTGATGCTGCTGGCGACCCTGTCTTACGCGCTGTACTGCGTGCTGGTAAAGCGCTGGCAGATTCCCCTTCCGACCTGGGAATGCCTGTACGTGCAGATCGTGTTTGGCACGTTGCTGCTGGTGCCGCCGTTCCTGCTGGCACCCGACATTGGCCTGACGGCAAAGAACATTCCTCTGGTGCTGTTTGCCGGGCTGTTTGCCTCGGCCATGGCGCCAGGGTTGTGGATGCGGGGATTGGAAACGCTGGGGCCCGAGAAGACAGCGCTGTTGATGAATCTGGTGCCGTTATTCACGGCGGTGTTGGCGATTCTTCTGCTCGGCGAAACCCTGCACCTGTATCACGCCGTGGGCGGCGGGCTGATTTTAGTGGGCATTGGTCTTGCCCAGCGCAAGAGCAATGCCGTCGGTGGTGTTGCCCTCAGCCCTAACGCGCAGTAGACGCCGCGCTAGACCGCTCGGCGTCTTAGTACACCTACTCAACCAAGACAAAGGCTTCTACTAAATGAGCTATCCCTCGCTTAACTTCGCTCTCGGCGAAACCATCGATATGCTGCGCGACCAGGTACAAGCCTTCGTCGCCGCTGAACTGGCACCGCGCGCGGCGGCCATCGACAGCGACAACCTGTTTCCGGCCGATATGTGGCGCAAGTTCGGTGACATGGGCCTGCTCGGTATTACCGTCAGCGAGGAATACGGCGGCCCGGGTCTTGGCTACCTGGCCCATGTGGTAGCGATTGAAGAAATCAGCCGTGGCTCGGCGTCGGTCGGCCTTTCCTACGGCGCGCATTCCAACCTGTGCGTTAACCAGATCAACCGCAACGGCACCGCAGCGCAGAAAGCCAAGTACCTGCCCAAGCTGATCAGCGGCGAGCACGTTGGCGCACTGGCCATGAGCGAGCCCAACGCCGGCTCCGACGTGGTGTCGATGAAACTGCGCGCCGACAAACGCGGCGACCACTACGTGCTCAATGGCAGCAAAACCTGGATCACCAACGGGCCAGACGCCAACACCTACGTGATCTACGC
>Ga0157370_10000415_pt1 | contig 53917 bp, 60 predicted proteins | sample C35metaG_FD_113463 | JGI IMG/M metagenome (GOLD analysis project Ga0157370, IMG submission 113463) | Corn rhizosphere microbial communities from Kellogg Biological Station, Michigan, USA - C3-5 metaG | ecosystem: Host-associated > Plants > Roots > Rhizosphere > Soil | place: USA: Michigan...
TCTCCCAGGATGCCTTCCCGGCCGCCCACCATCACGGTGCGGTTGTCCATGGGCGCATCCTCCACCAGAGTGGCGGGGGTGAGATTTCCACGAAACCCTGCCGCGTAGATAAACGGAAAAAAGGCGGTGCCCAAGGGGCGCTTGCCAGATTCGATCACATCATAAGGTGCCTGGGCATAATCCCGCCCGCCCACGTAGGCCAGGACTTCACCCGTTTCATGATCGATCATCAGAACCGCTCCCTGAAGATATTCAGGCACGCTGTTTCCATTGCGGCGGTAGTCCTTGTAGCGCTGGCGGGTGTAGCCAGCATGAGCTTCTGCCTTGGTGAGGCTTTCCTGAAGGGACTTTTGAGCGGCGTTCTGGGCTTCTGCAAGGATGGTGGTGTGGATTTTGAAACCGCCGGATGCCAGGCCGTCTTCTCCCAGCGCCTTGCCCACCGCTTCTGCGATGCGCTCATAGAAATGGGTGGTTCCGCGATTGATGGGCTTGGGATTGAGGGAAAGAGGCAGGGACTGCAGTTCCCGCATCTCATTCTTGGTGATGAATCCTTCCTCCTGCATGCGCCCGAGCACGTAGTTTCTGCCACTCAGGTTCGCCTTCGGATTGTTGATGGGGGAGCGGTAGGTCGGGTTTTTGATCAGGGTCACCAGTGAGGCGCACTCATCGGTGCTCATTTGCATGGGTTCCTTCCCAAAATAGCCCAGTGCGGCAGAACGGATGCCATAGAATCCACTGCCGAAGTAAATGCGGTTCAGATAAAACTCCAGAATCTCGCGCTTCGAGTAGCGGTCCTCGATCCGGCGGGCGAGGAAGGCTTCCACCAGTTTCCGCTGGATGGTGGTTTCCTTTCGGAGAACGGCCTCATCTTTGAGATTGTAGGCATTCCGCGCAAGCTGCTGGGTGATGGTGCTGGCGCCCTGGCTGCTGCCTTGGGCATTTAGTTTCACCGCACGCAGGATGCCGATGTAATCAACCCCATGGTGGCTCAGGAACCGGGAATCCTCGCCGGCGCGCAGGGCCTCAATAAAGCGTTCAGGGATCTGATCGATCGTGATGATACTGCGGTTCTGAACATAAAAACGGCCAATCTCCTTGCCGTTGCGGTCCACGATGGAACTGGGGATTTCCAGATCATTGATGCGATCCAGATCGTAGGTGGTGGCGCGCTGCCGATACTCCCTGGTGTAGATATCAGCAAAAATCCAACTGCCGATGGCACCGATGACCAACAGCAGGAAGCAGGAGGCCCAGAAGCTTTTGCTTTTGTAGAAGCGTGTCTTGTGATCCTTGTTGCGGAGGTTTTGTTTCTTCTTTGCCATGTCTGATCCGGAATCCACACCGCCCCGTCACGCGGGAAAGTGCCAGAACGATTATCTGAATGAACCGCCCGCCGCAACCCCTTCGTTGGAGGCAATGATTCATGGACGGATTAAAACCGAAGGTGCCCTGTCTTTCAGCGATTTCATGGCGCTGGCCCTTTATGAGCCCGAACAGGGATATTACGCGAAGGAGCCCCGCCAGGTAGGCCGGGGCGGTGATTTTTTCACCAGTGCGAGCGTTGGGCCCTTGTTCGGAGAGCTGCTTGCACGCCGTTTCCTGGCATGGTGGCAGCAGTTGGAAATTCAGGGTCCCTGGCGGATCGTCGAATGCGGTGCCCATGACGGCACGCTGGCCAATGACATTTTATCCACTCTCCAAAGACTGAATGAGACTGCCTTTAACGCAATCGAGTATGTGATTGTCGAGCCCTTGCCCCGCTTGCAGCAGGCCCAACGTGAAACGTTGGAGAAATTTTCCCCACAGGTGAAGTTTGTCACCTCAGTGGAAGGACTGGGCGTCTTGCCGGGAATCGTCTTCGGAAATGAACTGCTGGATGCCTTGCCATTTGATGTGATCGAGTGGCAGGAAAATTCGTGGCATGAATGCCGTGTCGGGGCTGAGGCTGGTGCATTCGTATGGGATGTTGCTTCGGAAGAAATCTCCCTGCCGGGCTTGGGAAGCGACTTCCCGGAAGGCTATCGCACGGAACTCCGTAAAGGCATGCGATCCTTTTTTGAACCCCTCGCCCGGGTGATGGGAAAATCCTTGTTCCTATGGCCGGACTATGGATTTGCCCGGCCGGACTACTATCATCCATCGCGCACGGAAGGGACGCTTCGGACGTTTTCAAAACATCGGGCCGCTGCGAATCCCTTGGAATCAGTGGGAGAGATCGATATCACCGCCCATGTGGATTTTACCGCCGTGGCGGAAGCTGCTCTGAGATTGGGAGCGGATTCCCTGAAATTCAAAAATCAGGGCGCATGGCTCACGGAGGTGGGCCGGGACTGGCTTCTGTCTCTGGAGGGACAGGTGCAACCGGGACTGCTGCGTCAATTCCAGACCCTTACCCATCCGGCTCATCTGGGAGGAAGCTTCCACGTCTTGGAATTCGCACTAAACGATCCATTCGCCGGACCGACTTCTGCACAAGATCTTCATCGTCTTGCATTGTGATCTTGCCGGGGGGGCAACTGTCGTTCACTTTTCGCGCAGGCCGGGATGGTGGAATTGGTAGACACGCCAGATTTAGGTTCTGGTATCGCAAGGTGTGCAGGTTCGAGTCCTGTTCCCGGCACCACTGCAGTGAATCATTGAAACGGATTATTTTATGAATGAGCTCAAAGAAAAACTGAGATCCTTCGGCCTTTCCGATGAACAGGTTGAGCAATCGATCGTGGCGGTGGTGGAATTTGCAAAATCCAAGCTGCCTGCACAGTTTCACGGCGCCATGGATGACGTGATCGCTGGCAAGACACCCGATATCGGTGGTCTGCTCGGCGGCTTGGGTGGTTTTTTCGGCAGATGAGGAAGAGCAGGATGGTGGAGCATAGCGGATTCGAACCGCTGGCCTTCTCATTGCGAACGAGACGCTCTACCAACTGAGCCAATGCCCCTTTACAACCTTGCATAAGGGGTAGCTGCCGGTTTGAAGACGGCAAGTTTCAAATCAAATGGGGTGAACCAGGAAAATGCTCGGGTTGCTTAAACAATGTTTTACGAGTCACTGCTTCTACCCCATCATCCGCACATGAAATTCCTTCTCAGTTCCCTCGGGCTTTGCCTAGTGGCTCTGACTTTCACCAGTTGCGGCACGAAAAGTCCCGGAAGCAGCCCTCCCATCGGTTCGACGGGCCCTTTCGATAAAAACGGAAACTACGTGGAGGCTTGGGCTGACAGCCCCTCGAAGTGGAAGAAGAACAAGTTCAACACACCTACTGCGGAGGACACCCCGGACATTCCGGCCATTGCTTCCAATGAGCAGCCACCAAGCAATGCAGTACCCATTTCCACGTCCACGACGACAACTACCACCACCACGCGCCAGAAGGCCCCGGTGGAAGTAGCGTCCCGGACCAAATCAGCCTCCTCCAGAACCACCACCACACGGACGAAAACGACGGAAACGATTAAGCCCGCAGTCGCGAAGCGTTCCACTCGTGCGGACGATGATGAGGATGTCCGTCCGAAGACGGCCGCTTCCAAAGCCAAATCCAGAAGAAATTCGGACGATGACGAAGTGGCAGCAAAGCCCAAGTCGAAATCCACTGCCGCTGTGAAGGTGAAGCCCAAGGCGAAAGCCACCGCCCGCGTGACGGTGAAAAAGGGAGATTCACTTTCCGCCATTGCCAGTCGTAATGGCACTTCGGTAGCTGCCATCAAGAAAGCCAATGGTATTTCTGGAACATTGATTCGCCCGGGTCAGGCATTGGTGATTCCGAAGTAACAAAGATGGCGGGATAGGTTTGTCCCGCTTTTGGCTTCGCCCTATGAGGAAGGGCAGGGAGAAGTATCTTTCTTCCCGTATCTTAGCGCTGCTTGATCGGTGCTTGGATGATGCCTTCTTCCGTTTCCTGCTTGAGGCGGAGCTGGCCACAGGCGGCATCGATATCATGGCCTTTTTCCAGACGCAGGGTCGCGGAGACACCTGCGTTTTTCAGAATATCCTGGAAGGCACGGCAGTGCGCATTTGGCGGCCGTTTCCAGTCCAGACCTTCCACTGTATTGTAAGGGATCAGATTCACCTTGGCCCGTAGCCGCTTGGCGTGGCGGGCGAGAATGGCAGCCTGTTCCAGAGAATCATTCACGCTCTGGATGAGAATGTATTCCAGTGTGAGCTTCTGGCTCTTTTTGGAATTCCAGTAGTCCAGCGCCTCGAAAAGCTCTGCAGTGCCCCACTTCTTGTTTACCGGCATGATCTGTTGCCGGACATCGTCGGTGGCTCCATGCAGTGAAATGGCCAGTCGGATCTGCTGCGGATGATCCGCCAGCATCTTGATCTGTGGCACCAGGCCGGAAGTGGAAATGGTAAGATGGCGCGCACCCAGATGCAGCGTTTTCTCATCGGTGATCAGAGAAATAGCGGCGGTGAGATTGGGCAGATTGGAAAGCGGCTCCCCCATGCCCATGAAGACCAGATTGTCCACGCGCTCCCCTGAAAGTTGTTCTGCTGCCAACACCTGGCCTGCAATTTCCGAGGCATCCAGATTTCGGGTGAAACCTGCCAGCCCGGAGGCGCAGAACTTGCAGCCGTAGGCACAGCCCACCTGGGAGGATACGCAAAGTGTCCGGCGATCGGATTTTTCGCCATAGAGCGCCGGATTCGCCGGGATGAGCACGCTTTCCACATAGCGTCCATCATGCAGGCGAAAGAGGAATTTGCGGGTGGTGTCTGCCGATCCCTGAGTGGTGCTGTGCTCCAGTGCGGTGATCCGGAAGGACTCGGCCAACTTGGTCCGTAATCCGGCGGAAAGATTGGTCATCGCGTCGAATGACGTGACCTTTTTCTTCCATACCCACTCCAGAATCTGGGCGGCGCGGAAGGCAGGCTCGCTCTGCTCCTTCAGCCAGATGGTGAGGGATTCGGAGGAAAGGCCGGTGATAGCAGGAAGCATGGGAGTTTTTAGTCGAGGGCGGAGCGCAAATCGGCGGCGGCACTGCGGGCACTGGCAGGAGGGTCCGGGACGAACGTGAAATCGTCGTCGAACTCAGGAGTCAGCAGGGCGTCGGCTTGGGCGGTATTGAGGGAAAGGGGTTCCTGATGACGCGCATGGACTTCGCTCGCCTTGGCGAGAGCAGCAATGGCAGCGGCAGGAACAGGAGCGGACTGGGGGGCACGCGGAACTTTGTCAATAGGTTCCAGCGTGGAGAGGGTGGCCGCCTCCGGTACGGCCTTGAGATCCTCGAACTTGCGGGCGGTGGTGAGCACGCGGGTTTCGAAGGAACCCACCGCACTATTGTAGCTTTCCACAGCGCTGCCGAGTGAACGGCCCAGCTTGGCAAAATGATCGGCCAATTTTGCCAGTCGCTCGTGGAGGGTGCGGCCCAGAAGGGAGATTTCCCGGGCGTTTTCCGCGATAGCCTCCTGACGCCATCCATAGGAGACGGCGCGCAGTAGGGCGATGAGGGTGGTGGGAGTGGCGAGAATGACGCCTTGCTCGACCCCGCGTTCAATCAGGCCGGGATCACTTTGCAGTGCGGCAGAGAAAAACGATTCACTGGGAAGAAACAGCACGGTGAACTCCGGCGCATGAGCGAACTGTGCCGCGTAATTTTTGGATGAAAGCTGGGTGATGTGCGTGCGGACTTGGCGGGCGTGGCGATTCAGCGCTTCCATGCGGACGATGTCATCCACGGCTTCCAGAGCATCGAGGTAGGCATCCATCGGTGTCTTGGAATCGACGACGATGGTCTTACCGCCCGGCAGACGTACGATGAGATCCGGCCGCAGTCGCTTGCCTTCATCATTCACCGAGTGGTGCTGGGTCTCAAAATCACAATGCTCCTGCATGCCTGCCAGCTCCACCACGCGGCGGAGCTGCATTTCCCCCCATTGGCCGCGGCCGGTAGGTTGGCGCAGGGCTTTCACGAGGGAGGAGGTTTCCCTCTGAAGCCCGAGTTGCCCTTCGCCAAGTGCGCGGACTTGTTCCTTCAGCTCGGCATAGGCGCCTTCCCGGGCTTTCTCGATTTCCCCGATCCGGATTTCAAATTTTCCAAGCGATTCCGCCACTGGACGGACCAAGGTTTCGATGGCGATCTTGCGTTTTTCGATCTCGCCCTTGGCTTCTTCCGTCTGGGTGGCCAGTGAGGATTTGGCCAGACGCAGAAACTGCTCGGAGGAAGAGCGGAGGGCATCGGCGGAAAGAGCCTTGAAGGTATCGGAAAGTTTGAGCTCCGCACGTTCCAGAATCGCCTGTTTTTCAGCAGCGGCTCTTAGTTCAGTTTCCAGCCGGGCCCGCAACTCGGTGAGTTGATTGCGAAAAGTTTGTGCCTCCTGCTCGCTGCGCTCTGCTTCGGAAGTGGCGTGGGCGAGCCGTGCCTCAATCTCCAATGCCCTCCGCTCCTCTGCGCGAAGCCTTTCATTACCAGCCGCTATCTTGCTGGAGGCTGCCAGATGAGTGAAGAGCCAGCCCAGAAAAAGGGCCACCACGGAAGCGATGATCGTCAGGAGATGGGGTTGGAGTTCAGGAGGCATGCGGTTTTGTCCTTGCGGCTGTAGAATTGCTCGGTTTCCTACTGGGGCGGACCTAGCTCGTCTGTCCTAATGGACTGCGGGTCGATACGCAAAACCAAACTCCCTATCATACCATGGCCTTTACACTTCCAGAACTCGGATACGCCTACGATGCACTCGAGCCCCACATCGATGCACGGACGATGGAGATCCACCATTCAAAGCATCACAATGCTTATGTAACCAATCTTAATGCTGCCATCGCCGGCAAGCAGGAGCTTGAGAGCAAGTCCCTCTGCGAATTGATCGGAGATCTTGCTTCCGTGCCGGAAGAAATCCGTGGTGCCGTGCGCAACAACGGTGGTGGCCACGCAAACCACAGCTTCTTCTGGAAAGTCATCGCCCCAGGCGGCGCGAAGGCTCCTACCGGTGAATTGGCTGCAGCCATCGATAAGGCATTCGGCTCCTTTGATGCATTCAAGGAAGCGTTCGCCAAGGCTGGTGCCACCCGTTTCGGTTCCGGTTGGGCATGGTTGGTGAAGAAGGAGGATGGCACGCTCGCCATCGGTTCCACCGCCAATCAAGACAGCCCGTGCATGGGCCAGGCAGTGGCTGGTATCTCCGGCAAGGCTGTTCTCGGTCTGGATGTCTGGGAGCACGCCTACTACCTCAACTATCAGAACCGCCGCCCTGATTACATCGCTGCTTTCTGGAGCGTGGTGAACTGGGATGTGGCTGGTGAAAACTTCGCTGCCTGATTCAAGCGATCATTGATCCCTCCAGTGCGGGCGCATTTCGGTGCGTCCGCACTTTTCTTTTTTCCCTTGGGAAGAAAGCCGTGTTAGCGGTAGGCGTGAGTTTTCCCAAATGCCCGCATAGCCCGCAGCTAGATCCTGAGCAAAACATCTCCGAGCAGGAAATCCGGGCGCAGGAAATCTTCGAGCTGGAATCACCGGACCAGTCCCTGCTCTCCGGCCCTCGCGGGCGGATTCATGATTTCATGACGTTGGTGCATGTGGCGCGCGATCTTTTCCGCGCCTTCAGGGTACTGCATTTTGCCGGGCCCTGCGTGACGATATTCGGGTCCGCGCGGACACTCAAAGGTTCCAAATATTATGAACTGGCCCGTCAGATGGGTGAGGCGTGTGCGCATTTGGGATTCACTGTCATCACCGGTGGTGGGCCGGGTATCATGCAGGCTGGTAATCAGGGTGCCTTTGAAGCCGGTGGCCGCTCACTGGGCGTCAATATCGAGCTGCCGTTTGAACAATTGCTGAATCCTTTCGTCCATCGCTCCGTAACCATGCGCTACTTCTTCACGCGGAAGGTGGTGCTGGTGAAATATTCCTACGCCTTCATCGTGATGCCGGGCGGGGCAGGCACCATGGACGAAATGTTTGAGACGATGACGCTCATTCAGACGGGCAAACTGAAAAATTTCCCGATCGTGCTGATGGGGCGCGAGTATTGGCAGCCACTGATGGACTTCGTTTATAAAATGGCAGATGAGGGAATGATCAGTCCTGCCGATCCGGACCTGATTTTCTTTACGGATGACATCGAGGCCGCGAAAGCGCACCTCCAGCGTCATGCGGTCCGCCAGTTTGGGCTGCGGAGAAAGGTCTGTCCGAAAACGATCCGCGTTCTTGGCGAAAAGCCGATCAAGGCTTAGGCAAAAAGAAGGCCCGTTGCTTGTCCGAAATGGGCAGGCCGAGTTTTTCCATGACCGTGAGCATGTCTTCCCACAGCATGCGCTTGATCTGGTTGTTGCTCCCGCTCTGCAGCAAATAGCTGGGATGATAGGTGACACGGACAGGAGTCCCTTCAAAATCGTGCCACTTGCCGCGCATGGAGGTCACCGTGGCTTCCAGTCCCAACAGTCCCTCCGCTGCCGTGCCGCCGAGGGCGACAATGCACTCCGGCTTCACGATACCGATTTCCGCCCGCACGAAGGGTAGGCAGGATGCCATTTCTTCTGCAGTGGGCTTTCGGTTGTTGGTGGTTTGCTGAGGGACAGCGGGACGGAATTTGACGATGTTGGAAATGTAAACCTCTTCACGCGATATCCCCATGGCCTTGAGGATGTCGTTCAGTTTCTGTCCAGCAGGTCCTACAAAAGGCTGACGTTCCTTTTCCTCATGATAGCCCGGAGCTTCCCCCACCAGCATGACGCGGGCATTGGGATTTCCGGTGGCGAAAACCATGGTTTCTCGCAGGGAGCCGAGGGCCATGGCAGGTGCCCAAGCTTCTGCCTGTGCACGCAGCGCGGCCAATTGCTCCACACGTGACTCACCGGAAATCTCCAGCGTGGCCGGAGGCTGCGGGGTGGCCGGGAGCATTTCTGGCACCGCTTCACGGGCAGGCGCCGCCTTGCCTGCTTGCGCTTGCTTGAAAAGTTCACGCAGTCCGTCGCGTGCACCCTCATCCAGATGGATGTGCGTGGTTCCGCGTTCGATCTCGGAGTGGAGAAAATCCAGGACTACATCGGCGGGGCGGTTCACCCCCCCACGCTAATGAGCGATTCGCAGCTAGGCAATCTGAACGTCCTTCTTCTTGCGGGTTGGCATATTATGGCGCATGTTGGGCACATCCCGGATGGGTTTGCTGCCGGGGCTAATTTTTTCCCGGAAATGCCAGAAGATCCAATGCTGCCTGAGACTGTTGCGGCTGCCCATTGGTATTCCGCTCCACGGCTGTGGGCCAAGTTGAAGAAAATCGCAGCTGTGGCCGGCGAGAAAACCCTGCTCACCACTCTCACGCTTTTCTACTGCCTCCAAGACAAGGATACGCCCAAGTGGGCGAAAGGTGTCATCATTGGGGCGCTCGGCTATCTCATTATGCCTCTGGATCTGATCCCGGATGTCATCCCGGGTGCAGGCTATGGCGATGATTGGGGCGCACTGGTCGCCGCTATCGGCACCGTGGCGGCTTACATCAAGGATGAGCATAAACAAAAGGCCACGGCACAGGTTGCGCGGCTCTTTCGAATTGGAAATCCATCACCTCCGGCGGAATTTTTTGAATAAAAACGCCTTCAGATCGGTATCTATAGAGATCCCAGGACATTTTTGAATTACCATGAAATCATTCTTTCTGACTCTCACCACCCTCGCGCTGAGTGCCGCGATCTCCTTCGCTGCGCCGCGCATCGATGAGGAAGTTTTCGGTAAAAGCCTGGGTGGCTGGAGAAAGGGCGGTAATACGGTGGACTATCCGCACTCCGGCTCGACTTACCGCACCTACAAGCCGGAAATCAGTCCCACTCCGGATGGCGGCATTTTCGTTTCACTCCGCATCGATAACGTGCGCGGCTGGTTCGCCAACAACGACCACGCCATCCTTGAAATTTCCGTCAATTCCAAAGGAAACATCACCTCCGCCCAGTCGAACGTCGCCATTCAAGGACGCTCGATCAACAGCGATGTGATCCGTGGAGGGACCACTGCGGGACAAAAGCTGGCAGGTGTGGATCACGCCGTGCAGATCGGCACGGATCTGGTGGCGGATTTATCTTCCAAGCTGCTTCAGGAAAACATTGTGGAGGCAGGCCGCGTTTCCTTCCCTTCCGTAGTTCGGCACAACTACAATTTGCTGTTCCAAGCGATCCGGACCGACGAGCCCAAATCGGAATCGGCCGCTTCACCGGCTTCCGCTCCAGCGCCGTCAACTCCAGACAAGCCTGCCGAGGAAAAGCCATCCGCTCCGGCACCCAATAAAGTGGATGTAATGCCTTATGCCGCTACTCCCAAAGTGGATCTGCAGGGGCAGCCTGAGAAGAAGCAGTAATCATCCTCTGGGATGGAACTGCTTGTGGACGGCCTTCAGCCGTTGCCGGTCCACGTGGGTATAAATCTGTGTGGTGGAAATATCCGCATGTCCCAGTAGCTCCTGGATCACCCGCAGATCCGCACCTCCTTCCAGTAAATGGGTGGCGAAGGAATGACGCAGCAGATGGGGATAGATGTTTTGCTCGATGCCTGCCATGGCTGCCCGCTCCTTCACGATCTGTCTCACCCGATCCGGGGATAGCGCACCACCCCGCACGCTGATGAAAAGATGGGAGCTGGTTTTTTTCGTAACCAGGGATGGGCGTTCATTTGCCAGATAGTCAGCCACCGCATCCCGGGCCTTACTGCCCACTCGTACAATCCGGGTCTTCCCACCTTTTCCGGTGATGCGGATGAAGCCTTCATCGGAATCCAGCATTTCCAGCCGTGCCTTGCAGAGTTCGGAAAGCCGCAGGCCAGAGGAATAAAAAAGCTCCAGAATGGCAAGGTCCCTGCGCCCCAGAGGCTGATCCACGGCGATGGATGCCAGCAGCCGCTGGACCTCGGAGGCATGCAGCGTCTCCGGAAGTGTTTGATCTCCGCGCGGAGCGAGCAGCGGCTCCGCCGGATCCATTTCGAGTTTCCCCCTCTGAGCCAGCCAGCGGAAAAAAACTTTCAGATGGACAGTGGTGATGCGCAGAGAGGCCGCTCTCAGGCGATCTCTTTTCCGCTGGCTTAAAAATGCAGCCAGTTCTTCCGTTCCCAGATCCTTGAGACCGGATTTCCGCCTTTCCGCCCATTCCTGCAAGGCGGTCAGCGATTGGCGGAGAGAGAGCTGGTATGCCTCGGACAATCCCCGTTCCGTTGCAATGAACCGGATGAAACTCTCGATTTCCATTTCCATAAACAGTCGAACACTGCCGGAATGTTTTTCTGCCTACAAGGCTCCGGGCATTAAAAAAGTCGTCCCGGTAGCTTGACTCCATTCGTTCAGTATAGATGCTCGCTCGCAATGAAACCCATTCTGAAGATTTCTGCCTTGCTTGCTCTCTTTGCGTCACTGACCTCCTGCGGTATTCCTACGGCTGCTGTCCGCTCCGCTCGCAATGCATTGAAAGAAGTGAACAGCATCAGCGATGGAACCTCTTCAGGATATTCCGACAGGCCTGTCTCGGCCCGTTCCACTTCGCTGTGATCATTTTCCCATTACGCTTCGAGTTCCGTCCTCCTGCACGGTAAAGCGTAACCAGTGGGTTTCCTGTGGGAGCAGTTCCGGGAACTTATCGCCCCATTCCGCGATGATGATTCCTCCTGCTTCCATGTATTCGTCCCAGCCTAGCCCGATTAATTCTGCGGCGGAATCCAGCCTGTAGAAATCCAGGTGGAAGATTGGTAGCCGTCCATCCTGATATTCATGCATCAGTCCGAAGGTCGGGCTGGTCACGGTGGCTGCTGAACCGAGCCCGGCGGCAAAGCCCTTTGTCCAGTGCGTTTTTCCCGCGCCCAATCCGCCCACAAGGGCGATAACCATCCCGGGCCGGGCATCTTCGGAGAATTTCCGTCCCAAGGCTTCCATGTCTTCCGGAGTTGCTGCTTTCGCTTCCATCTTGCCTGTGGAGAAACCGGAAAGCCGGAAGTGAGTCCATGGAAAAAAGACAAATTTCCTCTGCTTCCGGTCCGTAACCGTGATTCCACGAAAATTCACGTTGATTCTGCCCCCCACTGGCCATGAGAGTCTCCCCGCCATGCTAGATATCCGCGTCATCCGCGAAAACCCCGCCGCCGTTCAGGAACGTCTCAAGGCCCGCGGGGGTGACCATTGGAAGCTTATCGACGATGTTCTCGCCTGTGATGAGACACGCCGTGCAGCAGAGACTTCCAAGCAGCAGCTTCAGAATTCCCGCAAGACCATTTCCAAGCAAATCGGCATGCTCAAGGGCAAGGGGGAAGATACCTCGGCCATTGAAGCGGAGGCCCGCAGCATCAACGAGCAGATTGCCGCATTCGATGTGGAGGCAGATGCCGCTTCGGCCCGTCAGACCGAGTTGCTGCTCAATATCCCGAACATGACCCATGAAGGCTGCCCCGTAGGCAGTGATGAAACGGCCAATCCGGTGGTCCGTGAGTGGGGTGCCAAGCCCGAGTTGGTGGAACCCAAGGATCACGTGGAGCTGGCCCTCAAGCACGGCCTGGTGAACTGGGATGACGGAACGCGTGTCGCGGGATCCGGCTTCGTTGTCTATCGCGGCAAGGGTGCCCGTCTGGAACGCGCATTGATCAATTTCCTCCTCGATACCCAGAATGCCAATGACTACGAGGAAGTGAATGTCCCTCACCTCGTCAAACGCGAGTGCATGGAAGGCACAGGCCAACTCCCGAAATTCGAGGATGACATGTATGGCACGGATGCAGTCGAAAATGGAGTAAACAGTCTGTTCCTTGCTCCCACCGCCGAGGTGCCGGTCACCAATCTTTACCGGGATACCCTGCTGGCAGAAACCGATCTACCCGTGAAAATGGTGGCCTACACGCCCTGCTTCCGCCGTGAGGCAGGTTCCGCTGGCCGTGACAACAAGGGCATCATCCGCATGCACCAGTTTGATAAAGTGGAATTGGTGCAGATCGTTCATCCCGATCAGGGATTCGAGGTGCTGGAGCAACTCACAGGCCATGCTGAATCCATCCTTCAGAAGCTGGGCCTTCACTACCGCGTGATTGAGCTTTGCACGGGTGATATTGGCTTCTCTTCGGCCAAGACCTATGACATCGAAGTCTGGGCTCCGGGCCATGGCAAGTATCTGGAAGTTTCGAGTTGTTCATGCTTCGGAGACTACCAGGCCCGCCGCATGAAACTGCGCTTCAAGGACAGCGAAGGTAAGAACCGTTTTCCGTTCACCCTGAATGGATCCGGCACTGCCTTGCCGCGCCTCTATGTCGCACTGCTGGAGCAATACCAGCAGCCGGACGGTTCCATCCGTATCCCGGAAGCCTTGGTCCCTTACTTCGGCGCGGCTGCGATTTAAAAAAGCCAAGCCTTGTTACTTGCCAAGGTGGGAAGTGGGGGATAGGGATTCCTCCCGCCGCACAAAGAAGGTCCCGTGGTCCAATGGATAGGACGATGGTCTCCGAAGCCGTAGGTGGTGGTTCGATTCCACCCGGGACCATTTGTGTAAACTATTGATGGAATGTGTGCTCAAGCCGACGGTTGCAAGAACCGCCGATTCGTCCGGTTACTGATAGTGCTCATCTTTTTGCGCATTTTTGCCTGAGCAATGGCGTGACATCAGGTTTCCTTTCTGCTGAGGATGCAGGTTATGAAATGGGAAGGCAGACGGCAAAGTGACAATGTGGAGGACATGCGCGGCCAGGGTGGCGGCGGGGGCATGGTGTTGAAAGGCGGGCTGGGCACGCTGGTGCTCGTAGTGGTGGTGATGCTGCTGGGAGGTGATCCCAAGGCCCTGCTGGACATGGCGACAAGCTCGCAATCCGGTGCATCTTTCTTGTAAGTGTCGGGCTACCACCAAGAGGAAAAGCTCAAGGAACTGGTGGGGGTGGTCCTGGCGGATACGGAGGATGTGTGGGATGAGCAATTCCGCGCGATGGGGAAGGTTTACGAAAAACCCAAGCTGGTGATTTTTTCGGGCAGCGTGCGATCCGGTTGCGGCTTTGCCGATGCCCAGGTGGGGCCTTTCTACTGCCCGGCGGATCGCACCATTTATGTGGATCTTTCATTTTTCCAGGAATTGAGCGATCGGTTCGGTGCGCCGGGAGACTTTGCCCAAGCGTATGTGATCGCTCATGAGGTGGGCCACCACGTGCAAAATCTGTTAGGCATTTCCGCCCGCCTGGATGAGGCGCGGGGCCAGGTTTCGGAAAAGGAATATAATGAACTTTCAGTCCGGCTGGAATTACAGGCGGACTTTCTGGCTGGCATGTGGGGGAAGAAGGCTCAGGAGAAGTTCGACTTTCTTGAGCAGGGGGATCTTGAGGAGGCTCTGAATGCAGCGAACTCCATCGGCGATGACACCCTTCAGAAGCAGGCCCAGGGTCGAGTCGTGCCGGATGCCTTTACCCACGGCACTTCCGCTCAACGCGTGAAGTGGTTCAAAAAAGGATTTCAGGCTACGAGCCTGGCTGAAGGCGACACCTTCAGAGTCAGGGACCTCTAACTTACAATGCCATGATGTCTTCCAAGAAGCTGGGCTGGGCCATCGTTGGATTGGGGGGACTGAGTAGTGCCCAGATCGCGCCAGCGCTTCAGCGTGCGAAGTATTCCCGGCTGGCAGCTCTTGTAACCGGTTCTCCGGAAAAGAGCGTCGAGTGGAAAGCTCGTTATGATTTAGCGGATTCACAGGTCTATGCGTATGAGGACTTCGACAGGCTGGCCGAAGATCCCTCCGTGGATGTCGTTTACATTGTCACTCCCAATGCGCTCCACAAGGAGCATGCCATCCGTGCGGCACGAGCAGGAAAACATGTCTTCTGTGAGAAGCCGATGGGGAATGATGCAGCGGATTGTCTGGAGATGATGGCTGCGTGTGAGATCGCAGGGGTTCAGTTGGGGATGGCCTATCGTTGTCAGTTGGATCCGCATCACCAGGAGGCGATTCGCTTTTGTCGGGAAAAAACTTTCGGAGCAGTAAGACACATTGAGGCATCCTTCGGATTCAAGATCAGTCCGGATGTTCATAGCCGTCTCAAGCGTGATCTATCAAAAGGTGGTGCCTTGCTGGATGTGGGCGTGTATTGTGTACAGGCCTGTCGCTATCTAACGGGGGAGGAGCCCGCGGAAGTAATTGCCCTCGAATCAAAAAGCGATCCGGCCATTTTTGCAGAAGTGGATGATACCGTGGTATGGTCGATGAAGTTCGCTTCAGGCATCACGGCCAACTGCATGACGAGCTTCAGCATTCCGAATGTGGATGAATTCCGAGTCATTGCGGAAAACGGCAGTTTCGGAATGAAGCCGGCATTCGCCTGTGAAGTGACGCCGCAGGGCTGGACTTCAGATCCCGCTCACCCTCTTAACTTCACACCTATCGATCAATTCGTCGTGCAGATGGATGCGTTTTCACAAGCCATCATGGAAGGCAGGCCCTTTGAAATCGATGGCGGAGAAGGCCTGAAGGATCATCTGGTCATGGATGCGATTTATCGTTCCATCGCCAGCGGTAAGATGGAACCTGTAGCTATCAGTTAGATTTTTGGGCTCGGGGAATTTACACATCCAATGCAGCCCGGATTTTTCCTACGGTGAAATCCATTTCCTCACGACTCAGGCTGAAGGGCGGAGTCAATGCGATGACGTGACCTTCCGGCGCATCTGGTAAAAGGATCAGTCCTTCCTTCAGCAGGGAGATAACTGCTCGGATTGCTATATCGCCAGCCGGACTTCCATCTGTGTGCCGCAGCTCAATGCCTTTCATCAGGCCGGGGCCTCGGATCTCATGAACGATGGGTAGTTCAAGCAGAGGCCTCAGGGCATTCTCAAATTGAAGGGCCGCCTCTGTCACCCGCGTCAATGTTTCAGGACGGGCATGTTTAGTTAGAGAATGAATGGCCATCGCACAGCCAAGAGGGTTTCCAAGAAAAGTGCTGGTGTGTAGCGCCTCTCCCTGGGTTTCCGGCCATGTGTCCATGATTCTGGAAGAGCCTACACAGGCGGAGATGGGAAAGCCTCCACTCATAGCCTTGCCCAGGCAGATCAGATCCGGGACTACCCCGGACCACTCACAGGCGAAGAGTTTTCCCGTGCGATTGAAGCCAGTGTAAACTTCATCCAGAATGAGTAATGCGCCATGGGCATCACACCACGCGCGGAGTTCTGCCAGGAATGCATCATGAGGGACTACGATTCCGCCGCGTCCTTGAAATGGCTCTACCAGAACAGCGGCAATTTCCTGCCCGTTTATCAGGGCTAGAGCATTGTGGAATGTTTCTACGGAAGATTCATCTCCACGGCGGGGGTAGGGGAGCAGTTGGGTAACGCCAGCCAGTTGGGGGGCGAATGGCTCGCGGAACCAGGGGATACCCGCTCCCAGAAGGGCTCCATAGCCCAGTCCATGATAGCCACCTTGGAATGAAAGGATGCCCCGGCGTCCAGTGGCGATGGCGGCGGTTTTCAGTGCCGCCTCGATGGCTTCAAATCCGGAATTTCCTAACAATGTCTTTCCGTTTTCTCCCGTCCATCGCTCATAGGTGAGCGCGCTCAACATCTCGCACAATTCCACCTTCAGCCGCGCCGGATGCACATCGCCCATCGCATGCAAAAGCTGAGGGCTTTGCTCGCGGGCAGCGCCAGAGGGGAAACCATGGCCGAGGCCAGCCACCCCGAAGGCGCTGGTCAGATCAATGAAGCGGTTTCCATCCGCATCCCAGACGTTCACGCCTTCCGCCCGTTCCCAGAAAATCGGCCAATCCTGATTGGTGAAAGTTGTGTTCCGGCACTCCACGCGATTCAGCCGCTGCGCAAGTTCCTGCGAGCGGGGGCCGGGGATGGATGTGAGGAGATGAGGAAGCATGGGAGGGTATGTAGGAAACCCTCCCACCAGTGACGAGCCGGAAGTCTGCTCAATACTTCAGCAGCCTGCTGATCGTAAAGCCAGCAGCACCGATGAGCAGCAGCAGCGCCAGGCTTCCGCCGATGCGATCCGTGATGGTCGCCCGCGGGCGAACCACAGAAGTGGATTTTGGGAAGACAATCACCGCATACAGCATGCCGGCGATCAATCCTCCGGCATGCGCGGCGTTATCAATGAAACGGTAGCCGATCAGTCCGATGAAGGCGGTGAGGAAAACACCGGCGAGCAGGCGTCGCCGGGCATGGCGTGGGACAAGTCCGGCATGCAGGGTTTCAAAAATCAGCAAAAAGCCGAGCCACCCCATCAAGCCCCCGGAGGCCCCCACGCCGGTTTTATCGCCCAAAAAATGGAGTGAGGTTTCACCTCCGATGTAAGCTGCGAACACGAACACCATCGGGACATGTGGCCAGCGGGAAAAGACTTCCATCCGCTTGCCCAGATACAACATCGCAGAGCCGTTCATCAACAGGTGGACGATGTTTCCGTGGAGGAATGGGGCAGTCAGCAAGCGCCACGTTTCCGTATCTTCCTTACTCTTCAGCAGGCCGGCTGTCTGGATGCCATTATCCCCGGACCGCAGAATCTGAAACACATACACGATCCCGATCAGGCCCAACATCACGTAGGTGAGAGGTGCCTTCTGGCGTTCCAGCCAGGTTTCAAAACGGATCGATGGAACGGTGGCGGCGATTTTCTCTTCCGTCCAGCTGTCCATTTCCTTTCTGCGTTTGAAGGCGGAATACCAAGGAATGAGACCAAAGATGAGGAATAACAGCAATGCGACACCGAGTAATGGCGAATCCCGGGTTAGCTTCAGCGTTTCACCCAGAGCGGAGTTTTCTCCCTGCACATATGTAACGTGCTGCCAGTTCTGATGAAACGTGTAGAAGGCGAAAATCAGAAACCCCAGACCATACCAGCGCAGCTTCCGATTTCCTTCTTCCAGTTCCAATCTGGTCCAGACCTTGCGCGCGGCGCGGACCGCATCACCCGAGCCGGGGATTTCCTCCGGCAACACCATGTAATGATGCTCTGGAGTCCAAGCCAAAAGGACACCGCCATCGGCGTCATTCCGAATGGCGGTGTGAAGTTCTTCCAGAGAGTGGCAGCGGTGGGGCTCGTTTTTGGCACCCACCCATCCCCATCCTTCCGGGGCTTCGGGAAATGCTTCCGGGCGGCCCCAGACGGGCGCCTCTTCTCTCGTTTCGTCAGCCTCTATCACGCTGTGATAGCGTCAGGACTACTGAGGTTTATTTGCCGGAGTTTCTGGCTGGGGAGCTGGCTCGGTAGGAACTGCCTCCGGTGCGGTTTCCGCAGGAACTGGAGCAGGTTCCCCGGCTGCATCGGCAGGAGCTGGAGCATCGGCTGGTACTTCCTGTGGCGCAGGGGCGGCTGGAGCCGGAGCTGCTGGCTCAGCGGGAAGCTCGTCGGTGAGAGACTTTGGTGGCTCTGGGGCAGCAGGGGCGGTGGCGACCACCTTTGCCTTCTTCTCTGTGGTGACGAGGGAGTGCTGCTTGTTCTTCGCACCGATCAGAATGGCCAATGTGAGGCTGAGAATGAAAAATGCCGAGCCCAGATAAACGGTACCACGTTGCAAAACGTTGGTGGTCTGTGCACCGAAGACCTGATCTGTCACGCCTGCACCGAATGCGGCGCCGAGGCCTTCTTGTTTCGGACGTTGCATCAGGATGAGCAAGGTCATCAGGACGCAGATAATCACAAAGACCACCAACACAAGGTTGATGCTCAGGGAAAGCCAGTCAAACGCAGCGAGAATCATGGGCGCGGGACTATGCTGGCACCCTTCTGGTGTGTAAAGCGGCGATTTTCCGAATCCTGCCAGACTTTAGTCACGCCGGAACCCGCCTTCAAGGTCAGCAGCATGGGGCCGCTGAGGATTCTGGCATACCACATGCGAAAGTGTGCGCCTCATTCCTATTTTCATTATTCATGAAAAACTCTCTCGAGCCCTACCTCAATCATCACCTTACCGGCTCGGCCGGAGCTCTCGTTCTACTGGATGAAATTATTTCCCGCCAGGAACTGCCGGAAGAAATCCGCTACTTCAAAACGCTGCGGGATGAGGTGAAGGAGGAACAGGATTTCCTGCGTGGATTGCTCGAAAGCGCCCATCTGGAAGTGAGTAAGATCCTTGAATATGCGGATGCGGTAACGGCCCGCGGAAGCAGGACAGGCCTCGCCCTTCAAGGAATTTCCAAAGACGAGTTGGGGTTGCTGGATGCTCTCGAAGTGCTTGCCTTGGGCTTCCAAGGGAAGCGCCTGTTGTGGAAGGCACTGGAAGCAGCGGCTCCCAGTATTCCAGCATGGCGGAACATCGACTTCAAGGCACTGGAGCGTGCCGCTGTCCGCCAGCGCGATGGGGTGGAGAAGCGGCGGATGGCCTTCGTTCGCAAGGCTCTCTGGCAGGTTTTAGAAGAAGCATCATAACTCAAAAAAATGAGCATAATGCGCGAATTGTCCCAAGCCCGTGGCGCGGAATGCATTTCAAATTTGCCCAAAAGCGGTCGCGTCAAATCCGCCGCCGAATTTTTCAATTTTTAAAGGGATCGAATTTGAAATGAAAACCGGACGCTGTTATTTTTGTCACCCTGTGAAAATCAAGATCCTGGCCATCGTGGGCTTGCTCATCATCACAGCCCTCGTGGGGCTGGCCGCATTTTCACAATTCAAAAATCATTTTCATGAAGCCACAGCCCAGGAATATCAGGCGAAGCGCTCACTGGTGCTGCATCAGATGAGGGAGGCAGTATTGAAAGACGATTGGCGTCGCCTGCAACGCATCGAGAAGAAGTATGGCAAAAGTGTGAAGGACCCGGAATTTATCACCGCCTTACATCAGGCCAAGGCTACAGTGCATGGCAATGAGACCCGGAAAACCTTCGTTATTGGTAAGCTTCTGGATATCAGCCGACAGCAGGAAGCTGAAAAGAGTGCGGTCAATGATCGTGCGGAGTGGTTGATTTCGACAGCCAAGTAGTTCTTCATGAATGATTTATGATGAAGGTGTGAAAATATTTTTTGCGTGGCTTGTCACGTGTGGCGGATTCATCACATATCGGTGCGGACCCTGCCATGATCTCCATCCAACGCCTTTTCGGTAAAGAAGACCGCTTTTTCACTTTGCTTATCGCAAGTGCGGAAGAAGCGAGACAAAGCATCATTTCCCTGAATCAGATCCTCCTTCACGATAAAGCCCCTTCGTTGGGCGAATTCGCGGAGGTAAGAAAGAAGGATAAAATGATCAAACAGGAGATCAGTGATCTCTTGGTAAAGACTTTCGTCACCGCCTTGGAGCGGGAAGACATCGAGGAGCTTTCCACCACTCTCTACAAGATTCCCAAGACGGTGGAAAAGTTCGTCGAGCGTTATCAGATCTCGCAGGAAAGAATTGCTGCGATGGACTTTAAAAAGCACGCAGTGATGTTGGATGAGGCCACAGGCATTGTGGTTGAAATGATCCAGACTCTCCAAAAAGGAATGGATATTGTGAAGATCAAGGAGCTCAATGATCGCCTCCAGATCATTGAGGGAAATGCGGACGATCTTATGCTCGAGTGCCTGAGGGATCTCTACAGCGGTGCCCACGATCCGTTGCTGGTGGTGATCGTTTCAAACCTCCTCGATCTCCTCGAAAAGATTTTCGACCGCTGTCGCGACGTAGGCAATGTGGTAAAGCAAATCGCTTTCAAGAACTCCTGAATCCCGTCATATGACGCTCATCATCGTCGTCATCCTCGTGGCCCTGGCCTTCGAGTTCATCAACGGTTTCCATGATACCGCGAACTCGATAGCCACCGTTGTTTCCACCAAGGTGCTTACTCCACGGCAGGCCATCATGATGGCAGCCGCTACCAATCTCATTGGCGCACTCATTGGTCACGCAGTGGCGAAAACCGTTTCCTCCGGCCTGGTGGATGCGAAGTTCGTCACGACCGCCACCATCATCTGCGCCCTCTTTGGCGGCATCACTTGGAATCTGCTCACCTGGTGGCTGGGGCTGCCATCCAGCTCCACCCATGCTCTCGTAGGTGGCCTTTGCGGCGCTACTTTGGCGAATGCCCAGAACAATTGGAAATCCATTATCTGGTCTGCGGAAAAACTGAAGGACGGGAAAATCGTGATGGAAGGCGTCCTTCACAAAGTCGTTTGGCCGATGGTGACTTCCCCCGTCATCGGACTGGTCGGCGGTTTCCTGGTCATGACGGTGCTCTATGCGTTGCTTAGGAATGCCCGGCCAATGTTTGTAAACCGTTTCTTCGGCCGTGCCCAGATTTTCAGCGCCGGTTACATGGGCTTTGCCCACGGGCTCGCGGATGCTCAGAAAACCATGGGCATTATCACCCTCGCTCTGGTGACGGCCACCACCGCTGGTTCTTTCGAACAATTGCCCGGCTGGCTGGGCTTCCTTCGGATGGACAAGACTCCGCTTGCCGAGGTGCAGATCCAATCCATCCGGAAAGGCTCCAAAGATCCTTCCCACGCCCAAATTCTCTCGGCTGAGGCGGATAAGTTGCAGACGGGTGAGTTCAAGGAATCCTTCCACGCACTTGCAGCACTGGCTTACGCTGCCGATGGGGAGGATGCACTGGCGGAACGGGAGCGCGCTTTGGCGAAAAGAACTCACCAGCAGGCATTGGATCGGGAAGCAGCCCGCTTCATGCCCAAATTGCCCATTCTGGGCCCCATGGTTGCTGCCAAACCCACGGACTGGCTGAAGGCTCTCGATGGTGAAATGAAGAAGGCGGCCCAGGATGGCAAGGACCCTCTCGCCACGGCTGCCACCAAGGTGCGTGACGTTTCACCGGATGTCCCTGCGTGGATCAAGATAGTCTGTGCTCTCACCATGGCGGCTGGCACCTCTGCGGGCGGCTGGCGTATTATCAAGACCATGGGGCATAAAATGGTGAAATTGCAGCCTGTTCACGGCTTCGCTGCGGAAACGACCGCAGCCACCCTTCTGGCGGTAACTGGTAATCTGGGTATGACGGTTTCCACCACCCATGCCATCACTACAGCCATCATGGGGGTAGGTGCCACTAAACGATTCAGCGCCATTGATGGGGGAATTGTGAAAAAGATCCTCGGTGCCTGGGTGCTCACACTGCCTGCATCGGCAGGAGTGGCCTACCTCACCATGTGGATCTGGTTGAAAGTAGCAGGCTGAAGGTCATTCACTTGATCCTTTTGGCCGTAATCGTATTTTCTATCATTTAAGGATTTGGCCTGCATTTTGCTTTTCCGAAAATGTATTTGGTTTTGCTTGTGCCATGTAGCCTCAAAGAATGCAGGAAGGTCAGGGTTTGGTTGCCTCGATGATATCTCCTGCATTCTTTGAGGTTTTTGTCATCTGATAGAAGGCGGTACTTCTAATAAAATGGTTTTTGGCTAGTGGAACCATCATGGGACATTGTATTCCTCGGGGTGCAGATGAGCCAAGTCGTTCGTAAAAGCCTCATAGTTCTAAAATGGCTGGTTCTACTGGTTCCGCTTTCTATCGCCATCGGCTCGGTATCGGCCTTTTTTCTGTGGAGCTTGGATACGACTACCAGTGTCCGTTTATCCCATTCTTGGTTATTGTTTCTCCTTCCGTTAGGCGGCTTTTTGGTGGGCCTGATCTATCATCTTTATGGAGGAGCGGCCAATCGTGGGAACAACCTGTTGATTGATGAAGTTCATGAGCCGGGAGCGGGGGTTCCCCGCCGATTGGCTCCATTGATTTTGATAGGCACCTTGCTTACCCATCTGTTCGGTGGCTCCGCCGGCAGGGAAGGGACGGCCGTTCAGATGGGCGGGGGAATGGCAGCTACCTATGCCCGGTGGCTGAGGCTGGATGCCGGGGGGCTGCGTATTCTGCTGATGGCAGGGGTGGCCGCAGGCTTTGGCTCCGTGTTTGGTGCGCCTGTTGCGGGCACGGTTTTTGCCTTGGAGGTGCTCATCATCGGTCGCATCCAATATGATGCGCTCATCCCCTGTTTCGCCGCTGCACTCATGGCGGATTGGGTAGCCCATGCATGGGGGATTCATCACACCTCTTACCAGGTGGCGGTGGCAACAGCTGCGTATCATACGGATCTCATTCTGCTCGGAAAGGTGATCCTCGCGGGCGGACTATTTGGCCTGGCTGGGCGATTGTTCGTCATTTCCTCTCACCAGACATCGGCTCTGTTTAAAAGGTTTCTTTCCTATCCTCCCGCCCGCCCGGCGGTGGGGGGAGTGATCATCATCATTCTGTTTTTTATCGTAGGTACCCCAGACTACCTCGGCATCGGTACCTTCGCCCATCGGGAAGGGGCCATCACTTTACCTGCCATGTTTACCGGTACGGATATTCCTGCCTCTGCATGGATCTGGAAGCTCATCTTTACCGTGATCACACTTTCCAGCGGGATGAAGGGAGGGGAAGTCACCCCGCTGTTCTTCATCGGAGCAGCCTTGGGAAATGCGCTTTCCAGTTATCTTGGAGTGCCCGTGGATCTCATGGCCGCTCTCGGATTCGTCGCCATTTTCGCAGGTGCTACCAATACGCCCCTGGCCTCCCTCTTGCTCGGGGCGGAACTTTTCGGTGCAGGAAATATCATCTACATCGCCGCTGCCTGCCTGGTGGCCTATGGTTTCAGCGGTCACGCAGGCATCTATTCCTCACAGAAATTTCTTTCCTCAAAATTCCAAGGCTTTGCTCCTGACAAGTGACTTGCCACCTGTTTCCCTCGCCGCTATCCACTTCCTGCCGGTCATCGCCCCCGTAGTTCAATGGATAGAACGAGGGTTTCCTAAACTCTAGATTCAAGTTCGATTCTTGACGGGGGCACCACTGGAATATAGATAAAATCAAGGTTTGAAGTGCATGGATGTGCACCAAAAGGAACCGGGATGAACCCAAATGCCGTATCGATGCCGTATCGGGTTTGCTCCAGTTTCTTTGGAATTTCATTCCTAGGGTTAAGCTCGCATTCACAATTTCAGTTATGAACGAAGAAGAAACGATCTTTGGTGACGCGACATTTGATTTTGAGCCCTGTATTTTCCCTGCTGAAAATTCAGCATCTGACACCCATTTGACTTATGCTGATGTCGCTGCGCACTGGAAGTGTTCAGAAAGGTATGTCAAAAAGCTCAAGGCTCAGGGTCGATTGATCCCCGAAAAAAATCTTGGCCGATTAGTCCGTTTTACACGGAAGGAATTGGAAAGATGCCAAGCACAAGAACACGCGAAGCGCAAAAAACGATAGACCAATGGATTTGTTAATCCTTTGAGAGAGCTTCCCTTATTTCTATTGAAATATCAACGAAATCAAGGCCGAGTGCCCTAAACCATTTCAAGAGTGTAATCAGTCCAGGTTGCGTCAAACCTCTTTCAGCTTTGGAAAGGTAACTGAAATCGTATCCTATTGCCTGACCTATTTGCCGTAATGTGACGCTCTGCTGGGTTCTTTCTTCAACAAGCCGCTCAACCAGCTTCCGGACGAAAAGCTCGTCTTTGTGGTGGTCAGCCTGAGAAGTGCGCATCGGCACAGACTGCTTACAAACCCAGAGTGAGTTGAGTGTTTTTGAGCTTGTGGCATATTTGCCACGAAATTAGAACGGATTCAGCGATGTTGGGTTCCTGCTGCTGCGTTCGTGCCCTTACTTTACCTATGAAATCGGCTTTAATTACTTTGTTTTGCTCTGTTGGTTGCGTCCAGGCGGTCACGATCAACCTCGATTATTCCTATTCGTATGGATATTTTTATGAGGGAACCACCATCCGGGCGTCATTGGAAAAGGCTGCCGCCGATTTGAGTGCGGTTCTCGCGCCCGGCCAGCTTGTAGCGCTTCCCACGCGTGTTGCTCCTGCTGGATCAGCTTCTTACAATAACGGGGAGTTCGAATTGACCTCTTCAGCAAACGCCCAGACCGCCTACACAATTCAGAGTCCTCACGATGGGAGCGTTGTTCGTTTGGCAACCGAGACTTGGGAAGCTGATGAATTCCGCATCTATGTTGGAAGACGTCAATTTCCCGGAGACCTGATTGCTTCCACGTCCGAAATTCAAGCTGGCCTGAGCATGTTTGGGTGGGGTTATCAGATCACATGGCAAGCAGCTCTGGATGCAGCTGCTGCCAATGCCACCGCGCTCTACAGCCGTGGAAGCAATATCGTAGCGCAGTCAGCCTCCGGAGCGATCCCGCTGGGCAGTGCCGCTGGCAACTACACCGTGGACTACGGTCCCATGGGAGCAGTCCTCTGGTTTTCCGCCGATGGAGTTACCAAATGGCAATACGATCATACCGCCGAGGTGGGCGCGGATCAGTATGATTTCTACTCGGTCGCCTTGAATCAGATGATGGTCGCCTTGGGCGCGACTCTTCCTGCTGGATTTGAAATGGGGACGCGGACGGGTTTGACGGCGGATCACCTGGCAGCGCTGCAAACCGCCGGATGGACATTGGTGCCGGAACCGGGAAGCGCGGTGCTGGCTCTGGCTGGAGCGTTGCCACTCCTTCTCTCCCGCCGCCGGGAACAACTTTGAACTTTGATCATACCATGATTTGCCGCGCACTTGTTTTAGCCGAACTCCACTGGTGGAACTACATTCCCCAGGAATGGTTTTTCCTCCTGATCTACGCCATCATTCTGGTGGTCTATCTGATTCCCACCCTCATTGCCGGCTTGAACCGCCATCCGCAGTTCATAGGGATTGCGGTGGTCAACACAGCCTTTGGCTGGAGCGGCATCGGTTATTTGCTCTGCCTGATCTGGGCGTTCAGGAAACCGGATCCCGTCGTCGTTGTGCCGCAGGCGGCCAGGGTATCCTCACCTCCGCCTCCCCAACTCCCAAAACGCCCGCAGCTTGAGGAGGAACTCGCGGTTCTTGAATCCCTCCGGGAGCGGCGGCTCGTCAGTGACGAGGAATACGCCATCCGGCGCCGCAGGTTGCTTGAAACCGTAAGCTGAAAGCCCATTCCGTTTTTTCCATTATGCCGGAAATCATCATCCACATGGAGCAATGGGTCACCGGCCACTTCGGAAAGGAGAGCTGTCTGGCTCTGGGGGATTTTCATTTTTGCCATCCTGCTGCTGGTGGCCGTTTCGTTCATCTTGATCCGGGCGACGGTGAGAGGGCTCAACCATCGGCTGCAATCCGAGGAAGGATGGAAACCCATCGGCTGGCCGATGGTGCTGTGGGCCTCCGTCACCTGGATGATGGCCAATGCTGCCATGAACATGCAGGCATCGGGAACGGGAGGTTGGAGCATGGTGCTGGCGGTGGCCGGGCTCAGCTTTGTGGCGTTCCTGGCATTCCACGGGTTGGCTCTCCGGTTCTGGCGGGGTGTTGTTTCCGCAGGCTGCAACCTCACTCTCGGCCTGGCCGCGCTGCCCATCCTTCAGTTCGGGTTGTGTGCCGTGGCACTGGTCGTCGGGTTTGTTCTTCTGGCTGTTTTTTCTCCCCGGTATGTCCATGTCCGCTGAAATCCTCACCTTCCAGATAGGAGGCTATCAGATGGTTCTCCTTGAGGACTTGCGTCCTCGTCTCCTCGGATCTCTTTTTCCGTCCCCCGTCGCTTCTGCGGCGGGGATTTTTTATGGGCCGGGTTCGAGGAACCCAAATTCTCAGGCTCCTTTCCCGGATGCCCGGGCGATGATTTCATCCAGGCTGACACCCAACCCCTTCGCCCATCGATGAAATACAAGCAGGGTGGGCTGGACGTTCGATCTCTCGGCAAGGGCCAGATAACCGTGGGAAACGCCGGACACCGCTTCCAATTGACGGAAATCGATCTGCCTGCTCAAGCGTTCCTCCCTGAGAATGGCTTTCACCTTGTATACAAAAAGCTCGTCCTCATCCTCCGGCGCATCGGCCGGGGAAGTGAGAGGGCGACCTTTTTGTGGAGGCATTCCTCCAAGATGGGTCAAAGGTTCAGTTGCCCGGAGTCATTTTTAACTTGTGTTATATGTAGCGCAATGACAGTTCATCCGGTCCGTGCCGGATGGTTATTTTTAGGCTCTCTGGGTTTTGTTGTCCCTGCTTGTTGGAATCGATCGCCCCTGGCACTGAAAACGCTAACGGATCAACTTCTGTTATTCTTGACTCTATCTTGAAAATCCAAACTCTGCCGGCCCTGTGAAAATCCCCCTCACGCTTTTCCTGTTTTCCCTCCTGCCTCTCGTTGCTCAAGACAGTATCAAAGAAGACAGTTCTTTTTCTCCACCTGCCACGGAAACGGCCATTCCCGGTTCAATTGCCGACGGCTCATCTTCACCCTCAGCATCGCAACCTGAGTCCATCCAGTATCAGGTTGTGAGTTCTATCACAAAGCGCAAGTTCGTCAGCGAGTCCTCCGAAATGCCGGACCTGCCCCGTGTGGAGGGCGTCATCAATGCAACGATCCAACTCGTGGAAGACCCCGGACTGATCGATCCGCCGCCGCCGTTACCGGAACTTCCCCTCGACGACGCAGCCGTCCAGTCGCGCATGGGTGAAATGCGGGAGGAGTTTCCTGAAACCCGCCTCTTGTTTGTTTCGGCGACCGTGATGGATCACCAGAAGACCGTTTTGCGGTGTTACCCGAACGGTCAGGCAACGGGCGAAGTCAGCGTGGTATCGAACGTCGACTACAATGATTTCTCCGGCTTCGGCACTTTCAACGTCAAGGGGGTGAACAGGGAAACAGGAGCAGAGGAGATCCGCAGCTATGCGCTCGTCATGGCTATCTCGAACAACAGCCAGAAGGGCGATGAATCCCAGCAGGCACCTGCCTTGCCGGAACCTCCAGCCGGGCCTAAACCCTTATTTGTGGTGATGGAGGGCAGCGATGCGGAAGCACTGCAAGCGATCTCCGACATGCATGCCCTTTATCAAGTGGAAGGAACCAGAATGCGGGAGGCGAGAATTGCCAGGGAAAAGACCTATGAGGAACGGAAAGCTTATCTCCTTGCCCATCCTCCAAAACCTCAGGACGTGACATTCAGATTCTGGAAACGAAGCGAGCCCTCACCTGCCAGTGACCTAGACAATGGAGGTGAGCGATGAGAGCCGCGCCTCCTTTTATCTTTGGGATTTTTGCCATGATGGCCTCGATAAGTCATCTGGCAGCCGATCCTTTGCCGCAGACTCAGGTTTCCCTTACCCAAGGTTCTTCGAATACTTGGAATGCGGATTGGGTGGGAGTTACCGGGAGAACTTATTTTGTTCAGGTCAGCACCGATTTAGTGAGTTGGTCTTTTGCTCCGTCCGTCGATTTTGGTTCCGGACTGAAAAGCCTAGGTGTTGACAGCGGGGGGGTGCCCAAGTTTTTCCTCCGATTAAAATTTGCGGACGTCCCATGGGTTGCGTCATTACAGCAGGCACGTGATGCTGATTTGGATGGCGACGGGATTCCCAACTGGTATGAGGTGGAAACGATCGGCACTGATCCTTTCAGTAAAACTAGCGCCGGGGGCGACTCTGATAGTGATGGATTGGCTGATGGCTGGGAGATGTTTTATTTCAATAATCTCACTGCTGCCGGATCAGGGAATCCTGATGGCGACTCTCTGACCAATGCCTACGAAGCGGCATTAGGAAGTAATCCCAATGCGGGATTGCAAACGGTGACTACGCCTGAACTTCAACTTTTCATTCCGAACGAACCATGAAACTCCACCACATGCTCCTCATTTTAGCTACTGGATGGATTCTATCAGGATGTTCCAAAAAGGAAACATTGGTGAAGTCTCAGGAGGTTTCAAAGCCGCACAATTCTCCGGGGCCAATGTCGTCTCCGCCTCCGCCGTCCGATAAAAATACCCCGCCTGCTGCCGCGCCCCCTCCTGCTTCCGATGAAGTCGGCAGAACGATCCATGCGGAAAGAGCTTACTGAATCCTTTTTGTTCCGATGAAATCCTCTCTTTTATTCCTGTTTGCATGCTTGCTGGTGTTCTTTGGCAATGTGGAGGCACAAGCCGCCTCGGCAGCTAAGGTTGAAACGCGTATCCAACTGATGTTCCACGAGCAATCGTCCGGGACGCGCAATGTCACCATCACCTTCAACGGGGAGACAATCACAACGCGCACCGTCAACGGAATCGATCAGTATTCCTTAATCCGGCGCGTCACGCCCGGTGTGAAGAATCGCCTCGTTCTAAGCAAGGACTCGGGCGTTCTGTATTCTTACGCCATTGTCGCGGATGGACATATGGCTTTCTCTGGAGGCCGTCCGGCTCCGGCTGTCTTTGAAGGGAACCGCAATTCAGGGGACTTCGTGCATGAGTTCGTTTTGTCTGAAAAGGAAGTTTCCGGTCGGTCCGGCGGAGTTCCCCTCGGCATGGACCTGGAGCCTGCCGTAGCGGATCTGGATTGGGGCATGAGTTTGGGAGCCGCCCGTAATGGGGCGGATGCGGGTTATCTAGCCATTCGAGACGATACGTTGGGTGCGGCTACCCATCTGCGTTCAAATCTTGCCGCATGTCTTTCTCCGGTTGCTTTCGGGGAATTCGAACTGATTCACACCGATGAGAACAATGACGGGTTTGCGGAGTCGCTGAGGCAGGTCATGACCAAGCGGAACCTGATCGATATAGTCGATCTGCCTGGGCAGGTCGGCTATCAGATTACCGTCCGTGAGGGCGGCAGCCGCACCGGAAGCAGCGGTCCCTATACACCATCCGGTGCAACCTTGGTTTCGCATCGGGTTGAACGGATCAGTCCTGTATTGCTCAGGATCACGCGTGAAGAACCCGGAACCAGCCGAACTGTAGTGACGGAGTTCGAAAAACCCGCATCAGGAACCACAGAATGGATTCTGAGGCGTAGCGGAAGTGGCCTATCAAAGCGCACAGAGGTTCTTCGCACCGAAACTACAGGCGGATTTATCAGGACATGGACTCACTCTTACGATGGCGCACCTGCGGGCAACCCTGCGGCGCAGAACTCTTTCAGCCTGCGCCGGGTGTATTACAACCTTGCCGCAGTAGATGGCTTCCAACCCGCTCCCCGTGTGCTGGAGGAAACCACTGATCCTGGAGTGGCTGGGTCGGAGGCCACTACCATTTATTCATACTACGATTCAATTCAGCCGCAATCTCGGGAGTTATATGGACTGCTGGGAGCCATGAAAGGCCCCTACGGTGATTTCAGGACTTACGCCTATTATAACTTCGGACGGGTTGCGGTCACTCCGGATGCAAATGATGCATTGTATAACAATGTGTTCTACGACCTCTGGCGCCATGCAGCCACCTACGGAGGATACGAATTATTCCACTCCCTTTCCCTCCTGAGCGGTAGCCTGCAAATGGTGGCGCGCACCGGAGACGACAACTATCCTTTCGATATTGATGGAGGAGTAGGGCAGTTCTCTACGTCCACCGGCATTCCCTACGTGTTTGAATTGTATACCACTTCCTATGACTGGGATGAATTCTCTCCCATCACAATTCCCAAATACACAAGCTACAGCTCTTTACCTTACACATCTTCGTCCATTTACGACAATTTGATCGATCTGAATGGGAGTCTGCCCGTGCTCCTTCCAATCAACCATTCAGGTTCAACCAGCAGTGATTTTGTGCAAATCACCCGTGACTATCACCATAGTTCTTATACGGGCACCGTTTCAAATTCGACTGCCAGTGTTTCCGCCATGACGATCAGCGGAAGGCTGGTTCCGGGACGGCAAGACGCCAGTTTTGATTACCGGAAAGCTTTCAAGCCTTGGTATTCGGTGGATCGGGACAATTCCAAAACTTCCTTCGGATACCGTTCAGTTCCCAGCTACAGGGGGATATCCGATGCCTGGTGCGAGTTGGAGGTTACAGGCACGCAGGTGCAGGCGAAGACAAACTGGCTGACGCAGGTTACGGTGACTGCTGGCTCTCAGACCTATTCACGCCGACAACTTTTCTTCGAGCAGGCAACGCCTTTGCTGGAAGGACCACTGACTCCTTATCCATCTTCTACCAGAAACGCGGCATATTCAGACTACCGGCCACGCCTGCTTTCCGCGACCCAGATGTCACATGCCTTTGAAAGTGGCAGTGGGGCAGTAGCCGCCAATTTCACCGTGGACAACCTCAGTCTGGTAGCCGGAAAATCCACTAAAACTGTTAAGGTTCACGATTCAAAAGGAAATCTACGCTATGTGGAAAGCTGGGCCTATGTCGGTACCGCTTGGAAGTTGTTATCCTTGAAAACGCTGCAGTCAGATGTATTTGGGCGCGTCACCCAGATTGATGAGCAGCGGGGGGATGGTGCTCCCTCGCGCACGGTTTATGAAGCGGGCTACGCCGGTCTGTTACCCTCATATTCCATCGATGCCAAAGGAATGCGCGTGGATCACCACTATGATGGATTGGGACGCACAAGTGGTTCCACTCTTTCCAGCCGCAACGGTGCTGGAGTGGTGCCGGGAACCAGCCAGAACAGCCTGGTCAGTTATCAGGCACTGGATTGCATGGACCGGGTGGTGGAAACGAGAGTGGGAGGAGGCAGTGGACGGATTGTTTCCGCCAGTGGCCAGGACATTACGGGACGGGTGCGTTTTTCCACAGATGGCGACGGCTTGACCACTTACTACAGCTATTCCAAAGAGCCGGGAGCGGGTTTGCGGATTGATGTGACCCTGCCGGGAGGAACTCAACAGGTTTATATCCATTATCAGAACGGAAAGCTGAAATCGAGCACTGGAAATGGGATGATTCCCGTGGCCTTCCAACATGGTTATACCATGGGAGCAGGCAATCTTCCCTTCGTAACCAGTTCTACTGGAGGATCTATTGGTAGCGGCCCGCAATCCACTACCCGATGGAACTGGTTGGGCCAAGTAACCTACCAGTCCCGGACCACTTCTGTCTCCGCCTCAAACGAGGCGAGCTACAACTATCTTTCTACCAATGCCCGTCTTGCGGACTCCCTGCATACGGAGGTGTCGGAAAATGGAGGAACCACCAGCTTGGGCACTCGGAGTATCTATGAATACGATGCGTTCGGATCTCTAACGGCGAATGGTGTCGATGTGAATGCAAACGGCAGTCTGGCAGATGCTTCGACAGATCTCATTTCTCGGAGCGACTCGAGCTTTGTTCTACTGAATGGCCAGGTCCATATGGAAAGCAGCCAAAGAAGCCTGACTGAGGATGGCAGTTCCAGCTCATCGGTCTCGTCCTTGGTACGTAGCCAGCTTACCGGATTGGCGGCGGACGTGATGGCAGACCGGACATTGATCGACATGCGTGGCAACGAAACCCGTGAGCTGGTGACGGTGGAGCGTGGACCCGCCCGGATCACTTCCACCACCACCCATGCCGATGGAGGCAGCACCGTTTCGGTCAAGGAGATGGGCTTTCCCAAGAGCGAGGTTTCCCGTTACGGTCAAACGCGACTGGTGGAATACGATTCCGAGGGAAGTCCGATTCTTCTCAGGACTTCCACCGGGAGTCGTTCGTTTGCCACCCGGATCATTCCTGAAGCAGGGAAAAACCGGACTGCAAAAGTTGTGGAGGATTTGGCTTACGACGGCAGTGGCAGCGGGCGGGTTTTTGAATTCGGCTACGATGCGGCAGGTCTGAAAAACCTCACCGTTCTGCCGGACGGCAAGGTCATCCGGCTGGGCTATGATTCACGGGGACTGCTAGTGAAAAAATGGGGCAATGGCACCCAGGCCGAGTGGTATGCCCGTGACCCGATTTACGGCTGGCTGGTCGATCACCACAAATGGCAGAGCCTGCCTGGACAGGAACCGGATCTCGCCAGCGCCACGCAGCCTCCATCCGGTTCAATCGTTACCCATTACGCGTATTATACCGGCAGCGGGCAGGTTTCCAGCCGCACGGATGCCTTCGGCACGGCGGCGGCCCGCACCACATCCTTCACCTATGATGCGTTGGGCAACCTGCGCACCCGGGTTCTGCCAGGTGCTGCAGCAGGCGCAGGACTCACCGCCACTTCCGCCGTTACGGTGACAATGACCTGGAATCCCAAGACGTCCAGACTGACCGGAATCTCCTATAACGACGCGGTGACCACCGATCTCGCGTTCACTCACAGCCGCGCTGGAACTCTTTCTACCGTCATCGAAAAGCCCAAAGGGCTGACGCAAGTTACCCGCACACTCCATTATCAGCTAACAGGAAATGGGCCGACTGCTCTTCAAGCCCTTGATGAGGATCTACCTGCCTACTACCAGACCATTCCGGCGCTTGCTACGAACGATACGGCCCACAGCGCTACGCGCATTATTCAAGGCCGTACCTCCTCCGCCACCAAAGGCAGGCTTTCATCGCTAGCTCTCGGAACCGCCGGTGGCAGTCCCGGAACTCTCTCGGCGACTCGGATGGCTACCTCCTATGGCTACCAGAACGCCTTGTTGAATGAGGTCGGAATCGGTGCCGCCCAGCCGGTCACCTTTGGCTACGAAGCATCGGGAACCCGCATCACTTCGCGTCTTAGCACCCCTGTCCTCAGTGAAATTACCCAGCGTCATCCATTGCGCGATGTGGTGTCGAGGGTTTGGACCTCTGTCGGCGGAAGCGTCCGCGTTTCCTCTGAATACGGTTTCGATGAAAACGGCCGCCGTCGTTCCATCAACCGCTCAGGTTCGCAATTTGAAGGATATGGTGGCAGCCTTCATGAAATTTTCACCCGCAGCGGTAGCGGACGCCTGAACTCGGCCATCACTCATGTGGGCAGCAGCGCCAGTTCGCCCGTATTGCCGGGTCGTGCCTTTTCCTACGAGATCGATGGCGCGGACAATCTCCTGTCCATCCAGCGCCCCGGAGCTCCCGGCGGAGGTACCACCTTCGGCATTAATGCCCTCAATGAATTTTCTGGCCGCCAAAATTCCTCTTGGGTGGAAGTGGCCGGCATGATTCCTCAGCCGTGGAATGTTGCTATTCGGGATACACTGGCGGCAGGCCCGCTGGTGCCGGAGCGGGTGGAGAACTACTATCATGCGTGGAAGGAAATCCCCGGCAGTACATTGCGGGGCAGACCCGCTGAATTGCTCGCAGTTCGCCTCGGCGCGGGCGATGCCGACCCGGCCCATCCTGGAACGAACCTGGATCTTTTCAGCAACAAGCCGCTTTCACTGCTGGTACGTCCTAGTAGTGAGATGCCCACCCGGGACGCCCGTGGCAACCTCACTGGCGATGCGCTCTGGACCTATACCTGGGATGCCGCCAATCGCCTGATAGCCATTGAAAGCACACCCGCTGCCATTGCTGCGGGAAAGCAGCCGGTGAAGCTGGGCTTCCGTTATGACTGGCTCGGGCGGCGCTACATGAAGGAGCATTTCCAGCGGGTGGGTTCCACCTGGTCGGCGAAGCCCAGCAAGGTCACTCTGTTCTGGTGGGATGGGTGGAACCTCCTGCGCGAGGCCACCTACACCGTCACCTGGGGCGAGACCAATCCCACAGCGGCGGCGTTTGTTGAAGAGACCCGCTATCACCGGGGGCCGGACCTCGGCGGACGGCTGCACGGGCTGGGCGGCATCGGCGGTCTCGTCGCCAGTCAGTGGCGAGAAGCTGGGCAGGCGGCTCAAACGCCGCGCTACCCGGCCTATGATGGCAATGGCAACATCATGGCGATGCTCGATGGCAGTGGTGTAAGTGTGGCGGAATTCGAATACGATCCCTATGGGCGGATGCTGCGGGCCAGCGGGCCGGAGGCGGAAAAGCACCGCGTTCGCTTCGCCACGCAATACCACGACGCGGAAACGGGCCTGTATTACCACCAGTTCCGCTACTACGATCCTAGTAGCGGGCGGTTCCTCAGCCGAGATCCGGCGGGAGCGGCAGGAAATTTCCACCCCTATGCCTATGCGGACAACCAGCCGGTGGACGGGGTGGATGCGTTTGGATTAGCCCTGACTGGCAGTTTTTACTATAATCCTGGAACTTCGATTGGCAGAGGACCCAACTACACGCTATCGGCGGCAAGTAACTATAACTTTGGCGTAAGGAGCTCTTTTGGGCTTGGCTCGGTTCCGTCATCTGTTTCACGTCAGCAGCAGGTCCAATCTTTTTATCAATCAAGAGAAAACACAGCATCTCATATTGGGCAGGGCACTGGGCAACCCTTCAATTCTCGAGCAGATATATTGATCGCTTCCGCTGCCTTCAGCTCGGCTGAGTCAATGGACCCGGCGTATTCCTATCGAGATCTCATAGAGCTGGGTCAAAGAGAATTCAGTGCACAGAAAAATATGATTGCAAGCCAGATTCTGGCTGCCCGCCTCGAAGGGATGAATGGTCCAATGCAGTTTGGCATGATGGCGGACGATCTGGACAAGATGGGTCCCGGTTACGAAGGCCTGGCGACGGATGCACGGGAAATCAAACACTCGATGCTGGACCGGGAATGGGAGGCCCAGCGTTTCTCCGATACGGTGACAGGGTTAATGATTATCATCCAACCGGAAACCTTTGCCTTAAAGGGGCTTGGCCTAGCTGGAGCGGGAATCAAAGGTGTGGCCTACACGGATGATGTAGTTAGGGCCGCAAATAGTGGAAGGGCATTCCCTTCGGGTGGTGATAGACTGCTGGGATCTCTTGGTCCGGCTCAGTTAAACCACGCCGATGAATTTGCCAACACGGTGCAGCGAATCCAAGGCGCAGGTGGAACGGTGGAGTTCCGGGCTGGAACACTTGCCTTCTCGCCAACTCGCGGTGCACCCGGAAAAGTCATCTTGGATCCGAACGCCTCAATCTCAGCTGTCCGTCACGAAGCCGGGCACTTCTTTGACGATATCGGCCTAGGCAGTCCCGGAATGGGCTACTACATGCAGAATCCCTCCGTGCGCTGGGCGAGCGAATACTCTAGCTATATAAGGGAAATCAGAGCAGCCCGACTGATTGGCGACCGGGACGCAGCAAGGGCGCTCCTTTGGGATGCCAGAGCTGAGAAAACCGCAATCTTTGGCCGATGAAAACAGACGTTCTAGAAACTATTGAGCAGATCAAGGCAGGGCTTCCACGGGAGGATCTGATAGCCCTTTTGACAGACAAGAATCAAAGTGTGCGAGGCTCCGCCATTCAATCACTTGTTGAGCGTTTCGGTGATGATGCTGCCGTGGTTCACGACTTGCAGAAGTTCATTGAGAACCCCGAGAACCGAAAACCCGCAATGGGCACGATTAGCTTGAGCCATCTTGCCATGAAGCTTCTTGCTGACCTTCAGCTTCCAAATGCACAGACCGTTTTTGAATCCCTAAAGGGAACATGGCCCGAAGCAGACCTGGCGGATCTTCAATGGTTCCTCTCCCACGGCTAGCCAAACGTGCTCAAAATTCCCAATTCGCCCCCACCCGAACATCAACTACGATTCCTACGAAAATGACCTGAGACTATGACGAGACTGTTTTTGTTGCTGCTGACGCTGCTTTTTTCGCTGAGCGGTCCGGCAATGGGGGAATACAGCGATTTTAGCTGCTCCTCCCTTGCCGCAAAGACAGGAGATTTGATGCAGTCCGGAGGACAGCTTAGCGGTAGACTGTTCCCCGAAGAAAAAATCCCGGCACTCGTCAACTATCTTGAAAAGCGCGGTATTTATGTTCACGAAGCGGTTAATGGCAGCTTCGACGGAGTCCGAGGGGTGATGACACTCCCAAGAAACCCCACTATGCTCAACGTAAAGCATGAGCTATCCCATTTCCTCGATTGGAAAAAATATGGCGATGATTACTACAAGCTTTTCACACCTGCTCAGCGTGAGCAAATGGTTCTCGATCGTTTGAAAAACAATCGCATTTGGGACACACTCAATGACTCAGAGAGAGCTTGGTCACTTCAATACCCCTCGACACGATGAATCGCGACAACGCAATCAAATTGGCCGTGAATTTTCTTTCCAACGATGGCTACAAGCATGGAAGGTGCCTGTCGGCAGAGATTGTTTCCGGCTACGACGAAGAAACTTGGGAAGTTGAATTTGCTTACGAGGGGTTGGATTCGCGAAACGAGACAACCGATCCGCCTTCGATCGTGATTGCTGTCGATTCCAAGGGCAAGAACGTGAGACTTGCCAGTCTAATGTGACCCGTCATCGAGACTGAAATAATGAACATTATCAGGCGACTGGCACTACGATTACTTCTCGCAATCACGCTTTTTGCGATGTGGACTACGACGGGTGCTTTTGCCGCTCTCGGTAAGGAAAGTTCGAAATCGGTCGGATTTAATGCCGCAAATACAGCAACTCGATGGGGGCCAGCTACCGGAGCAGGCCCGTTGGGTGAAAGAGTTGTTGCTACATTTAGAGGCGGTTTATACACGGAGATGGTGGCCAGTGAGGCTACGACCCTGTATCGTGTCTATGGAGGAAAATCAGGCCAACTCGGCTCTTACTGGACACGCACCGGGCCCGGTGGCCCAATGCAATCGCAATTCGATTCCGCATTGCTCACAGAATGGGGTGGAACGGCGTCAAACGTTGTGAAGATTCAAGTGCCGAAGGGAACGACGATCTTTGATGGCTTGCAGCACCCCAAACGGAAACATTGAAGCCATTTGAGAATCTGATAGGAGGTGGAAGCCAAGTGTATATTCCCAAAGTGGACCCAAGTTGGATTGTGAAATGGATACCAAAGAATTGATTCAGGAATGGTTTAGAAAGCAAGTCGGTGGTGGCCTCGTGCTTCCTAATGGTTGGTTTGGGCGACCTTACGATAACATTCATCAGTTGTCGGGATTGCTCGAAGGTGATGAAACTCTCTCACTCTCACTCGATGAGGAGCAATTGACGTTGAGCTTTGAGGGTGCCCTGCGGGTTGACGCCACCCACGAAGAACTCGTTTTCGAAGGTTTTCGCAGTCTGCGCTTTGATTGGAGAGAGTATGGCTCAAATAGGCCACACACAGATTGCTTTGATTCTGGAGTCGTGAAAATCGTTGCTCCACCTAGCTCATAGATCGCATCTGCTACAACGGTTTCGGAGGCGATGCTGCCGGAAATGGCCCGAAGGATGACTACGATGGAAGAACCCCGCTGACAGGCCGCATCTGCCACTACGATCCCCGCTGACGCCAGCCACGTGAGCAAGAGGGAACGACGTTCGAAACGCTCGCTCCCTCCTTGCCGCGGCGAGTGGCGACATCATCATGAGACTTAACCCTAGTAAAGCCGCTCTTCTCGAAGAATTTCTGCATGGAACGCAATCCAAGCTGGGAATTATTGAGAAACTGGGGCAGTCAGGTGCTGAGGCCCACGTAAAAGACTTTATGATTCGCCACCAAAATATGCTTGGGCTGAGCATCAGAAGATGCAGCTATTCTCCAAATTCTAAAGGACATGGGACTATGAGGCCAACATTTCCAATGACTGTTAGTGATGTGTTTGCTGTTGGAGATAAGCTGATTTTTACAGGCGGATTCAAGCAATGCAGCCGAGGCGAAATCAAAGGTCTTGTAGAGATCTTTGTTGACGGCTCTTCTCTTGGGAAAATTCAAATTGAAGGAGAAGTCTTTAACAATAAGCCAGAGGTGTCCCTTTGGGCGAAAATGCCTAGCTATTTGAGTATCGAAATTTTGAAAGGAAAGGAGGTGATTTTAGCTTCCGTGCAATGATTTCTTGCAGCAAAGAATCTACCGAATCCATACGCAGACATTCAGGATGCTTCAGCATACTTGCGAGCACAGGGTGTTTCTAGCGCTGATCGGGTTCAAATCCTCCAGTCGTTCAATCCGCAGAACATGCCGGTGCGACAGGCCGGTTCATCGGAATTTGGACTCCGCTTCTTCCAGGATGCTTCACGTCCTAGCGGCAGCTATCTCTTCGAAACGTTTCCGGCCTCCCGGCTTGGCGATCAAGCCAGAATGGAGCACAATGTCCGGCTTTAAGCAGTTTCAAGTTCGACCCGGCGCAACAATTTTGGAAGGAACAGCGGCACCGCGAGAGGCCTACTTGCCCGGGGGCCAAACACAGAAGTTCATTCTGGATTGGCGGAGTAATTTACTGGATCCATAATAATGAGCCTCACAAAACATCAGAAAGTCCTGTCATTGCTTGAAACGGCACTTCCGCTTCTTCAGGTAGAGATCCAGAAGGCCGAAAATGGCGTTGAGGCCGTCGATAGCTTACGCTCGCTCAGGTTCATCAAAGCTCGGCTTGAGGACATGGCGTCAATGCTCCGTTCGAAATCGGTTCAAAAGGACGGACGCTATAGGGGAAGCATGGGGCGTCTTGTCGTGGACACGTGGCCGCTCAATGATCCCCTCGGCTCAAAAATCACCGAGATTGAATACGAGTTCTATCGCCTCAAATGAATGCGTTCCACAATGGTTTCGGAGGAGAGGCTCAAGCTGAACTGCCGAAAATAGCCCGAAGAATTACTACGATGGAAGAATCCCGCTGACAGGCCGCATCTGCCACTACAATCACAGATCGTATTCAATCTGTAATTATGACGTAAGCGTGTTCCCAACCGCCGTGTGATCGCCGTTGCTCCGTCTGTATCATTGTCGTCATAGTGAGAGGTTCTATGACGACAATGACCTCACGCGGCAGCCTTGCGTTTCGCCTGCCGCTCCATGAGCCAAACTACAGGCGTCAGGCAGTTGCCTTCGCGGGCGGTCATGCCGGGAAGGCGCTCCAGGACGGAGGTGAGGTAGTCCGCCGGGGCGATGCCTAGGCGGCGGCAGTTCTCCACGATGGTGTAAAGGATCGCGGTCTTTTGGCCCGCTTCCCCGCTGCCGATGAACATCCAGTTCTTCGCGCCCAGTTTGGTAGGCCTGATGGCGTTCTTCGTCCCGTTGTTGTCGATCTCCACCCGACCATTGCCGAGGTATACGGTGAGGTTCTCCCACTGGTTGTGGGCGTAGCGGATGGCCTTGCCGAGCAAGCTCTGCGGCAGGATGGAGCAACGGCGGGAGAGCCGCTCGATGGCTTGTTTGAGCCTTTGGTGGATGGGACGGCTTTGTGAGGCACGGATGGCTTCGCGCAGGGCGGGTCCGGCGCGTTGGTCTCGCAGCTTCTTTTCCATGCGGTAAAGGTGGCCGAGTTGCCGCAGGATCCATGCGGTGAGCTTGGGCGATTGGTCCTTTGCTTCGAAAAATTTCCTCCTCACATGGGCATGGCACCCCATGAGCCGGATGTGGGGCTTGTCCTTCGCCCACGCGGGGTAGGCACTGTAGCCATCGCACTGGAGGATGCGGGGGACGGGTTCATCCCCGAGGATATCGGTGATGCCTCTCTGGTCGCGGCCCTCGCGCCAGTGGTAGAAGACGCTTCCTCCGGGCAGATGGCTGGTCCAGAGGTAGCCAGTGCGGGTGCTGCCATGGCCGGGCTGGAGATAGGGGATCGGTGTTTCATCGAGCTGGTTGTAACTGCTGTCTTGGTATTCCCGGAGGATCTCCGGATAGATGTCGATTTTGCCGTTGAGTATCTCATTGCGGCATTCGCCAAGTAAATTGGACGGATATTTGAATCCGGAAGCGCCTTGGGAATCGTATCTTTCAATAATTATGAAATCATGGTCGTAAAATTGGGTGGTAATTCTTATTTATTGCCTGCCCGTGCGCTTGCGGTCGGAGCACTGATCCCATTATTAGGAGCATGCTCGCCGCCCATTGCCTTGCCTCTGCCATCGCATGTGCAGCGGCAGAAAAATGTCACGTATGCCTGTCAGGCTTCTACGCCTCTTCTTGCAGACGTTTATTATCGTCCTCAGGTAGCCGCGGCTCCCGCGATTCTTCTGATCCATGGCGGGAGTTGGAAAGGTGATGGCTCAAAGTGGATGATGAATGGAATCGCTAGAAAGTTGGCGAAGCGTGGATATGTGGTGGTGAATGCCACCTATCGTGGCTTACCAGAAAACCGCTACCCTGTGCCTGTGGATGACCTCCGGCAGGCTATCCGCTGGATGAAGGTGAATGCCAAAACCTATGGCATTGATCCCAGGCGAATTGCGACGTTTGGTTATTCCGCAGGAGGTCACCTGGCAACGATGGTCGCTTTGGCAGATGGAAATCCCGAAGGTGTGAGGGCAATTGTGGCGGGCAGTGCTCCCTTTGACCTGACCCTTTATCCAGGAGGCGACATCATTCCCCGTTTTCTAGGGGGAACCCAGAAAGAGATTCCGCAGCTTTTCCACGAAGCTTCTCCTGTAAATCAGGTAAAGCGGGATAGCCCTCCGATTTTTATCTATCACGGCACAGCAGACAATCTGGTCCAGCCGGAGCATGCAGTTAGAATGCAGGCAGCCTATCGAAAGGCGGGCATGAACACAGAAATTCACTGGATGAAAGGAAGGGCTCATCTTGGGGCGCTTCTGTGGCCTGGAACAAAGGTGGATGAAGCCATCGATTTCCTAGATGGGATTCTCAAACCATGAAACGATGTCCCGCCATTTCCCGAGTTGTCATGGTACTGTTTTTTCTAGTAGCGGGCCTCAATCATTTTCGGACGCCTGATGTCTATCTATCCATGATGCCGCCTTGGCTGCCGTGCCCCCGGGAGTTGAATTTCATCGCGGGTATCGCTGAGATCATGGGAGCCCTGGGTATGCTGATTCCAGCAAGGGCAATTAGGGGCGCTGCAGGGTGGTGGTTGATAGCTCTGCTAATTGCAGTATTTCCCGCCAATCTGCATGTTGCAATGAATGGATGGCCGGGCGTCAATATTCATATATGGCTATTGTGGCTGAGACTACCATTTCAGGTGCTGTTAATCGTGTGGGTGTATAACTGTTGTTTACGCAATGTCAGAACGCAGACATGTTGGAGGCTATGATCAAATCCATACTTTTTCATCCATCCACTACTTTCGTGATTGGTATGTTCATGGGAGCCGCGGGGATTATCGGGTTTCTCAGTTCCTGTGCGGCACCCAACAAAACTGCGGATAGGGTAGCCGCCTATCGAGACGCATTGGCAAGGGCAGGTGAGGTAGGCCCTGCGGCTGGATCTGCTGCCGAGAAAGCAGCACTGGAGCGTTTCACCCAGTTTTTACAGCACATCGGAGATCAGCAATATATCCGGGAAAATGTGTCCAAGACCTATCGGAGCGATGCCTATCTGGATGACACGCTCACCACCCATTATGGAGCGGCGCAGATCGAAACCTATTTTCTGAAAACTGCTGACTCGCTCACGGATGCCCACGTCACCATCGACGATGTGGTGCGATCCGGGTCGGATCATTATATCCGCTGGACGATGGTAATGGCGGCGAAGCCTCTGGCAGGAGGCAGCCCGGTGCATTCCATCGGTATCAGCCAGATTCGATTCGACAGTGAGGGGAAGGTCGCAATCCATCAGGATTTCTGGGATTCCGGGGAAAACTTCTTTGGCAGGCTTCCGGTGGCTGGCGGCATTATCAACCTCATTCGCAAACGTTTGCAGTGATGTGGAATTATTTTCCAACGATCTCATGAAATTGAATCCGGCCGTCACCTCGCCCGCGCACTGTAAATGTCATGACCAGTCAGCCCCACAAGCCCGGATTCCTGCAGGTCATCATAAATGCGATCGGGCAGTGGTTGGATTCGGATTATCGGCGTGAAGATCAGCCTAATCCGGCGACGCTGCCGGACAGGGTGAACTGGGAGCGGACGTTGCCATTCATCTTTCTTCATCTCGGCTGTTTTGCTGTGATCTGGGTAGGATTCAGTTGGCCATCCCTCATCGCTGCCGGTGTGCTCTATCTGATCCGCATGTTTGCGATTACCGGGTTCTATCATCGCTATTTCTCACACCGCACCTATCACACTTCCCGTGGGGTGCAGTTTCTGTTCGCACTTGTGGGAAATAGCTCCATGCAGCGTGGGCCTTTGTGGTGGGCTGCCACGCATCGACATCATCATAAGCATGCGGATCATGAAGAGGATATTCACTCACCCGTGATCAGCGGTTTTCTATGGTCGCACATCGGCTGGCTCACATCCGCTAGGAACTTTCCTACGGCTTACAAGAATATTCCTGACTTGTGCAAGTTTCCGGAGTTGGTGTTCCTGAACCGCTTCGATCAACTCGTGCCGTTGCTTTATGGTGTGCTGATGCTGGGCATCGGTTGGCTTTTGGAAACATTGCTTCCCCAAACTGGCGTCACCACCTGGCAGTTCTTCGTATGGACATTTTTCATCAGCACAACAGTGCTCCTGCACGGGACTTTGTTCATCAATTCATTGGCGCACGTATGGGGGAAACGCCGTTATGAAACAGAGGACGATAGCCGGAATAGCTTGCTGCTGGCTATCATCACTTTGGGCGAGGGCTGGCATAACAATCACCACCGCTATCCACATTCCACGCGTCAAGGCTTCTGCTGGTGGGAAATCGATCCCACCTATGCCGGGCTGAAATTGATGTCATGGCTCGGGCTGATCTGGGATCTGCGAGGCGTGCCAGCGAAGGTATTGGAAGAGGGCAGAAAACGGCGGACACCGGAGGAAGCATGAAAAGGGAGCGCATCGCTATTATTGGAACGGGGATCTCAGGTCTCGCATGTGCGCACTTTCTGCATCCTCATCATGATATAACTGTTTACGAAAAAGATGACCGCATCGGTGGCCATTCACATACCGTAACCGTTTCCGAAAATGGCAGGGATCTCCCGCTGGATACGGGATTCATGGTTTATAACGAGGTGACATATCCTTTGCTGACACGCTTGTTCAGCGAACTGGATGTGAAAACGAAGCCAACATCGATGTCCTTCAGCGTGTGCCACGCCGATGAGGGTGTGGAGTTCAACGGCGGCAGCCTCAACTTGCTATTCGGACAGCGGAAAAATCTGCTCCGCCCGCGATTCTGGCGCATGCTCATGCGGATTGATCGCTTCAATAAGGAAACCGTTCAGGAATTGAAGGAGCCGCAGTATGGCGAGATCACATTGGAAGAATATGTGAAAATAAAAGGATACGGTGAGGATTTCCTGCAGTGGTATCTGGTGCCGATGGCCGCCGCCGTATGGTCTTCACCGCCGGAAAGGATTCGTGGTTTTCCTGCCAAAACCCTGATGCGGTTTTGGTACAATCATGGCTTCCTTGGACTGGACACGCAGCATCCATGGCGGACCGTGGAGGGAGGATCCATCCGCTATGTGGAAAAACTCATCGCGCCATTCAGGCACAAGATCCGTTGCCATTCGCAGGTCAAGGGGGTGACTTCAGCGGGGCAGGTGATTCTTGCCGATGGCTCTACCGAGGAATTTGACCGGGTCATAATGGCAGCCCATGGAGATCAATCTCTAAGGATGATAGGAGATCCAAGTCCTCTGGAACTGGAAATTCTCGGAGCATTCCACTACCAGGATAATCATGCTGTAGTGCATGTGGATACATCAGTGATGCCGCAGATCATGCGCTGCTGGGCCTCATGGAACTACCGGATTGATCAAGGAAGACACTCCACGCACTATTGGATGAACAGCCTGCAGGGTGTGTCTAATAAGAAAAACTACTTCGTTTCCATCAATTCATCAGCCCTCCGTAAAAGCTGCGTCATTCACCGGCTGAAATACGAGCACCCATTGTTCGATTTGAAGGCGGCAGCCATGCAGACCCGACTGCCGGAACTGCACGAAGCAGGGCAGGAAACGCGACGTTACTATTGCGGTGCCTGGCAGCGCTATGGATTCCATGAGGACGGGCTTTGGTCAGCCTTCCGACTCTGCACACATTTGCTGGGAAAGGAGCCATGGTCATGACTTCTCAACCTCGAATCTATGAATGTGAGGTGATGCACCATAGGCTGAAACCACGGCGCAATGGCTTTCGCTACCGTGTTTTCATGTTGGAGCTGGATCTTGATCAACTTGATGAAACCGCTAGATCAGTACATGGCTTGAGGCACAACGGATTTCACCTTTTCTCGATTGATGACCGGGATCATATCGATCTTGGTCTTCCCGGTGGCATTCGTCCGAATCTCATGGAATGGCTCAGACTCCGCGGAGTGAGCCTGCCGGAAGACGTCCGCATTCATCTGGTTACGTTTCCCCGTGTGCTCGGCTACGGGTTCAATCCCGTCTCTTTCTACTACATTTCCAATAGTAAAGGGGAGCCGCTGATGGCGGTGGCAGAAGTAGTGAATACCTTCTGCGAAATGAAACTCTATATCGTGAACGGGAGTGTGTCCTCCGGTTGGCATAGCTGCGTTCCAAAAAACTTCTACGTCTCACCTTTTTCTTCAGTGGATGATAGCTTCGATTTTTCGCTAGGCCTGCCGCAAAACGAATGGCGCGTGGCCATTGATGATCTGGATGCTGAAGGGAAAGTGCTAATCAGCTCCATCCATGGCAAGGCGCGTCCACTGACAGGATACGTTCTCTACCTCATGTCGCTCAAGTATCCTTTACTCTCGCTGAAGATCATTGGTGGCATCCACTGGCATGCACTTCTGTTATGGATACGCGGTTTCCCATTCAGGAAGAAAACTCATGACGCGGAAGCGCAGAGCGACGTTTTAAGGAAGCATCAAAGTCTTACCCAGAACCCATGAACAGTTCATCTACTACTGACCCAATCGCTCTGGAACGCTCTTCGGCCACTCGCGTGAGTCGATCCTCCAGCGGATTTGCCGAGCGCCTTGTCACCGGGTTACTAGGTAAAATGCCATTGGGAGGACTCAGGCTGGAATATGAGGATGGCTCATCAAAACATTTCGGCGCGCCCGGTGCTGCTGTGACTGCGAGTGTGAAAATCCATGACGATGCCGAGTTTTTCAAGCGCTGCGCCTTTTACGGAAACATCGGCATGGGGGAGGCCTATACGGATGGAATATGGGATACGGATGACATCGCAGCAGTGATCTCATGGTTCGTCGTGAACATGCAGGCGCTCCAAGGCGCTGATACCGCTTCCGATAAACTACCAGGTGTGAACTTGCTGAAGGTGGTGAATTGGTTCCGCCATCTCAAGCGGTCCAACACCGTGGATACGAGTCGCCGGAATATTGCAGAGCATTATGATCTTGGGAATAAGTTCTATTCCCTGTGGCTGGATGAAACGATGACCTATTCCAGCGCCCGCTTCGTCTATCCAGATCAACCATTGGCTGAGGCCCAGACGGAGAAGTATGATGCACTGTGCAGGAAATTGAAACTCTGCTCCAGCGATCACGTTTTGGAAATAGGCTGCGGATGGGGCGGCTTCAGCAGCCATGCTGCGGAAAACTATGGATGCAGTATTACTGCTCTCACCATCTCAAAAGCGCAGGCGGCATATGCCCGTGAGCGAATCACGAGGGAAGGACTTGCTGACAAGGTGGAGATCCGTATTCAGGATTACAGGCATGTGACGGGGACCTTCGACAAGATCGTTTCCATCGAAATGCTGGAGGCGGTGGGGGATAAGTTCCACGAGTCGTTTTTCGCCAAGTGCCACGAGGTTCTTTCTCCTGAGGGATTACTGGGGTTGCAAATGATCACCGTGCCGGACTGTCGCTATCAAAGTCTAACGAAAGGCGTAGACTGGATACAGCGGCACATTTTCCCCGGATCGCTGCTGCTGAGCGTAGGCAGGGTGAATGATGTGCTGGGAAAAACCGGCGATATGTTTCTGCATGATCTGGAGGATCTCGGAGCTGACTACCGGAAAACGCTGTCCCTGTGGCATGGGAATTTCAACGCCTGTCTGGAGCGTGTGAAGGCACTGGGTTTTGACGAACCATTCATCCGGACATGGAATTACTACCTGAAATACTGTGAGGCAGGATTTGAAACCCGGAACATCTCCGTGGTGCAGGGCGTCTACACCCGTCCTAACAATCCATTGCTGGCAGATCACAGGAGACGGGAGGAGCCTCTCAAATGAATGCCGCCGCGATGCTGTCGATGGGTGCGGTGGCGATACTGCTGCTATTTTTTCTCGCATGGGCGTGGGCAGTGAAGATCAACAACTACTCGCTGGTGGATGCCGTGTGGGCATTCAGCATCGGGTTGACCGGTCTATTCTGGCTCACTGTGGGCAGTGCGGGATCGAAGCAGTGGGTGGCTGCCATGCTCGTATTAATTTGGAGCGCAAGGTTGGGAATTCATCTATCAAAGAGGATTCGCAAGCTTCATCCCACGGAGGAAAGTCGCTATCAGAAACTGAGGGAACACTGGAGTGGTAGAGAGAAATCCATGTTCTTCGCGTTTTTCGAGGGGCAAGCGATCTCCGTGCTGATGCTGGCACTTCCCTTCTTTTTTATCGGTCGAGATGGCGGAGGCTTCGGCACATGGGAGGTGGTGGGGGCAGCAGTGTCGCTTCTGGCAATTTTCGGTGAAACGCTGGCGGACCATCAGATGACTGCATTCAGGAATCGAAGCGGAAATTCCGGTGCTGTCTGCAATGTAGGATTGTGGCGTTACTCGCGCCATCCGAACTACTTTTTTGAATTCCTTATTTGGGTCGGTTTCTACATCTACGCCTGTGGTTCCCAGTCCGGCTGGATGATGGTCCACGCTCCAATACTCATTCTTTTCCTGCTGCTCCGGGTGACTGGAGTACCAACATCCGAGGCCTCTTCTCTTGCCAGCAAGGGCGACCGCTACCGCCGCTATCAGCAAACGACCAGCGTCTTCATCCCTCTACCACCTCGCAATTCAGGCTCACTATGATCAGCACCGACGAACTATTGGCGAAGGATGTCCTGCCAGACTCGCTCATCCGCATGGGCATCCGGCATCGTTTGGCAGGCACCCTCGCACCTTTTGAAAAACTGGATTGTGAAGGTCGCCAGGCATTGCTCATGCGCCACGTAGCGGAGTTGCGCGAAAGCCCGATTGCGATAGCGACCGATGAAGCGAACGAGCAGCACTACGAACTGCCGACCCATTTCTTCCAGAAAGTCTTGGGAACGCACCTGAAATACAGCTCCGGCTACTGGGATGCCGGTGTCACCTCCATCAATAAATCCGAAGCCCGCATGCTGGCGCTCACCTGTGAACGTGCGGGCATCGTGGATGGGCATCGCATTTTGGAACTTGGCTGTGGCTGGGGATCGCTCACGCTCTGGATGGCTGCTCATTATCCAAATGCCCGGATCACAGCGGTTTCAAATTCACGCACCCAACGCGCCCATATCGAGGCGATGCTGAAAGAGCGAGGCTTAACAAATGTGGAAGTGAAAACGGTGAACATGATTCACTACGAAGGCGAGGGGGAATGTGTATTTGATCGTGTAGTATCGGTGGAAATGTTCGAGCACATGAAGAACTACGAGCGGCTGCTGGAGCGCATCTCCCGCTGGCTCAAGAGCGGCGGGGCGTTGTTTGTTCATATCTTCACTCACCGGGAATATGCCTATCACTACGAGGCATCTGGCGACGATGACTGGATGGCACGTTATTTTTTCACGGGAGGGCAAATGCCATCGGACGATCTACTGCTTTACTTCCAGCGCGACTTACAGATTGAGAATCATTGGCAGGTTTCAGGAAGGCACTATCAGAAAACCTCCGAGGCATGGCTGTCTCGCATGGATGCTGCGAAGGAAGAACTGTTCCCATTGATTCGCGAAACTTACGGCGCGGAAAATGCCCGACGCTGGTGGGTCTACTGGCGCGTGTTCTTCATGGCATGCGCAGAATTATGGGGCTACCGGGGAGGTGAGGAATGGATCGTTTCCCACTACCTTTTCCGCAAACCCTCATCAAAATGAAAACCACCATCCTGATATTGATCACTGCTTCTTTGATGTTCAACCTATCCGCCCAGACGGCGGAACAATGGGCGAAACAAGGCGCGGCCGCTGAAGGTAAGGGAAACTCCACCGCTGCGCTGGCAGCTTATCGGGAAGCGGACAAGGCGGCACCCGGCAAGGCTGCAGTACTGGTGAAGATCGCCAAGCAATATGGAGATCTCATGACTGAAACGAAAAGTCTGGCAGCGCGTAAAAAGTTGGGTGAGCAATCGCTGGCTTATTCCGTGAAGGCACTGGAAGCGGATGGAAACAGCGCAGACGCGCATTTATCCGTGGCCATTTCCACCGGAAAACTCACCGAATTCATGAGCAACAGGGAGAAGATAGAAGCATCTCGCAGGATCAAGGAACAGGCGGATCTGGCGCTGAAACTCGATCCACACAGTGACTATGCGCATCACATGCTGGGCCGCTGGCATCAGGAACTAGCCAGCATGGGGACCACTACCCGAGCCATCGCAAGAATCGTCTATGGTGACCTGCCTGCGGCCAGCTACGCAGAGGCATTGGACCATTTCGATAAAGCCCAACAACTCAGGCCGGACAGACTGATTCATCACATCGAATACGGACGTACTCTGGCGATGATGGACCGGAAGGAGGACGCACGAAGGGAATTGAAGAACGCGCTTTCCAAGCCAGCCAAAGACAAGGATGACATCAAGGCGAAGGAGAGGGGACAGGCATCACTGGACAGCCTTTAAAGAGCCTTGCACGTTTTCTCATTTTCCAAGGAAAACGATAGGTCCTTGGGCCACATTCACTCCTCCCGTTTTCTCGATGCTCACAGCAAAAGCAGAAGCCTCTCGGATCACTTGGTTCGGCGCAAATTTGATATTCGCTGTTCCATCCGGAGCACGCGTGATGAGTCCTGCGTCAACAGGATTCTTGTAGGCAGGATCGACGATCCAGAGCTGGTAATCCTTTCCTTCTCCTGCATCCGGGAGATTCGTGATATGGATTTGCCCTTCATGCTTTTCAGCGTCCCATATCACCACAGCTCGGGAGCCCTTGTATTGATCAATCTGGCCTTCCAGTGAAGCGATCTGAAGATTGGCCAAGCGGTTTTCCGTGGAAATGGATTCCAGTTTGGAACGTGCCGCAGTTAGATCACGTTCGAATGTCGCTCCCTGTTGCCACAGCCAAGTGGATGAAAGAGCCAGCAATGCCGCTGCGGCCCAGCCAAAATGCCTGAAGATAGAGGGACGTGCCACAGATTGGACAGGCGAACTAAAAGCCAACACTCGTGAGCGAAGTTCGGCGCGTGGTTGCACTGCGGGAATCGTTTCCACCAGATTTGCTGCAGCATTGCGGAAGGCATCCACTTCGGCGGCGAAAGCCGCATCCCCTTCCATCAGACGCAGTGCCTGTGCCAGATCAGCACCTTCCAATAGGAAAAGCGCATGCTCTGCGGCGAGATCTGAGCGTTCCTCCGAGGTCATGACATTTCCTCCGGGTTCGGTTTGATCATCCCACGCAGCCTTTGCAAGCCGCGCCTGATTCCTGTTTTGACAGTCCCCAGAGGCAATTCCAGCCGCTGGGCGATTTCTGCGTGAGTGAGACCTTGTAGGAATGCCAGACCCAGCATGGAGCGCTGGTCTTTTGGCAATCCATTGAGTAATGCTCTAGCAGTCTGATGACGGTCGGTGGTCTGTGCCTCCACATCTGGAGTGTTTTCATGAACCATGCCACCTATTTCCTGAACGAAGTCATCCGTTGCCACATGTGGCCTGCGGCCCAGGTAACGCAAGCGGTCAATGGCACGGTGGCGGACGACCAACACAGCCCAAGTGAAAACTTTCCCCCGCTTCGGATCGAAGTCGGCAGCTTTATTCCAGAAGTAGAGGAAGCTTTCCTGAAGGATATCCTCTGCCTCCGATTCATTTTTGAGAATGACCACAGCCACGCCCATCAGCTTCGACGAGAAGCGGTCATAGAATTCCGCAAAGGCATCTCGATCCCTCCGCTGGATGCGGGAAATCAACTCCTCGTCGGAGATCTGGCTCTCATTGGAACTCACAGGTGCGTTTATACGGGACTCCCTGCAAACAGGAGCATCCGTAATCCAGACACTTATCGGTCCATGACATTCTGACAAGCAAAGAGACATCGCGTATCACATGAAGTGCGCTGCGGGCAGGGTGCATGGATTCACTTCCTGCGATTACGACTTTTTCTACTTTAAAGCAGTTCACTTCATCAATCCGATGGATGTTCGCTTCTGAGGAAACGAAGCCAAATGGAAAAGCGCAAACTCAAGGCCATCCGCCTATTCGAAAAGGAAATCACTCCTGCCGAAGCGGCACTCCGTCTCAGTGTTCACCATCAATCCGCCACTCGGTGGCGAAAGGAATGGCTTGCGGGTGTGAACTCCCTCAGTCGGGTGTCCAATTCGAGCGTTATCAACGGCAGTTTTGATGTCACCAACGGCTTGTGAATGATCTTGGACGGGGAATGTGAAGCCTCTTGCCAAGGCTCCCAAGTAAGGGTGGGCATGGACATGATATACAAGACTGAACATTTAAATCGATTTGGAGAGTGTTGCTGTCATAACTGTTACGAGGTTGATAGTAACCGTGCTGACCACTATCTGCATGGAGCAGGTGATCTAGCCACGGATACCGATCATTTGAGTAACAGCGTATCCTCCACTTATGACAACCTCAAGCGCCCCATCCAGGTTACTGAAAAGAGAGATAGGGACACCATTCATAGTTAGTGGTCTGCTTACCGTTTACGATCCCTCACTGATTGGCCACCGAAAACCGAATGGGAATATTCCCCTTGTAGCCTTCGGTTAGTTTCGGTGGCGGGATGATTGTGCCGGACAGGGTGGTTGCATCCTGGTCAGTGGTCACCCTGAGCGAGCCGGTGGTCGGGTAGTGGCTCAGATAATAGGTCAGGCTGGAATACGTCTCTGAGGTGTACCCTGCGGTGATCCAGCCGTAGAAACGGATTTTCACATTCCCACCGGGCCAGGACGCCGGCATGGCCACCTGTTGGGAATATGTGTCCACGGCCATCAGTCCCGCCACTCTCAGATAAGGGGTCGTGCCAATCCGGGTGGTTCCATCAGACTTCAGCACCTCGATGGATGGAGCAAAAGAAAACACGTAAGGGCTCTGTTCGGTGTCGCTGTCCTGAACCTCGCCGATCATCCCCGCCCACCCCTGATAGGAATAGCCCGTTTGTGAACTGTTGTATTCCCCGACCCACGCCGTCCGGGCGGAGGCGAGCGATATTCCCAGCGGAACTGCAGGTGCCAGCGTCCCCTCGAACCGGATGTATTTGGCTCCCGCCGGAACATTCAGAGTGAGCAATGGCGGCTGCGGGGACTGGTTGATAGGATCACAGGCGGGTTGATTCCACAATGTTCCGGCACGGATCACATTGTTGAAGGTCCAAAATGAAGACATCTTGAGGCTGCGCTTGCCATTGGGATTGGAAACCGCCCCGTCCCAGCCCCATGGTCGAAGGGATGACATGCTGGCGACATCCAGCATCGGCACCGGACTGTTGTTCGGATTGAAGGCCGTCTTGATCCATCCCGGTTTCCCGGCCCCGTCATCCGGAGTTGGGCCGTAGATGAACTCGTGGGTTTCGCCGCCAGGGCGGGTGAAGACGACCTTTGCGGAATAGGTTCCCGCATCAACCGGAAGAGGGGACGCGAGGGTGCTGGCTGCTGTAAGGATGAGGATGGCTTTCATGGTTCGATTCCTTGCCGGGAAGCCCGCTCCAGCGCCCTCCGCGCTGTTTCCGGGGAAATCGAACAAGCCCTCCGCTAAACAGCGCGGAGAGCAACCGGTTATCCCCAACGCCCGAAACGTGAGGCCCCGGCATGAACAATCCATCAATTGCACAGACGACCATCCACTTTCTCGAGGAGGCGCCTTGCCGGGCAGGCGGGCATATTAAGAACCCTAACGTCTGAAAGGGCAAACAGAAACGAGTGCTCCCCTTGCTGTCATAAAGATTTCCCGCCAAAATGAAAAACCGGCCGAGGGATTGACTCCCGGCCGGTTGATCGTTAAGAAAGGTTAGCTACAACCTGTGATTGATCATACGTCAGCCGACCCGTTATTCAAGCGGGATTTCGCGAGCATCACCGATTTCCGGTGACGCGGTCGATGATATCCCAGCTTGCCAGTTACGAAAAAGGCTACGGAATGGATGGCCTCGCCATCGATCCGGCTTTCATCGAAACGGAAAACCGCCTCCACACCCGGCGGCAGAAGCTCAATTCCGCCCTGGCGAAAGCCCGTTTCAACCTGCACAAGGCGATGCGGACCGGAACCCATATATTAGGGTGCACAACTCGATTTCCCCTACGGGTTGCGTTACCCACCCTCCCGGCGGAAGAGGAATTCGGCATGATCCTTCGGAAGATCGACCGGTTGAAATCCCTGATCACCCGCATCCGGCAGCGGCTTGAGCACGAGATCCGGAAAGAGATCGAATGCCCGTCATCCTCCCGGAAGCTTTCCCGGCGTGCGTATCATATTTACCTAGAGCTGGCCCAGGAGGAAGCGGCTGCAGCGCAGGGACGGATATTCTCGTTTGTGCTTTCCGGTGCCAACTTCTCAAACCGGACCTTGCTGTTGAAGAACCTCCGGAAGGCGGGCTACCGGGTCTACGCCACCATTGGCTGTGATCGGCTGGACTCCGGGCACGAGCACATCCACCTGCACGGGATCGCCATCAGACGTCTTGGTGTGCGGACACCGGAGGGCGGGCATCTGCCAGCCATCCGCAGGATACTGAGAAATGCCAAAACGAAGCCGCTGACACCCAAGACCTTGACCCAGACAGAGAGCTGCGGATTGGCGAAAGGCTTTTTGGCCTACGCGCTGTATATGGCGGAAAACTACGACCAGCCGATTTCCTGCATGAAAGGTCTGCGCCGGTATACCGCCGACCCCGAGGCAAAGAGGCTGGCCTATACTGAGAAGCGAAACCTCCACCCCAAACAAACGCGTGGTGAGCTTCAGGCCTACCGGCGGTGCTTCCCCCGGGGCCGGAGCACCAGCCAGGCACGCGAGGACTATTATGCCGCGCCACCGCCACCGGAATACGATTACCCCATCACCGCTGTCCTGAGGGATGGCTACCTGCACGAACTGGTGCCGGATCTCGGCTACCAGCTTGCCGGAAATGGGAAATCTTCGATTCCCTGTGAGTTTTTACGGATCGATGGGCCGGACCCGCATGCCGGGGAGTGCGAACTGGATATCCTGCTGCAGATCTGCCGCTTCCGGCGGTTAATCGCGGCGGATGAATCACCGGACTGCTGGCCGATCCATTACACCGACCTCCGGGGGCGAGTGAGACCAGCAGCGTAACCCGTGAGAGCTCGCTTTTTCTCCAGTCCCCAATTGGGGACTGGAACCCCTCCGTAGACTTATCTCCTCACAACTCCGGCTCATCCGGAGTAGGTTTCTTTGGCACCTCCTGAACGGGACGCTCTCCGGCAACCAGCA